>OMKS01000117.1_pt1 | contig 67991 bp, 70 predicted proteins | sample 1674721 | NCBI WGS metagenome assembly OMKS01 (sample SAMN06264996, study PRJEB25208) | sediment metagenome | isolation source: hot spring sediment | place: USA: California | collected 2014-09-02 | reverse complement strand
TGAACAGTTCGAAAATCTGGCTGCACGAACATATCATCAAACGTAAAAAAGGTTAATTACTGAGAAAGGTGACCCGTATGCCAACATTGCACGACAACTATATTGACTCTCTGCGTGGAAAAATTTCCAACTGGCTCGCATCGGATCACAGCATCCGCAATAAGTGGAGACGCTATATTCAGTACACTCCCGATTTATTCCATTTATTAATCAAACTATCGGCTGACAAATCAATCTCCGTTCACTGCAAAAGCAAACTGGCGACGGCAATTTCCTATTTTGTATCACCCTACGATTTTATTCCCGAAGAATTCTGGGGTGCACTCGGCTATGTAGATGATATCGCCCTGGCAGCTCTTGTTTTACAATGCATTGCCGGCGAAGAGGGCGAAAATATCGTTCGTGACAACTGGGACGGCGAAGGTGATATCATGGCACTGGTGAATGAAATCCTTTCAGTCGCCAATGAGATGGTTGGTAAAAAATGGCTGGATAAGTTGAAGGAAATGGTTGATTCTTGATCGTTCTGAATGAGCTGCCTGCTTTATTACATTAAATATCCCGTTTCCGGTTTGAGAGCAGAATCGTATCCCGCAGCTCCTCTTTATTGCGGGCTGCCATCCAGCGTTTTTCGAAGTTCGGGTCCTGAGCGATATTGGCGATTGCCATCAGCGCCCGCAGATGATAATTGCGTTCATCAATAGAGCCGACGAGAACAAACATAGCAAGCACCGGCTCTTTGATTCCGGGAAAAATCAAGCCCTTTTTCGCCCGCACCAGCAGGACATCAAAGCGTTTTTCACCGGGCACAATAATATGGGGAATCGCTAATCCGGGTTTGATCACTGTTCCGGATTGACGTTCCCGTTCGAGAAATTTCCTGTATATAATTCCGCTCTCAATCCGGCACCGGCGAGCCAGTATCTCTGAAATGTCTCTGAAGGCTTCTTCGATGGTTTGCGATCCCTCAATATCCAGGATTTCACAATTTCGGATCAGTTTATCAAAGCGATCTTCAATAATCCGGTCGCGCTCGATAATGATATCGCGCAGTTCCCTTTCCAGAGTCTTGGTTTTTAATTCCTTTGCCGTAACCCGCTCGACAATATACATCAGTGCTGACGTGCGGCTGACCCGTTTCTTTGAATAGCCGAAATAGATGAGCGTGCCGAATATTAAAAATATCAGGCTGATCAGAACCGGAATTACGCCCATTTCGATCAGCAGAAAACCATAGGTTAAAAGCGCCGCAATCGGCATGAAGGGATACAGCGGCACTTTGAATTTGGGACGATAATTCTGGATTTTACTTTCCCGCATGACAATGACAGAGATATTGACCATAATGAACAGGATAATCATCAACGTGGACGCCGTCTTAATCAGCTCTTCGATTTCTAAAAATATAATGACGCAAATCATAAAACCGCTGGTAATTAAGATGGATGTAACCGGTGTTTTGAATTTGGGATGTACCTTTCCCAAAAAGTCGGGCAACAACTGGTCACGACTCATCGCCAGTGGTGAGCGCGACGCCGCCAGTATGCCGGCGTTTGCCGTGGTAATGAACGCCACCATCGCCGCAATGCTCAGTAAAATCATACCGGGCATACCCAGCACCTCCCCGGCACCGATTGAGAGTGGAATCAAAGAGCCGGAGAGCGAATGACTAGGGATAATACCGACGGTTACACCGATTGCCAAAAGGTAAAGCAGAGTGACGCATAAAAAGGAGAGGATCATTCCAAGGGGAATATTGCGGCTGGGATTATCCACCTCCTCGGCAATACTGGACACCTTGGTCAGCCCCCCGAAGGACACAAATACGAGCCCCGCCGTTGAGACCACTGACCTGAATCCGTTGGGCATAAAGGGAATATACCGCTCCGGAAGGGTCGCAATAAAACCGCGTCCGATATAGACCACCAGTATCAGGATTAAAACGATAACCAGCAGCACCTGCGAAAAACCGGTGATCCTGACACTGATGATATTGAAAAAGGTAAACAGAATACAGGCACAGACCGCGATCAATCTAATCTCAAACTGGGTTATATCCGGCTTGAGCAGAATCGCAAAGGCACCGATTCCCACCAGCGCAAAGGCGCTTTTCAGACTGACCGAAAACCAGTTGGCAAATCCGCCGAATGTGCCCCAGATCGGACCCAGACTCCGGTCAATAAAAAAGTACGTCCCCCCTGCTTTGGGCATCGCCGTTGACAGTTCCGCTTTCGCCAGCATGCTGGGAACGATCAGCAGCGCTGCCAGCATATACGCCAGAATCATCGCCGGACCGGATAAGGCGTATGCCAGTCCCGGCAATACAAACAGACCGGAGCTGATCATGGCGCCGGTGGAAATGGCAAAAACATCAATAAGTTTGAGTTCTTTCTTCAGTGACATTCGGTTTTCCTCTAAGTAAATATATATTTAAGCCGTCTTAATCTAAAGCATTTTTTCCGGTTTGCCTAAAATTCCAGAGTTAACTGGTTGGTGCAATTGTCAGGAGTAACTGTATTAAGATTTGAAACGGAAATTCCCAGCAAACGAATTGGTTTACGGGGCAGATCGGGTAGACGCAAAAGGGTTTTTGAAATTTCATAGATCTCCACCCTATCACTTTTAAAGTCAGCAAAACTGCGACATCGCGTCCGCAAATCAAAATCATGGTACTTGATTTTCAGAGTGATCCGCTTGCCGCTCAGTTCTCTTTTTTGCATCTGTTTTGCCAAATCATTTGCTAAAACTTCCAGCTGCCGGTGCAACTCTTTGGGTTGGCTAAGGTCCTCCTCAAAGGTGCGTTCGACACCCAGGGACTTGCGTATCTGTTCCGGCTCCACAGGACGCTCATCAATTCCCCGGGCGACATCGTAAAAATAGAGCCCGGTTTTACCGAAGTGGTGCACCAGAGCTGCTTGGGTAAAGGCGAGCAAATCTTTTCCGGTGCGAATTCCCAGGGATTTCATCTTCGCGGCAGTCACCTTCCCCACACCGTAAAATTCTTCGATGGGCAGTGCCTGAATAAATTCTGCCACCTTTTTCGGCGGAATAACCGTCAATCCATCGGGTTTGTGCATGCCCGAAGCGACTTTAGCGACGAATTTATTGACGGAAATCCCCGCGGAAGCCGTCAGTTGGGTAGTCTGGCGAATTCTCGTTTTGATCTCCCTGGCAATCTCCGTCGCCGACCGGATTCCCTTTTTATTCTCCGTTACATCCAGATACGCTTCATCCAGCGACAGCGGTTCAACCAAATCGGTGTATTCCCGGAAAATTTGCATAATCTGCGCCGACACCTCTTTATAAACATCAAAACGCGGTGCAACGAACCGAATTTCCGGGCATTTTTGCCGGGCGATAACCGATGGCATGGCGGAATGGACTCCGAATTTGCGGGCTTCATAACTGGCAGCCGCAACAACTCCCCGCAGTCCTCTGCCCCCGACGGCAATCGGTTTTTGACGATAAGCCGGATGATCGCGCTGCTCAATCGAGGCAAAAAAGGCGTCCATATCCACATGGATGATTTTGCGCGGTGATATTTCTTTTGAAATTGTCACGCTAAATCGTCATTCAGAAGTGAGTCCACGACGTGCTTTACCCGCCGTGCAGAACTTCCATCGGTATACTCAAAGATATACGCTTTATCCCGTTTGAGCGCCTCTTTCCGCTCCGGCTCAGGATTCAGCGCCGTCTGAACGGCTTTCTCAAGGTTATCACCCGCCCGAAGATGTACAAAGGATTCCTTCAGCCATTCGGAACTGCGGTCTTCCAGCAACGGAGTACCATCATGATGGGTCTGCTGCTCATCGGGTAAATCAACAATGATTCCGACTCGCTCCAGCGCCAGAAACTCATTGAGAACACTGGAACCGTCGCTGATCATGGTATCGGCGATGAAAAGGAAGGGTCGAATGTCGTGTTGCTCCGGTCTGACGAGATAAAGGTTCCGGTTTTTCCGGATCATTTTCTCAAAAAAACGGTGATGCGAATGAGAGGCATATTTCCCTTGCCAGCTGTAGGGATGCAGCTTGATGATAACATTATAATTGCGGGCTAAACCGGCAATCTGCTCACCGACCATAAAAATAGAGGTCGGTTTAAAAGACGGAGCATAGAGAACCGTCTTTTTATCCGGATTCAGACCATATTTGCGGATCAGTACCTGCTTCTCAAAGCTGCCATCGAAAAAACAGTCCAGTTTCGGCAAACCGGTTACATAGATTTTATGAATCTTATCCAGTCCGTATTTTTTGAATTTTTCCAGCCGGTAGCGTCCCTCAACAAAGCAGTGGTAGCAGACATTTTGCTGTTTCAGCAGATGCCGGTAGCGCAATGTCTTGATCCCGGGTCCGTGGTCCAGGTTCACCAGAGTGGCGTTGCCGAAACGCTCCGGCTGTGCGATCTGCGCTCCGAGAAAAACCACATCGAAACCGGAAGTTGCGGATGTGATGCGGTAACCGCGACGCCGATATTCCGCCTCAAGTCGGCTTCTATCAGAAATCAGGAAAACGCCACCGACCCGGCGTTGGTTTTTACCGATTTTTATATACAGGTCATGGCAACCCTCAGCGGCGTAGACGGCATATACAGGTTCCAGACTTTCCCAGTAATAATCCTGAACGATATAGAATAGGATTCTTGCCATGTCTTGACACTATTTGTTAAAGCTCATATTCCAGCTGTTGCAGCAACTCGACCGCTTCGTTATTTGCCATAAATTCTTCATAACGCCGCCGGTGCTCCGGCTTTTGCCACTTCCCGATAGCATTACCATGAAGATTCTGCACGGGACTTGCCCAGTGCTTGCTCTTTTTAACGGCAGTATGATGAAACCAGTCCGAAATTTCAGCAGTCATATCTTCATTCAGAAAATGGATCAGATTTTGAATTTCGCTTTCGTAATTGTGGACAAGGCTCTCGTATTTGAGGGTATAGACATTGGGATGCCCGGCAAATGCCAGCCCCTGTTTTACATCGGATATCCAGCGCCGCACTGATACCCAGTACTGATCGGGTGTATGCCTGGGGTGTTTCGAGGTCACCACGTCTCGCCCGTCCCGGATCATATGAATAAGTTTGACCTTCTCTCCAAAATAGCGCTGAATATGACCAAAGTACTGAACATTTTTCGGTGTTTTCTCGCACCAGCGCCGTTTCTGAGGAGTAATTTTGTGCAGTATAAATTGCCGATACAGGCGATCCAGACGGATCGGCTGACCGCCGTTATCCCAGACCGTAAAAGCATAGGTCTGATTCTGAATCCCGTAAATATGCGGGTGGGCATCAAGAATTGAGAGCAGCAGCGTCGTCCCCGAGCGCGGGCAGGCACCGATAATGATCGGCTCATCGTCGAAATACCGTTTCTCTTTGGAACGTCCGGCACCGACTATCAGCGGTCGTATCATGCATTTAAAAGCATTATCCATTATTTCGCCTGATTGAATATTTTTTCGGCAATTTGCAGGTCCTTTCTCGTATCTATTTCCCACCATTTACAGGGATTCGCTTTAAGACCGGCAAACTTATAACCTTCGGCGATGCCCTCTTTAATAATTGCTTCATAATAAGAAGAGACATCATTTTGATCAATATATTCTGCCAGTTTTCGCCGGCAGAAATCACGGTAAAAATTTGTGCTAATCCGGTAAAAATTCACTGTTTTATATGTATCGGTAAAGTCAAAACCGCGCGTCTGATCCCGCTTCAGGATCATTTTCGTAATCCGGTTTTCTGAGTCACAGGTAACTACTGTACCGTTCATCCGGTTTGTGTAGTGATCAATCAGCATGATGTTTTCCGCGGTCTGTTGCACCAGTTTTGACATTATTTTCGGCTCAAAATAGATATCGGCTTCGAACAGATAAAAACCTGCATCCAGATAGTCCCGCGCCAGCCAGAGAGAATAGATATTGTTGGTAGTAGCGTACACATCATTTCTTACATATACAATCTCAATGGAATGTTCAAACGGTTTCAAATGGTTGATAATCGCCTCCGCTTTGTAACCCACAACCAGAACAGCCCGTTTCAAGCCGTTTGCGACGATTGATTGAACTAAATTCCATAAAATTGAGGTACCGTTGATTTCCACCAGAGGTTTTGGGCGATTGGCGCTCAGCTCTTTGAGGCGTTTGCCCCGTCCGGCGGCTAAAATAACGGCTGTCTGTGGTGGTTCCATTCCGATTCCTATTTAATCCAAAATTTCCCTGACTGAAAAATCATCGGTTCTAAAGTTCCACTTTTTTACCGGGATTCGCCAGTCCTTTCCGTAATGATAAGCCAGGTAGTCCTCGGCGTTTTGCGGAACTGAATACTTTTTGCCCTCAAATTCCAGCACCGTTGTTTCGTCATAAAAGTGACGCGGGGTGGCTTTCAGAACCGGTTTTTTTACATCCACTGTCCAGTAATATTCATCCCCGATCAGCCGCTTGATAAAAATATCCAGAAGCGACAAATCTTTGATGAACAGCAGGCGTCTAGTCTGAATCCGGATAATTCGTACCTGCCCTTTCCCGAATGGACCCGTATCACGCTTATAACGACGAACGTAAAAGCGATAGCCCTTCAGCCAGAAACGCCAGCGGTTCTGTAACAACCTCTCCTCATAGGTTCCGGTTATCGTGATATCAACATCGTTATCCCAGGGCAACAGGCGATTTTCCCTGATAATGCCCAACAGCGTGCCGGCTTCCAGTATATATTTAATTTTGGCGGCATCCAGAATATCAGCGACATCCCGCAGCATTCTTTTGGCTTTTATGAGAATTTCACCTTCGAGGCGTCTGCGTCCTGCCATATTATCTCAGATATCCTTTACGAAATATTTCATGATAAATGACTTGCAGCTTACGATACAGGTTGAGCGGTTTTTTGGATTTCGGTAAACAATCGGGATTATGGTGAATCTCGATTAAGCGATCAATCAGCCTCTTGCTGATATTGCCGTCGAGATAGGGATTAATTTCAGCCAGTTGCCGCCGGTTTCGCTCATTCCAGGGCTCGGACAGCGCCCGGTCAATAGCGGCGCGCAGCTGCTCCGGTTGCGTTATATTGATGGCTTTTTCGGGTCGGCTCTGGGTTTTATAGGTAACGACCGGTTTCTTGAGCACCATGAATTCATAGACAACAGACGACGTATCAGAAATCAGCAAATCCGCCAGATGTAAAAGCGGAGTAATATCATGGGTCCTGATGATGCGAAAATTATCACTGCTGACGGCATTGATGGCAGCCACGGTTTCCCGATCCATTAATTCATGAAATTTCAATATCCAAAGTTCATCGGCGTTAGCGACATTTTTCAAATGGGGCAGCAGTTCCGTGGCAGATTCCATCTTTCTGCTGAAAGTCGGTGCATATAAAATAATCGTTTTATCGTCAGAAATCCCATATTTTTCCTTCAGACCGGCAGTATCGTAATGTAAAATATAATCCACTTTTGGCCAGCCGGTTTCCTCAATTAAAAAGTGTTTGTATTTTGCCTGAAGATCCCGGAAGCGTGCGGTTACATAGGGTCCGGAAGTGCAGTAAATGTCGAAAAAATGGCGGATTTTATAATGGGATTCCTTTTCTACACCCAGACCGTGAAATAGCTGAACTTTAATACCCGGCAGACGAAAATCAACAAAGTTCCCCGGACAAAGCACGAAATCCGGCTGAAAAGCGGTGGCTTCATGGCGCTCTGTGAACAGACGCTCCTGCTCCCATTCGGCGGGCAAAATATCCAGTACCTTCCGGGAAACGTAGAGCGCAAACCCGATCTGCTGAGACCGGCAATAGCGGGTCAGTGGCAGAATGATCGGAACGGAATACTGCTTTGCGATATAGAATAATAGTCTCATAACTTAAAGTATTCCTTTAACTTCCCGTAGACCTGTTCCGGTGAAATATTGAAGGAATTATCTTTGCGATCCTTAAAGTCCCAGTCCCGAAGATACATATGCTGCGGTTTGTGCCAAGCAACCCATTTTTTTGGATTTGAAGTCGGTCCAAAGATGGCGATCGAGGGCGTTTCCATTGCCACTGCCAGATGATTGATACCGCCGTCATTACCGATATACATCGCCGCGTGTTTCAACAGCGCCCCCGCCTGGTTAAACGTCGTCGGCGGGGCGATGATCGGCTTTTCGGACATCTTACCGGCAATAAATTCCACATCACCCCTCTCTCCCGGTCCCCATAACAAAATTACCTTAAAATCCGTCCGGGTCAAAATGAGATCGCTCAACTGTGCAAAGGACTCTAAAGACCACTGTTTGCGTCTGACAGGTGTACCGGGCGAAATGACAACCAGTTTCTGACCAGTCAATCCATTTTGACGCAACCATTCACCAATGTATCGGAAAGAATCTGCCTCAACATGGTAGAATAAATTCGCCGTCTGATCTTCTGTAATTTCCAGCGGTTTCAGCAGATCAAATTTCATCAGCCCATAGTAGCGGATATGCTCTCTGGGAACCGTGTAATTATAGACCCAATTCCAGCGCTTAAGTCTCCAGCCCAGCCTGAATGACACACCACTAAACAAGGTAATCTGTGCCGATCCGGTACCCCGTAGCTGATCTATAATCAGGTCGTATTTCCGTTTGCGAACCTCTCTGATAATGCGCAATCTCTCAAGATAGTACTGAATCCCCTTCCGCTTTTCCATAATGATAAGATCATCGAGATTGGGATTATCTTTCAGCAAGGTCAGGTATGGGCGCTGAACCAGAAAATCAATACGTGCGCCTGGAAAGCGTTTCCTGAGCGCCGGCAGATAACCGGTGTTTAGCAGAACATCACCAAAGGGTTTATACTGGATCAGTAAAATATTTTTAATCTGCTTTATTGCTTCTGGCGGAATGCTTTTACCCGCCGTTTCCGGGTTCTTCAAAGCTGGTTTTCCTTACCCTCATCCTGATAAGATACATATTCCTTCTCTTCGATCAGGTCCGACTTGTATTTCAGATTGATCTGCTTCTTAATCTCCGCCCGTTTGTCATTATTGAAGTAGATGCTCCGCGCCAGTTGAATAAATTCATCATCGAACTCCTTCCGCGCCTCTTTGATACGGATTGCATCCTCGATATCCCAGAGTTTAAAGTTGATTTTCTTCAGCAACTCAAACTCCGCTGAAGTTGGTTTGATGCCACTTTTCTCCATCTCTCCCGATAATTTGTCGAACTCCTTCCGGACATTGTCCCGTTTATCCGGATCTTTGAATTTTTCCAGCTTGATGGATAAAATAGTTGCTTTATCGACAATTTCACCGATGGAAACTTCGATTTTCATGCATGCACCTCCTCGAGTTTCTGAATGACCACATTGTACACATCGCTTACACTGATTTGTTTCATGCAACTCATGTGCTCGCAATCTGTCTGCCTCTGATTAGAATCATAGCAGGGAGAACACGGTTCATTAGTAGCAATATTCACATTCATCGAATAACCGCTTATTTCTGGTTTAATATACCCGCCATAGATGATAACCGCTGGTATATGGACAGAAACGGGCAAGATGCATCAGCCCGCCTTCCAAGCCAATGAAAAGGACAGCATTCGCAATGATAGCAGCCGTTTTCCGAATATCGATAGATCTGACATCAATAACTCCGTTAAGTAACGCATCCGAAGGCATGCCGATTTGTAGAATATTTCTATCATTTAGCCACTGAACAAGTTGCTGGAATTCATCGAATCCCCATTCTTTTCGATTGGCGCTGAATTTCGCTTTTCCAACAGGTGCAGCCACCAAGTATGGATCAGGATAATCCGATTTCGCAATCTGTATTTCCGCATCAGATAAGTACAATTTAGGAGAGCGATCTTCCCTAATTCCGATATAATTCATCATCTGACAAAAAATGGAGCAAGAAGTCGCTCTATTAACAGCATATTTAGGCTTTATAAATTTTTTCGTGGTGCTGAAATGGGTTGAAGTCACCCAATCGGGATAGGGATTATTGATAAATAATTCCGGATATTTTGTTTCGACAATGATCTTACAATCCGGCTTCATCTTTCGTAATTCCGGCAACAGCATCGATAAAAGGAGATTGTCGCCCAAAGCATGTGAGGTCCAACGAATAAATATTGCCTTTGGATGTAACAGATAATAAAACAGTTTAATATAATTGAAAATCTTTCGGACCATTTATCGATGTTTGACGATTCCCTTTAAATATTTTTCTAAATCATCGATCATTTGCTTTTCCGTAAATGATTCTCGAACCGTTTTGATCGCCTCCCGTGAAAATTGCTGCCGCATTTCCTCATGTGTCATTAATCGAACCATTCGGTCAACTAAAGCTCGTTGATCGCCAAATGGGACAACAAAACCATTTATTCCGTCTCGTATTATTTCCCTGACACCGCCGACATCCGTGGCGATTACTGGTCTTCCCATCGCCATATATTCAACAATAGTGTTCGGAAAACCTTCAATTTTCGATACGGAAAAGGCAATATCGAAGGTGGAACATATTAACATGGGATTTTCTACAAATCCAAAGAAAATTATGCGTTCGGTCAACCTCGACTCTATAGCCAAATTCCTCAAATTTCGCTCTTCTGGCCCGGTACCAACAATTACCAGTACCCAATTTTTAAAATCGGGCGCAATTCGTGCAAAGGCTTGGATGAGGTGCTCAACATGTTTTTTCCGATGCAAATGGCTGTTGATTCCAAGGATTTTTATACCAGGATTAACTCCCATCCTCAAACGCTGGAGATTTATTATTTCCGGTGAGAATTCAGAAATATCTCTCCCGTTGTAAATTACTTTGAATTGAGCAGGATTCAGCCAGGGTGCTCTTATGCGGGCATTGCGGATCAATGTCTGGCAGGGGACGATACAACTATCTACCAACAATTTATGGCACCACTTGCTTCTAAACCGATTATTAAAATCGTCTTCCCTGCCCACTCGCCGGATATTCGGAATGCCGGTCAATCGAGCCGCGATTCCACCAATCGCTACCTCCTTATCAATATTCGTAACAATCAAGTCAATCTTGTAAGTGATAATAAAATAAACGAGATAGCCTATCATGACCGGATTATAGGAAGGGCCTAACCTTTTCTCGATTAATTTGATATCGAGCGGCAGTGATTTATTTATTTTAGATTTTGGGTGAGAAAGCAAATAGAGATGATGCCCTCTTTTATTAAGAGCCAGGGCAGTTTTGACAACCCAACTCGTCACACCACGCCAGCTCTTTTTTACAGATATATAAAGAATATTCAAACGATTTTCCCATCGTTTCTATGTATTCTATTTAACAACATACGCCCGAATTGCATATTGGCGTCCCAGAACTCCCAATATTTTTCCCGGATCGATGCTTTGACTTGATCTCGATTCATCAATAGTAAATCAATCTTTTCTATTATCAAATCGGCATTATAGATATCATCATATTTAATAAGATAATCATTCATACCTAAAAGTGCCATGTGACCATCGCATTTCTGATTATAAGAGAGTGCAATCATCGGAATATTAGCACCGGTGGCAAATATTAAGGAATGCCCCCGCATCCCGACTAAAAATTCCTGGTTTTTATAAAATTCCATCAAATTTTCAGGTGAAGAAGCGGCAAATATTTCGATATTTAATGCCTCATAATTATCGATCCATTTCTCATCTTCTTTCAGTGTATGAACAACAAATACTGGCTCAAATGCAAGTTCCCGCAGGTAGTTGATTATAGCCGTCATGGTATTAAACAGCCGGGAGGAATCAATCGAACGGTCAGTGAGATTAATCGCCACGCTTTTTTTATTTTTTAGTTTCCTCTGGACATCTCTGAGTAAAAACATGGAAGGACAAGGGATCAATTGGACAGTCTGATCCATTTTTTGAAAAAAATTGACTGTCATTAAATCTCTCACCCCCACCAGTTCAGTGAGTCGGGTATAATCATTGATTGCCTTGATTGTATCATCCTCTAAATGCCATCTTTCTTTATCTGAATATTCACGATTAAGTCCAACGCCCCAGATACATTTGGGTATCGCTATTCTCCGGTAATCATTCATAGCAATATTCAAATACCATTTTGATGAATATGCTTTTCTATTATAAAACAGCCCCCACCTCCGATAACAATCGCGTCGAAATTTGTGTTGATATATTTAATTTCAGCACGAGTTACCTTTTTTTCCTAATCGGATAATCTACAAATGTGATTTTTGGATCGATTGATCTCAGGATCGTCTTAATCCCCTGAGATGAACCTAAATCACCCATATTATCGGATTGAACATAAAAGTGAGCGATTTTAAACATATTCTTGATTAAAGCTTAATGATTATTTTTGGATATCATTGATTATCTGATCTTTCAGTGCTGTCGTCGAGATATTCTTCGTCCTCTCCAGATAGAACACTTCGCAATATTCTTTCAAAAAATCGAATTTCCCCTCCCAGTCGTCGCCCATGACGAAAACATCAATTCCGTGTTTTTTTACATCCTCAATTTTCTGCTCCCAGCGCGTCTCCGGAATGACTTCATCCACATATTTTATCGCGGCGACAATTTTCGCGCGATGCTCATAGGGATAGGTGCATTTTTTCCCTTTAACGGCATTGAATTCATCCGTGGAAACCGCCACAATCAGGTAGTCACCCAGTGCTTTCGCCCGCTCCAGAAGCCGCAAATGTCCGTAGTGAAACAGATCAAAGGTGCCATATGTCAGTACTTTTTTCATCGCTATTTTCAAATATCCTTTCTTGCGACAAATTTAATTTTAAAAAATCCGATTGTCTTTGAAAAAATCTGCCGATAATTTAAGCATCAACACTGAAATTGTTAATCACAGATTGTGGTAATATTCGATTATTTCCGGTAAAATATCCATGAAGTTCAGAAAAACATGTCCACCTGCTGGATGAACGACCAGTTTCGCCGGGGTCTTCTGAAAATACTTTTCAGCGATCCGGTAGTCCAATATTTCATCGTCCCGGTTCAGATGGACAGTGAGATTGTCAGTGTGCAAAGTTTCCGGTGGATGATACAATCGTGCCAGTTGAATCAGTATTTCGGCGTTTTCCTCCGAATTCAATCGCTGAAGTAACTCATTGTCCAATTCCATTCTGCTTTTTAGATCACCTCCCGGGTTAATAGTCGGATTAAGCAGAATCGCCGGAATACTCAGAACTGTATTCAGATGCAGCGCATAAAATCCGCCGAGGCTGCTCCCGAGCAGCAGGCATTTTTGCCGATCCGGCAAGGTCTTAATATAATCGGTCACCAGCCGCAGCGCTTTTTCCGGTTCCCGCGGCAGGTCCGGCGAGAAAAGCGGCAATTCAGGGTAAAGACGCCGGATCAGGCGCGCCTTGAAAGCGTTTCCATTGCTGCCGTATCCGTGGAGATAAATGATCATAAGGCATTCCCCATTTAAAATAAATTTACCCCTAATTACTCACAGTGCCAAAAATTATTCCACTGCCGGTTGCATAAATGAATTCGTATCCTTATTTTGTAAGCAAATGCGAAAAAAACCGTTTCTTCGATTTCACCAGGTTCTGTTCGGAATTTACCTCATATTCACAGCTACGACCGACGCCTGCCAATCTCCCGAATCCGATACTCAGTGGAATAAACAGCGCCTTGCCATGGTGGAGACTCAGATAGAAGCCAGAGGAATTCGCGATTCCAGAGTTCTCAACGCACTCCGGACAGTCCCCCGCCATCATTTTGTACCGGAAAAATACCGTCGGTACGCCTATGCCGATTCACCGCTGCCGATTGGCGCCGATCAGACCATCTCCCAGCCTTATATCGTCGCTTTGATGACTGAACTGGTGGCGCTGAAAAAGTCTGATAAAGTGTTGGAAGTGGGAACCGGTTCGGGATATCAGGCGGCAATTCTGGCGGAAATCTGCGATTCGGTTTTCACGGTTGAAATTTTCGAAACCCTTTCCCGGAATGCCCGCCAGGTGATCAGCCAACTGGGTTACCGCAATATCTATTTTAAAATCGGCGACGGCTTTGCCGGGTGGGCGGAGCATGCTCCCTATGATGCCATTATCGTAACCTGTGCCCCGTCGCACTTGCCGGAACCGCTGATCCGACAGCTGCGGGATGGCGGCAGAATTGTCATTCCGCTGGGTCCCGCTTATGACCAGAATCTATACGTCTATCAAAAAAAGAAAAACGACATTATCGTCGAACGCGTCATTCCGGTGCGGTTCGTGCCCATGATTGATTCTTCCGGCATATCCTACTGATTGACAAATTATTTCTTGCCGATTCCAAATATTTTAATTAGTCTTAGCCATAGGAATGCGACATGCTAATTTGTCAGCCAAAATACGTCAAGGTTAAATATAGAATAACAATGACCCGATTTTCCAATCCGTTAAAATATCTGCCGCTTTCGATCCTGTTGAGTATTGTTTTTTTCGGTGTAATGTGCTCTAAATCCAAACCTGAAACCAAGCAAACTACAACGACTGAACAGATGGATACCGTTACGACTACCCAGGAGAAATTTTTACCGGAAACCACTGACGCCAACCGGACGGTTCAGCAAATGTGGAGCGATTTTTATGCCGCCAAAGACTCCGCCGATTCAGCTCTGGCACGTTCGGATTTTCCGGCGGTCAAGACCTTTCTGAAAAAAGCCGCCTTCCACGCCGTCGAAGTTTCCCGGAACGACATTGCCGCCTGGCAATTGAACAATATCGGATACTATTCGATTGTGGAATTCAAGCAAAAAACCGACTATGATCAGCGCCTGCGCACCATCGAAAATATGCGGCGTGGTCCCGAAAAAATTGTCTACATCAGGGAAACAAAAGAACTGTTTAAAGAGCATTTGCCGCTCTTACTCGAAGCCGCCAAATATCTCGAAGATGCCTACGAACTGGATAAGGACTTTAACGACGAGGATCGCACCCAAAAAATCTACAGCAACCTCGCCTTTATTGACTGGGTCCGCAATTTTACCAATGCACAATAAACGGTAACCTCAGCGGGCAATCATCACCAGCATTGCAATGGCACCAAAAATCTTGAGCAACTTACCACCCACCGACCCTGTAAAAGCACCAATTCCGGAATGGAGCGCTCCGCTTCGGTCGCCTGTCCGGAGAAAATCAACAATGTAGGCACCGCAGAAGGCGCCTATAAAACCACCCAGCAGCGATCCAAACAGTGGCAGGACCCCAGTTCCCACCACGGCTCCGAAGATACTTCCGACAACTGCCCCCACGGTGCCTGGTCCTGATGCACCATAACGCCGGCTACTCCAGGCGGTGATTGCAAACTCCGCCAATTCGAGTATAATCGCAACCGCCAGCAGAATTCCAATCGTCCGCCACTCAATCCCCGGTATCGCATCCACCAATTGATAAAGAAAATTGAACAGTACAATTAAAAATGTCCCCGGCAGACTGAAAATAATGGAGACGACCGCAGTAAGCAGCAAAATCCAGTATATAATGGTTAGAAATATTGTCATTGCGCTGCCTATATCCATTTCAGAATAAAACCAAACAGGATTATTGCGACCAGATCAACCGTATAGATAATTGCTACCGCATTGATTTTTCGCCGCATTGATTCCATATCGAACACACAGAAGGAAACCAGAAAGAAATGCAGATAGCCAAAGAGGACAATCAGCAATGGAAATTTGGCGCTCCACCAGGTGTAGTCCCAGGTCAGGGCATCGGCGGCATTCAGAAGGATTTCCACAATGACACAGAACATGGCGAATCCAACTGCATAGAACAAACGATTCGGCATTCCAAGAATTTGCATATTTTTGTCTGCCGGCAGCAATTTCGCAAAAGTGATCCCGGCGACGGCGAACATAAAGCAGATTTCGATATTCAAACCGATCAGAATCAGATAGGCGGTTTTTCCGGGTGCTCCCCACACCGGCGCATAATTGGTAATGTGAAAGACCAGCCCGTTCCAGATTTCGTTGAACCAGTCCATTCCCCAAAAAGCCAGCCCCGCCAGCACCAGATTCCAGTTCTTCCGTTCAATCTCCACGGCAATACATACACCACGAACGCAAATAGCGGGATGACGTACCACTGAAAAAGCGCCGGATTGCGCAAATTACCCAGAGCTTGTGAAGCAAATTCAGTCGGCATAGTAGTTCTCCCTCTCTTTTTGGGATAAATTTAATCGGATTGGGGAAAATCTAAAGTTTATTTCCCGGGAATTTGACCGCTTCGATAAAAAATAGTCCGGGCTTATCCAGGCTTTTCAGTACCTGAAAACCGCTGATTTTCAGCAGGGCAATCACCGATTCGAGCGGTTCAATGACATCAAAGCAGACCGGTACGCCGATTCGGTTATGCAGGGCATTCACCGCATAGCGTCCCTCGGGATGAATGATATAGTAGCGCCCGGCGGGTTTTAAAATCCGGTTGAATTCCCGGAGCGCCTTCTTTTTGTATTTCAGATGAGGATACAGACAATAGTTTATGACAATATCAACACTGGCGGACCTGATAGACAACTCTTCAGCCAGGGCTTGAATCGCATGCAGATGTCCGTTGACCTGAGTCTTACAGCGAGCCAGCATCTGCTCGGCAAAATCAATCCCGATAACCAATCCCCGCGGTGCAAATGTCTGTAGATATTTCAGCAAATGACCGGTACCACAGCCAATATCGAGAATCGTCTCAGTACCGTTAAATCCAATGATTTCCTCTAAGCCGGCAATAAACGCCTCCTGCTGTTCGGAAATAGACCAGCTTTCGGCTTTCTGGTTGAAAAAATCCTGGTGTTGTCTGTAAATGGAACAGTTCATCAAATTCCTGCGATTATTAATACCGTGCGGTGATTCCGAGCGTAAAATTAATGCCCGGCATGGGAAATCCCGCCATAGTCTCATACTCCCGATCCAGCAAATTTTTCACTTCGGCAAAGAGGCTGAAATATTTTGACAGATCATAGCTGCCCCGAAAATCCAACAGAAAATAGTCATCCAACCGCACCGGATTGAGCGCATAATCGTAAGGATTGTCATCACTGTACAGACCGTCAATATATTCCGCCTGTAGAGTCAGGCGTAACGGCTTTAGCGGTTGATACCGAATCCCGAGATTCATCTTGAGCTCCGGGCTGCCCGTTAAAATTTCAGAATATGCGGAGTAGCCGGCAGACCAGTTTATCACAAAACTGGGCGGCAGTAGGAGCTGTCCTTCGATTTCGGCACCCTTAATCTCAGCCGTACCGCTATTCTGATTGAGCGGTCTGCCCAGAGAAGGTACAAAGGCTGGTACGATTAAATTTGCCACCTTTGTGTTATATACCGTCAATGCCGTATTTAAAAAGCCTCTATAGCGTTTCTCAACGGACATTTCAATGTTCTGTGAGGTCTCCGGCAGCAGGTTTTCATTAGCAGGATTGAAGAGATAAAGGTCTTTGATTGTGGGATTGCGGTAGCCTTCGGCATACTGGACTTTCAGCGTCCATTGGCGGGGTAAGAGCCAGGAAAATCCAGCCGCGGGAATCCACCACTCGCCGGCGGTTGTATGCGTGGTATAGCGCAAACCGCCGTTTACGAAAAGGGAATTCAGTAATTGGTGCTGGACATTGATCAGCCCGCTGATTTCTTTTACATCGTTTTGGTAAATTGTGCTGCTGTTAGCGGTCGCTCTGATATTGGCGTCACCGCCATATTTGCGAAAATCAAAACCCGCAGTGAGACGACTTTTCTCAGCATAATGCCAGGTCTCATTAAATACCAGCCCCAAAGTATAATCCGTGGATGTATAATTTGCGGTATCAGCGGAAAAATCATCATCGTCATGAATCATATGATCACCGGCATTATAATGGACTTTCAGGTCGGACTCCAGCTGTTTGCCAGCATGGTTAAACGTCAAATCACCGCCATATCGCAGAATATCATACCAGTGATCGCTGATGGGTGCGGAAATTTGTCCCGGATCATAGACCAGATAATCGGAAAAATAGCCGTTCAGGGTCATTTGCGCTGCGGAACTCAGGAAATAGCGGGCTTCGAGATTACCGCTTTTCGATGTATAATCATCACGCCCTTTTGTGCGGTAGCCGTCACTGTTACGGTAGCTGGTGGAAAGTGCACCGTTCCATTTATCGGAGCCATAGCTCTGATGAAGAGTAAATTGACCGGTATTATAGCTGCCGTAGCGCAGTGGCAGTTGAACATGATAGCCTTTTTCACGCTCATGCTCGGTGATAATGTTAATAGCACCACCCATGGCATTTGAGCCATAGAGCAAAGACGCCGGACCGCGCATGACTTCGATCTCTTTTACAGCGTAAAACAGATAGGCATCACTCAGCGGATGACCGAAAACCCCCATAATGTCCGGTCGTCCGTCAATCAAAACCAAAACACCGGTGGTCGGATTGCCGCCAACACCGCGGATGGAAATTCCACCGGCTGCGCCGCTCGCCACTCCATAACCGATATTGGTCCGCCTGGTCACAAAAAGTCCCGGCACATTCTCGGAAACCAGGTCCAGCAGGGGGACGTGGGTCTGTTCTTCGATAATCCGCTCGGAAATCTGCGAAATGCTAAATGGCAGTTCCCGAAGCGGCATTTCCACCCGTGTACCGGTCACAACCACCGGGTCGAAGGGAAAAACCTTCAAGGTATCCTTGAACACCGGCTGATTTGCATTGGTAAGAATTGATAAAAATAAAATCAGCGAAAAATAACGCACTTGAATCATTACCGTTTCCTTTCTAAACACCGGACAGATTTTTACCGGTGGATGTAAAGCTCAGATTACCATGTTTGACGCCCCGCGTCCCGATCAATTGATCCGACAGCTGCCGAATCTCCTTATAACGTCCTTTTAAAATGATGACTTCAAGACAGTTATGATGATCCAGATGAATGTGCGTACTGGACAAAATACTGGCGTAATGTTCATGTTGAATATCGTTCAGCCGGTCGGACAGATTGGGTACGTGGTGATCGTAGACCAGATTGAGGACACCGACCATCAGGGCATTTTTATCAATATCCCGCTCCACCAGATATTTACGAATCAGGTCGCGGAATGCCTCTGAACGATTCTTGTAGCCCTTGTGGGCGATTGCGGCGTCGAAACGTCTCAGCAGGTCATCCGGAACCGATACGCCAAATCGTTTTAATGCTGACATTTTAAATTCTCCTGGTAGCACCTTATAAAATTTCGTGTTACTCATAATTTAAAAAAATATTCATCATAATCAATTTGATTTAAGCGGGATTTCAACCGTAAAAGTACTTCCCTGCCCCAGTTCGCTTTCCACATAGATCCTGCCCCCATAAAATTCAACAATCTGTTTGATCAGCGACAAACCCAAACCGGTACCGAGTCGCTCCATTTCGCGGGCATTTTTACTTCTGAAAAATTCATCGAAAATTTTGGGCAAGTCCTCTTTGGCAATCCCGATTCCGGTGTCACTGACGGAAAATCCGAACAGTGATCGTTTATAAAAGGGTGTAATACGGACGGTGGCGTTTTCCGGACTGTATCGAATGGCATTGTTGATCAGGTTGGTCAACACCTTTTCAAGTGCCCGGCTGTCAAATTGAATTGTCAATTCCGGGCTTATTTTTCCTACCTGAATGGAAATCTTCTTTCGTTCTGCATAATCCCGCAACTGGTTGACGATCTTTTCGACCCAATTGTTAAAATAAATTGTTTCAATGACATTCTCGGTAACGCCATGCCGATACTGAGTCACGTCAATCATATCCTTGACCATATCCAGAACCTGATCGGTCCGAATAACCGCCCGTTTGATCATGCTGGCGATTTCGGGATCCATTTTTTCGGCGTAAATCTCTTCAATCACCGCCAACATACTGCGCAATGTCGTCAGGGGCGATTTTAATTCATGGGCTGTAAATCTGAAAATCTTATCCCGTTCTCTGATCGTATTTTCCAGTTGGATACTCTTTTCGTCAATGAGTTTTTTCAATTGCCGGTAGCCAGAAATAAAATCCTTGATGACATAGGTAGCCGCAAATATCAGGATATAAAAGGCACACAGCGAGGTTACCAGGACCGGTAATCGCACAGGCTCGGCGCGGATCGTATAGTTAGGAACGATCCCTTTATATTCCAGGATACTCCAGGTTGTCAGCAACACCGCTGCAACGATTGCATTGATATAGGGTACATTCCCTAAAAACAGCACCCCCGAGATAATGATAATGACAATGTAGATAAAGAAAAACGGATTGCCGATTCCACCGATATAATGCACAGCAAAGGAGATGATAATCAGGTCAATGATAATCTGAATTTCCGTAAACGCCAATTCCTGGCGGAAATTCCTGAACGGATAGTAGCGAAACAGGAAAAAATAGACCAGGTTCAAGCCGATTAAAATTCCGGCAATGGTATATAATTGGGAATAGGCGATCTGAAAATCCAGAATTCGCTGGCTGATCGGAATCGCCACGAGCAAGCCGAACAGAGCAACCCAGCGCAGGTTGATGATCCAGCCGATCCGGATTCTTAACGTATCCAGGGTATGAAACGGCAGGATCAGCTTGGCAGGTTTATGCGCTTTTCCGTTCATGACCATAGTCTATTGAAAAAATGCGTTAATACCCGCTTTGACCGCCGGACTCAGGGATTCCGCGAGCCCCATGTTTTCCAGCTCGATGCCGATATATATATATTGTTCGATTCCCTCGCTACGCAAATATTTTTCAATCAGTTTAATCGAATAACTATGGGTACTGAATCCTTGGGAAGCAATTTCGTCAACGGGAATTTCCATAATCGAACCGGGTTTTGCATTCATCCTGACGGTGTCAATAAACAGGACAATCTGCGGAGAATATGCCACTATCTTTCCGAGAAAATTCTCCGGTGTCGTTCCGGCAGCAATGTATTTGGCTCCTTTTACGATCTTTCTTTTTCTTAGTTCTTCTAAAAGCACTAATCCGGCACCATCATCCTGCCGGATAGGATTGCCCAGCCCAACAATCACAATTTTACCTGACTCAAATTCGGAAATTCTCAGCTGCAAGTCCCTAAAATTCATCCGCAACGACGGTCTTATGCCGGCAGGTCGGGCACATCATTTTGATTATATCTTCCCGGCGAATCCGATCTTTTACCGCTGATAGCTTTAGATCCGTAAACTGCCGCTGTGACTCAATTAGCAGGTTCGGATGGGCATAGGCTTTGGCTCCCAGACGCTCCTTGACAAACAGCAGATGAGCGTGGCAGGCAAAAGCCTTGCCGCATGATTCGCAGATCGCCAACTCTTTTTCGACAGTTTCAAATACCTCCGGCGCTTTCAGGTCCGGAGTCGAAAGCACATATTCGCTGGATAATTTGATCCCTTCACCCGTAATACACTTCTCTTCACACTGACCGCATTGCGAGCAGGAAGTATAATCAAGCACCAGTTTGCGGATTCCGGTCGTAAGATCATCGGTAATTTCTATCGCATTGGTCGGACATACCTGCGCACAGGTACCACAGCCGATACAGTCTTCTTCGTAATACTTCGGGTAACCGCGGTATTCCTCGGGAGCAACATAGGGTTTGAAGGGAAATTTCGAGGTATACGCCGGTGAAAAGAGCGATTTCAGCGCTTCGGTGACTTCGCGTAATTTTGGCAGAAACATGGTCAATCCCTTAATTCATTATCTTCTTGATATTGATCTACGACAGATTCTTTCGCCAGCGGAATCTTGCTGCGGTGGGCAGCGCGTGAAATGGCATGGGCGGATACCGGTGATGTCAGGAATATAAACACAATTCCGATTAAAACCTTGAATCCGAAATTATTGAATCCCTGAATGATAAAAACACCAAACAGAATCCCGGCTGACCCGAAGGTCACGCATTTTGTCGCCGCCTGAAGACGATTGTAAACATCCGGCAGGCGAACCAAACCGAGTACCCCGAAAAAATCAAACATGATGCCCAGCAGAATAAAAACCATTCCGATGATCTCTCTAGTCATCTAAATACCTCCCTTCCAGAATCTTGGCAAAAGCCAGCGAGGCAATAAAACTCAATAAAGCCCAGATTAATCCGATATCCATAAAGAAGGATTGCTTCTGAGCCAACCCAAATAACGCCAGCAATCCGACAATCAAAATTCCCATAATATCCACCGCAACAATGCGATCGGCGGCGGTGGGACCGAAGAGCACCCGAAACAGAACAAATACCGCACAGAAGAGAATCACATTAACCAGCTTATACAGAATATCACCCTCATATATGTAAAAGTTACCGTATAGAAACGCTGCGATGAGCAGCAATCCCAGCAACCAGCGTATAAATTTCATTCGAAGACCTCCGTGAGTAGTGGCTCAAATTTTCCGCCAATGGTTTTTGTATTTTTCTCCACATTCGTGGACAGAACCTCAATCCAGTGGATATAGAGTTCCTGCGTTTCCGGATTAAGATCAACGGTCAGCGTTCCGGGCGTCAGTGTAATCGAATTTGTCAGAACCGTAATCGCCGAATCTTTTGTCAGTTTAGTTTTAATTTTTACAATTCCGGGTTTAATCGGCAGACCGGGATGAATGACAATGTACGCCACATGCAGATTTGCTTTCGCCATTTCCCAGAGAAATTTAAACAGATATTTTATAGCTGAGATAAGCCGTCTGATGATATGTTCACTCTTTTCGGAAGTAATCAGAAATTTGCCGGCTACCAGGCTGACCAGAGCCGCCACGACAACACCGGTAATGACCTCCTGAAGGTCGGTAAAGCTGGTTAAGGCACACCATACCAGAAAGGAAAAGATAAATACGAATAAGCGACTGCGTTGTTCTATTCTCATACTACCTCCCTAACACCGCCTGAATATACCCGGTTTTATTCATAATGACCGTCACAACGGGGTCCAGAGTGAGCTCCCGAATACCGGGAATGATTAAAAGGCTGGTGACAATACATAAGACGGCGAGAATAATCATGGCTGATTTCATGCCCAAACTGATCGTCTGTCTGAATTCCTTAATTTCCGTTTCGCCGTGAAAACCGTAGCGCTGCGCCTTTATAAAATAAGCCAGCGTCAGCAGGCTGCCGATGACCGCTATGATGGCATAAACAATGTGGTTTGCCTGAACGGCAGCGATTATGATGATCAATTTACTGAAAAATCCGTTGAATGGTGGCAAACCGGCAACGGATAGGGTGGCAATCATGGATGTTCCCGTGGTGACCGGCATAGCGCCCTTCAAATTGCCCATCTTGCGCAGATCGCGGGTACCCAGGGCAAGTTCAACCGCACCGGCATTGTAAAACAGCAGTGACTTGAATATCGCATGATTCAGGATATGAAACACAGCTCCCAGGATTGCCAACTTCGTGCCGATTCCCAACCCGAGCAGAATAAAACCGATCTGGCTGATACTGCTGTATGCCAGCAGTCTTTTCAAATCCCACTGACCCAGAGCGAGGTAAGACGCAACGATGATGGATATGCTGCCAAGCACCATGAAAAGGGTCAGAAAAACCGCCGGCGCGCCGAAAATATTATAGAATATGCGGATAATTGCATAGACACCCAGAGCTTTAATCAGAACGCCCGAAAGCATTGAGGATATCGGTGCTGGCGCCGAAGAATGGGCATCCGGCAGCCAGGCATGAAAAGGCATAATCGCCGATTTTAATCCGAATCCCGCCAGAAATATCGCGGCAACCCAGTAGGTCACCTGTGAATTCACCGTTTGTAATTCCGCCGCTATGTTCGCCATTGTCAGAGTCGAGGTACTCGCATACAGTATGCCGACACCTAGTAGAATCAGCGTTGACGAGATAGAGCCCATTACCGCATACTTGAAGGCAGCTTCATATTCTTCGGCTTTGGAACCAAACGCTACCAGCGCATAGGCGGCGAACAGCGCGATTTCCATGAAAACAAAGAGGTTAAATATATCACCGGTGGCGATGACGCCGTTCATACCGGTGATCAGCAACATAAAAAGCGCATAATACATCCAGGGGCTCGAATATTGCCGGATATAACTGATAGAAAACATCAACGACGTCAACGCAATCAGATTAACAATCACCAGCATAAAACTGGAAAGTGCATCCTGCACAAGACAGATCGTCAGCGGAATTTTCCAGCCGCTCATTTCATAGATGAAGGTCTCATCTCCGGTAGTGAAAAAACTGAACAGGGCTAAAATCAGCAGCGACAGAACCGCCAAAATTGATAAAACAATCGCCCAGTTGTCTTTTTCACCGGAAATCAGCGTAATAAGAAAAGCAGCCAGTAACGGAATAATGATTATAAATGGGAGGATCATCCTGACAACCTCCTGATTTTAGTAATATCGAATGTCTTGTATTGCTGAAACAGTCTGATCGCCAGTGCCACCAGCATCGCCGTAATTCCCAGTTCGATGACGATAGAGGTAAGAATTAAAGCCTGGGGCAGCGGATCAACCATATTGGGATTACTTCCCTCTTTTACCAAAATGGCGAAACTGCCATCGGTGCGATAGGCGAACAGGATAATCATCAGGTTGACCGCATATCCCATGATGCTGAGGGAGAGGATTATTTTAATCAGGTCCCGTTTGGTCAGCGCACCATACAGACCGACCAGAAGCAGGATAAAACAGAGGACATAAACCGTCATTCTTCCTTACCTCCTTTATCTAAATGAAAAACCGAGAGCGTCCAGACGACCACAAAAAGCCCCATGCTGACTTTGATGCTGATGATGATATTCAGGAGCGGAATCGTACCGGCACTCAACAGGCTGAACAATTTTCCTTGACTAATGAAATTCGCCAAAAAGCCGCCCCCGACAGCCATTCCCAGAATCCCCATCGCCAGAAACAGTGCCGCACTGGATGATTCCAGGTCATGCAGGAAACCAATATTGACCCAGCGATCAATGAACTGACGACCGTAGGCAAGCATGACATTTAATAATGCCAGAGCGATGATCACCCCTCCCGCAAAGCCTCCGCCGGGACTCAAATGCCCATGTAAAATAATATAAATCCCATATAGCAGGATCAGCCAGACACTGATGCGGGTGACCGTCTTAACAATCAGTGTCATTCCATCACGCTGTTTCATTGTCACCTCCCGCTGCACCGTTGGATTTCCTGGTCCGCAAAATCGCCAGGGCGCCCAGAATCGCCGTAAAAAGCACCGTCACTTCTCCCAAGGTGTCATAGGCGCGATAATCCAGAATAATCGCCGTGACGATATTGGCAGAGCCGGTCTCCTGAGCAGCATTTTCGATATAGTGCTTCGCCGTCGAGAATATGGGCTTGCCAAATTCAGGTAAAGCCCTGAAGATATTGATACTCAGAATTAGAATCAGCAACAGCACCGCCACTGTGACCACCGACTGAATCATATGCGACTTTGACGGTTCCTGAATATGGTATTCCTTCCCATTAAACGCTCTGATCAGGATAATCAACGCAAAAATCTCAAACAGAAATTGGACAATCGCCAGATCCAGCGCCTGCAATAATAGAAATGCGATGGAGACACCCAACCCGACAATTCCAATAGAAATAACCGCCGAGAGCAGGTCTTTCAGTTCAAGTGCGATGATTGATCCAATAATCATAAATCCAAGTACAAAGATCAACCACGTTTCTACAGGCATTTAATCCTCCGGATATAGTAATGAGTTAATATTCATTTATAAAACTACCCATAACAGTATCAACATTCCCAGCACAATCCACAGATTGTACAGATGCAACTGACCATTATGAATGGCTCTGAATAAGCGGGTAATTGCGAATGAACATCTCCCGCTGATATCGTAGATATCAAAATATTTCTTTTCGGCGCCGTTATAAATAGCCTTCAGCGGTTTCATATCACGAATCTCTTTATAAAATTCCGTGCCGAGAACCCTGAAATGCTCCAGGGCATCCATGCCGCCGAGGTAGATAGCATCCAAACGCACTTTGCGGACGCCCCAGTAGATAATCAGTCCCAAAATCAATGTTGTGCCAAACAGCAAAACCACCAGAATAGGATTGTAATAACCCAGCATTTGCGGTACGCTGAATCCGAATTCGCCGATCACCGGTAGAATTAATTTTGTAATCGGAAGGTGTATTGCCCACAAACCGAAGATGACACATAGTGCTGCTAAAATTCCGGTGGCAAGCCACTGATTCAGCGGTGCCCGGGAAATATTATCCCACTTTGCCGGTCTCCGCCCGAGAAATATGGCATGAATAAATTTCATAAAGCTGGCTAATGTCAGCGCACTGCCGAAAACCGCCAGGATCAGACAGACCAACAACCAGACCTGGTAACCGGGTGCAACCCCTTTTGCCAGGTCCAGGATTCCCTGATAGATCATCCACTTGGAGAAAAAGCCGTTGAAGGGCGGAATGCCCGATATGGCGAGTGCACCAACCAGCGCAAATCCGAACGTCAGCGGCATTTTACCGCCCAAACCGCCTAGCTCCTCCAACTCATTGGTACCGGTCTTCTTCTCGACGGAACCGAGCGCCAGAAAAAGGTTTGATTTATAAATCGTATTATTTATCAGATGAAATAGTCCCCCGATCAGGGCAATAATACTGCCGCTGCCGATCCCGAGAATCATATAGCCCACCTGGCTAACGGCATGAAACCCCAACAGTTTGCGACCATTGTGCTGGATCATCGCCATCATTACGGCAAAGATAATCGTCAAAGCGCCGATCGTCATCAGGAAAAGATGAATCCCGAAATTCAGGGCAAACAGAGACCACACGATTCGAACGAAAAGATATATGCCCAATAATTTATCGAGAGACGCCGGTAAAAAGGCGACCGCCTCAACTGGGGCATCCTTGCTGTAATCCGGAACCCAACTGTGCAACGGAAAACCGCCTCCCTTTGCAAATGCCGCAATCAGCAGTGAAAAAAATGCGGTGTACGCCAGTTCACCGCTCAATCCGATTTTCAAATTCCACAAAGCTCCACCGTTATGCGGCATTAAAAACCAGATCAAAACCAAGCCCAGAATCAGGAACACATCGCTACCACCGACAATAATGAAGGTTTTTTTGGCTGTCTCCGGGGTCGTCTTCTCATCGCCAAGTAGATTAAAAAGATAAAGCGCAATGCCCGACAAGCCCCAGAAAATAAGTAGACTCAGAGCCTGCACGCTGAGTACCGCTCCATTACAAAAAGCCAGCGTCAACGGATACAAGACATAATAGGGCTTCTGAATCTTTGGACTCACTCCCTTCAGGGAAAAAACCAGGATAATAACCGCCAGGATCTGAATGAATGTGAGAATAACCAGCGCCAATTTATCCACCGCAAGAACAGCCACACCCTGGATTACTATTTCGGCAACCGGATTTATAAACAGCTGATAATTGAGAATAAGCAGCCAGACAAGTCCCAGGGCAGCCAGGATTTTCCGTAAAATAACAGGTAAAAATAGATTTAAAACCGCTATGATTAACGGAACGAGGACGAGTAAACTCAATTGATTAATTGCCATGGATTGTCCTCCGGATTCGTTCGGTTTTTGTGCGGGAAAGACCCAGCAGGTCAAGGGTATGCGGGTCACGGTTTTTGTCAACCACTTTCAGCGACCGTTCCGTGCAGCAGTAACAGGGGTCCACCGAAGCCAGGGTGATCAAGGCATCCGCAATGGGAATTCCCTTGCAGGATGCCTTGAAGCTAGGAATATTCACATAGCTGGGCGCCCTGACTTTGTGCCGTATCGGTCGGTTGGTGCCGTCGGAACGAATGTAGTGAAAAACCTCCCCACGTGGTGCTTCATAGCGACCGATTCCCTCCCCCGGAGAGATTTCCTTCACATTGTTCAGCACCTGACCGGTTGCCGTTTTTAATTTATCAAGACATTGCCGGCAAATTTTAATTGACTCTATAATTTCCAGTACGCGTACGACCAATTTATCATAGACATCACCGTTGGGCAGGACAATTCGCTCAAATTCCACCAGATCATAGGCATCGGTGGGTTCGTCCAGACGCACATCACCGGGCACTCCCGATGCCCGTGAGGTTGGTCCAACAGTACAGTAGGCGATCGCATCCTCTTTGGTCAATACACCGACCCCTTTCAGGCGGGATTTTAAAACCGGATCATCCTTGGCGGCTTTGGCAATCATAACCATCTTGCGCTCAATCATATCGAGATGTTTATGCAGTTCCACCAGCTTCTCAGGATTTACATCCTGAGCAACACCACCGACCCGCATCATGCCGTAGTGATTCCGGTTTCCGGAAATAATCTCAAACATCTCCAGAACCGGTTCCCGGTATTTCCACGCCCACATCCAGAGGGTGTCGTACCCGATAAAATGTCCCGCCAGCCCCAGCCACAACAGGTGACTGTGAATCCGTTCCAATTCCCCGACAAGACTGCGGATGTAGCGCGCCCGGAGAGGAATCTCAATATTGTCAATATCCTCAATCGCATGAACACAGGCAATCGGATGAGAAGTCGAGCAGATACCGCAGATTCGTTCCACCAGGAAAATGGACTGCGTGAAGGTTTTCATTTCGGAAATGTATTCATGACCGCGATGCATCCAGCCGATTTCCATATCAATATCAACCACCGTTTCGCCATCTACCGTCAATTCAAAATACTCAGCCTCTTCAAGCAGTGGATGGAACGGACCGACTGGAATCTTGTTTGCTTTCATGCGCCCTCCTTGAATCTCAGCGGCTGTTTGACATTACCCGGATTGTTCAGCGTCAGCAATTCTTCCATGCGCGGATGCCCGATGAATTCGATGCCCCACAAATCGAACATCTCCCGCTCAATCCAGATTGCGCCGGTGATGATCGAGGTAATGGAATTCACTTTCGGATTTTTCTTATCCTTGATCACCACCCGCGGACAGAAATACTGCCCCGTTTTGTCGTTGGAAAAATGATACAATATCTCAATTCCGTGATACATCTCCATTGCGGTTGCCGTAGACAGACGGCAGCCCATTTTATGAAAGAGATAATCGGCGACTTCCGGCAGATTGTCATTGCTGACATTGAAATAGAAACGCCGCTTTTTCTCAATCTTGGCGTGAATTTTATCGCCCATATCTTTGATAAACTGCTCAACTTCAGCCATTTAATACTCCTACCAGTTTTGCCACCGCTTCGATCATCGCTTCGGGTTTCGGCGGACATCCCGGGACATACATATCAATGGGAATCACTGTTTCCCGCTTTTCCGTAATGTTATAACTATCCTTAAAACAGCAGCCCGAGCTCACGCAGGTGCCGATTGCTACGACAAATATCGGTTTCGGCGCCTGCTCATATATCTTCTTGATTCGCGGTGCGATTTTCTTGTTAAAAATGCCGGTCACCAGCATCACATCGGCATGCCGAATCGAACCCACCAGCTTGATTCCCAGCCGCTCCAGATCGTATCGCGGCGTCAGCAGATCGAGAATCTCAATATCACAGTTGTTGCAGGGTGACCCACTGGCGTGAAAGACCCAAAGCGATTTTGCCAAGCGTTTATTATACCATCCCATATTAAACTCCCAATACGGCTAAAATGACAGCGATAAAAGCCAACGGCGAGGCGTATTTCCAGAAAAAGTTCAGCGTGGTATCAATGCGAATCCGCGGATTTGTATTTTTAATAATAATCATCACCACTACGATCGCCAAATACTTCAGCAGTGACCATAAAAATCCGAGTCCCATTAGATTAAATCCGCCCAAAAAGAGCACGACCAGCAGGAATGGAAAGATCACATACATCATGTAATGATCCAGTTTCCAGAAAGCCAGCAGCGGACCGGAATATTCCATAAACGGACCTTCCACGATCTCCGTTTCGGCTTCAGGAATGTGAAACGGCGCCAGGGTCATTTTCGCCTGAATGCAGAGCAATCCGATAATAAAGGCAATAATTCCCGACGGCGACCCGATGATCGCACCGGCATTTTGCTGATAACTCAGAATCTGGTCAAACTGGACCTGATAGCCGGATTTTACAATCGGCACTAAAAATACGAGTATGAATGCCAGTTCATCCGCCAGTAGCAGTTTCATCTCCCTGCCCGCGCCGATACTCGAATAGACGTTTCCCGTTGCTGAACCACCCAGAATCACCATCACCGAAAAGGTCATTGTCAGGTACATCACCACAAACATGTCACCGGCAAAACCGAGATTATAGAAGAGTGCCATCCCGATAATAGTAGCAATCAGTGTCAACACGGCAAACGCTGCCAGTGGCGCAAGCACAAAGACCGATTTCACCGCATCCTTGACGATAATCGTCTCTTTGCCGAGCAGTTTGAAAAAATCATTGAAATTCTGCAACAGCGGCGGTCCGACCCGGAATTGAAACCAGGCGCTGACTTTGCGGTCCAGCCAGCCGACCAGCAATCCTGCTATAGCCGTAAAAAGCATCCCCGGAAATACAAGAAGGTGAAAGAGAATCATACCAATCATACCTTATCCTCCTTTTTCCGCCAGTGATGACTCTTGATCGCCAGATGATCGCCGTAGAGATAGATTTCATTTTCAGGATCATCGGCGTCAATCGGCTGCATAGTGATCGTCCCCGCCGGTGCTGTCCGGCAACAAGCCGGCTGATAACCGGGATCGGCTTCCAACTGTTTCAGACAGAAATCACATTTTGCCGTAATGTAATTGATCACTTCGGGAAAAATCGTCCCGAAGGGGCACGCCAGAACGCAGCTTTTGCAGCCGACACAGCGCATATTAAAGCGCTTGATTAGACCGTCTGCCTGGCGTTCCAGCGCCTCTTTGGGACAGGCGGTCACACAAAAGGCATCGCTGCATTGCCGGCAGTACACGGCAAACTCGGCAATTTCCAGCAAATTGAACTGACCATCGTTTTTACGATGATAAAAATACTCGCATTGGATCTTAACCAGATCCTGGCTGGAAGCGATCAGCGCCGGAATATCAATAAAAAGACGTTTCATTCCCAGATATTCTCCTCGTTTTTGATGATATCGTAAGTAAACACCGGGCCGTCTTTGCAGGCATAGTACTTTCCAATCACACAGTGCCGGCAATGTCCGATACCACAATACATTTTCTTTTCCATCGAGAGATATATATTCGAATCTTCGTAGCCGTATTTCAACAGGTCAAAGGTGGCAAACTTCATCATAATCGGCGGACCACAGACGACGACAGGATTACCCTGTGGATCTATGTTGATTTTATTGAGTAGTTTGGTGATAAGGCAAACTTCCTCGTCCCACTTTTCACCGTCGGGAACACGGTCAACCGAGCGCAGGAAGTTCACCTTATCTATTCTCCTCCATCCATCAATATGTTGTTTATAGATCATATCATTCGGGGTACGGGCACCGGCTAAAAAGGTGATGCTGTTGTAATTATCAATCCGATCCAGCAGTGAGAGAAACAGTGAACGTGTCGGCGCCATCCCGACACCGCCGCCCATGATCAATATATCTTTGCCTTTCCATTCATCAATGGGATAATATGTACCGTAAGGTCCGCGGACACCGACCCGGTCACCGACTTTGGTCTTATGGACATATTCGGTAACAAACCCGGTTTTCATGATCGTTACATCCATTTTGTCGGCAATGCTGTGAGACGACGACGGCGTAAACGGTCCTTCTCCGATATTGGGAACCGTCAACTCAATAAATTGACCCGTTTTAAAAGGAATCGGTTTCGCCGGTTTGATGCGAATTGTCCGAATCGTGGGCGATTCGTCAATAATTTCAAAAATTTCAGCGGATGTCACTTCATAGGGATTCGTCGCCACCATCGCTTACTCCTGACCTTTGGGTAATTGCAGATTTTTTTGCACTACGGCTCTGAATTCAATTTCCCCCGCACAGACATCGGTACAACGTCCGCAGCCGGTGCAGCCGATCGCACCGAAATTGCTTTTCATGTAATCAAACTTGCAGAGATAGCGATTCCGAAATCGCTGGTACATTTTGGGACGGGGTGTATCGCCTCCGGCGACCCGGGCATAGCCGTTCAGCTGACAGGAATCCTGACTCCGCACTTTCACAAATTCAGCGCCCGTGGTTTCATCATTGACGATAATACAATAGCAGGTGGAACAGATATTGGTACAGCCGCCGCAGCCGACACAATTCTTCGCATCCTCTATCCAGTTTTCCAGGTCCGCTTTCCGCAAATTTTCATACTGATTTGGTCGTTCATACGGTCTGTTCTGCTTGTTCAGTCTTAATTCGATCTCCCTTCGGCTCTTTTTTACTTTTTCCTTATCATCGCCCTGAGGTTGCGCTAAAGTGACCTCCTTTTTCAGCAAGTTGAGTAACTCTTCCCCTTTTTTTGAACCAACGGTGATCAGATAGGTCTGACCGATTTTTGACAGATTCAGATCGTAATGCTGATCGTTGTAGGGTTTTCCGCCCACCAGTGTGCAGTGACAGCTGGGACTGATATCCGTACAATCGGTACTGATGAGTGTCGTCAACTCCCGCCAATTCTGGTACATGGGGTCCACAAAATCGTCATTAATCAGCGCTCTGTCTAGGATTTGGAGCGCCGCCATATCACAGGCTTTGACACCAACAATCAGACGCTTTTTCGTCTTATCAACGGGTATCAAATTTTCTCTTGAGAAATAAAATAGCGATCGAAGCGGATCAATCGTGCGGAAAGCGTCAAGGACCGGTTGTGAATCTGCCCTGATTATTTCAAACAGATACTGCTTTTCTTCTTCCGGATTACTCGATCGGCGTGGCACGATCACCTGCTGAAATCCGCCGATTGATTCCTTTTGACATTTTTTCAAAAACGTAATGAAATCTTGTGCATTTACGATCATTATTAGACTCCCACACACTCGCTTTTCTTCATCTTGCGCCTGTCTCCCAAGCTAATTGTCTAATTTTGTCAATCATTTTTTCCGTTTCTGTGGATTTATCGAAGAAGTAGTCCGCACCCAGTTCTATGCATTTTGTCTGGTACTGGGGATAGGGATAATCGGTATAAATGATGACCCGCATATCGGGATATTTCTCCTTGGCGGTCTTTAAGACATGAATACCGCCTTCGCCGGGGATGCGAATATCCAGAATCATCAGATCGGGGCGTTTCTTTTTTATATCCCGGATCGCCGATTCCGTATCAATACTCTCCCCGACGATAGTCACGTTCTCCATCTCCGCCAGAATGGTCATCAGGTGATTTCGCAGAATTTCCGAATCGTCTACAAGCAGGACGTTCATAAAAATTCTTGATGATTAGGATTAGCCATATATTCGAAATGTAACGATCCAAATTCCGGCATTCAATCAGACGAATCCTGAAAAATTTGTCAGATATTTGGAGATCCTTGTGTAGGTGTTTGTCCTACAGGACTACTGGATGTGAATAATGTGATTTAAGTTTATTCGCGATGTAACCCAGTGGAATATTTCTGGCGGAACTCCACAGTCAGGAAACTCGGGGTTATTCATGAGTTTATCAGAAAACCGTGGCGTAATCAAATAGAATGATTTGCCGCGAGATTTATCCTGTGGATAACAAACTCCATCACCCAATCCCGGCTTTTAATCCGGAATAGCTCTGGTCAGGTCGTGGAATAGAAAATTTCTGACGCTCATTCCGGAATCGATTAATCCACCTCATATACCATGATCCGCTGGGCTTTGCGGGCAATGGGAAAGAGATGTGCCAGTTTATAGCTCAATCTGGTCCCCGGTCCCAGATTGACCAGTTCTTCATTCTTTGTAAAGTAAATTTCTGTAATGAAGCGAATTCCCGGAACCCATCCTGCCATTTCCTGCGGATCGTCAATGCCCCAGTAGATTTTCGCACCGGTTTTTTTCAGAGAGGGGTGTTTTCTGACCTGCCTGGCGGTGTATTTGCTGTAGGCATCAAAAATCAGGGTGAAGTGACCGACTCGTACACGCAATTGTTCCAGCAGCTGCTTTAAATCTGCTTCCTGAAGATACATGAAAAGTCCTTCGGCGATCACCAGAGAGACGGGGCTTCCCGCCGGAATGGAATCAATCCAGTCAAATTCCGTTACTGACGTAGCAATCAGGTGATAGTAGTCATTTTCTGCAAAAAATCGCTTTCGAATTTCGATCACTTCCGGAAAATCCAGATCATACCAATCCACCGCGGGACGGTGCAGGCGGTCATAGCGACTATCCAGACCACAGCCCAGATGCAGAACCACTGTTTTGGGATTGGTTCTGATAAAATCACGGGCAAAATTGTCGATCAGTTTCGCCCGTAAACAGAGCAGGGTATTTGTTTTGCCGGGAATTTTTAAAGAATCAAAATCGTAGTCAACGCTATTTACAATCTCCATAGCTTTTTTATCATAAAGTACAGGACGTTTTTTCCGACTCTCGAGGGCTTTCCCGTAAAGCGGAACCAGCAGAGTCTCTTTTTCTTCTGCAAGTTGGACTAGACTGTCCGGCATGCCAAGCTATTTCCCTTAATTCGAATCTTTATACTGATTATAGAAATGAAAAAGAAATTGAACCGCCTTGGGAAACGCCATCCACATCTCCAGAGTTGATGCAACATAATGAGCCGCTTCGTCTTCATCGCCAAAAGAATAATACTCACTCAATTCGTCCGGATATTCTCGATCGGTACAGAGGATTTCGATTATGTATGGATTTTGGGAAATGGCTTCCAGTAGTATCTCCTGAGTTCGCCGGACGCCCCCATATTTTTTGAATGAATAGAGGAAATAGGTATACAGCCAGCCGAAAGAGACCTCGTTTTTGAATTGCATAAATAATTGATAATATTCTTTATAGCGATGTTTCCGCAGCAGCAGCGGCGCAAGGTCAAAGCGAATCCCCTGATTATCGTTGGAATTCAGTCTCAACATATCCTGATACTCGGCAATCGCTTCATCGTCGCGACCCAGACTGAGCAAGGCATAGGCGTATTTATCACGAGCCCGCATATAGGGGCGCGTAACGTTGATCCCCCAGAAATGACCGACACTCTCTTTAAAATGTTTCTCGCCGACATCACGCTCACCGGCTTTTACGGCTTTCTGATACCAGGCAGCCGCCACTTCGGCATCTTCACTATTATCGCCGTAGTAGATATAAGCATCCACGCAATCGGGATAGATTTCCAGCGCTTTCTGCGCCAATTTACGCCCCTTTTCTTCTGATTCCTCGTAAGCGCGGTACATCAGTTGTTTTGCCTCGAGGCGCGGCGTCATATTCACTCTTTTTCGTAATTTTTCAATCGGAAGATTCATGACTGAATCAAGGATGCGTTTGATCTCTTTTTCGTCTTTTTCCGCACCTGATTCAAGAATAGCATTGATATAATCAAAGATCTCTTCACTAAGTAATGGATTCGGCAAAACGGATTTTCCGGGGTCTTTTTCAGCCATAGAGTAAATCCTTTTTCTATCCCGGCTCTTTTACCAGGTTATGCCGAATCGCATAGCAGATCAATTCGGCGTTGTTTTTCAGCCCCATTTTCTCCAGAATGCGGGCACGATTGGTGCTAATGGTTTTCACGCTGAGCGACAGTTCCTCGGCAATTTCACCGACAGTCATTCCTGATCCGATCAGGCGTAGCACCTGAAATTCACGGTCTGAAAGCGCCTCATGTCCGACTTTGCGATGGTTTTCATCCAGCGAATCGGCGAGTTTCTCGGCAAGATTGAGGCTGACATATTTGCGCCCTTCTGAAATACGCCGCACCGCCGAAATCAACTGATCCGCCGCCGACTCCTTGGTCAAATATCCCGACGCACCGGCTTTGAGGACGCGGATCGCATACTGATCTTCCGAATACATGCTGAGCACCAGTACTGGCAGCGTCGGATTATGCAATTTGATATATTTCAACACATCCAGTCCGCTGCGCCCAGGCATGGAAATATCCAGCACTACCAGATCAAATTTATCGAATTTTATTTTCTCGATTACCTCCGGTCCGCTGCCGGCTTCCCCGGCGACAACGATATCAGACGTCTCTTTGAATATCTGTTTCAGTCCGTCCCGGACGATGGCATGATCATCGGCAATCAGTACCCGAATCATTTCTCTCCGTCCTGAATTGGCAGTGTAACTTTGACTGTGGTTCCCATATTTTTTACACCGCTGATGATGACTTTTCCACCCCACGGATTGACCCGTTCCCGCAAACCTACCAACCCCAGCGATTTCGGGCTATGAATCTGATCTTCGGTAATGCCGATACCATTATCCCTGATCTCCATGGAAAGCAGGTTCGAATTTCGATGCAAACCGATATATATTTTCGTGGCGTTGGCATGCCGGACAACATTCGTCAGCGCTTCCTGAAAAATGCGGAAAACGGCAATGACCCGATCCTGTTCCAGCTGAAATTCATCTTCATTCAGTTCCAGTTTACACTCGATGCCGGTACGGTTTTGAAATTCCCCGCAGTACCACTCCATCGCTGCCTGGAGTCCCAAATCATCAATCAATCCGGGACGCAGTTCCGTAGAAATTCGTCGCACGGTCTGGATTGTGGTATCCACCAGAGCGGACATGGACCGAACCTTTTGCACCTGTTCAACCTGTTCGGGAGAGAGCCGTTTTTGCATCCAGATCAGGTCCATCTTCAGCGCCGTCAGCGACTGACCCAGCTCATCGTGAATCTCCCGGGCAATAATCAGTCTCTCCTCTTCCCGAACCGTCTGAAGATGGCTCGCCAGATTCCGCAGCTGATCGCGGGATTCTTTTAAATCACTTTCCGCTTTTTTGCGGTCATCAATATCAATCACGACTCCACGCAATCCAACCGGTTTGCCATTCTGAATAATGGCATTGGAATAAAAAAGAGAGTGAAAGGTCGTCCCATCCTTACGCTGCGAAATGTACTCATTGCCCCGACTCGGATTGCCGTTTAAAATAGAGTGAATATTCTCCCGAACCCGCTCCCGCTCCGACGCAACAAACAGCTGAAAGAGATTAATCCCCTTGTCGAGTTCTTGCTTGGAATAACCAAAGCTCTGCAGACCGTATTTATTGGTAAACGTTAAATTGCCTTTCAGATCCATTTCATAAACGGTTTGAGGCAGTAGGTCAACCAGTTCGCGAAATCGCTTTTCATTTTTTATCAATTCATGCTCAGCTTTCATCAACCTTATTTCGGCTTTTTCCAGTTCCTTGATCCGGGATTTCAGCGACCGTATTTCAGCTTCTAACGTTTTTATTTTTTCACTCGGTGAATTCATACGATTTATTCAGGAAGTTCAAAGGCTTCCAGCAAGGCATCCTTCGCCCTGTCTAAGTCCTCTTCACGAACAATGCAACTGATGCTCGAGATGCTGGTTGAGATGCCTATTATGTTGATATTATATTTACCCAATTGCTCACACATCTTGCCGGAAATTGTCGGTTTCTCTCTAAAATGAGGACCGTAGACCACCAGGATTGCGATATTATCGTACCATTTATCGCCCCGTGCCCGGACAATCCCCCGCATTCCCGCCAGTAACTGCCGCACCTTTGCCCGGTCAGCGGATTTGAAACAGAAGGTAATATCGGCGGTTCCCTCCAGATTCTCGCTTTCGGTGATGAATTCAATGTTAATATTATTTTTACCCAGAACCATCAATACTTTTCCGGCAACGCCCGGTTGGTTGGGAGCCGACAGGATCGAGACCATTGTCAGTCCTGTAGTCTCAAGAATACCGCCGATTTTGATTTTCTCCGTCATAGGTTTACGTATTTTTTCCCAGATATTTCTCAATGTAGGCAAGTAAGGTATTGGGCATGACCGGCTTTTCGATAAACTCATTCACCGGCAGCGTTTCATCGTCTTTATTGTATTGGTAACCAGTTTGCTGAACAACGGCGGTCAGCATAATAATCGGAATATCGGCAATTTTTGGCGTGGATCGAATCTTTTCGGCGATGACAAACCCCTCATCCTCTGTTCTCATCATTACATCCAGAATCACCAAATCGGGCTTTTCCCGCTCAATCAAACTATAACCCCGTTCGCCATCCTGAGCATCAATAACGACATATCCGTGGTTTTCCAGGACGATGCGTAATACTTCGACAAGGTCAATATCATCGTCAATAATCAGAATTTTATGTGCCATTCTCTTTTCCCTTTCAATATCGGTCTGGATTGTAAGATAAGACAATTTTTCTGGAATATCCGCATTTTTTTCAGCTCGTTGATTTTATTTATTCACAAGTTTACGGATATGATCCACCACCTGATCTATATTCTCACCGGATTTCGCCGAACATTTCAGAATCCGGCTATCCGGATGAATCTGGTGAATATTTTTCTCGAGTATTCCGACATCCAGCTCCAGATACGGCTGTAAATCAATTTTATTGATAATGGCGGTATTGCAGACGCGGAACATCAAGGGATATTTGAGCGGTTTATCTTCACCTTCGGTGATGCTGATAATGACAAAATTGTGATTGGCTCCCGTATCAAATTCCGCCGGACAGACCAGATTGCCGACATTTTCGATAAATACCAGGTCCAACCCGTTCAAGTCAAACTGCTGCAGTGCCGGCATAATCACCTCGGAACCCAGGTGGCAATCACCACCAAAAGGCTCGGTATTAATCTGGGAAACCGGAATCTCAAATCGTGCAATCCGCTCCGCATCGGCTGTTGTGGTTATATCACCTTCAATCACCCCGATGCGGAGAGCGTAACTCTGCAGAACCGGAATCACCTGCTCCAGCAGGCTGGTTTTGCCCGACCCCGGCGAACTCATTATATTAATCAGAGTAACATGATGGGTTTTAGACAGTTCGCGGATTTGATCGGCTAACTGATCGTTGGCTTCGAGTACATCTCGGACGATTTGGATTTTCATTGGGTTGTCTCTTTCTAATCTGCTAATTCAATGCTATCAACATACAGTTCATTCCCGCTGAGAATCTCGATATTTGCCGAATGACATTTTTGACAGTAAAATTGCGGTTCCTGTATTTTAAACTGATGCTGACAATCGTTGCACTTTACGACAATATCGTTTTCTCTGATGAGCAGTTCCGACTCCTCCAGCTGGGTATGGCGTTTTTTCTGAATGTTAAAACTGAATCGCAGAGTTTCAGGGATAATTGCCCGCATCTGCCCGATGACAAGCGCAATTTCCCGAACCTTTTTGCGCACCTGCCTGCGGACAAGTTCTTCATTCACAATTATAATAATGTTCTGAGCAATCTGGAGTTCGTGCATACAGAGAGAAATTTAACAGAATGCGGTAAAGAATCAATGTTTATCATTTAAGACGGGGTTCCCTTTTATGTCGGTCATTTCTGAAGGGTAAATCTCTATTGCGGAGTCTTTCCATCGTCGTACAGGCATATTTGTTTTATAATTAGCAGATTCTGGGCAACATTTCGCCGGATAACATATCTATAATCCGCGAACTGCCGATGTGGGTTTTGAGAATTACTTTACCGGGCGGTTCTGGGACAACTTCACCGATGGTGGCGGCATTCTGGTTCCCGGGCAGAGATTTCAGAATCTCAAGAGCGTTATCGGCTTCTTTCGAACTGATAATCAGCAGAAACTTGCCCTCATTGGCAAGATAAAGCGGATCAAATCCCAGCGGTTCGCAGAGTCCCTGCACTTCTGTGCGAATCGGCAATAATTTCTCGTGAATCAGGATTCCAAACGGCTGATCTCCGGCAAATTCATTCAGCGTCGTAGCAATACCGCCGCGGGTTGGGTCCCGCATAATACGGATTCCGTCCAGTTTCGACAACAGCGCAATAATCTCTTTATGAATCGGGCGACAATCGCTGCTGATCTGAAAAGAGACCGGAAATTCCTCGCGGGCTTTGATAATCGCTGCCCCATGATCGCCGATAAAACCGTTGATAATAACGATATCGCCGGGTAAAATCCGTTGTACCCCCAATTCGATCCCTTCGATCCGATCACCGATACCGGCGGTATTGATAAATATTCCATCGGCAGCGCCCTTTTCTACCACCTTTGTATCACCCGTAACTATCTGAACATCAGCGTATTCCGCCGTTTGCTTCATGGATATCACGATCTTTTCCAGATCGGCGATAGGGAATCCCTCTTCGATGATCATTCCACAGGAAATCCAGCGCGGAATCGCACCGCATACCGCTAAGTCGTTCACCGTTCCGGAGACAGCCAGTTTCCCTATATCACCACCCGGATAAAAGAGCGGCTTGATGACATGTGAATCGGTGGTAAAGACAATTTTTTCAGAATTCACCTTTACAAGCGCACCGTCACTCAACGGATTCAATGCCGCATTACCAAAGTATTCGAGAAATAGTTCCCGGATCAGGGTGTGCGACTGTAAGCCACCACTACCATGGGCAAGTGAAATAACATGATTCATGGATTCAACTCGTTTTCGACATATTTAAACCAGGTAGCGCAGGTGCCTTCGCTGCTGACCATACAGGAGCCTTTTGGGTCTTGCGGATTGCAGACGATTTTGAACAATTTACAATCCGTCGGTACCTTCACTCCCCGCATAATGTCTCTGCAGATGCAACCGGCGCACTCCCGCGCCGGCGGTACGTCAACGCTAAATTTAATTTTGGCGTCAAAATCGTGGTATTTTTCGCGAATATTCAGTCCGCTGCCGGGAATGATGCCCAAGCCTCGCCATTCCGCATCAGCTTCTTCAAAAATTTCCCACATCAACTCCAATGCCTTAGGATTACCACTCTCTCTGACGCTGCGGCTATACTGATTCTCAACATCTGCCCGGTTTGAATTTATCTGGCGTAAAATCATCAATATCGTTTGCAGCATGTCCACCGGTTCAAAGCCGGAGACGACACAGGGAATATGATAATCCCGGGCGATAAAATCATAGATATGCGTCCCGGTGATCGCCGAGACATGCCCGGGACAGATAAACCCCTGCAAATCAACATCACCGGAATCCAGCAGCGCTTTCATCGCCTGAGGCATCGTCTTATGTGCCGAAAGAACAGAAAAATTTTCGATTTTATGCTCAAAGGCAGACTCAACAGCCGCCGCCACTGTCGGTGCGGTCGTCTCAAAGCCGATGCCCAGAAATACGACCTCTTTCTCAGGATTTTTTTCCGCAATACGCACCGCATCCATCGGCGAATAGCAAACCCGAATATCGGCTCCTGCACCTTTTTCCTTTTGCAGTGAACTGCTGCTGCCCGGAACCCGAATCATGTCGCCAAAGCTGGCGATAATTACATTCTCCTGACGGGCAATTGCAATCGCCTGATCAATATACTGCACGCCGGTAACGCAAACCGGACAACCCGGTCCGCTGATCAGATGCAGATTTGTCGGTAACAGCTTATGGATTCCGTATCTGTAAATTGTGATCGTGTGCCCGCCGCAGACCTCCATTAACTGGATCGTTTCGGTGCTAAATTCCCGGTCTATTTCGGTGATAATGGCTTTCACCAATTCAGGATTCCGATATTCATCAATGTATTTCAGCACACTAATCTCTTTTCCGCTGCTGTTTTTCCCGGTCAAAATCGGCAATATCCTGCCAGATTTGCAGGGTTTCCAATGCGGCGGTTTCGTCCAGTTTTTCAATCGCGAATCCGGCATGCACGATGATATAGTCACCGACTTTTACATCGGGGAGAATCGTCAAATTTGCCCGGTACTCAACGCCACCGACCTCCGCAACGGCTTCTCTGCCGTTGATTCGAATCACCTTCATCGGAATCGCTAAACACATTTTATACTACCCTGCTGATTTTCCATATGTTAACCATGCATTGGCGACGCCCACCTGCCCGAGTGATATTCCGCCGTCATTACAAGGAACCACGCTATGAGTATAAACATTAAATCCCTTTTTCTCAAGAGACTTTTTTAAATGCCGCAACAGGTAAACATTCATGAAAACTCCGCCGCTCAAAACAACATCCCTGATTCCGGTTTTAGCACTGGCAATTTCCGCCCACATTGTCAAACCACGACAAAGACCGTTATGGAATTTCAGTGAAATCCGGTTAATCGAGGTGTCTGCATGAATATCATTGACGAGCTGCCGAATCATCTCCGACCAGTCAAGTATCAATAATTTTTCGCTTTCAACCACCCTAAACTCGTAGGCGTAATTCTCTGGCTGCTGAATCAGTTGCTCAAACTCCACCGCCGGCTGACCTTCGTAATTGGCGATATTACGAAGTCCGGCAATCGCTGCCACACCGTCGAATAGCCGTCCGCAGCTGCTGGTAAGCGGCGAATTAAAATTTCTCCCGAGCATGGCTAAAACCATATCAATTTTTTCGGAATCAAAATTCTCAACAAAAGGAATATCAGCAAGCTGCTCGCCGAATACTTCATAAAGATAGCTGATACCCATTTGCCAGGGATTTTTGATTGCCGCCGCACCGCCGGGCATCTGACAAGTTTTGAAACAGCCGAGGCGTTCAAATTGATGGTATTCTGCCAATAGCAGCTCACCACCCCAGATCGTCCCGTCGTTGCCGTAGCCGGTTCCGTCCAGAACAATCGCCAGCAATTTCTTGTTAATCTTATTATCAAGCATACAGGATACAGCGTGGGCATGATGATGCTGAACACCAATTTTTCGAAGATTATGCTCCTTTGAATAGTCATGCGCGAACTTTGTGCTGAGATAATCGGGATGTAAATCGTAGGTAACAATTTCCGGCTGAATGTCAAAAATATTCCGAAAATGCTCAATGCCCTCTTCAAAGGATTTCAAAACCGCCAGATTTTCCAGATCGCCGATATGATGCGACAGATAAACCGCATTATCCTTCGCCAATGCAAAGGTGTTTTTCTGCTCTGGTCCGCAAGCAAGGATATGACGGTTAAATTCCCAGTCCAATATCAATTTATCCGGTACATATCCCCGTGATCGCCGGATTGGATACATTTTACTCTGAAATTCCCGCACCACCGAATCATCACAGCGGATATGGATTTCGCGGTTGTGGGTCAGGAAATAATCGGCAATCGAACCCAATCGTTGAAAGGCATCATCATCCTGGTAGGCGATTGGTTCGTCGCTGATGTTTCCGCTGGTCATGACAAGCGGTTTTTTGAAATATCTGAATAGTAAAAAATACAATGGTGCATACGGCAGCATAGCACCCAGATTGTGATTATTTGGGGCAATGCTTTCCGCCAAGTTGTAAGATTTCTTTTTTCCCAATAAAGTAATCGGATGCGCGACCGATTCCAGGAGTTCTGTCTCCTTTTTATTCACGCGGCAGATTTTCTTTATTGAATGAATATCGGGAAACATCACCGCAAAGGGTTTGTCTTCGCGATATTTGCGTTTGCGCAATGCCGAAACCACTTTTTCGCTGGTTGCATCACAAGCCAGATGATACCCGCCAACGCCCTTTATTGCGATGATCCGATCATCGGTAAACAGTCGTTTCAGGGACTTGAACAATTCCTCGTATTCCGCTGATTTACAAGCCGTTAGGATTGTCTTCCCGGTTTTTTCTTTCAATTCCAGATGTGGTCCGCAAGCCGGGCAGGCATTAGGCTGGGCATGAAAACGGCGATTTGAAGGATCGTCATATTCAGCCTGACAATCGAGGCACATTTGAAAGCGACTCATCGTTGTTTTCGGGCGGTCATAGGGAATATCCTGAATGATCGTGTAGCGCGGACCACAGTTGGTACAATTGATAAAAGGATATAGATAACGCCGGTTCTTCGGGTCAAATAATTCTGCCAGACAGTCGGGACACATATCCAGGTCCGGAGAAACAGCGGCGGATTTTTCACTTTGTTGCAAGCTCAGGCGGATTTGAAAATCTGAAAAATCAATCATTGAAGCAATTATAGCGGAAGAGTAACTGGTAATTTTACTTCTGGACGGCGGATGCGCTTTTATTTCCGATTCAAAAGATTCAAGCCGCTTATCATCGCCTTGAACTACAATTTTTACACCAGAGCTATCGTTATATACATATCCTTTCAGCCGGTATTTCAGTGCCAGATTGAAAATAAAGGGGCGGAAACCAACCCCTTGAACGATCCCTGTGATAATTATCTCTTTACTTATTTTTTTCATACATCATTTAAAAATCGAACCAAGTATAAGAAATCTTAGTCAATTGAGCAAAGAATAGATTGACATCGAGACAATCTGTTTTCAGGGTAAAAACCTCTTTTTTGGGTATGTCATTTTCATCCTTCTCGTACTGTAATTCTGAACGCAGTGAAGAATCTGCTCGGGTAGCGGCGATCAAAAAAAATTAATAGATAAAATTGCGCGGGAATATCTTTTGGGGATAAATCCCCTTTTTCATGGACGCTATTCCCAGTCCCCGGGCTCAAACCCGTGGCTATTCATGAGTTTATCGGAAAATGATGGATAGTTTGAAAAAGATGAATTGCCACGGTTTTCAAGCCGTGGATCAAAAACATTTATAAACGTCCCAGCACTTGATCAATCACCCAATTGGTCGGCGCTGCGGTTCTGCCGGTACTGGGGCATTTTCCCCACCCGCTAAGTTCGTCAACAATCGTCTGAATTAAAGGCTGCTGGATATGCTCCGGATGATCAACTTTATACTCTTTATAACGATGTTTGGTATGGACAAAAAACGGAGAATCGCCAAAGGTTGCGTACCGAATTTTACCTTTGGAACCAACAATGTCCGTCTGATCGAGATTTTCATTAGCCGTAAAACACCAGATACCCGAACCCAATTCGCCATTTTCAAATTTAAAATTTGCGCTGACAATATCTTCGACTTCATATAAACCAGCCTGATTTTCGGACAGACCATGCACCTCGGTGATAGCGCCCAGCAGATATTGCATCAGGTCAATCATGTGCGAACCAAGGTCACAGAAATAACCGCAGCCGGCGATTTCCGGATCAATGCGCCAGTGATACTTGCGATCACGATCAATATCGGATATTCTACGATAAAAACGAACATTCACCGCCCGTACATCCCCAATATCACCCCGTTCAATTATCTGTTTAATTTTCAGAAACCGCGGTAGTGCACGACGATAATAGGCAACGAAAAGCGGAACCCCGGATACCGCGCAACCATCAATCATTTCCTGACATTCGGCATAATGACATGCCATCGGTTTTTCTACATAAACCGGCTTACCAGCCCAAGCGACCCTGAGTGTATATTCCCGGTGAAATGCCGGCGGCGTAGCAATATAGACCGCATCCACTTCGGGATCGTTGATCAGTGAATCGGCGTCATCATACCATTTCGGAACCTGATGGCGCTGAGCATAATCCCGGGCTAATTGACGGTTCCGGCGCATGACGGCGATTAGTTCCGAATGTTTCGCCTTTTGAAAAGCCGGACCGCTTTTGTGCTCCGTTACATCGCCGCAACCAATAATCCCCCAGCGGACTTTGTTCATCAAATCTCATCCTTATATAAAATCAGCCACCGTCTTACTGATTCTGGCGCACATCATCCTTGATCCGCTGAATATGACCGCGACCAAGCCCTTTTACTTCACAATCCAGTTCAAAGTATCTTCGGATTTTATCGTCATCCAAAATCCCGAAGCAGTCAATAATTGCCGCCGGCTGACCGATTTTCTCGACTACATATTCGGGATTAAGATCAAGATAAGCCGCATGCCGGACCGCGAGTATGATGGCTTTGACACCCTTGAGCGCTTTTTCCAGATTCGGTTCAATGCGCAGCTCTTTCAGTTTTTCCTGATTCCGGAAAAACCGCGCCTTGCTGTGACCGGGAGTCGGGTAGCTGTCCTGCAGTTCAAATTCCCACCAATGCTGAACATAGGGATCATGGACGCGAATCCCGGCACCCATTTCCGTCAGTTTACGGACGATAATTTCCGAGCCACTATACCGCGTATCGCCCACGTCTTCCCGATATGCTGCACCCAGTACGAGTACTTCCGCAGCGGCGATTTGCTCGCCCATATTCCGCAATGCATCCCTGGTTAATTCAGCAACATGCAATCCGCGGGTATCGTTGATATCAATCACCACGGGTGTGATTTTAAAAATATCATCATTCCAGCCGAGAATATGTTTATACGCCCAAATGCCCAAACCACCGTCTTTCGGCAGACAGTAGCCGCCGATGCCGGGACCGGGAAAAATCATATTACTATGCGTCGGACGAACCTTAATCGCATTGATGACTTTGATTAAATCAACGCCGTTTCGCTCCGCAAACAGACTCCACTCATCCAGAAACGCCAAAATCGTAGCCCGATAGCTGTTTTCCACAATCTTAGCGGTTTCCGATTCTATCGGGCGATCCATAACCGTCAGCGGAAATTTATCCGTGTTTAGAACCTCATTCAGAAACTTTACCACCTTTTCACGAGCTTTGTCATTAATTCCGCTGCAAACGCGCCAAAAATCGCGAATACTGGCGACATAATTGCGACCTGGCATCACCCGTTCGTAACTATGAGCTAAAAGCGGATCGGACTTAATACCGCGTTTTTTAAAAATATCTTTCATAATTGGGAATGCAACATGCTCCGTGGTACCGGGTGCCACTGTCGTTTCAATTAGTACCAGCGTCTCCGGCGAAATATGTTCGGCAATCACGCCAATCGATTTTTCCAGCGCCGCCATATCGGTCTGTCCGGTGCGGACATTTCCCAGATCATCTTTCAGATAATCGCATTGCACATCAACGATAACCACATCCGCCAGTTTCAGTACGTCGTAAGTATAAGTGGCGATCAGGGTCTTTTTCGTTTTTACGCAACGCTCGATCATCGGGTCCACTTCGGGGTCTTCGGCTTTGACCGGTGAAACACCCCTATTCAGCAAGGGAATTTTCCAATAACTTCGCACACTGGGACGCTGCATCCCGATCACAAACTTTGAAGGATTGCCGTTTTCATCAACAGTATCGGCAACAATTGCCGCCATTACAGCGCCGACAAATCCCACTCCCATCACAACAACGATTTCACGACCTTTTTCGCATTCGCTCTGTACCCGCTCTTTCAGCATTAAAAACTCAGACTGATACTCATTTTCAGTTGGAATTCTGAATTTCTCACCCGCCGGACTAATCGAATATTTTTCCTGCATTGCTTCTCCTTAAAAATTTTTAAGCGGTAATTCCCTTATATACATTTGGCAGTACTACATTAAACCTGCTCAAATATTCACAGAATATCCATAAAATTCAATATTTTTATCGGAAAAGGTATTTTATTGAAATAGGTTTACCGGTGCGGCGCGATCCGGTTCGATGCAGCGCGGTGAGTTGTTTTGCACATTATTGACATACGCTGACACAGGGTAAGCCTCCAGTTCACCGGAATAGGGTTTCAGAATTTTCAGAGCCTCACTGAGGCGGTTGCGGTCACAATGCAACCAGATATCCAGCTGATCCGACTGTAAAACTGCCGGCATCCGCGGATGAATAAATTCCAGGTTTTGGCTTGCCGCACTTGTGATAACGGTATAAGTATATACCGAATTCCCTTGATAGTCAGACACTTGCGACCACAAACCAGCCATCGGCAAAATACTCCGATCCGGTTTTGTGATGTAATATGGCTGTTTACCGGAACCGGATTTCTGCCATTCGTAATAACCATCGGTAATGACGATACAGCGGTGGGCATCGAGTAGGTTGGAAAATGAACGCTTATCGCTCAGCGTCTCAGAACGGGCATTGATAAAGATAGGCGGATTCGGTACATCCTGCGCCCAGCTGGGAATCAGTCCCCAGCGCATCGGTCTGACAATTCGCTGACCCTCAAATACCAGTATCGGCATCGTCTGTGTCGGCGCGACGTTGTAATTTGGCTGATGATCGAAGGAATCGTCCCAAATCTGAATGGACAACTCCTCGATAATTTCCATCTTGCCCTTGGTTAATGTCTTCCGCCCGCACATAATTTTAATTTACACGGAGTTGCACTAAGAATCCACTGATATGCACTGAGATTCTATTAATATTTCATTTTAAACGCTCAGATCACAAAGAATCAGCAAAGAACAGCACTTATTGCATTATTTAATTTCAACATAAATATTTCTCCGTGTCAAAAATTCTCTCACCATTCGGTGGCATAGCGCGTTTCTGTTATGACCGACTGTCGCATAATGCAATCTTTCTTCGGCGTCAGTTTATCCACAATCCGGCGCAGACTGCCCAGTTTTTCCACGGTAATTGTATAAACACCAAACGCCACTTCCACCTTGCCACGGATTACAAACAGGCTTTCCCAGTTCAGCAGATCGCCAAATTCCTTATAACTGTCCGGAAACATGACACATTCAAATATGTCTGTCTCGTCTTCAAAAGTCACGAACTCCATGGGCTCGCGCTGTCTGGTGGATGTCACTTTGCGGGTAATGTAAACCCCCGCCAGATTGATCGTCTGGCCGACGAGTTTTGGAATATCCTCCGCTTTACGGATGCGCTCACCCAGAATCGGCAGATAACGTTTCAGCGGGTGTTCGGAAATCGGAAATCCGAAGGATTCAATCTCCAGCGTAATGCGTTCCTGGTGGGTCAACGGTTCCCGGGAATAGGGAATCTGTACCGGTTCGCCCACCCCGTCCTGCAGGTAGAAATTCGCCACTTTAAAGGCAATTTCTTTGTGATTCATTTCCGGTTCCAACTCCGCGAAACAGCCGGCATTGGTCAGCGCCATGGCATCCGCAAGGTCAATATTCACCCGCACCAGAAAATCATTCAGTGACTTAAAGTCACCGGCTTTGCGCTCTGCCAGAATTGCGTCAATCGCTTTGCTCTGCAGTTTTTTGATGGCCATAAAGCCCATGCGAATCCGATCCTTGCGCCCGCGATATTCCCGCCAACTGGTATTGATATAAGGTGGCAAAATCTTCACCCCGAAACGCCGGGCTTCGCTCAAATATGCATACGCCGAATAGTAGCCGCCCTGGTTGGAAATTACCGCCGCCAGGAATTCCGCCGGAAAATGAGCTTTCAGGTAAGCACAGGTAAAGGACAGCATCGCATAGGACGCCGAATGGGGTTTGCAGAAAGAATAGCCGGAAAAGGATTCAATCATCGACCACAACGTTTCCGCCAGTTGCTGAGTATAGCCGCGGTTGACTGCTCCGCTTACAAACTTTTTCTTCCAGACAGGTACGAGATGTTCCAGCGCCGGCCGGGAAATTACCTTGCGCACGTAGTCGGATTCCGCATAGCCGAAACCCGCAATCTCCCGCGCCACTATGGAGACCTGTTCCTCATAAACCATAATTCCGTAGCTCTCTGACAGGCATTTTAAGTCGGGATGCAGCAGTTTCCAGGATTTACCATGAATCCGCTCCAGCATAATATTGATAAAACGATTCGCCGCAGGTCGGATAATTGACGAATAGATCACTACATGTTCAAAATCCACTTTCCCCGCTTTTTGTAACAGTTGCCGCGTCGCCGGGCTCTCAATATAGAAAACCCCCATGGTGCGTCCGGCTTTCATAAGTGCCTCAGTTTGGGGATCGCCGATGGGCATGATTTTGTGGTAATCCATATATTCGCTGCGATACAGCCCGATCTGCTTCAGCGTATCCCGCACCACCGCCAGGGAGCGATTGCCGAGAATATCAATTTTCAGCAATCCCGCATCCTCCACCTGGTCCTTGTCCCATTCCACAATCTGGACTCCTTTAGGAGCCGTCAGCACGGGCACGTATTTGCGAATTTCATCGGGCACAACGATGACTCCACCGGGATGTACCGATGATATTCGAAACGCACCAACAATCTTTTCACTCTGCTGGATAATCTGGAGCAGCGTATCATCGAGGTCAAGATTCTTGAAACGGTGGTCGTTACGAATCCAATCCAGCAATTGAGTTTTGCGGGCAAAATATCCGATGCGTTTGGTTACCGCCTTGATCTCCTCATTTGACAGACCGTAAACCTTAGCGACTTCCCGGATCGCTGAGCGCGGCTGCATAAAGACCTGGCTGGAGACCATGGCTGTCCGTTCGTTACCGTATTTTTTGAAAATATAATCCAGAATGTCGTCGCGCTCATCCCAGGGAAAATCCACATCAATATCCGGCATGTCCACCCGCTCGGGATGGATGAACCGTTCGAAAACCAGGTTGTATTTGATCGGATCAACCTGGGTAATAAACAGACAGTAGCTGACCACCGACGCCGCTCCGGAACCACGCCCGATCGTGGCTTTTGTCTGCCGGACAATATCCCAAACCACCAGAAAATAGGGCGCAAATCCTTTCTGGGTGATCAGTTTCAATTCGTATTCAATACGTTGCTTTAGTCTTTCATTAATTTCACGGTAGCGCCGCTTGGCCCCTTCGTACACCAGTTTCCGCAACTGCCGATTGGCTTTGCAGGTTTCCTTCAGCGACATGCCGGGGAAGATCGTATTGACGTAATTCCAGTCGGTCTTGCAGCGTTCCGCCAAATATTGGGAATTGTTGATCGCCGCCAGGCTGTTGGGAAAGAGTTTGATCATCTCCTTTTCGGAACGGAAGAAATGGCGTTCGCTTTTATATTCGGCAGAGTCCAATTGCGATAATGTCTTGTTTTTATCAATGGCTCGCAAGATTTTATGGGTTTTCTGGTCGGCAGGATTCAGGAAATAGATATCACCGGTGGCGACAATTTCCAGATGAAACAGGCGACTCAGCTGCCAGGCATGCCGTTCCGTCACCCCGGGACGCAGCTCTACAAACAGCTGCGTCTCCGGCATAAAACGCGCCAGTTTTGCCAGAACCGTTTCCTGATGACTCAGGACAAACAGTCCGGTTTTCCACTTCGCCAGCAAATCCGTAACGGACTGTGCCGCGTCATCGTGAACTGCTGAGATAATCCGGCACAGGTTTTCGTAGCCCTGCTGGCTTTCCGCCAGCAAAATGGTATCTTCACCCGCGCTGAGGATATTTGTGCCCGCTATGGGCTTAATAGCCGCCTCCCTAGCGAATTGCACAAAGCGGATGAAGCCCCAAAGACCGTTAACCTCGGTCAATGCCAGATATTGCTGACCGTGGGCTTGCGCCCGGACAAGCAGTTCCTGATGCGAAGCAGTGCCGCGCATTTTGGAAAAGGTCGAGTGGGTGTTCAGATGGGCAAACATTTTTCCTTTGTTACACGGAGACCCACTGGGGGAACCCGGAGTTGCACTGAAAATTATTATTCAAAACATTCAAAATCTCTGTGCTTTTCCGTGATTTCTCCGTGCTACTCCGTGTCATATTTGTCCTAACTTTCGGTATCAGCAGGCTTTCCGCCGAGCAGATGCTCCCGAATCCGTACTTATCCCTGATTTTATCCAGCGTCACCGAAAGCCTGTCGGGTCGGTTATCCCTGAACATCTCCAGCTGCCCGCTGACGGCTTTGAAATCCGTGGCGTCCAGCAAAATCGAACGAATCCGGTTGCGCCGGTAGTTGGCACGGATAAACAGCACAATCGCTTCGCTAATCACGGTTTCGTCATCATTATAGCGCACCGCGCCGCTGCAAGATTTCTTGAATCCATCGGTATAATGGACTTCCAGCCGCAGTGACCGGGCAACCTGACAGCGACGGCGCAGCCGATAGGCGAGTTGTTCCGCCAGATTGCGCACGGTGGCGATCAGAATATCCTCGTCGTTGGTGTCCGACTGCAAAACCGTTTGCTCGATGATGTGATCCTGCAGCTGCGGCGGTTGCACCATGGAATTATCCCGACCGTTGGCTTCCATGGTTAGTTTGCGATAATACGCACCAAACAGCGCCCGTCCCGGTTCCGGCTGACTAACAATCTCCTGGATATTTTTAACCCGGTCCAAAAACAGAAATCTGATCATCCGGCAAACGGTTTTCTCGCCGGCAACCGGCAGAACCTGCGATTGCAGCGGCGCCAGGAAGCGGGCTTCATTACCACGTTCCACCCGGTAGATCATTTCCGGCACGACAGCGGTGGAGATACTGCTGACCAGCTTGTTGGCGCTGATCCCAATCTGGCTGTGCATACTTAAGCGACTGCGGATGTCCCTGGCAATCAGATGAGCCGCCTGGATGTCGTCCCTGTAAATATTGCGCATCCCATTCATGTCGAGATAATATTGTCCGAATGCCGCCGGCTCGGCGACGGGCGAATAGCTGGAGACCGCCTGATACAGATAGCGGTGCAGTTTGGCGTAAAGCGTGGTATTGTACGGCAGCAGGCTCACACCGTGCGCCATCCGCCGGGCAACGGAAACCTTCAAGCCACGGTAGAGTCCCTCCTGTTTTGCTTCGGGAGACAGTGCCACGATGGAACCGTTCTGATGATGCGACGAAATGATCGCAATCGGACGTGTTCGCAGACTGCTGTCCAGAATGCGCTCCGCCTGTAACTCGAAATTTTCTAACCTGATATGGTAAATCCTGTCGTACATTTTTTTAGCTACACGGAGACGCACAGAGGCAGCACAGAGTTACACTGAATAATTATTTATTCTTAAATACATAGATAGAATGTTTCCGTGGTACTCCGTGTCATAATCTTTTCACTCGTATTGTCGCAGGATTGCCAGCACTACCCCGCCGATACGGAATTCATCCTCCGGCGACACGCGGATCATATCATATTCCGGATTGCGGGGCTGCAATTCGATGCCGTCATTTTTCGGATAATAGCGTTTCAGGGTAGCTTCACCATTGACAAAAGCCACCACGGTTTGTCCCGGCGACGCCTCGGGTTTCTGCCGGATAATCACATAATCACCGTCTTCGATATGATCGTCAATCATGGAATCGCCTTTGACTTTCAAAACGTAGTTATCAGGGTGAATGTACGACGGTGGCACCTCGATTGTTTCGCGATTCTCCACTGCTTCCAGCGGGTAGCCCGCCGCGATCAGACCGAGCAGCGGCAATTCATTATCTCCCGGCTGATCCATCACCGCCAGCGCCCGCTTGGCGTTGTACTTCCCGCGTTCCAGAACGCCGATCTTTTCCAACTCCCTGACATACCAGTTAACTGTACCCAGGGATTTGATTTTCAGCCCCTCCATGATCTCATGAAAGGTCGGCGCCCGGTCATGGTCGCGGTGAAAACGGCGGATGAAATCCAGGAAGCGCTGTTTTTTGGGTGAAAGTTTTTTTGACATCGTCTTACCTTTCAAATACTCGTAAGTTTCTCGTAAGTAATATATGCTATATTCGTTCAAAATGCAAAATAAAAAATGAAATAAATGGGAGAAACCATAAAGTTATGCGGGGTTGAAACCCCTGTTGTGGTTACTGCTCTTTCTTTCCCCGAGTTGCCCCGTAGGTCACGCAGGACTCCATGGGAGGATCCCCATGGGAAAACTCGGGGCTGTTCATGAGTTTCCCCGGAAATGATGATTTAATTGAAGAGTTTGAATTGCCACGGGATTTATCTCGTGGACTAGAGACGATACCCTACAAATCGCTGATGATATCCAGCCCCTGGGGCGGCGGCATGACCCAGCGCACCGGCTGAATTGTTCCGTCCTTTTTCAGTGTGCGCTCGACCTTTTTGCCTTTGATAATGGAGTGTTCGATAAACAGATCATCTTCGATAACCGACCCAAAGATATAGGTCGTTCCCTTGATGGTAACATTGTTGCCGATGACCGTCGGATATTCATCGCTGCCGGTCATATTTACGCCCGATTCGATGCGGGTATTATTACCGATCCGTAAATTACCCTTGATGATATCGCCGCGCATGATGATACAATCGCTTCCGATGGATAATTTCTGGTAGGGATAGGTTTTGATCGAGACATTATCCTGAATGATCGTGTTTTCACCGATTTCCACATTACCGCGGATATTGGTGTTTGTCCAGATACTGACACCGCGGTTAAGAATTACTCCTCTTGACAGGTGTACACCTTTCTGCAGGTAGATATCCAGCGACGGATACTGTTTATCCAACGCCAGAATCCGCTCCACTACTTCATCGGCGATAAAAAAATCATCTTCATCCTCAATGACGATAATATCACGCAGCTGCTCATAGACCTTTTTGCGATAGATCGTGTCCATCTCCTTGAGGACGCTTTTGACATTGAATCCGATCACGGCGCTGTCGTCATCAACGGGGTCAGCACCGATGTTGATGCCATTTTTATTGAAAATGGATATGATATCAGTCAAATACAATTCACCCTGGACGTTATCGGCGCTGATATCGTTGATATGTTTTTTCAGATATTTATATTTGACGGCGTAGATACCGGTATTGTATTCGTCAATTTTCAGCAGTTGCTCTTTTGAAAAGGCGTAGCTTCTGCCATTATAATCCACAATGTAGGCGTATCCGTCGGGGATAGCCAAAATATCTTTATGCTCTTTGATTTCAATGACTTTGCCAATGTCTTCACCGGCGCTGTGACCGTCCTTATCCTTTGCCGGAACGCGGATGATGCGACCGTAAGTATTCCCGTGGGGATCACCCCGGTAGATGCCGGTCAGAATTTTCATGCCACACCTGGACACTTCAAATCCTTTTTTAAAGGTTTCGATAACCTCGGCGGTAATCAATCCCATATCGCCGGGTAAAATGTACAAGTCTTCAATTCGCTGAAATCCGGCGAGCACTTCCAGGGCTTCCCGGGTTGCATCACCGGTACCCTTCTGTTCTCTCTGCAATACGAACATGCGATGGGGCGCCTGTCCTGCGGTTTCAGCCACCTCTTCGGCTTTGATGCCGACAATAATCACCTGGTTTTCCGAGTCAAGCCCTCTGCGGGCGGATTCGGCTACCCGAACCACGGTGGGCACACCCCAGATTTCATGTAACATTTTGGACCGTTCAGATTTTATCCGCTTGCCGTGACCCGCGGCGAGAATAATTGCCACCGGTTTTCCGTTATCATTAACCGGGTCACTCAATTTTTTCAGTTTTTCAGAAATATAACCATTTATCTCGTTTGCCATTTTGGACCTCGTTGAGAATTTACATTTTTAAAAACAGAATGTACAGGTAAACAAATGCCGGGGCGATCAGAAATGAATCAAACCGATCCAGAACGCCGCCATGTCCCAACAGCAATGTTCCGGAGTCTTTTACCCCCACATCCCGTTTTATTACCGATTCGATAAAATCACCGGACTGCCCAAATATTCCGACGATTACGGCAATCGCCAATAGATCACATAACCGCAAATAATCCGGTTTCCAGTTCAGGTAATAAATGACCAAAGCCATCAGGATCGCTCCAGCTAAACCGGCGATGCATCCCACCCATGTTTTTCCGGGACTGATATGGGGAGCAATCTTGCGTCTTCCCAGCCATTTGCCAAAAATAAAGGCTAAGGAATCGCAGATCCAGATGACGGCAAAAATAATCATCACCAGCTGACTCCCTTCGCGATATTCGCCGCCAAACTGCCGGGGACTCTCCCGCAAAATAATCAGGATCGAAAGCATCAGCGGAATATAGAAAAAGCCCAGCATGGTCACGGCTGTATTAGCGGTTGCATTTGCAACGGTTTTAAATAACATAATCCCCAGAAACATCAGCAGAATAAGCATAATCAAGGGAAACAGCAGGTCCGGGGATAAATAAGACACTACAATCCACGCCAATCCGGCAGCCAGACCGCCCGGTATCCAGGGCTGAAAGCCCTTTTGAATCATCAGACTGTAAAATTCAATCAGAGCCAGCAGTGAAATCAGACCGATAAACGTCGCAAAGGGAATGCCGCCGGTCCAGATTAGCAGCAGAATTGCCGGAATTCCCAAAAGGATTACAATCAGCCGGGATGCAAAATTTTTCAGCCCACTCTTCTCATTCATGATGTCTGGTCTCCCCCGTTCCCCATTTAACAACGGTCACTTTCACCTGACCGATGCCGTGTTCAACCAAGCCGATTTTTTTAGCTGCACCGTAGGACAAATCCAAGTCTCTGCCGGGAATGTAGGGTCCGCGATCATTGATTCGGACGGTCACCGATTTACCGGTTTTTGGGTAGGTCACCTTTAAAATCGTCCCGAAAGGCAGTGTTTTATGCGCCGCAGTCAAAGCATCTTTGTTAAATATTCCGCCGTTGGCAGCCTTTTTCCCGTCAAAACCATCATTTAAACCGTAATAGGAAGCGGTAAAAACGGCGGTGTGCTGAACTCCCCGGACCAGCATTGGCGGCGGTTTCTGCGGAGATGCTTTTTGGGAGGGCTGAGTTTTCGCCGGTGTTTTCGGTTCACCATAATGATAGCGCGGCGCCGGTGCACAAGTCAGAAAGCCGAGTGTTATTATGCTGATGATAAATCCTTTCACCGCTCAAAACATCCTATAATATCGCTGATTGCCCCTAATCGCTGCTGCTGTAAATAATTTTCGATATATCGAATTATTCCACCAACGGCGTGGGGATTCATAAAATTAACTGTGCCCAACTGGACTGCCGTAGCGCCGGCTAATATAAATTCGATGACATCCTCTCCGTTGCAGATTCCGCCAATTCCGATGATTGGGACAGACACTGCAGAGAACACTTTGATAATGTTTGCACAAGCAATAGGTTTAATCGCAGGACCCGACAGACCACCAATGACTGTATTGATTTTCGGCTTGCGGCTATAGATATCAATTGCCGCTCCGTAGACGGTATTAATTAGAGAAATTGCGTCGGCACCGCTGTCCTCCGCGATCTGCGCCATCTTCGCAATATCTGTTACGTTGGGGGACAATTTGATAATCAGGAATCGTTTGGTGGTACGGCGCAATGCTTCACAGAGTTTTTTTAAAACCACCGGATTGGTTCCGAAAGCAATTCCGCCCTCTTTTACATTGGGACAGGACACGTTGATTTCGTAGGCTGTGATCCAGTCCTCCGCATCCAGTCGTTCGATAACGGTAATGAATTCATCTTCGGTTCTGGCGGCGATATTGACGACGACTTTGGTACTGAGCGCCGCTAAAAAGGGCTTTTTATCCGCTAAGAAAGCCTCCAATCCAATATTCGCCAGTCCAATAGAGTTGAGCATGCCGGAAGGTGTTTCTGCGATTCGCGGGGCTGGATTCCCCACTCGCGGTTCAAGGCTGAGAGACTTGGTTACAATTGCGCCGAATTGATTGACATCCACCAGATCGCTGACTTCATCGCCGTACCCGAAGGTTCCCGAAGCGGTCATGATCGGGTTGGTCAGCGTAAGTTTTGTGCCAAGTTTGACGGATATATCAGGCATTGAAATCAATATCTCTAAGGTTAAATACCGGTCCATCCCGGCAGACCAGCGAATAGTCTCCACTGCTATTGTGACCGGCATTTTTAACAATACATCCCTGACATAGTCCCAGCCCACAAGCCATCGTTTTTTCAAGTGAAACATAGACGGCGAGATTAGAATTTTCAAGCATCGGTTTAAGGGCTTTCAACATCGGATCGGGTCCGCATGCACAAACAGTCAGGGGACTATCAATTCCGGTGAGGAACTCATAAAAAACCGCCGTAACCAGCCCCCTACTGCCGCAAGAACCATCATCGGTGGCGATGGTCAATTCGGATTTGGTATCCGCGCGCAGCAGTAATTGATTTTGCGTCCGTGCACCAAGAAAAAATTTCGGCTTTACGCCGCTCTCATATAAGCGATCCCGGAAAAATAGTAATGGTGCAGCGCCCACGCCGCCGGCTAAGAGAACAATTTCAGTTCCCGGAGCTGGAATTTCGAAGCTATTTCCCAGCGGTCCCAAAATTTTTACCGGATCGCCCGGCTTCCACTGAGACATCAGCTCCGTCTGACTACCGATCACTTTATAAAATAATTGAATATTGGAACCCTCTGCACCAGCGATACTAAATGGACGGGGGAAAATTTTTACCGAATCCGGAAAGTAGACATTGATGAATTGCCCGGGTAATGCCGCTCCGGCTATATCGGGCGTAACAATGGTCGCCCGGTAAATATCTTCGGCAATTTGCCGGTTATCGAGAACGGATCCGTTGATCAATGACCTCATTCAGAATCCCCGCTGACCGGTTTACTGGTACTGCTCTCATCATCCGGTATTGCTGCCTGTTCACCCTCCTGAAGACTATCCTCCGCAGATTTATTGATCCATTCCACGATTTGATTGAGTTTAGCCAGTTCACCGCCCGCATAATCACCGTATTCACTTTCGGGATATTCGGCTTGGAATTTCTCATACCATTCGATGGATTTGTCAAGGTCATAGAAGCGATGCTGGTAAAGCCAGGCGATCGCCAGCATGCTCTTTTCGGCATACCGACTGTTGGGATATTGCCGAATGACCTGCTGATACTTATCCATCGCTGTCCGGGGTTGAAAATCGAGATCCTGTTCGGCAGTTAAAAACAGCTGGCGCGCCTGAATATTGTCGCCGGGCAGTCGAACCTCTTGTCCCTGGATATATTGCAGATAGGGCGATTCCTGAAACCGGGTTTTCATTGTATCCAGGTAAGCTTCGGCGGCGTCATTCTGTCCGATGTCCCGCATCAGATAATAGACGGCATAGAGTGCCTTGTCCCGGATGGGATTAAAATAATCCTGTCTGTGAATCCGTTCGAAATAGACCAGCGCACTGTCAATATTATTAAACTCAAAATAATTCATCTCGCCGATTTCATATAGAACCTGATAGTAATTTTTGAATACGCTGACGGTGTCGGCGATTTTCGCCTTCTCCTCTTCAAAAAGTTGGATGGCTTTCTTTAATTTTTCCGGAACTTCTTCGATGTCAACATCCACAGCGGCGATATCAACACCACCTTCGATTTTTTCGAGAAAAGGTTGCACATTTTTATAAACCTCTCTGTATTTTGACTGTAAAGTAAAATAACGTTTAATATCGGTGGCTTTACTTTGGGCATCCAGGGCATATTTGGAGTTTCGATCGGCACGTCTCACCGCCTCAAAACTACTCTGGGCTTTTTCAAGGTTTTTAAAATGCTCTAAATAGAGTTGTCCTAAAAGATAATGGGCTTCGCCGGCAATCGGTGTATTCGGATATTTTTCAGCCACCTGGCTGAAGCGGGACTCGGCGGACTTGTAATCATTTTCAGCCAGATAAAGAAGTCCCAACTGGAGTTCCAACTCACCCCAGATACTCTCATTGGCAATGTCATTCAGTTTGGCATTGATCAGTTCGCGAGCCTCATCAAATCGTCCCGATTCTCGATAAATCCGAGCCAGCAGAACCTGCATTTTGTCTATTAATTCTTCCGTCGGTGAATAATCCACAATCCGTTTTAAATCAGTTATGGCTTGGTCAATATTGTTGCGTTTCAGATTGATTTCTGCGATATGATACTGGGCTTCAGCCGCCAGCGGATTATCCTGCGCCGTTGACACGGTATGGCGGTAATAATAGAGCGCCGAATCCAAATCGTTTCCAGCCATAAACAGATCAGCCATGGCAAAATATATCTCGGCTTTCAGCAGCGGTTTTTTCTCTTTTTGGCTGGATTTACGCAGCTGATAGAGGGCATTCTCTTTTTCGCCCATTTTCCAGAGACAGCGACCGTACCAAATTTCTGCCCGGGATCGTAATTCGCTGGCTGGAAAAGTGGCAAAAAAGTATTCAAAACTCTTTTTGGCAGCGATATAGTCGGTTTTATAATATTGCGACATAGCGATCAGATAGGCGGCATCGTCATTCCAGCGACTCTCGGGATAATTCAGGAGTACTTTATTGGATTTTTCGATGGCAGTATCGAAATACTTCCTGACATTAGCCGTGATGGCACCATCACTGCTTTTCTCCAGCTCCGCTAGTCCCTGGGCATAATACTGTCGTGCATTGTAAAAGGTGTTGTAGTAGGCGCAGGAACCCAACCAGATTAACCCAATCACAACGATGAAATTACTATATCTTTTCAATCCTGACACGATTATTAACGGAAGCGCTCTGCCCCATTTATTAAATGCTGATAATCATCCATCAAAAGCGGCAGAATCTCACCGGATGGTCCTTTCAGATGCAGATCAACCAGATCGCTGATAGCCGTGCGGGAGGTGTTTACTTCGATAATATAGGAATTATGCTGTTTGGCAATCAGTGGCAGATTGGATGCCGGGGATACCTGCGCACTGGTCCCGATGCTGAGAAAAACATCCGCTTCCTGAGAAACCCGATATGCTTTTTCAATACTCTCCTCCGGCAATGCTTCACCGAACCAGACGACATTCGGTCGAATCAATCCACCACAATAGCAGTGCGGGACATGATTAGGGTTGTGACGATACAGCTCGTCAAATTCATCCTGAGAATAGCGCTGGTTGCAATTGATGCAGTAATTCTCCATGATATTGCCATGCAGTTCGATTACATCAGTACTGCCGGCACGCTGATGCAATCCATCAACATTCTGTGTGATCAAGTCAAATTGCGGCGCAATTTCCTGTAGCTCCTTCAAGGCGTAATGTCCGTTATTTGGCTGGGTGTGGTGGATAATTTCACGCCGATGTTGATACCATTCGGAAACCATCGCGGTATTTTTAATAAAGGCTTCAAAACTGGCTAGTTCCTGCGGTGATAATTTTTTCCATAAGCCTTCCTCCCCCCGAAATGTCGGGATACCGCTTTCCGCCGAAATCCCGGCTCCGGTTAAGGCGACGATTCTGTATGCATTTTTCAATCTCTGCATGGCTGTTTCATCTTTGATAATCTGCATCGGTGACAACATCCCACTTTACTGATTCATCGAAATAATATATCATCTTTTAGCCTGTAAACCAATGAATTAACCCGTCTTCAAAGGGACTCCCCAGATCAGGGTGTTTCGGGATAACCCGAACGGTAAATCCGTTCAGCCCGCAGACCCAATTGTTGATCTGCCCTTTATAGCGGTATTTATTTGTGCCCATCTCATGATCGAGTGCCATGGACTGAAATATACCTTCAACGATATCCCCACTTTCGTTGATTTTTCCGTAGTAAATTTGAACGTCAATGTCATTGGGATTTATCCCGTCCAGAAATATTTCGGTTGTTATTTCTAAGCTGTTCTTTACCGAAAGTTCCATTAATGGGCTGGTATCAACTTTCAGAAAGCGGATGGAGTCCCATTTATCCCGTAAATTTTTCTTCCAGCCAGCTAATGCGTGGGTAATTTTAAAGGAATTCTGCCGCATTTTAACGGCTCTTTCAGCCGCCGGATAATACATCATTTCGGTATAATCCTTCAGCATCCGGTTCGTATTGAAAACGGGACAGATGGTGGCGATAGAATCTTTCATACGATGAATCCAGTCGCGCGGCAGACCATCCTTATCCCGGTAAAAAAAGGTGGGAATAATTTCCTTTTCCAGGATATTCAGCATCTTTTTGGCTTCCTGCTCATCCCAGTTCTTTACATCTTCGTAGATGTCCCTGGTGCCGATTGCCCAACCGATGCCGGGATGGTAAACCTCGTCCCACCAGCCGTCCAGAGTGCTGAAATTCAAGCCGCCGTTGACGGCAGATTTCATTCCGCTGGTGCCGCAAGCCTCCATGCCCCGGCGAGGATTATTCAACCAGATATCGCTGCCCTGTACCAGATAGCGCGATACATTCATATCGTAATTTTCGATAAATACGATTGATTGATAAAACCTTTCTTCGTGCGAGAGTTTCAGGATTTTTTGGATCAGGCGTTTGCCTTCAATATCCTGGGGATGCGCCTTGCCGGCGATTATGATCTGAACCGGTCGCTTGGGATCGTTGAGGAGGCGCTCCAGTTGGTCGGGATCGGAGAAGAGCAAGGCTGCACGCTTATAGGTAGCAAAGCGTCGGGCAAAACCGATAGTCAGGGCATCGGAATTGAGCACATTTTCCACCCGCGACAATTCATACTGGGGTTTGCCCAGCTGGCGGTACTGTTCCACCAGTCTGCGCCGGACAAATTCAATCAATCGCTGCCGGCGCCGAACATGGGTACGCCAGAGCTCGGCATCAGGAATCTCATAAACCTTTTTCCACAGCTCCTCGCTGGAGGGTTTGTGCGCCCAGTCAATCCCCAGGTAGCGATCGTATAAATCCGTCATCTCCCGGGATATCCAGGAAGCTTGATGAATTCCGTTGGTGATACTAATGATGGGAATTTCGGATTCCAGCAAATCCGGCCAGAGCGAACGCCACATCCGCCGGGAAACGACGCCGTGCAATTCGCTGACGGCATTGGCTTTGTAGGAAAGGTTCAGCGCCAGCACCGCCATGGAAAATTCCTCTTTCAGGTTAACCGGCTTTGGCTGCCCCAGAGCCAGTAGATCATTAAGCGAAATGCCGACTTCGGCGCAATATTTCTTAAAATATTTCTCCATGAGTTCGGTTGAAAAGAGATCAATGCCCGCCTGTACCGGTGTATGGGTCGTGAAAACCGAACTGGCTTTGACTACCTCCAAGCCTTCCAGAAAACTCAGGTTTTCCGATTGAATCAAACCACGGATGCGCTCCAAGCCCAGAAACGCCGAATGCCCTTCATTCAGATGATAGACGCAGTTTTCAATTCCAATCGCCTTCAGCGCCCGGACGCCACCCATCCCCAGAACGATCTCCTGCTGAATGCGCATCTCCGTATCACCACCGTAAAGTTCGGCAGTAATCTTACGGTCCGCTTCACCGTTTTCATCAATATTGGTATCAAGAAGATAGAGGTGTATCCGCCCAACAGTGGCTTTCCAGACTTGGGCATAAACGGTTCTGTCCACCATGGGAATTTCGACCAGGAGCTGCTTACCATTTTCTGATTTGACCAGGGTCAGCGGCAGATTGTAAAAATCGTTGGCGGCGACCTTCTCTTCCTGCCAGTCATCCACACCGATAGTTTGCTGAAAATAGCCGTTTTGATAGGATAGTCCCACCGCACAGAGCGGAATCCCCAGTTCCGAAGCAGATTTCAGGTGATCGCCGGACAAAACACCTAAGCCGCCGGAATAAACTGCCAGACTCTCCGTAATGCCGTATTCCATGGAGAAATAGGCGACCTGCAAATCCACATCTTTTTCCTGCTGAAACCAGACTTTCCTTGTCAGCATATAATCAAACCGCTCGACTGTACGGTCCAGCTGGAACAGGTAACTGTCATCTTTCGCCCGATCTTCCAGCACCTCCTGACCGATGCTTGACAACATCAGCACCGGATTATGGCGAACCTTCTCCCACAAATCCTGATCAAGTCGCCGAAACAGTTCCCGGGCTTCAAAATCCCAACTCCACCAGAGGTTGTTGGCGATATCGCGCAAACGCTTTATCCGGTCGGGTAAAACCGGTGATATAGTAAATTTTTTTATCGGTTTCATATCTTTATTTTTCTCCTTAATCTTAACAAGACGGTGATAAACTTAACCATTCAGCCGAAGCGAAGCAAGTAGAGTTAAATTGTTTGCCGAAATTAACCGGATTTTAATTTGTGAGGTGCAATAACTAACATTTGTTTATTGGTTTGATTTATCTAAATTTCAATTAAGGCTCTTTCACGTTTTCACTCATCAAACAGAACAAATATCAGGGGGATTCAATGAAAACGAAAACACGGGAATTACTCTACTATTTAGCGGGTTCGCTTGGCGCACTGATCTTGATCATCCTGATCATTGCCTTAGTCGAAAGCCCGCCCCAGGTTATCGAAACCGAACCGGTAGTAGCTTCGCCCGCCAGAGAACTTCGCGGTGTCTGGTTGAGTCGCTTTAATTATACAGATAATCTTGGAACGACCGACAAAGAAGCAATTCAGGAGTATATCCGAGAATCTTTTCAAACCGTTAAAAATGCCAACTGCAACACAGTGTTTTTTCAGGTACGGGGTAACGGCGATGTATTTTATCGCTCCAAATATGAACCCTGGAGCCAGTTGCTGTCCGGTACACTGGGCAAAGACCCCGGTTGGGACCCTCTGCAGTTTGCCGTCCAGACGGCGCGCGAATACAATCTCCAAATCCATGCCTGGATCAATGCCTTCCCCTGCTGGCGCGGTACTGGCGAACCGATAGCCACGAATCCACCGCATCCCTATGCCGCTCATCCCGACTGGGTCGTCTGCGACAGCAACGGCGTCCCGATGCCGAAATCCAATCACTATGTCTCCTTTTCACCCGGCAATCCCGAGGTTCATCGCCATATCAAGAATATTGTGCTGGAAATTATTACGAATTATGATGTTGACGGAATTCATTTTGATTATATCCGCTATCCTGAAGGCACCCTCAACCACGGTTACTCCCATGACGCCGTCAGCGTCGCCCGCTTCAATGCCCGTAAAAGCAATCCCTTGAAACTGGATTGGGAAAACTGGCAGCGGGAACAGATCACCGAATTTCTGGCTGGTGTGTACAACGCCATAATGGCGACAAAGCCGGCGGTTAATATCTCGGCGGCGGTACTTGGGAATTATAATGCTCCCGGCTGGAACGGCTACTATCAGGTCTATCAGGACGCCGCCCGCTGGGCTGCAATCGGAAAAATAGACCTGATTGTACCGATGACCTATGCGACCCGGGAAAACGGGCGCTTTCAGGCATTGATTGAGCGCTGGAAAACCATTCCGAATATTAAGCGGCCGATTGCTCCCGGATTGGGTGCCTGGACACTGCCCTTTAACGAAATTCTACAGGAAATTGACGATGTCCGCAGTCTCGGCTTGGAAGGGGTAACTTTCTTTGCCATGAGTTCGTTTAATGACGCCCAGTGGGATTCATTGCGAAAAATAAAATTTCCCTATCCTGCCCTTCCGCCGGCACTGCCCTGGAAATTCAAAAAACCGGTTCCGCCACCGGAAAATTGCATTATGCAGATGCAGGATAATAAACTGTTGTTAGCCTGGCAGATTGTACCGCCGATGGAAAAGGGCAATTTTATACGAAACTTCATCATCTACGCTACTGATGAAGATTCTGTAGCTATCAGCAGCGGTTCCGCCATTGCCGCTATTATCCCCGGCTCAGCACAGCAATACCTTTTCGAAGGGAACGATAAGCGGCTGAAATTATACTATTACATTGCGGCACTCGATGCTGCCAACAATGCAAGCGCGGTACGGCAATTTACCCTTTATCCTGCGCCCGGAGATTCAATTTAATGAAACTGCTACGGCTGACTTTAGCACTGTTATTATTATGGGCTGCAAGCTGCTCCCAACGGGCGGTAATTGACAGAAACTCAAAGGCTAAATCAGACTGGATTGAGCAAACCCTTGCTGCCATGACACTGGATCAGAAAATCGGGCAGATGATCCTGATGACTTTCAATCCGACCTATATGGCTGACTCCAGTGACGCCTGGCAGACGATCCACGATGATATTATCCATCGGCAGGTTTTTGGATATCACATCTGGCAGGGCGATATCTATGCTGCCCGGCACTACATTCGTAAAATGCAGGCACTGACACAGATTCCGCTGGTATTTTCCGCCGATTTCGAGCGGGGTGTCGGTCTGAAATTCGACGGTGCAGTGGAATTCCCGCCCAATATGGCTTTTGGTGCAGCCGGCAACCCGAATTATGCCTATCAGCTGGGTGCCATCACAGCGCTGGAAGCCCGGTCAATCGGATTCTCAATGGTATTCGCTCCGGTTGCGGATATCCAGAACAATCCCGAAAATCCGATAATCAATACCCGTTCCTTTAGTGAATCGCCCAGGTTGGTGGCGCAGATGGTGACCGCCTTTATCAAGGGCGCTCACGATCAACAATTCGGTACTGTCGTCAAACATTTTCCCGGACACGGCAACACGAACTTTGACTCCCATATTGATCTGGCTACAATTTACTCTTCAGAAGAGGCGCTCGAATCAACCGAACTGGTGCCATTCAAAGCCGCCATCGAAGCCGGCGTTGAGATGATCATGACTGCCCACATTTGCGTTCCGGCTCTGGAAAAGACATTCGGTTTACCGGCAACTCTCAGCAAAGCCATCCTGACCGGCTTACTGCGGCAGGAAATGGGCTACGAGGGAGTCATCATCAGCGATGCCATGAGCATGGGTGGTATCCGGAATAATTTTACTGAGAAATATGCCGCCGTTTCAGCTATTAATGCTGGCTGTGATCTGCTGATTAATAACGGCAGCAGCGCAACATTTACCTTTGAGGCGCTTAAAGAAGCAGTGAACACAGGGCGCCTGACGGAAGCCCGCATTGATAGTTCGGTGCGCAGACTGCTCAGGCTGAAAGCCGATCTGGGTCTGTTCCACGATCCGCTGCTGGATTTGGAAAACGGCGATCGTATCATCGGTCAGAAAAAGTCCCATACCGTTGCGCAGGCGGTTGCCGAACGGGCGATTACTCTCGTGAGAGACGAACGAAAGTTGCTGCCCATACAGGCTGACCAAATGCTGGCAATCGTCAACCTGCATGATGTCAATACCCGGCATGAAATCAATCTTTTTCAATCTAAAATGCAACAGCTGTATCCCGAAGCGCTATTGTTCAATCTCGATCTGTCCGATAATGCAGTGGATTATATGATAGTGTCGGATTCAATTCCAGCGCTGGCAACTGTCATTATTGGCGGCTTTATCCGCTACGGCGCCTATAAAGGGCATATTGATTTCAGTCCGGAGCAAATCGCCTTCATTCGCACCTTGCAGAAAAAATCGCCGAACATCATCCTATACTCTTTTGGTAATCCCTACATCCTGCGTCATTTTCCTGACCTCAGTACGGCTCTCTGTGGTTTCGGTTGGCAACGAGTCTGTCAAGAAGCAGCGGTGAAAGCCCTGACCGGTCAAATTGATATCACCGGGAAAATGCCGGTTACTGTTCCCGGGATCATCAAATTTGGTAAGGGTATTGAAATGTCGAAATCAACCGAACCGATTGTACTCCGGCAACCAGAAATCAGCGCAAGATCCATCAGGCGGGGATTTCCCGAAGAGGTTCATGTTGATCCTGCCAGACTCAGGGCGATTGAAGACCTGCTTGTTCGCGGGGTACAGGATTCGGCTTATCCGGGCGGCGTCTTTCTGGCAGTCAAGGATGGGGTGATTTTCGAGGAATTCTGCTTCGGGAAACTGAGTTATGCAGAAAACTCACCAACTGTTAACAGTCAAACGGTTTATGATTTGGCATCGCTGACGAAACCCTGTGCAACCACCATGGCGGCGATGCTTTTATACGATCAGGGCTTGCTGGATTTGGACGAGAAAGTCAGAACTACGATTCCGGCGTTTAACGGCAAGGACAAAGAAAATGTGACCATTCGTCATTTACTGACTCATACCTCCGGTCTTCCGCCCTTTATCCGGCTGTGGAAAATTGCCGATAATCCCCAGGCGATGCTGGACAGTCTGTTTGCTGGCGAGCTTGTCTATCAGACGGGAACCGAGTCTCAATACAGCTGTCTGGGCATGATTATATTGCAAAAGGTCATTGAGGCTAAAACCGGTCAACCCTTGGATGTTTTCTTAATGAAAAATCTGTATCAGCCGCTGGGTATGGTGCACACCTTTTTCAATCCGTCACCGGATATTTGGGATAATGTTGCTCCGACTGAATACGATTCTGAGCGCGGTGGCATTGTGCATGGCAGGGTTCACGACGAAAACGCCTATTATCTGGGCGGCGTCTCCGGTAATGCCGGGCTCTTTTCCACCGCCCGGGATTTAGCGATTCTGTCCCAACTACTGATTAACAAAGGCAATTATCGGGACCGGCAGTACCTCCGGACAGAGACCGTTAAATTGTTCACCAGGCGACAGAATCTTGTCACCGGCAGTGATCGGACACTGGGTTGGGGAACACCAGCCAGCATGTCATCGGCAGGTCAGTATTTTTCCGAGAATTCAATTGGTCACACCGGATTCACCGGCACCAGCATCTGGATTGATTTCGACAAGAATCTGGCGGGGATACTGCTGACTAATCGCGTTCATCCCACCCGCGCAAATCATAAACTCTACAATTTTCGAAACAAAATCTATGACCTCCTCCAGCAATCGCTGACCGATTATCCGTTGATAAAAAATCCCAACGTGGGTTATTAATTTTTACCGGTAAGGCATAAAAACACAAAATAGATGTTAGAAGTGTCAGGTCCTCACACCTGACGCATACCAATAAATCTCTGGGCTATTCATAAAATTATCGCCTGATCAAAGAGATTAAATTGCCACGGGTTTGTTGCCCTGTGGAATTCCGACAGGAGTATTCCATCGGGGTAAGCCGTGGATTATAAAATTCCACCTCCTGCCCTAAATCCGATTTAGAACTATGAAAACACCTCGTAAGTGTTTAAATTACATTATATTAAAAAGATATTTAAAATCAC
>OMKS01000116.1_pt1 | contig 68119 bp, 58 predicted proteins | sample 1674721 | NCBI WGS metagenome assembly OMKS01 (sample SAMN06264996, study PRJEB25208) | sediment metagenome | isolation source: hot spring sediment | place: USA: California | collected 2014-09-02 | reverse complement strand
TAACTTTATCTTGCAATCAGGGTGATCAATTTTCGATAATCACAACTGGTCAAATTTCGGTTGTCATAACTAAATGTGATGTAATTCTGGGAAAAGGGCGGGTTGGCCACTACCCGGTCGTAGCGCTTCAGTTCGTTGTTGTCATCCAGGTGCTGCGGTTCGCGCAGGGTGTCTTCCTGGCGGATATCGGCGTGGGGGATGCCGTGCAGCAGCATGTTCATCTTGCAGATGGACCAGGTGGTGCCGATCTTTTCCTGACCGAACAGGGCCAGTTCGCCGGCATCGCCGCCCTTCTCGCGCAGGAAGTCGCGCACCTGGATCAGCATGCCTCCGGAGCCGACAGTGGGGTCGTAGATACTCATGCCCTCAATGGGGTCGCAGATTTCCACGCAGAGGCGCACCACTTCCCAGGGGGTGTAGAACTCGCCGGCCTTTTTGCCGGCGGAGTCGGCGAAGAACTTGATCAGCCATTCGTAGGCGGCGCCGAGCAGGTCGGGAAACTCGAAGTCATCGTCGCGCAGGGGGATTTTTTCAAAGTTGGTAACAAAATCCGCCAGGGTGTCGTCGTCCAAGGTGCGGCTACCGATCTTGCGGTTGAAGTTGATGCCGCTGAGTACATCCTGCAGGGCGTCGGGGTTGGCGTCTTCAATGGCGGCCAGCGCCTTGTTGAGGGTGGTGCCGACGTTCTCCTTGGTGTGTTTCAACGCCGGGCGCTGAACGGTCTTCTTTTCACCGCCTTCCACCACTTCTTCCTGCCAGGGCTGGTTCCAGCGGGCGCGGGGCGGTACATAGAAGTATTTGTCGGAGTAGTGGTCGGGGTCGTCCAGCTCGATGGCGATGTCGGCGTCGGACATGCCCTTTTGCTGCAACTCTTGGCGCAACTCCTCGCGGCGCTGGTCGAACAGATCGCAGGCCCGCTTGAGGAACAGCATACCGAAGATGTATTCCTTGTATTCGCCGGCATCCATGCTGCCGCGCAGGTCGTCGCAAGCGCGCAGCAACAGGTTTTCGAGGTGGGAAAGGGTGAGCTTGAGTTTCATTGGGGCCTGTTAAGCAAAAATGGTTCGGGGGTGGGGGAATTTTTACGCATGACGTTAAAGATCACCGGAGCCGGTCTTTTATCGGCTTCCGCGTGGAGCCGGCGGATCAAGTAGCCCGGAAGGACCTCCCCACCAGGCTTTCACAGTCTCCCCTTCAGGTGCGGAAAATGGAATTGGGAATCTACGCAATACAGAGCCCCGTCAATTGACCCCTGAAAAAAGCACCACACTGCATCCAGCGATTGAAAGAACTGTACGACAGCGATTTTAGCCGGCAGAAAAATTTTCCTTTTTCAAAACCTGCCTGACGGGTCCCGCCCCCCTGTCTCTGGCTGAGGCCGAATCCGAAAAACGATAATAACCGGAAAACCGTTTTTCCGCCCGTTAGGGTTTCGCCGCTCCCCCGAGTAGGCCGCGAACCGCGCCCAGCAAGTCGGCCGGCAACAGAACCGTCTTGGCATTGGCACTCGCGGCCTGCCGCTCGATGGCCTTGATGTAGCTTTCCCCCAGCAAATAGCCGATAACCAGATCGGCCTTGTCGGCACCCGCGCCCCCCAACACCGCCTGAATGGCGTTTTTCGAGGCCTCGGCCTGCACCTCCTTGGCCTTGGCGTCACGCTCGGCCGCAGCCAGGCGGCCTTCGGCTTCAAGAATCACCGCCGCCTTGTCGCCCTCGGCCTTGGTCACCGTGGCCCGGCGCTGGCGCTCGGCGGCGGCTTGGGCTTCCATGGCTTGCTGCATGGTCGGTGACGGAGCGATATCCTGAATCTCCACGCCGCGCAGGGTAATGCCCCAGTCGGCCAGGTCGTCGGAAATTCCGGCCTTGAGTTTGGCTTTGATCTGGTCGCGCGAGGACAGGGCGTCGTCGAGCTTCATTTCGCCGATAATCGAACGCAACGTCGTCTGAACCAGGTTCTGAATACCAAGTCGGTAATTCTCGACCCCGTAAACCGACTTTTCCGGACTGATCACGTTGATGAAGGCCACGGCATTAACCTGCAGAACGGCATTGTCCATGGAAATAACCTCTTGACGTTCGGTGTCGATAATCTGATCCTTGGTGCTCACCTTGTAGGCGACGTTGTCGATGTAAGGAATGACGATGTTCATTCCGGGATTAAGCGTCTTGTGATATTTACCCAGACGCTGCACGACATATTTGCTGCCCTGGGGAACAATCCTCACTCCGAGAGCGATCGTGAAAATGACCAGAAGTCCGAAAACGATGACTAAAATCAAACCTTCCATAAATTTCTCCTCCAACAAAGTGACGCCCTCTCCTGATTTTCAGGAATCAACCCGTACCGCCGCCGAGGTTGCGGGAACGACCAGCACGGCATTGCCCAGAACCTCCTTGACTAGCACGGCATCCCCGACCCCGGCCTCCCCTTCAAGCAGACACGGCCAGGTATCGGAGCCGAGAATCGGTACGCTGAACCGGCATTCCCCGCGCCCGCCGGGCGCACTGGGCGCCCGGGTTAACAGGCAACGTTGACCAAGCAGGGCTTCCCGGGCATTTCCGGCCTTGGTCCTGTCCTTGGACAGAGGATTGATCCAGAGGAACCAGGCCGCCGTGAAGCCGACCGAAAACAGAATCCACAACAAAAGCTGCCACTTCAGGCCCGGAGAAATGCCAACCCAGGCAAGTAGACCGACACCCATGGCTCCCAGCCCAAACCAGACAATGGTAAAGGACGGTATGAAGAGTTCGGCCAGAATCAAAATCATCCCGAAAACCAGCCAATGCCAATAGAGAAATTGCACAGCCATGGTTATTTCCCCATGTTCGTTAAAAAACTTTTGTAATTTTCAGCCAACCCGGAAAAGCTGAAAAATCTGGCGGAAACCCTGCACCAGAAGACAGACGCATCAAATATCTCCCTTAATATCAAAATCTTACATGTTGCCGATGGGCGTCGCGAGCTTTTATCCATAAAAAAGCCCGGCGCGAGCAACACGGACCATTGCGCCAGATAAAACCTCAGGAAAAATCAAAGCTGACGGCGGCCAGATTTTTAACCCGGCCCGCCTCACACTCAACCCCTTCCGCAGCCAACAACCTGATCTTCTCAGCGATCTCTGGCCCCTCGCTCCGGCCTCTGAAACCGCCGATCCGCCCGCTCGCGGCCACCACCCGGTGACAGGGAACCTCCGGGGCGTAAGGGTTGCGGCGCAGGGCCTGACCAACCCCTCGATAGGCCCTGGTACCCAACGCCCGCGCGAGCTCCCGGTAGGTCGTCACGCGCCCGGGCGGCACCCGGCGCAACAGCTCGTAAACCTTATCGGCAAAGGCGGTGCCGGCAAACACGTCCTGTGCTTCCATCTGCATGCATCTCCATAAATCATTGTTTAAACGATGTCAAAGGGTTTACTTTATCTCGATTTCGAGCGCCGCGCAACCGCAATCGGTTAAACGGCTTAACCGAGCGCGGCAAACCGTGATTTTGAAGTGAAGGCCCAAACCCATTCCAAGCCAACCCCGGCGTAAAATCCGCGAACAGCCTGAAATTATGCTTGACAAAAATCATACCGAGCCATTAAGCAACCCACTAAGATCTATACGTAAAACAGCGGTTCTGAAAAACCAGAGGTTCGCATGATAAGTTCATTACAGGAAATACAGACGTTGGCGGAATCCGCCGGCCCTGTGACCACCGCGATTATCGCCCCGGAAGATCACGAATTCATGCTCGCGATTAAAGATGCAGGCAAACGGGGCTTCATCGAGCCGGTTCTGATCGGCTGCCGGGCGATTATCGAAAAAGCGGCCGAAAAAGCCGCTTACGATATCGATAAAAACCACATCATAGAAATTACGGACCGGCAGAAAATCGCCGACACCGCCATGAACATGTTTTCCTCGGGAGAGGTCGGAATGGTGAGCAAGGGTCAGATCTCAACCAGTTATGTCTATCGATCGATCATCAGCAAGATGAAAGCCCGACGAGAGCATACGGTAATCAGCGTGCAGACCTTCTGGGATATCAGGGAATGTGACCATCTGGTGTTGCTGACGGATACGGGAACCAATATCTCTCCGGGCGAGAAAGAAAAAAAAGCCATTCTGGACAACGCCCTTCGCGTTGTGAAATTACTGGGTTGCGACTACCCGGAAGTCCTGGAACTGGTCTCGGACAGCGCTCAGTTGAGAGACAAACGCAAGCACCACCCCCTGGACAAAACCCCGGTCGTCAAAAACAGCCGGGGCGCTTTTAAACCGCTTAAAGCCCAGGTGCTGAAAAAGGTTCTTCTGGGACAACATGGCGAAAAATCGGTAAATCTGAACCATCTGCCCCACATAATCCTGATGCCGGACCTGAACACCGGCAATATCATAGCCAAACTTGACTTTTTCATCCAAGACATTGTCAGGGTTTCCTGCTCCTACACGTCGATGGGTCCGGTACTGCTGCCATCTCGGGCCGATGTGGCGGAAGGCATTATCAGAGAGTTTATTTTCGGAGTAGCCCTGGTCGGCCAACACAGGAGATTAAAGGATGCTTAATTTATTTCCGGAAATCGGACGCCAGGCCCGGCGACTCAAACCCAGCCGTTGCGTGATTTCCTATGCCACCGACCAGGCTTTAATCCCGGCTTTACGCCTGCTCGTGGAGCAGGGCCTGATCACGGAACCCATCTTTCTCGCGCCCCGCAAGCTCGACGGCATGAAACTCTTTCGCAAGGTCAGCTCCATGCGTGATTCCGCGATCATGGCGCATGAATGCCGCAAAAACCAGGAAGCCGAATTGATTATCCAGGGACACGAAAAAAGACAGCCTTTCATCTCCCTGCATCTGGACGGCGGAATGCTGGAACCCCAGGCGGTTTATGTTGCCGCATTTTACGACGTCCGGCGCCGGCAAACCTTTTTCGGCATCGACCCACTCGTCGCCCTGGCCCCTACCCTGGAAAACCACATTATGCGGCTGAACGTCGTCGGTCCCTTCATGAGACATCTTCTCAAACGCCGGATTCAGGCCGCCGCCCTGGCTCCGATTGAGACCGTCAATCCCAAGCTGCCGGCGACGATCAGCGCCGCCGTCTTGGCGCAGATGTCGGTTCGGCAACAGTTCGGCAATTTTCTGGAAGTTTCCGGCCCCTTGGACATCGATTGCGCCTTGAGCAAAGTCGCGGCCCAGCGCAAGGGGGTGGAAAGTAAAAACTCCGGGAGTTTCGACTCCTATATCTTCCCCGACACCAACAGCGCCTACTTTTTCGCCACCTTTCTTAAATACATCGGCAAGGTACCGACTATCGGCGTACTGCTTTCGGCGGATCGCCATTTGCTGTTAAACTCTACACCATTGACGGTTTCCGAAAGAGTCGCGGAAATAACCCTCGGCCTGATTGCCAATAATTTTTATAAAAAAACCAAGCAACGGGGTGGTTATGATTCTGGCAATTAACGTCGGCTCAACGACGCTTAAACTGGTCCTGGACAAAATGGATGGCGCGTCCCCCAAAGCTTCAACCCTGCCTCTCGAAATTCACGACCACCGTGAATTGTACAGCGATGAAGGTTTCAGCCGGCTGGCGAAACGCCTGCAAGAGCGAATCGGTCGATTTCTGCGACAACATCACGCCGGACCGGAAAAGCTGAGATTGGTGGTTGCCCGGGGAGGGCTGCAAAAACCCGGACCGGCCGCTGTCTTTCAGATCAATGAAGCCATGTGCGAAGACCTCTCCTCGGGTCGTTATGGACGCCATCCCTCTTCTCTGGGACCGCTGCTGGCGTTCACCCTGGCCCGGGACAACCAAATTGCAGCCTATACGATGGACCCTCCTTCCACGGACGAATTTGCTCCCCCGGCCCGCTTCAGCGGGCTTCCGGAAATCAAACGACGCTGCGCCTTTCATGCCTTAAGCCACAAGGCGGCGGGGCGCAGGGCGGCGACGATTCTGGAAAAGGATTATGAAGCGTGCAGTCTGGTGGTCGCTCACATGGGTGGTGGAATTACCATCGGAGCGCATTTAAATGGACGGGTCGTTGACTGTACAAACGGTTTGAGCGAAGGCCCGTTCACGCCGGAACGGACGGGCTCCCTGCCGACCCTGGAACTCTGCGCGCTGGTTGCCGAGCGGCAACTCAACTTTGATGCAATCAAACAAATGCTGGTCGGCAACGGCGGCCTGAAGGCTTATCTCGGCACCAATAACGGACTCGAGATCGAAGCCCGCATCAAGCAGGGTGACCAGCCGGCGCGCGAGGTTTTTGAGGCCCTGAGCTATCAGATAGCTAAAGAGGTGGGAGCCATGGCGACGGTTCTCCAAGGCGCCTGCGATGCCGTGGTGCTGACCGGCGGTCTGGCCAAATCACAGTTTCTGCTCGACAATTTGCGGCCGCGGATCAGTTTTTTAGGACGGATTCTGGTTTTCCCGGAAGATGAAGAAATGCGCTCTTTATGTGAACGCGGCCGGGAAATTCTCGCGCAACGGCTGCCGATCACGAGCTACGCTTAAACCTGAAACCAAAAACCAGGCCGGGGCCGGCGCAAAGCTTTTCCAACAATAATTTCAGGAAATTTTCGCCTCGCCCGTAACAACCCTCGGGAAGGCAAGCCTTGGGGCGCGGCCGCCGAAGAAGTCCGCTCAAATACTTTCGGACAACGTGTACCAGTCCGGCAACGGCGCCGTAATCACCCAGCCATCGGCCAGCCTCAACCGCCGGCAATGAAGATGGAAAACAGCGCTTTCGAACGGCTCGGCCTCGACCCCGGTGGCGAAAGCTGCTCCACCATACAACCGGTCGCCGACCAACGGGTGACCGACCGTCGCGAGATGTACCCTTAACTGGTGCATGACCCCACTGTACATCACCAGGCGAACCGTGGTCAGATCCCGAATCCGGTCAAAGCCCAAGGGTTCGATCTCGGTCCGGGCCGGATAGAGCCCTCGGCAGGGCAAAGAGCCGACCACCATGCGGCGCCGGTCACTCCGATCATGGGTCAGGCTCTGGTTAACCGCTAAAGCCGCCTTGATCTCACCCGTTGCCTCGGCCAGGTATTCCTTGCGAATCAGGTGCTCGGCAAACTGCCGACGCAACCTTTTCCAGGCCTTCTCGGAACGGGCCACAAGCACAATGCCGGAAGTCGCGAAATCAAGCCGGTTCAGCAGGCCGGGCTGCAGAGGACCAAAATCACCGATGCCGGCCAATTCGGGGAAAACCGTCAGCAAACGATTGGCGAGCGTGCCGGTTTCATCCGGAGTCAGGGGATGGGTATGGCAGGCCGCCGGCTTATTCAGGGCCAGCAGATCATCATCCTGATAAATTATCTCGAGCTCGCCTTCTGGCTCGGGCGCCGGACCAGAGGGTTCAAAACAAGCCCCGGACAGGGCAACCTGCTGACCGGCCCGTAGCATGGTGCCCTTGGCCGCGCGCCGGCCGTCTACCGTAAGTTCTCCGGCCGCGATCAGGCGCCGCCAGCGATTGGTGGAGATCGCCGGGCAGGATTCATGCAGAAAACGATCCAGCCGAACCGGCGGCCCCGTGACCCGCAAGGTTCTAATCTCTTTCCTTTGCGGCAAAAGCTAACCCCGGCGCCTTTAAAGCGCGCTCTCCTGCAAAACCCTGATACTGGCTTTAAGCTTCTCCTGTTTAAGGCTCAATTCCTCGAATTTCCCCTGCTCCTTGGCAATCACCTCGGGCGGGGCCTTGGCGACAAAATTTTCATTGCCAAGTTTACCGCTGACCCCGGCAAACTCTTTCTCTACCTTTTTGAGCTCCTTGGCCAAGCGCGCCTCTTCCTGGGCAAAATCAACCAGACCGGCCAGAGGTACGAAAAGCTCGCAGCCGGCAGCTAGGGCGGCGGCCGACTGCGGAGGTCGGGCGGCAGCGGCATCAATCGTCAACCCCTGCAGGCGAGCCAGATGGATAATCACCTCGGAATTTTTCCGCAACGCGGCCAGGGTCTCGGCTTCAGCTCCCCGAATAAGCAAATCCAGGCGCTGGCCCGGCGAAAGATTCATTTCTCCCCGAAGGTTGCGAACCGCTGTGATCACCGCCATGACCTGTTCCATTTCCAGAGCGGCGGCTGAATCAGCCAGACCCGAATCGACCCGGGGAAAGCTCGTTTGCATCAGACTGAGCGGTGCCCCCGCAAGCCGGGGCAGAGCCTGCCAGATCTCTTCGCAGACAAAGGGCATGATCGGATGCAACAGCCGGACGATCTGCTCCAGACTGCGATGGAGCACGGTTTGCGCCAACCACCGCCGCCTCTGATCCTGACTTTGAAACAGATCCGGCTTCACCAGTTCCAGATACCAATCACAGAACTCATGCCAGATAAACTGATACAGAACCTGCGCGGCATCGTTAAAGCGATATTCGTCAAAAGCCGCGCCAACCTCGCCAATCGTCTGATTCAGACGATGACTGAGCCAGCGGTTGGCCAGGCTCATCCCTTCCGAGGGCCGATCATCGGCCGACGGCTGAAAGTCCTCGAGATTCATCAGGGTAAAACGGGCCGCGTTCCAGAGTTTGTTGACAAAGTTGCGATAGCCGCTGATCCGGGCTTCGGAAAGGCTGACATCACGCCCTTGCGCGGCGAAGGCGGCCAACGTGAAACGCAGGGCGTCGGCGCCGTACTGATCGATGATAATCAACGGATCAATCACATTGCCGCGTGATTTACTCATCTTCTGGCCATGTTCGTCGCGCACCAGGGCATGGATATAAACGTCCCGGAAAGGAACTTCATCCATGAATTTGAGGCCCATCATCATCATACGAGCGACCCAGAAGAAAAGAATATCAAACCCGGTGACCAGCACCGCGGTCGGATAATAGGTTCTTAAAGTCGCGGTCTGCTCCGGCCAGCCCATGGTCGAAAAAGGCCAGAGCCCCGAGGAAAACCAAGTATCCAGAACATCGGTTTCCTGACGCAGAGGCCCGCCGCAGTCGGGACAGGAGGTCGGATCCTGACGGGCGACGATCATCTTGCCGCAGGCATCACAGTACCAGGCCGGAATCCGATGCCCCCACCAGATCTGCCGGGAAATGCACCAGTCGCGGATATTTTCCATCCAGTTGAAATAGGTTTTCTCCCAGTTTTTCGGAATTATCCGGGTTTTCCCATCCTGGACCGCGGCCACCGCCCGTTCGGCCAGCGGTTTGATTTTGACAAACCACTGATTGGAAAGATAGGGCTCGATAATCGTCCGGCACCGATAACAATGGCCGACATTATGCTGATAGTCCTTGATTGCGGACAGCCGGCCCTGTTTTTCGAGATCGGCCACCACCCGCAGGCGACAAGCCTCACGGGTCAAGCCGGCATAAGGCCCGGCATTCTCGTTCATAACCCCTTTTTCATCCATGACCTTGATCATTTCCAGGCCGTGACGCAAACCCACCTCAAAATCATTGGCGTCATGGGCCGGGGTGATTTTGACCGCTCCGGAACCAAACTCACGATCGACATAATCATCGGCGATAATCGGAATCCTCCGCCCCAGCAGAGGCAGCACCACTTCCTTGCCGATCATCTCCCGATAACGTTCATCCGCGCCGTTGACGGCGACCGCCGTATCCCCGAGCATGGTTTCCGGCCGGGTGGTGGAAACGATAATCGAACCACTGCCGTCAGCTAATGGATACTCAAGATCCCAGAGCCGCCCTTCATTATGCTCCTCGAATTCAACCTCCAAATCGGAAAGCGCGGTATGACAGCGGGGGCACCAGTTGATAATATAGTCTCCCTGATAGATCAGCCCCTCCTCATACAATGAGACAAAAACCTCACGCACCGCCCGCGAAAGCCCTTCATCCATGGTGAAACGCTCCCGCCGCCAGTCGCAGGAAGAACCGAGCCGCTTGAGCTGATTGATAATCGTACCGCCGGATTCACGGCGCCATTGCCAGACCCGCTCAATAAATTTTTCCCGACCGATGGCATGGCGGTCCAGACCTTCGGCGGCCAGCTGTCTTTCCACCACGTTCTGAGTCGCGATGCCGGCATGATCGGTGCCCGGCATCCACAGCACATTGCGCCCCTGCTGACGGTGATAGCGGGCCAGGATATCCTGCAGAAGGTTGTTCAACGCATGGCCCATATGCAGGGAGCCGGTAACATTGGGCGGCGGGATGACCATTGAGAAAGGCTGGCCAAAGGCCTCGGGATCGGCTTCGAAACAGCCGTTTTCTTCCCAGAAGGCGTACCATTTACCCTCAATCTGCTGAGGATCGTAATTCTTTTCAAGGGTTTTGACTTGGGGGTCGGAACTTTCGGGCATACCTGGTTTCCTTGTCAGATCTTTTTAAGTTACAACTATTCGCCGCTCCGCTGGGTTTAATCAGACGAATACGTTTTTTCGTGGTCCAGTCCGCGAGGCCCGCGATGAATAGTTACGACAGTTGAAAGACTACGCTTCTGAAAGTCTAAGCCTCGCGGGCTTTCGCCCTGAAGGAAAAAAATAAGTTACTGCCCGGCTGGGCTTTCTTCTTCATCTGCCTCATTCTCAAGCTTTTTCTCCAGCCGGGCGATTTCAGCCTTGATAACCTTTTCCGCCAGCGGCGGAATCACTTCTCGAGCCACCTGATCGACAATAGTAGGGGCCAGATCACCAATCGCCTTGATCATCTTGTCCATGCTTGAATAGGTGGTTTTCAGAAGCTGTTTGCTCCACTCTCGGGTCAGACTTTCTATCTGCCGAGAGAAATCATCATTAACCGGCTCCGGCCAGACTTCCGGTTCAGGAGAAAGCGGCCGGCGCTTAAACATATCGACCTTTCGATTCTCCGCAAGATCATCCCCCCACAAATAATCCTCGGGGCTTTCAGCGGCGGCCGCGGGTTCTCCGGATGCGGCCATTGTCCCAACTTGCTCCTCGGCCGACAAAGAGGTCAGCGGCTCCGCAAGGCCCTCGTCCTCAACCGCCACCGCCGATGCTTCCGCAACCTCGTCCTGAACCTCAACATCAAACGCCGCGTCAGCTTGCATGAGTCCGTTATCCAGAAGATCAGGTTCCGAACGGTTTTCTTCCTCAGAGCTACCGTCCTCGACCGCCACCGCGCTGACCATGAAATCCGTTTCCGCGTCGCGTTCTTCACTGACAAGTTTTTCCGGATCGAACGCTGCGCGAGTCACCGCTTCTTTATCAGGGGTTTCAGCTGCAACTTCCGCAACCGTTGTTTGCGGGGCGTTTGCCGTAGCGCCCGCGGCCTCACAGGCAGCAGCTTCGGACCCTGGCGCCATAGAAGGGATTGCCGAGAAATCAGCTTCCACGCCGTTTGTGGTCGCGCTCCCCGTAACCGCTGTTGTCTTGATTTGCCGGGTCCGCGGCGCGGGTTCGGTTTCGAGTTCCTTCAGCAAATCATCCAGATCCATAAGTTCATCTTCAACAGACAGGCCAACCGTCCGCCCATCCCCTTCAGCCCGGTTTTCCGAAGCCGAGGATGTTTCATTCGAAGCGTCAACCTCCAGGGTGAGGCCAGCATTTTTCAACTCCCGCAGGGTCAGGTCTTCCGCTTCCGGCTCTGCTTCCAGCTCAAGATCAGCGAACTCCTCGGCTGGAAGCAGCGTGTCGAAATCAGCCTCCGTCACCGGCTGTAATTTCCCCGAAGCCTCGGCCTTAACCTGACGCTTGTCATCGAAATCCCTCTCGGCGGCAATGGCAATGAGATCATCTTCCGCCAAGGAATCGAACAGCTCCATCGCGCTGAAATCCTCATCCAGATCTGAAGCCGCCACATCCTGGCCCCCGACAGACTCTTCCTCCCGCCCCTCCCCACCGCCTGCCAGGGGGGCGGGAGAAACCGGTGTTTCAGCTTCAGACATGTCGGGAAGCTCATCCAGAGGCAGGCCTTCATCAACAATTTCCGTCAGTTCCAAAATCTTCACCGAAGCATCTCCAGACTTAGCCATCATCGTTTCCTTTTCCTGATAAATTTCCTTGGCGGCGAAGCGGATTCCCGTTATCCGCTGCAAAAAAAGACGCAACTCGGCCCCGCTGAAAGGAAGCCGCAGGAGATTGTCATCCGGCAACCGACAAGGGAAAACATCTTCCGCCGCATCCGGAGGCAAGATCCCGACCACCGCCAGATCGTCATTCACTTCCTGCAGGAACTTCCGTAACGGGTGGCTTTCGAGCGGATCATTTTCCGACTCCGGCACAAGGATTACGGCTCTTACCCCAGGTTCTGAAACCAGTGCCGAAAGCTTTTCGACCTCGGCCAGTGCTATAGCCCCGACCCCGTAGAGAGAGAGTTCCGCCTTGAGAAATGAGGCCAGAGGCTTCTGTTTACACAGGACAATAATGCTTGCCATCAGCGTCTTCCACAATCCTTCCCTCGCGAACGAAGTAAAAACCGGCCCTGCCACCCGCAGCCACCATCACCGCCAGTCCACTTACTCCGTGAACCTTTTTTTTGCAACCGCTGCGGAGTGCAGCCAAGTAGGTCAGCACTACCAACTACTGCGGGAGCAAGCCCGCAACCCCAGCGCTGCCATTCAGCTTCCGGTTTTTTCAAACCGAAAAGGAACTAAACTTTCAGCGCTCCCGCAGGCCATCCGTCATTCACCTTGGTTTTTCCTGGGTTTTCAGGCAACCTCCTGATCACGGTATTCCTTGAGTTTATTCCTCAGGGTTCGAATACTGATGCCCAGCCGGGCCGCAGCATGGGTACGATTGTCATCAACTTCACGCAGGGTTTTAAAGATCATGTAGCGTTCGACCTCGGCCAGGGTCGTGCCGACCACTGAAGGGCACCCAGAATCAAGGCTTTCGGATTCAATTTTCGGTTCCGGACTCTCGGAAGCACAATGCTTTTCCGGCAGCGGCGGAAGCCGATCGACCTCCGGCAGATGCTCGGAATCCATGAAAAAGTCAGCCAGTTCAAGCCGGGGTCCATCACCCAGAACCACGGCCCGCTCCACCATATTCTCCAGTTCCCGAACATTTCCGGGATAGTCATAGGACAGAAGAAAACGTCGCGCCGCTTCTGAAACCCCATGATAATCACGCTGATTAAGGCGAGAGTAGGAGGCAATGAAATTATCCAGCAACAACTCCACATCCTGTGGTCGCTCCCGTAAAGGAGGAATGGTCAGGGGAATAACATTGAGACGAAAAAAGAGATCCTGGCGAAAGTTACCCGCCTCCACCTCCTGCTGCAAATCCCGGTTGGTAGTAGCGATAATTCGCACATCCACCGGCACCGGTTGCCGCCCGCCAAGACGATCAACCTCTCCTTCCTGAATCACGCGCAACAGCTTGCTCTGCAAGGGCAAAGCCATTTCCCCGAGCTCATCCAGCAACAAGGTGCTGCCGTCCGCCTGTTCAAACTTCCCGATTCTCCGCTGGGTGGCTCCGGTGAAAGCACCCTTCTCAAAACCGAAAAGTTCACTTTCCAAAAGATTCTCGGGCAGGGCCGCGCAGTTGATCGCCACCATCGTCTTCTGGGCCCGAGAACTTTGGCGATGAATAAAACGCGCCAGCAGCTCCTTGCCGGTGCCACTTTCCCCCTGAATCAGAACCGTGGCCCGACTGGCCGCCGCCTTTTGCGCGAGCCGCAGCATGCGGATCATACCCGGATCACGGGAAAGCAGTTCCCCACTGCCCTGTCGGTCACTGATTCGAATTCGAGCGGCGACGATTTCGGCAATCCTGTCAGCCAGTTCGTCAATCGTGAAACTGTTTTTCAGAAGATAATCAAGCGCCCCGGCCCGAATGGAGCTGACCGCGCCGTCAATCGAGGGACGGCCGACAATCGCCAGCACCGGCAAATCGGGATAATTACGCCGCAGATAGAGTAATAAATTTCCGTTCTGGAACGGACAATCCAGTTCTCCCGCCAGAAGTAACGGCAGACCTGCTTCGGCAAAATAACCGTCAACATCTTCCGGCACCTCCGAAACCGTCAACCGCACTCCGCTCCGGGACAAAGCCCGGCCCAAAGCCGCCGTGAAATTTACATCACCATCCCAGAGCACTACTTTAATGACGAATTCTCCTGACGCCATCTGAAATCATCCACCGCTACCCGTGCCGCCGCGGTCCAGGAACTTGCTTGAAAACCCTGCTGAAGACGCCGCAGCAGGGTATCGACCTCCGGCTCCCGCCCCAGAGCCACCTGACAGAGCAACTGCCAGTAAAGCAGCTCCGCCGCTTCTTCCGGTGCAGCCAGCAACGCCAGTTTGGCAAACCAGGAAACGGCCCCCTCATAATCGCGCTCTTCAAACAAAACCCGCGCCAGACGATATCCCAGAAGCAAGCGCCGAGCTGCAGGAATCTCCCCGGGAAAGAGAAAAGCGGTCTTCACGGCCTGGCTCAGACTTTCCCGGGAGGCCGTTTTTTCTTCACGGCGCAGCCAGAGCTCGGCTTCCAGTTCCGCCGCCGCGACCCTCTCCTTCACCGCACTCTGCGGCAGCAACCTCCGCACCTCGCCCAGCGTCGCCAGGGCCTCAGGTAACTGCCCTTTCTCACTCTGCAACCGGGAGCGCAGCAGCAACATTCGGGCCCGCCAAAAAGGCGGCATCCGATCAATCTCCAACCCGCCCATGAGAGTCTCAGCCGCGCCGAAACTTTTCTGCCGGCAGAGAAGATCGGCAAGCCCCCACTTTATCTTAAGACTCTGCTCGTAGTCGGGTTTGAGCTTGTCAACCTCTTGATAAACTTTGAGCGCCGCCGCCTCACAACCCTCTTCGTGCAACGCCTCGCCCACCCAGAGAAAGGGGTAGACCGAGGTCGGACGCGAAAGAAAATCTTCCCCGTAACGAATCTGCAAAGCCACAATTTCAGAATTTTTCCGGTCCTCGTGCAGCGCCCTGATTTCCGCGAAGAGAGTCTCCCGCAGGGTCGTGAAGGCCGCTTCGCGCAAACCCGGCTCAAGTTGCCGGGAAAGCATTTCATCCAAAACCAGACGGGCTTTCCGGTACTCCTGACGACCAAGATACAGCTGACCGAGATCCAGCCTGGCGATAGCTGTGTAAGGGCTCTCAGGATGCTTTTCCAGCAGATAAAGATAGGCCTTCTCACAATCCATAAAGGAAGTGTATTCTGCATGATCACGCAGCAGCCGCTCCCGCACCGGCTCATCCTGGCCCAGAATCGCCATCTTCAGGCGGGAAACAATATCGCCCTCACTTTCAGGGTACTCCTTGACCGTCGTCATGAACATCGACATGGCTTCCGCCGGTTTTCCCTCGAGCAACAGGATTTCGCCGATCTTGGCCAGGGCCAGCGGCGTATGAATATCCCCCGGAAAAAGACTGCGCATTCTGAAAAAATATTCTTTCGCTTCAGGGAAGCGTCCCAGACCATGGTAGGCGGTACCCAGCAGATAGAGGGACAGCGCGTCGTTTTGCAAAAAAACCGGGTTTTTCTCAATCCCGACCCGATAGTCCTCCAGCGCCTGACGGGGCCGGCCCAGATAAACCAGGGTATTGGCCCTATAGTAATGAGAGTAAACCGCAAAGCCCCCCTCAGGCTGCCTTTCCAGCAGCGTGGAGAAATCATTCAGGGCGTCGTCGTAACGCTTGAGAAAAAAATTAAGCCTGGCCAGGGCAAAATTCGCCGCTTCGGCAAAAGGACTGCCCGGATAGCGCAGCAGGAGCGCTCGATAAAGACCGGCCCCTTCATCATAGAACTCCATCTTCTCGTAAAGCCTCGCGACCTGCAGAAAGGCCCAGGGGGCTTCCTGATGATCGGCATGGGCGCGGGCCGCGGCAAGGAAATCATCAATCACCGCAATCAGTTTTTCCCGACCGTCATCCTCTTTCAGCACCATCTGGGCTCGAGCATCATAAGCACGAAAACGCGCCTCCGGCAGCAGAGGAGAATCAGGAAAAAGCTCATCTATTTTAGAAAAGAAATCAACCGCCGCCGCGTAGTCTTCTTCAGCATAGGCTTTCAACCCCTGAGCAAAAAGATCCTGGCCCGGCAACATCAGGTTCTCCGGCGCCACAAGCCCGGTCGCGTCCGCGCCGAAGATCGGTTTCTCGTCTCCTCCGGAAAGCAAAGCCTCGTCCCGGGACTCAGCTTCGCCGACACCGGGCGCTTCGGCCTCGGCAAGGGCCCGCTTGCCGGGCTCTGCTTCCTGTACAAAAGGCGCTGTCGGAACCACCAGAGCCGGCCTCGACAACGGCGCCGACGGGTCCGCAATTGTTCCTGAAGCCGGTTGCGTTAGAGGCGGCGGCACCTCAGTGGAAATCATGGGTTCAGTTTTGATTTTCGATCCCGCTAACGGCAGCATTTCCAGAAGCGGCCCGCCATCCTTGCCTACCGGAGCGGCTTCGGTCTCAGGCAGCAAAACCTTTCCCGAGTCCATCGGCAGGTCCGCGACAGGATTTTCCAGCGCGGCAATCCGACTAACAACCTCTTTTTCTCCAGGCCACAACGACTCGGCCCCCTCGGTTTTCAAGGCGGTCAGCGGCGAACTCGCTGCCGCAGCCACTTTTCCCGGCGGCGAAGCCGCGGCTTTTTCCCCGGAAACCGTATCGCCAGCTGCAAGCGTTTCAGCTTGGCCCGACAACGGCGCGGCCGCGACAGACAATTCCGTCCCCGGTTCCAGAACCCGAAGATCAATCACGCACATGGCCGGAGTTTCAAACAGGGAAGCGTTATAGGCATAGCTATTGGTTTTCAGGCGTAATGCAACTTCGAGATAGTGGTTCCGGTCCGTAATATCCACCCCCAGAAGCAAAGGATCTTCAACTACGTTAAGAGGCTCGGCCCCAAAATTATGAAATTCATACAGCTTGATCAGTAACCTTTGTTTTTCACGGTCTTCGGCGATTTCATAATAACCTCCCTGGTTAAGACGCATGACAACCCGGATTTTACCATGCTCCTTCTCGCTTTTAAGCTGTACTTTAAGCAGGTTTTTTCGATTTCGCTCAATCGCCGCCGCATTTTTTGGCTGGCCCATGAAAACCAGACAAAGACAGGCGGCCAGCCAACAACCAACCATTCGCCCCACCTTGCACCGGACTGAGCCGAATCTCCATCCCCGCCTCAACTTAATTCCTCCTCAAGCTGATTGCGACGAATCTTTTCAATCAGGGTCGTACGGTTTATCTGCAACAGCCGCGCGGCCTGTTCCTTGACTCCATGACTGCGCTTTAAAGCCTCGGCGATCAATTCCTTTTCCAAACGGGACACTTCAGATTTCAAAGAGAGACCACCGGCCGGCAAAGTGACCATAGCTGCCGGAACCGGCCCGGTTTCGGCTTCGACGACTTCCTCCTCCACTCGAAAAATTTTTTCCGGCAGATCCAGGGGCATGATCCAGGAGCCGGGTTTCATAACCGCCGCCCGTTCGATAACATTTTCGAGTTCCCGAACATTGCCCGGCCAATTATAACTCTTCAACAGCCACATGGCTTCCGGGGTAATCCCCGCCACCCGTTCATGAGGATCAAAATCGGCATTGAAAGAGCGCAGAAAAAACTCGGCCAACCCTTCGAGATCACCGCTTCTTTCCCGCAGGGGGGGCAGGGTGATGGAAACCACATTGAGTCGATAAAAAAGATCCTCGCGAAACCTTTTATCGGCGATATCCTTTTCCAGGTCACGATTGGTCGCGGAAACAATCCGCACATCAACCTTTTTGGGCTCCTTGCGCCAGCCCAGCGGCTCAATCGTCCGTTCCTGCAATAAACGCAGGATTTTGACCTGAAGCAGAGGCTCCATATCTCCGATTTCATCAAGAAAAACCGTACCTCCGTCGGCCATTTCAACCCGTCCGATGCGGTCCCCCACGGCGCCGGTAAAAGCGCCTTTGACATAACCGAAAAGTTCCGATTCCAGAAGATCCCGGGGAATGGCCCCACAATTAACCGGAACAAATGGCTTTCCCGAACGTCGACCAAGATCATGCAGGGCTCGGGCGGCCAGTTCCTTGCCGGTACCGCTTTCCCCCCGAAGCAAAACATTGCTCTCGGCGGCGGAAACCTTCAGCAGTTGCCGGTAAACCTCCTTCATGGCCTCGGAAGCACCAATCAGATGACAGAAACCTTCGGTAAATAAAATTTCATCGGAGGGCAGCCCCCGATCAAACGCAGCCGTCGCCCGGGCCCCGCTCAGACACTGTTCAATAACCCGGTTTGTCTCAGACTTGTCCAAGGGCGTAAACAGATAGTTATCAGCCCCTTTCTGCAGGGCCCGGCGAACGATACCCAGGGCTTCACGAGGACAGATCGCAATCACCGGACAGCTTCCGTTCCAGTTTTCCTTCAGAAACGGGAGCAAAACTTGCCAGGAGAAACCGACCTCTTCCCGACAGTCCACCAGAATAATTGCCGGACAACTGTCGGCCGGCAAGGTTTCAGGATGCGGAAGGACCATCAGGTCAACCCCGGCCGGCAGAACCCGGGCCAGTTCAGAAGACAGTTTTTTACTCTCCGTCAGGAGCAAACAGGATAATGTCATAAAAATTCAGTTTACCAGGCCCCCCGCGAAGAAGGGTTTGTAACTCGCTTGAGAATTCTACGAAAGATAATAGACTTTATCAATAACCCAGAAAAGGGAAAAAAACAAGCCGATGACAACCTGATGCGGGGATAAGCCCCGCATCCCAAACGATCCCTGCGGGCCGCAAACAAGTACTCGCATCAGTTCATCCATATGTTCTTTCAAAGCGAAAATAAACGGCGCGAGCCTAAAAGATACCGGCGACGGGCGTCCCGCAGGCCGGACAGGCGGCCCCGGAAATCTGATTACGAAGCACCGCGAAACCATAGCGTTCAACCAACACCTCACCACAATGATGGCAGACCGTATCTTCTCCTCCGATACCGGGAAGATTGCCGGCGAAAACATAACGCAGGCCCGAGGCCAGCCCGATTTCCCTGGCCCTGGAGATGGTTTCCGGAGGGGTAGCCGACACCCCGGTCAAGCGATAGGTGGGGAAAAAGCCGGTGACATGCCAGGGAATTGAAGGCGACAGGGAGACCAGGAAACGGGACATTTCCTGCAACTCAGATTCTCGATCATTGTACCCAGGGATCAACAGCGTAGTCACCTCGACCCAGATTCCGTGGCCGACAAAATCACTGATCGTCTCCAACACCGGACGCTTGCTTGCAACCCCACAAATACGTCGATAGAAACCATCCGACCAGGCTTTGAGATCGATATTGGCGCCCTGAATCAGCGGATAGAGCCGCTGTCTGGCCGCCGAGCTCAGGTAACCATTACTGACCATCAGATTAAGCAGACCCTTTTCCGCCGCCAGAGGAGCCACGTCCAGCATCATTTCAAAAAAAACCGTCGGCTCGGTATAGGTATAGGCCAGCGACCGACAACCCGTGGCCACCGCCTCCCGCACCAGTTCCGCCGCCGCCCGATGCCGACCGGGGAGCCTGCCTCCTTTCAGTTGCGACACCTGCGAAATCTCATAATTCTGACAATGTCGACATCTGAAGTTGCAGCCCGGGGCGGCGACGGAATAACTTTTAGAACCGGGATAAATATGATAGAATGGTTTTTTTTCGATCGGATCAACATGGGAGGCAACCACCAAATCGGCGACCCTGGTGTAAAGCACGCCGCCTTCGTTATAGCGCACGCCGCAGATGCCGCTCTGCCCAGGTTGCAACATGCAACGATGTGCGCAGAGTTCGCAACGAACCCGATGGTCTGACAACTTTGTGAAAAGTTCAGCCTGACGCATAAGTCACCTCCATAGCCAGCTGCAAAAGTCAGCTGCAAAAAAAATTATTGCTTTTTCAGCCCCGGTTCGGTATTTTTTTCAGTCGTTCTTTTTGATTTTTTTCGCCTCCAACTCAGGCCCCTTTAAGGAATTTTTATCCATGGCTACCATCAAACAGGCTCTGATAAGTGTCTCCGACAAACAAGGCATCGTCGAATTCTCACAACAGCTGATCGCTCTCGGGGTCCGCATCCTTTCCACCGGAGGAACCGCCAGGATCCTGCGTGACAACGGACTTGAAGTTGTCGAGGTTTCGGATTACACTGGTTTTCCGGAAATGCTTGATGGCCGGGTTAAGACCCTGCACCCCAAAATTCATGGTGGCCTTCTGGGACGTCGCGACCTGCCCGAACATCTCGCGAAAATGGCGGAACACAATATCGCACCCATTGACATGGTGGTCGTCAACCTCTACCCGTTTGCCGCGACCGTCGCCAAACCTGATTGCAAATTTGCCGACGCCATTGAGAATATTGATATCGGCGGGCCCACGATGCTACGTTCGGCGGCCAAGAATTATACGGCGGTAACCGTCATCGTCGATCCCGACGATTATGCCCAGATCATTACCGAAATGCAAGCTAACAATGCAGCCGTGAGTTCTCAGACCAATTTTACCCTGGCAAAAAAGGTGTTTCAGACGACCGCGCTTTATGATGGCAGCATCGCCAATTACCTAGGCTGTTTCCCCCGCCCTGACGCCCACCCACTGGAACTCAGTTTTCTGCCGGAAAGCTTTACCTGGCAGGGGAAAAAGGCTCAGGATCTGCGCTACGGCGAGAACCCCAACCAACGGGCCGCTTTTTACAAGGATCCGCACATAGACGAATCCTGCGTCAGCAATGCCCGCCAGCTGCAGGGCAAAGAGCTTTCCTTTAACAACCTTCTAGACAGCAATGCCGCCTTCGAACTGGTCAAGGAATTTACCACATCGACCGCAGTTTTCATCAAGCACAACAACCCCTGCGGCGCGGCTTCCGCCGACGATGAACCCCTGGCCGAAATCCTGCGCCGGGCCCGGGCCTGCGATCCGGTTTCCGCCTTTGGCGGCATCGTCGCTCTCAACCGCGAGGTTGATGAGGAAAGCGCCGCGGTGTTATGCGAAACCTTTCTCGAAACCGTCATCGCTCCGGGTTTCAGTCAGGCGGCGCGTAAGTTGCTCGCCGCCAAGGAAGCCCTGCGACTGCTCGAGGCTCCGCTGCTGACCGCGCCGCGAACCGGCGGTCTGGATATCAAAAAGGTCATCGGCGGGTTTCTGCTTCAGGAGCGGGATCTGAAAGAAACACCTTCCGACAACTGGCTGACGGTCAGTAATCGCGAAGCCACGGCCGAAGAACTGGAAAGTTTGAAGTTTGCCTGGAAAGTCTGTAAACATGTTAAATCCAACGCCATCGTCCTGGCCGTCGACAAGGTTCTGGTCGGAGTCGGTGCCGGCCAGATGAGCCGGGTGGATTCGGTCAAGCTGGCGATCATGAAAGCTCTGTCGCCTACGATTGGTTCGGTTCTGGCGTCGGATGCCTTTTTTCCTTTCCGCGACGGGATTGACACCGCGGCCCAGGCTGGAGTAAAGGCCATCATTCAGCCCGGCGGCTCAAACCGCGACAACGAAGTCATCGCCGCCGCCAACGAACATGGTATGGCCATGATCTTTACCGGCAATCGCCATTTTAAACATTAATACCGGCTCTGTCTGTCAAACCTTCATGGACTAAGGTTTTCGGCAAAAAATTTAAAACCGGCAACCAACAGACTAAATTGCTAAATGATACTGTTTTTTACCGAGACAGAGCTGATTAAACCCCCGGACAGGAAAAAAAGATGAAAATTTTAGTGGTTGGCGGTGGCGGGCGGGAACATGCCCTGATCTGGAAACTTTCCCAAAGCAACAAAATCGAACAGATTTTCTGCGCCCCCGGCAATGCCGGGATTGCGGCGCTCGCGACCTGTGTCCCGATTGATTCCGATGACATTGAAAGACTGGTCGAGTTTGCCCGCAATGAAGAGATCGGCCTGACCATCGTCGGCCCTGAAAATCCTCTGGTCGCCGGCATTGTCGACGCCTTTGAAACCGCCGAGCTGAAAATTTTCGGCCCCAACCGGGCCGCCGCCGAGATTGAAGGCAATAAAACCTTCTGCAAGAAATTGCTCAGAAAATATGAGATTCCAACGGGTGACTTCGCCTCTTTTGACAATCTTGATGATGCCGTCGAATATGTCTACAAAAAAGGTGCTCCGATTGTCATCAAGGCCAACGGCCTGGCCGCGGGCAAGGGCGTGGTGGTCGCCCACACGGTTGAGGAAGCGGAAGACGCCATCAATAAAATTATGCGGCGGCGGGCCCACGGGGATGCCGGCAAGGAAATCATCATTGAAGAATTTCTGGAAGGCGAGGAGGCCTCGTTTCTGGTCTTCACCGATGGCGACATTGTCGTCCCGATGGTCACCTCTCAGGATCATAAACCGGTTTTCGATAACGACCAGGGACCAAACACGGGCGGCATGGGGGCCTACTCCCCGGCCCCGGTGATCTCCGAGGGGCTCTTCCGCCGGATCATGAACGACATCATGATTCCGACCGTCAAGGCCATGGCGGCCGAAGGTCGTAAATACCGGGGGGTTCTCTATGCCGGCCTGATGATCAAGGACGGCATTCCCAAAGTGCTTGAATTCAATGCCCGCTTCGGCGACCCGGAAACCCAGCCGATCCTGATGCGCCTGAAAAGCGATCTCCTACCCATTATCGAAGCCTGCATTTCCGGTCATCTCGCCAAAACCATTGTCGAATGGGATGACCGACCGACCGTCTGCGTGGCCTTGGCTTCCGGCGGTTACCCCGGAGCCTACGAGAAGGGCAAGGTCATTTCGGGCCTGAATCTGGCCAGCCGGCTCAAGGATGTGATGGTCTTTCACGCCGGCACCACCCGGAATGCGGAAGACAAGATCGTCAGCAACGGCGGTCGCGTGCTCGGGGTTACCGCGATCGGCGACAATATTCCCAAAGCCATTGAAAAAGCTTACCACGCGGTTTCAAAAATCAGCTGGGATCAGATCCATTATCGCACGGATATCGGCCGCAAAGCCCTTAAACGTATTTAAACCTGAAGAAAAATCCGCCGGGGGAGACCTTTTACGATGTCTGATCTTTTCGACATTCTGATCATCATGGGCAGTGACTCGGACTGGGAAGTCATGCGCGAAGCCGCCGTTCTCTTGGATCGTTTTGGCGTTCGCTATACCGCCAGAGTTACGTCGGCCCACCGCACCCCGGAAAAAACCCTGAGCATTATTCGACAGGCTGAAAGCAACCAATGCAGGGTTATCATCGCCGGAGCCGGGGCCGCCGCCCATCTGGCCGGAGTCGTGGCCGGTCACAGCCTGCTCCCGGTGATCGCGGTACCTCTCAACGCCACCTCCCTGCAGGGTCTGGACGCACTTCTGGCCACCGTCCAGATGCCGGCCGGAATTCCGGTTGCTTGCATGGCCATCGGTAAGGCCGGAGCCGCCAACGCCGCCCTTTTCGCCCTGCAGATCCTGGCCGTCGCGCGACCGGAAATCACCGTCCGGCTGGCGGATTACCGTCGGCAGATGATTCAAGGGGTGGAAAACAAGGACCAACACCTGCAGGAACAACTCCATCAACGGGAATGATAACTCTCAACTACCCTTTTCCCGAAGAGGAATGGGGACGTAATTTTGACCTGACCGCCAGAATCTGCCGGCAAGGGGGAATCCTGATTTATCCAACGGAAACCTTTTATGCAATCGGCGGCCATGCCTTGAATGCGGCACTCGGGCACAGGCTTTCCCTGATCAAACATCGCCCGGCGGGAAAAACCTTTCCGACCCTTTGCGGCAGCCTGGCGGCGACCCGCTCCCTGATCGGGCTGTGGCCGGAGCCGGCTCGCCGGCTGGCTCGTAAATACTGGCCTGGTCCCCTGACCATGATTCTCCCCGGACGCCCCGGCCTGCCGGACAGTATCCGCGATCAAAACGGCGGGATTGCGGTGCGCTGGTCTTCGCATCCGCTACTCAACGAACTGGCGAAATTCTTTTCCGGACCCCTGATTTCAACCAGCGCCAATCTCAGCAACCACCCGCCGACCGCGACTACCGCAAAGCTTGATCCCGAGTTACTGGCGCAAGCCGACCTGTTGCTCATCGCTGACAATCCGGAACCACCGCCGCAACCTTCGACCATCATTGACGCCAGGGTTGACCCGCCCCTCCTCGTACGCCGGGGAAGTCTCGAAATCAGCGAGACCGGCTCTTCCACCATCGTCTAAAGCCTAACTTTCTTACAATCTCTCGGCGTCTGACTAAAGCACCTTATGATACCTCAGCTTTCCGTCAAGCCTGATATTATCGCTCTTTTTTCTCAAGGACTCGACAGCATTCTGGCCGTCCGAATCATCCAGCAGCAAGGTCTTAAGGTTCACGCCCTCAAATTTATAAGTCCATTTTTCGGATACGACATCAAGCATCACGAACTCCAGTTCTGTGAACGAATGAAACTCGAATACGGGATTGAGCTATCAATCATTGATCTGACCGACGACTATCTTGAAATGCTGGGACAACCGCAGTTCGGCTATGGAAAAAACTTCAACCCCTGCCTTGACTGCAAGCTCATGATGCTGGAAAAAGCGCGCGACATAGCGCGAAAGTGGCGGGCCGCGGCAATCATCACCGGAGAAGTAGTCGGCCAACGACCTTTCTCCCAACGCCGAGGCACCATGCACCGCCTCGAGAAACTGAGTCGAACCGAAGGCCTGCTGCTGCGCCCTTTAAGCGCCAAGCTATTGCCGCCCAGCCAGGCCGAAGAACTGGGCATCGTTGACCGGGAGCTGCTTTTTGCCTGCAGCGGCCGAAGCCGCAAACCACAAATCGCCCTGGCTCAGAAACTTGGAATCAGCAACTACCATAACCCGGCTGGAGGCTGCCTACTTACCGATCCTGGTTTTACCGCCCGCCTCAAAACCATTTATCATCAGGATATCCCCGCCGCTGACATCAACCTGCTCAAATACGGACGTTTTTACCCTTTGGCGACACCAAGCGATTTCATCATCGTCGGCCGCCACCAACAGGATAATCAGCGGCTGCTGGAAACCGCTGACGCCGACCATTTCATTCTCCACCTGGCCGAGATAGCCGGCCCCGTCGCGGTGCTCAGGGGTGGCCCCGAAAACCTTGAAACCGCCGCCGAAAAAATCTGCCGCCACAGCCGGGCTTCGACCTTGCCCCAAGTCACCATCAACTGGCGCCGGGGCAAGCACCGCGGCAGTTTGACGATTGCATGCCGGCAAAAAACCCCTGCCACGATTGAAGAAAACCCAGATGAATGATAAAGTCATGCCCGAAATAAAAAAAACGACTCCGATGCTGCGCCAGTATCTGAGTGTCAAGGATAAACACCCGGACAAGATTCTGTTGTTTCGCATGGGTGATTTCTATGAAATTTTTTTCGCCGATGCCACGGAAGCGGCCCGCATCCTGAAAATCACCCTGACCAGCCGCAACAAAAAGGATGAAAATTCGGTCCCGATGTGCGGTTTTCCGCATCATGCAGCCGACGGCTACATAGCAACCCTGGTCCGGGCCGGTCGCAAGGTGGTGATCTGCGACCAGGTTGAAGATCCCAGAACCGCCAAGGGACTGGTTCGTCGTGAAGTAACCAGAATCATCACTCCGGGGGTGAACCTGGAACAGCACTGTCTGACCTCCGACCGGGATAATTTCCTGGCGGCGATCAGTCTTGACGAGCGTAATGCCAAAGCCCGCTTCGGTCTGGCCCTGCTCGATATCAGCACCGGCAAGTTCAGGGTTACGGAACTGCCCGACCAGGAATCCCTGCATGATGAACTCAGCCGATGTGAGCCCTCAGAAATCATTCTGGCCTCCGGCTCTTCGGCTCAGGAACAGCAGCTGCGAGAAGAGCTTGAAAAAAATTTCCCGCAAATCCTGCTGAGCAACCAGCCCGACAACCTCGGTTTCTCCCCCGAAAAAGGCTATGACGTTCTCTGCCGGCATTTCGGCACCCTGAACCTGGAAGGTTTCGGCGCCCACCATCTGCGACCGGGAATTGGTGCCGCCGGAGCCGCCCTGATCTATGCCCAGGCCACCCAGCCGGGCGTCAATCTTCAACATATTCAGGGATTAACCGTCTACCAGACCAGCCATTTCATGCAGGTTGACAGCAGTCTCATCTGTAACCTGGAACTTTTACAAACCATGCAGGAACAACGGCGGGAAGGCAGTCTGTTGGGAATCCTTGACCGTTGCCAAACCAGCATGGGAAGCCGCCAGCTCAAAGAATGGCTCCTCTTTCCCTTGCTTGACCAAGAACTGATCGAGCGACGCCTGGACGCAGTGGAAATCCTGCTTAAGGAAAAAAAATGCCGCCTCAGACTGCGTGAAAAACTCAAACGGATTTATGATCTCGACCGTCTGTCCGGACGCCTGGCCGCGGGCAAGGCCAACGGTCGTGACCTGCTCAGCCTGAAAAATTCCCTGGACCTGGTTCCGGAAATCAAAGCACAGCTCGACAGTCTGCCGCTGCAACCCAGCCTGCTTAATCAACTCAGCCAAGGCCTGCATCCTCTGGCTGAGCTCAGCGAGGAAATCGGCCGCACCCTGTTCCCGGAGCAACCTCTCTCGCTGGCCGAGGGCGGCCTGATCCGCGGCGGTCTCGACCCCCGGCTTGACGAGCTCCGCTCCATCAGCAAGACCGGTAAACAGTGGCTGCTGGCCTACGAGCAGCAGGAAAAGGAAAAAAGCGGCATTAACGCTCTGAAGGTGCGTTACAACCGGGTCTTTGGCTACTACATCGAGGTAACCCGACGCAATCTGGACCAGATTCCAGACTATTATCAGCGACGCCAGACCCTGGCCAACGCTGATCGTTTCATCACGGTTGAGTTAAAAGAATACGAAGAAAAGATATTAAACGCCGAAGAAAAAATCAACCAGCTTGAATATGAAATTTTCCTGGCCCTGCGCCACAAAGCGGTCCAGGAACTCGCCCCTCTGCGGGAAACCTCGAGGCATCTGACCCGGCTTGATATCCTGTGCAGCCTGGCCGAAGTCGCCGACCTGGGTCATTATTGCCGACCGGAGATAACGACGGGGGCAGCCGTCATGGAGATTGAAGAAGGTCGCCATCCGGTCATCGAAGCCTGCAATGAGCACTTTGTCCCCAATGATACCTCATTGTCGGCGGACAAGGAACAGATCTGGATCATTACCGGACCCAACATGGCCGGGAAATCAACCTTTCTGCGCCAGAACGGACTCTTTGCCCTGATGGCGCAGATGGGAAGTTTTCTGCCCGCTCGAAAAGCGCGCCTCAGTATCTTCGACCGGGTTTTCACTCGGGTCGGTGCTTCCGACAACCTGAGTCGCGGACTTTCAACCTTCATGGTCGAGATGACCGAAACCGCCAGGATTCTCCACCAGGCCAGTGCTAAAAGTCTGATCATTCTCGATGAAATCGGCCGGGGCACCAGCACCTTTGACGGCTTAAGTCTGGCCTGGGCGATTGCCGAGGAAATTCATGGAAAACTCGGCAGTCTGACCCTGTTCGCGACCCATTACCATGAACTGACCGAACTTGAACTGATTCGGGAACGGATTATAAATTACAATGTCGCGGTCCAACAGCACAACCAGAAAATCTCCTTTCTCTACCGCATCATTCGCGGCGCGACCAATCATAGCTACGGCATCGAAGTCGCCGAACTAGCCGGAATTCCACGACCGGTCATCGACAAGGCAAGGCAGATTCTGAGCAACCTGGAAAGTGCGGAAATCGCCGCAGGCGGCAATCTGAGAATGACCGGAAAAACGGTTCTTAGTAGTCGCACCAATGGCCGGCAAAGCGGCTATCTGCCTTTACTCGAACCAAGCAAAGAGATTTATGAGGTAGATGAAATCAGGGAACTGATAAAAAAACAGGACCTTAACCGGACAACCCCGCTCAAAGCCCTGATGCTACTGGAAAAACTCCAAAAAATGCTGAATCAATGAATAAAGAAGAAAGGTATTTACAACAGCAAAAAATCATTCTCTCTGCCGGCGATGTTCCAGTTCGCGGGCGGCGAGATCGGCGAAATTGGTTTTACCAAGACTTTCAATCAGCACTTCCTGCACCTTGGCCAGTTCCTTACGAATCGGACAGACAGCCATGCGATTACAGGCTTCATACCCGTCCAGACAAATATTGAGGCGAATATCGCCTTCGACGGCTTCCACCACATCGCAAAGGGTCACCTCATCGGGTTTGCGGGCCAACGAATAGCCGCCTTTTTTACCGCGATGCGAAATAACGATTCCGGAGCGACTCAAGCTCTGAAAAATCCGGGCCAGGAAACCAACCGGCACATCCATTTCGCGCGCCACCTCTGGGATCACCACAATGCTGCCCGGCGGCTGCATGGCCACATAAACGACTCCTCTAACCGCGTAATCCGATGCTCTCGTTAACTTCATAAAACCATTCCAATGCATAAGTTACCAAAGTTGATAAACTTTATAATGTTAGGTTTGCTTTGTCAAGTTATTTATCAGCGTGACATGATCAGCACCTTACAATCCATTTCGGCTTGAAAAAACAAGAAACTGATCTGAGGCAAAGACTCCTTCAGGTCGAAGGGAAGGGCCTGCTGACGCAGGTCGCGAAAGCCGCTTTGGAGTTGTGGCTCTTGCAACCGATAAACACGTCGCCACCATCAAGAAGCGCAAACATGATAAGCCACTGCCGTCTCCAATATCGAGACTAAGCCTGCATCATTTTCTATTCATATCATAAATATACCTTAAACCCTTAAGGGTCAGGAACTCGTCGACTTCATTAATAATTTTGGTTTCGCGTTCGATCACTTTGGCCAGACCGCCGGTGGCGATCACCAGCAAATCGCTTTCCAGCTCTTTCTTGATCCGGGCAACCAAACCCTCAACCAGGGCCAGATAACCGTACACCAGCCCGGACTGGATGGAATGAACCGTGTTTTTACCGACCACCTCGCGCGGCCGTTTCAATTCCACTCGAGGTAACTTGGAGGTTCGCTGACACAATGCTTCCATTGAGATATTCATCCCCGGAGCGATCACGCCGCCGAGATATTCCCCTTTTGCGGAAACGCAATCAAAGGTCGTGGCCGTGCCAAAATCAATGATCACCATCGCCTGGCGGTGTTTTCTGTAGGCCGCCACCGCATTCACAATCCGGTCGGCTCCGACTTCGCGGGGATTATCGAGCAAAATCGGCAAGCCGGTTTTGATGCCGGGACCAACAACCAGGGGACGAAAATGAAAATATTTTCCAGCCAGAGCGAGCAGTTCGTTCAGAACCGGAGGCACCACACAGGAAATCATCATTCCGCCGACTTCCCGCCGATCGACCATCAAGGAACGAAGAAACTCCTGCAGAAGAATGATGTACTCATCCCTGGTTCTTTCAACCGACGTGGAAATCCGCCAATGATCCAGCAATTTCTCTTCGCGATAAAGACCGAGCACAGTTTGCGTATTACCAACATCAACAACCAGTAACATTGCGACATCCTTAAAAATCATTCTGAAATATTATAAGGCTGTTTTTCAAGCTGAACCTCGCCTGCACTAAAGCAGCGGGTGCTGCCGTCCCGGCCGCTCACCAGCAGGCGGCCGCAAGCATCAATCGCCCGCACCCGACCGCCATACCGCTGCTCGCCGCTGAGCAACACGACATCCCGGCCCGCCAGATAAAAATTACGGTTTATTAGGGTGCTAAGCTGCTGTCCCAGACCTTCCTGCTGATAAATCCGTTCACAGTCAGCAATCTCGACCAGAAGCTGTTGCAACAGAGCCCCGAGATCATACTCGGTACCGGTCTCAATCCGCAAGGAAGTGACCAACGGCCGCAAAGCTTCCGGATAATCAAGAGCCCGAGCATTGACGTTGAGTCCGATTCCCAGCACCACAAATTCTGGTCCATTCACCCCAGGTTTCATCTCCGCCAGAATCCCGGCCAGTTTCCTGTCCTTGCAGAAAATGTCATTCGGCCATTTAATTGTCAGCCGCGAAAGTTCGCGCGCCAGCGCCCGCCACAAAGCGACCCCAACCACCAGGGAAAGCTGCGGCACTTTCGCAAAATCGAGACAAGGACGCAGGAGAATTGAAAAATAAAGGTTGAGCCCCGGCGGCGAATGCCATGACCGGCCTCGCCGCCCGCGCCCCGCGGTCTGAGTGGCGGCCACCGCCACCTGCCCGGACTCAGCGCCGGCCTCGCCCTGCCGCCAGAGATAACGACTGGTCGAATCCAGCCTGGCAAAGCTTTGCAGGCGATTGCCCCAGGGGGTCACAAACGGCTCGATCACGAGACCAGGTCAAGAGAGATATCAATGGCCGGGGCCGAATGAGTCAGAGCGCCGACCGAAATAAAATCGACCCCAGCCGCCGCCACCTGTCTGACATTCTCAAGCACGACGCCTCCCGAAGCTTCAAGTTTAAGGGCCGAAGCCTGAGACCTGACATAGGCCACGGCCTCACGCAACTGGGAAACTTCCATATTATCCAGTAAAACAATATCGGCCCCGACGGCGACAGCTTCCTGAACCTGCTTCAGGTTGGCTGCCTCGACCTCGATTTTCAGGCCATGAGGCGCCAGCCTTTTCGCGTGTCCGATCGCCTCGGCAATCGAGCCGGCGGCCCGAATATGATTATCCTTGATCAGAATACCGTCAAACAGACCATGCCGGTGATTACGGGCCCCTCCGACCTGAACTGCATATTTCTCCAAAGAACGCCATCCGGGAGTGGTTTTGCGCGTGTCGACGATTTCAGCTGCATATCCCTCGATCGCGGCCACAAACCTGGCCGTGATCGTCGCGACGCCGCAAAGTCGCTGAATAAAATTCAGCGCGACGCGTTCAGCCATCAGAATGGATACCGCCTCGCCGCTGATCGTCATCAACGGCGCTCCCACTTGCAGACGGTCTCCATCCGTGGCCTGAGCCTCAAGCCTGAGCGAGGGATCTAGCGTGCGAAAAACCAGACCCGCAACCTGAATACCGGCGACCACGCAGTCCTGCTTGGCCTTAATCAGGGCTTTAGCCTGGGTCCCCGGAGGCACGGTTGAAAGGGTGGTCACATCTCCCGAACCCAGGTCTTCCTCAAGGGCCATCTTGATCAGTTTTTCGGTTGCGAACATTTTGCCGCTCCTGTCTCACTAAAACCATTAAAAATTCACCGCCGAACCGGGTCAGATGCGCCGTCAACGGACCAGGGCCACCGACAGATAGCCTGAGTCCGGGATCTTAACAGGATTTAAAGAGGCCGCGGCGTTAATATAATCAGCGGAAATAACTGCGCGCCTATAGCACAATCCAACCAGGGAAAGCAATCCGGCAAAATGAAGGCTGGATAATATAATCGGCGTCTCCCCGAAAAACATTCCCAAGCCGCAGAAGGACGGTTTACGACATCTCCTGCAACAGGCCTGAAACCGCAAGAAACCCGTTCACGAAAACCCCTTGACATAGTTTTATCAATGTTTTATTTCAAAAAAAATCAGCATAATCAGAAGTATGAAACTATCACAGGCTCCCTAAGGATCAAGGGAACCATGAAATGATAAAAATATGAGGCATGGTGAATCGGAATCATGCAGGCGAATTCGGCCTTGATCGGCCCTTGTGGACTTTATTGCGGCGTCTGCGCTGTTTATATCGCGCACCGTGATAGTAACCAGAAATTAAAGGAACGGTTAGTCAAACTTTACCAGGGAGGAATCCCCGGCAAAGGCACGCTTCCCGGCAGTGAGAATTTATCGTTTGAAGACATCAGATGTGAAGGCTGCCTCTCTAAGGCTGCCTCTCTGATGACGTGTTCATGTATTGCAGACATTGTCCAATTGAGGACTGCACGAATGAAAAAGGTTACACCGGCTGTCATCAGTGCGATGAGTTCCCTTGCCGACAGATCGAGGATTTTCCCATGGCAATCGGTAAAAAGGTCATTTTGCGCACGATTCCGTAATGGCGAAAGGTAGGCACGAAGAAATTCGCCGAAGATGAAAAGGCTCGCTATATTTGTCCGGAATGCGGCAATCGCGTTTTCCGGGGCGCTGTGAAATGCAATGCCTGTACAGCGAAGCTGGATCTTGACTGAGTTTTTACCGGCAGGGTAAAAGCGCTCTCACACTTATAACCGCCGGCACATCTGCGTTAAAGACTTTTCACCGGATTACCGGTGCATTTCTATGATGCCGAAGACTTACAAACTGCCGGCATTTAGCGGCAAGAAGCTTCAGCCGCCGGTTTGTAAGAAAGGTAAAATATTGCGAACGGAAAACTTTTCCCAAAAAGCGGCCGGGCTTAAACCCTTCGTGACCATGGATATTCTTGAACGGGCCCAGGAACTGGAAAGAAAAGGGCGCTCGATCATTCACCTGGCCGTGGGCGAACCCGATTTCGCCACTCCCACGCCGATCAAAAAGGCCGCAGCTGAGGCCTTGCAGAAAGATCTCACCCATTACACGCACAGTCTGGGGACTTATGGCTTGCGCCAGACGATCGCCGACTACTACCTTAAACGTTATCGGGTCAGGATCGTTCCGGAGCAGATTCTTGTCACCTCCGGCACCTCTCCGGCCTTGATGCTGGCCTGCGCGGCCCTGCTCAATCCCGGCGACCGGGTCATCGTCAGCAATCCCGGCTATGCCTGTTACGGTAATTTCATCACTTATTGCGACGGCGCCCCGCAGTATATCAAGGTTTACGAAGACAATGGTTTTCAGTTTGAGCCGCAGGCCCTGAAACCGCAGCTCACCCCACAGACCCGGGCCATCCTGATCAATTCCCCGGCCAATCCGACCGGCAATCTCCTGGAAGTCGAACAGATGCGGGAACTGGCCGAGCTGGGACCCATGATCCTCTCAGATGAAATCTATCACGGACTAGTCTACAAAGGCGAGGCCCACTCAATCCTTGAGTTCACCGACAACGCTTTTGTTTTCAACGGCTTTTCCAAACTCTACGCCATGACCGGCTGGCGTCTGGGCTATCTGATCGCCCCCCTGAGATACATGCGAACGTTGCAAACCCTACAGCAGAACTTCATGATTTCCGCCAGCCATTTCGGTCAGGAAGCCGCGATTACCGCCCTAACCTCACAAGAGGTCGCCGCGGAACTGGAAAACATGAAACTAATCTACAATGAGCGGCGCCGTTTCATGCTCAGACGGGTGCGCGAAATCGGTTTGCAGGTTGCGACCGAACCAACCGGAGCTTTTTATATCTTCGCCAATGCCAAAGAATTCACCGCCGATTCCTACGCATTCTCCTTTGAAATCCTGGAAAAAGCCGGTGTCGGCGTGACTCCGGGCATTGACTTCGGCAGCAACGGCGAGGGTTATCTGCGTTTTTCCTACGCCAATTCCCTGGAAAATATCGCCGAGGGAATGAAACGCCTGGAAATCTTTTTCAAGTCACGCTGAAGGCCGGGCGGCCAATCCCGGCCACAATCTAGCGCTGCGTCAAGGGAAAGGCCAGCAGGAGGGTGCTTCCGGAAAGTTTGAGCAGGTCGTCACCGCGTCTGACCATGGCACAAACCAGCTCGTCATTGATAATTTGCAAACCCTGCAAGGGCCCACCGGTAACCCCGGTAACGTTCCGCAGGACAAAACCCGAGCCACTGGCCTTGACCATCTTGACCTGCCCCTTGCTGAGAAAACCATACTCACCCAGAGCGGTTGAAAAGCCGGATTCATTATCAACCAGAAGAAGCTCCGGACAGCCGTCCCGATCAAGATCCACCACCCGCAGGGGCGAGGCGATCTGGCGTTTCTCGGTGTAGCTCATTCGTTTGGTGCCAACCTCATACTGCACATCATGCAGCGATCCGGCGAGCCGTTCATCACTGACCCAAAGCCGTTTACTGCCTTGATAAATCTCGAGAAAATTCTGTTTATTGATAAAGCACAGTTCCTTGACGCGATCATGGTTAATGTCTTCGTAGACGGCTCCCGGCAGGGCGAAACCGTTGGGGACCGAAAAGGTTCCCCGCGAACGCACCCCACCCTGGCGATATTCCAGCAACACCACCCGGTTATTAAAAAGAACTTCTTTGGCAAAACCCTGCCCCACAAAACTTGTGCCCTGGTCCGCCACCGAGCGACCTCCGAGCAAGCCCATGACAAAAGGAATATTCTCCGCGACAACCTGAAACTTACCACTTCTGACGGCAATCACAAAGGAAGAAAAACCATCCTCGGTTTCCTTGAAGGTATTGACCATGATTTCATCGCGACGGTCACCGTCTATATCACCGACTTGAAGGTTAATGATACTGCCCCATCTCGCAAAATGATAACGGTAACGATATTTCAGACCCGCTTCGGTAAGCTGATAGACATAAATTTTCTCACCGTCGCTAAATACCACATCCGGCATGCCGTTACGATCAAGATCGCCGACATCCATGCCCCTGACCACCAGATTGACTTTGGCCAACTCCCGGTATCGGGTCAGGAAGGCCTCGTCGGCATCCGCCGTTGAAAGGCCGTACCGGCTGCCGTTGTTTTCAGCCCGGGCAGAACCGCTGCCGTTTGCGTCCGCAGACAAGGGAAAAACCGAAGTTTTGTCGTCCCAAGCCACCACCAGTTCCTGGTCTCCGTTATAAACCGACAAACCCGTCCCTTGATTAACGACATAAAGATCATAGCCGATAGCGCCCGGGCCACCCGGGCGCTGCAATACCTGTCGCAACTGTAAACCGACTCCGTAGTCAGCCCAGTTAAGCTGCGGCAGGATTTCTCGCAGGCGACCGAAAAGCTCCTTGCCATCACCCTGCAAATCAACAAAAAGGGAAGCCATGGCGTTAAAACGGCGGACCAACGCGCCACGCTGCAACGGCACCCTGAGATAACGTTGCAACGGCTGACAAACGGCAAACTCGGCTTCCGCCCGCATCACCTTCAGGGAAGCGACCAGGCGCTCCTGAGTGCCCAGAGACTGCCCGGTACGCGGATGAATCAGGGGCGCGCCCGGAGCCATGACGGCAAAGAGATCACCGGCGCTGACCCCTTTACGCAGACCACAGTCGATAACAATCCCGTGAACGCCGACCTCCACCAGATAACCTGACAGGGGCTTGAAACGAGACCATGGATCCGCTCCGGAAACCGCCGGCCATCCCAGACTCAAAACCAACCCCAGCAACCACAAATATCGAGCCGCCCGTAATCTCATCCCTGAGAGACTGTACACATCCTTCAAATCAACCTCCGAAGCCCTATCTGAAAAGATTTCTTTGCCCTGAAAACTCCGCCTTGCGCGACCTGAAACGCTGTCAACAGGTCCAAACCTATATCCTTTTTACTTCCAGACCTCAAGCAAAAAGGGTAATCGCCTCCATGTAAGTCAACTCAAAAGCAGATCACTTTCTCACATCGGTGGCCGCGATAGCGGTCTGAGGGCGCTATTCAGCCTCGAAGGCACAGGTGGCCGAATAATTACCAACCATAAAGAAAGGGGGCAGCGATAACCGCCCCCCCTGATGGCATCCTTTACGGAAACATGTTCCTTTAGAAACTGTAACGAATGCGCATGGTGCTGATAAAAATGTCCTCATCGCTGCTGCCGTTACGATCCTGAACCTCCCAGAAATCCATGGCATCGCCACTGAAAAGGTAACCGGCATTGATCGCGAACTCAAGGTTGTCATAAAGCTTGTATTTCAGATAGGCATCAAATTCGATCCCGACTTCATTCTCTTTCTGCATTTTGCCGTTTTTATCGATATATTCGATATCCTCGGCGGTCAGCATGTACATGGCGGCAGCCCCAAGAGAAAGCTTTTTGCTGGCTTTGTAATCAAAGGCCAGTTTGTTCATGATGAAACCCTTGTCGAGCAGGTAACCCTTCTCGGTATAGTAGTCATCATCAGTAAAACCGCCTTCGAAAATACAAATATTGTCCATCCGGTCGATATCAACCGCCATGAAGGCGTTGAAATCTCCATCGGCGCCGTCATCGTCACCCGAGGAATACCAGAAAGTATAGGTAAACTTCATCTTGTCCATCTTGAAACCAAGATCAAAATGAGCAAACCAGGCGCTGACATCGAAATTCTTGTTGACCGCCGCCCTATTATAAGCCCAGCCATTATATTCTTCGGAGAAGTTGGCCCCATCAACGCTGCCGGTCTGATACATCAGATCCCAGTTGACAAAGAATTTGCCGATGTCGGCCTTGCCGTCAAGACCCAGGGTAAAAAGATCGAGTTCATAATTATTGGCAAAGTTCTTGACTTCATATTTCTGTGAGGTAATCGTGCTGGTCGCCGGGCCGCTGTTATCCGGATCGCCGGTCATGTAAACTCCGAACACCCCGGCTTTGATGCCGTCCGCCGGCTTGAAATCGGCCCGGACGTAAAAGGCATCAAGATCCTCGACATCGTCGTCGGGGTCCTTGGTCTCATCACGGTAGGGGCGCAACCAGGCAAAATTAAGGTTGACCGGACCGGCGGCGATGTCGAAAGTCACCCCCATAATGGTTTCAGACCAGAAAAAACTGTTGGCGGTAAACGGTTGCAGACCCATGCGCACCCGGGCTTTTTCACAGGCCCAGGGCAGCTGGAAATCGGTATACAACCAGCGCGTCTCGATATTGACATTGTCACCGGAATAGCTGCCGCCGGTACTTGAGATGCCGCCGACACTGGGTTTACCGTATTCAAGACCACCGATTTCCATGCCCCAGACCCCTTTGACCTTACCATCATCGGTACTAGCATCGAACCACATCCGGTATTTGGCCTCTCCCCAGGTTTCACTGGAAGAACCATCCCGCAAAACTCCTTCTTCTGCGTCAAGCCAATCATTATGATTGGTGTAGATCATGAAACGATTATTGAAATCACCCTTGATCTTGACATCGGCCGCCAGTGACGGCAAGGCCACGGCCAGCAACATCAAAACCACCAGAACAGCTCCCAATCTCCTAATCATTTTTTTCCTCCTGATAAAAACACGAATTAAACTGCAAATAAACTTCCCTGTTGTCCCCTGAAACGTTAGAGAATTCTTATTCCAATTTTATTAAGAACAGATAAACGACGGCCGAAAAAAGAGCTTAAATTACAGTTTGTGGAACCAACCGTAATCAACACGATATCCACTCTTTTCCCTCAAGGAGATAATTAACAAATTTTAATCTTCTTTACAAGAAAAAAAACTCCACGTGGTTTCCAAAGGAAACCACGTGGCCGGGCACTCACTAATTGCTTTTTTCCTCTTCATGGTTTACATAGCTCGTGCCTCGGGCAGGCGCTCGCTGCGAGCACCGATCTATTACACCAAAGGAACGCTTCCGTTGACCTTCATGGGCGCAGACGGTTGCGAATGTTTTCAGAAACAGGCAAAAATCATGCAGGAACCACCTCGACTAGGCTTCGTCGGTTACAGCAATAGCGGCAAAACCACGCTGATCTGCAACCTCATCAAACACCTGACGGAAGATGGATTCAGGGTTGGCGCCGTAAAACATCACCATAAAGTTTTCGACATCGACCACCAAGGCAAAGACAGCTACCGTTTCACCGCAGCGGGGGCCGGCAAAACCATCATCACCGGCCCCGAACGAACCGCTTTGATCGAAAAAACCACGGCCCAGATCCCCATTGAAAAGCTTACTCACAGCTACCTGCATGACCTCGATTTGATTCTGGTGGAGGGCTTTAAACAAGAGCGGATGCCCAAGATTGAAATCCAGCGCGCAGAGCTCAAACGGCCCTTGCTCAGTCGTGGGGAAAACACCGACGAACACCTGATCGCAGTCGTCAGCGATATCGAGCAGGAACTGGACGTGCCCTGTTTCGGACTGGAACAGACCACCGCTATCAGCGTTTTCATCCGTAACTATTTTTCCCTGCAAAGACCGGCTGGCCATGCCAACAAATCCTGATTCAAAAGGCTATCCCTTAAGCGGCGCCGTACTCGCCGGCGGCAGTTCTCGACGACTGGGAGGACGAGACAAAACCCGGCTCAGATTCGGCTCCCAGAGCCTTCTTGAGCGGACAATTTCGCTATTGGACGTTATCTGCGACGAAATTCTGATCAGCAGTAACACCCTTCACGACCATCCCCAGGGGCGCATCATCCCGGATCTGGAGAAAAATCAGGGTCCTCTGGGCGCCATCAACAGCTGCCTACGTGAGGCCCGTCATCCTTATCTATTGATTGTTGCCGGGGACATGCCCTTCATCGAACTTCCCGCCCTGCGAAAACTCTGGCAGGAACGGGAAAATTTCGACGTGATTTTACCCCAGACCCCCGACGGTCTACAACCACTAACCGCGCTCTACAATAAGAATTGTCTGCCCGCAATTGAGTCAAACCTGAAACAGAACCATTTAAAAATAAAAAGCTTCTTCGGCTCCGTCAGGGTGAAAACCATCCCCTGCGCCTTCTTTCCTGAGAGTTTTCCGAAGAACACCTTTCTCAACATCAATTCACCCGAGGATCTGCGGGCAGCCCGGTCTCTGTATGGCGCTTGGAATTAAAGTAATTGAATCTTCAACTATTATCTGCTAATATACGTAGACGGCCATCTAGGCCGTTCCGGCTTCGGCAGGGACAACCCGACATCTTCGAAACCGAATATCCTCGATACTTTCCGGTTTATTTTTACGCCCGGGCCTTTTAGCTGTTTGTCCGCGGCCCCAAAAAGCGAACAAGCTGAACAAGGCTTCGCTTATCCAAGTCATGAACCGGAACACGGGAATCCCCTAAACCTCCTTCATAAAGGGAAAGAAAAGTGCAACAAGTCTTCAGCGACACCCGCTTCAACCAACTCGAACTCCCCGCTTCGGTTCTCACCGGAATTGAAGCGGCCGGCTATCAATACTGCACCCCGGTCCAGCAGAAAGTCCTGCCCCTGTCATTGCAAGGGAACAATATTGCCGCCCAGTCCCAGACCGGAACCGGCAAAACCGCGACCTTTCTCATTACCCTCCTGACCCGTCTGCTACAAAATCCGCAGCCTCCGCAATCCAGCCCTTCCGAAAACGGCATCTGCCGGCCCCGGGCCCTGATCCTTGCTCCGACCCGGGAACTGGTGATTCAGATCGGCCAGGAAGCAAGCATCATCAGCGCCGCGGGCGGGATCCGTTTTCAGACCATCTACGGCGGTATCGATTATGAAAAACAACGGCAGGCCCTGCAAAAAAACACAGCCCAGGTAATCGTAGCAACCCCGGGCCGGTTAATCGATTATCAGAAACAAAATGTCATTTCCCTGAAAGGAATTGAGGTTCTGGTCATCGACGAAGCCGACCGCATGTTTGACATGGGTTTTATTCCTGATGTCCGTTGGCTGCTGCATCGTTGCTCACCGGCCGGCCAGCGACAATCCCTGCTATTTTCCGCCACGCTCTCCGCCAAGGTCATGGAGCTTGCCTACGAACATCTCAACATCAGCGAAGCGATCAACATCACGCCGGAACAGATCACGGTAGATAAAATCAAGCAAAGTCTTTACCACGTCGGCAAGGATGAAAAGATGGCGCTTTTATTCGGTCTCCTGCAAAAGGAGCAACCCGAACGCAGCCTGATCTTTACTAACACCAAAAGAATGGCGGAGATTCTTGAAGGTTACCTCAAAGCCAATGGCTATGCCGCCGCCTGTCTGACCGGTGATATTCCGCAACAGAAAAGGCAGACCACGCTTGAACGTTTCAAAAACAAACAGTTAACCATCCTGATTGCCACCGATGTCGCTTCACGTGGCCTCCATATCGAAGCAGTCACCCATGTTTTTAATTACGATCTGCCCCAGGACGCTGAGGATTACGTCCACCGTATCGGGCGTACCGCCCGTATCGGCGCTACCGGGACCGCCATCGCTCTGGTGGGAGAGGAAGATGCTTTTTACCTGGAAGCCATCGAGAAACTGGCGGATAAAATTCCGGTCGAATGGGCTGAAGAAGAAGATTTTATCCGGAATTTCAAACGCTCACCAGCCCGCCCCAGAAGCAGCGCCTCGCCCGCCGGCCGTGGACGCCCCGACAGCCACCGCAAGAGTGGTGACGGACGCCGCCCAAGCCGGCCGCCAAGCTCGGAAAGACGGATCAGCGCTAACAAAACCCGCAGCAAAACCACGACGGCCACCCCTGTCGACAGAACCCGGTCGGACCAGGAAACCGGGTTTCAAAAAACGGAAGGCAAAAGTGGCGGAGAGAGCGGCAATACCGCCAGTGTCCGGCCGCGCCGGCGCCGACCGCCACGTAAAAGCGGCGAAACGCAAACGGCGAGTTCCCACCCCGCAGCCGCAGGCCGGGAACCAGGCCGAAACGCAAACCCGGCGGCGAGCCCGATCGTCGGCGCCGCCCCAGGCTCGCCGCCGCCACCCCGACAGCCGGTTTCGCCGGCTCCGGAAAAACCGAAAAAAACCGGCCTCATGGCAAGACTGATCAAACTTTTTCGCAAAGGAGCGGCCGGCCCGCATGAGTAATCCGAAAAAGACAGTTTACCGGGTCTATTTTCAGACCGACGAGCGCAGCTATTCTCTTCTGGCGCGAAGCGTCCGGGAAGCGGAATTCTTCGGGTTTATTGAAATCTCGGAGATCATCTTTGACGATACCGACCGCATCATCATCTCACTCGAGGACGAAGCCCTGCGCAAGGAATTCGCCAAGGTCGAAAAGATAGCGATTCCGCATCAGTACATGCGTCGCATTGACCGTCTGGTTGAAAGTGACGACATCGGCGTTTCCTATCTTAAAATCGCCGACTCCCGAAAAAAAGCTGACTAGGCGCTTCGGGATAAAATCAATCAATTCTAAGGAGCAGAATCATGCACGAACATCATGATCACAACCTCTGTGAAAATCACGGACACTGTCACGATTGCAGCAGTCATGCTGAGAGAATGACCTTTTCCGAAAAACTGAAAATGCTTTTAAATCACTGGATCGACCACAATGACAGTCACCAGGCCGACTACAAGAAGTGGGCCGCCCAAGCCCGGGAAGAAGGACAGAACGAAGTGGTGGAAAAGATACTTGAAGCGATGCAGCTGTTCAACGAAGGCAACCAGCGCTTACGTCAGGCCCAGCAGATCATGGAGATGGATGCTTAATCATGAAGAGCCAGGTTTACCAAGAGCTTGAAGAGCGGGGCTTGATCTACCAAAGCACCGACAGCGCCGGACTGCAGCAACTATTAGAAAGCGGCCCTCAGAACTTCTATATCGGTTTTGATCCGACGGCTAACAGTCTCCATGTCGGCAGCCTGATCCCGATCATCGTGATGATGCATCTGCAAAAGGCCGGTCATCACCCCATCGCCATTCTGGGCGGCGGGACCGCTATGGTCGGCGACCCCAGCGGTAAAACCGAACTGCGTCAGATGCTGACTCCGGAAAATATCGCCGAAAACGGCCGCGGCATCGCCGCCCAACTCGGTCGCTTTCTTGATTTTACCAAGGATCGCTGCCAGCTGATCAATAACGCCGACTGGCTTTCCGAACTCAAATACGTCGATTTTCTGCGCGACATCGGACGTCATTTCAGCGTCAATCGCATGCTCACTGCGGAGTCCTACAAACAACGTCTGGAAACCGGTCTTTCTTTCATTGAATTCAACTACATGCTCCTGCAGGCCTACGACTTCCATATTTTAAGCCGGGATCGGCGGTGCCGTATTCAGATGGGCGGCCAGGATCAGTGGGGCAACATTGTCGCCGGCATTGATCTGATCCGGCGCACTCAGAGTCTTGAAGCCTATGGCGTCACCTTTCCCCTGCTGACCACCAGCAACGGTGAAAAATTCGGTAAAACCGCAGCCGGCGCCGTCTGGCTCGCGGAGGAAAGAACTTCGGTTTTTGATTTTTATCAATTCTGGCGTAATTGCGAGGATTCCGAGCTGGAACGACTCTTGAAATTTTTCACCTTTCTGCCTCTCTCCGAAATCAGAGACCTGGCTGCCTTGCAGGACCAGGGCATCAACCGCGCCAAGGAAATTCTTGCTTACGAGGTCACGGCCCTGGTTCATGGTCATAACAAAGCCTTTCTTGCCTTTCAGACCGCTGTCAACCGTTTCGGCTGCGCCGATCCGGAAAAAATCATTCCGACTTCGTCTATGATCTATAATCTCAACCCGGAGCAAAGCCAGGATGACCTTCCCCAACTGACAATTACGCCCGCTCAACTGGCAAACGGAATATCCTTGATCGAGCTCTTTGTCGAAAGCGGTCTGGCCACTTCAAAAGGTCAGGCTCGACGCCTTTTTGAACAGGGGGGAGCTTATCTGAACGAGGAACGCCTGCATGAGGACCGCTCTTTACGAAAAACGGATTTTAACCATACGAAGTTGCTCCTGCGCGCCGGGAAAAAGCGCTATCATCAGATTGTGCTGAGTTCCTCGTAAATTCAGCCTGGCGCGGCCGGATTCCGTATTCACCGGAGAAAAACCACCCCGATTAAAACCACTAAAACCACAGGGGCGCCCAATACGCCGCCCGGAATCAGGTGCCCGCGGCGGAAGTTTTTGCTGTTGGCGGCCGGACATTGACGACGTCACGGCCATGATTTAGGCCACGAAACGGTAGCCGACGCCGACCACGGTCTGAATGTAACGGGGATTTTCCGGATCGGTTTCGATTTTGCAGCGCAGGTGGCGGATGTGAACATCGATGGCCCGGCTCCAGGAATAAAGCTCACGGTTGCCCCAGAGGGCGCGGCGAATATCTTCCCGACTTAAAACCCGGTCGCGATTTTCAGCCAGTAGGGCCAGAAGTTTGAACTCCTTATGGGTAAGCCCGGCATCTCGCTGGTCGACGCGGGCCTGTTTAAGCCGATAATCGATCAACAGACCGCCGAAGCTCAAGGGTTCAACCGGAGCGTCGCCGGCGGCCGTCCCCCGGCGACGCAAGCAGCTCTTGATCCGGGCCAATAATTCAAGAAAGGCGAAGGGTTTGACCACATAATCATCGGCTCCGCACTCGAAACCCAGTACCTTGTCGGCCAGACCGTCGCGCGCGGTCAGCATGATGATCGGCAACCCTTCGCCGTATTCGGAGCGCAAGCGCCGGCAGACCTGGATGCCGTCATGATCGGGCAGACTCAGATCGAGAATCAGCAGCTCAGGCAATTCCCGGGCCAGCGCCGCGAAAGCCTCCCGGCCGTTCAGACAGCTTACCACGCGGTAACCGGCCAGCTGGAGATTGCCGCGCAGAACCGTCTGAATATCGGGATCGTCGTCGACGACCATGATGGTTATCTCACGCGTCATCCTTCTTTCCCTCCTCTTTTTCCTCCATCACCGGCGTTGCCGCTGGCCCGGCCGGGGACTGTCGCGGCAGGTAAACCGTAAACACAGTTTCGACTCCAGGGCTGCTGACCACCGTCAAGCGACCGCCGTGAGCCTCGATCAGGCCCTTGGCGACAGCCAGGCCGATTCCGCTGCCGCCGCCGTCCTTGGAATGGCGGCAGCGATATCGAGTGAAGATCTCTTCCAGTTCCCGGGCTTCAATCCCGGAACCATGATCGACCACCTCGACCACGACGCCATCGGCTTCGGGCAACAAACGCATTTCCACCGTCTGACCGGGCGGCGAAAAGCGCAGGGCGTTATCGATCAGGTTGATGAAAACCTGGTTAAGTCGGCGGTAATCGGCGTATAGTCTGACTTCCGGAATCGCCGGGCAGCGAATTTCGATACCCATTCTGGCGGCTTCAGCCCGAAAAAGCAAGGCTACCTCCTGCAGCAGCATGCCCAGATCGAGCGCCTCATATTCAAGTTCGATCTGGTCAAGCTCGATGCGGGCCAGGTCGAGCAGGCGGCTGACCATGGCGATCAAGCCCCGAATATTGCGTTCGATAAGCTGCAAATAAGAACGCTGGTCCTCGTTGTCGACCGTCTGCAGGAGATAATCCACCCCACCCTGGATATTGGTCAGCGGCGTCCGCAACTCATGCGAAACCGTGGCCAGAAAATCGGTTTTCATGGCGTCGCGCCGCCGCAGACCCAGGTTGGCCTCGTTGAGCTCCCGGTTGACCTCCACCAATTCCCGCGTCGCCCGGGCAACCTTTTTTTCCATTTCTTCATGCTGACGCCGCAGGGCCGCGGCCAGCTCGGCGAAACCGACGGCCAGTTCACCGATTTCATCTTGACGTCGCAGGATCGGCACCGGGAAATTGATATCCTGTTCGAAAGCGCGCATCTGCCGGCGCAAACGTTTCAATGGGCGCACGGTCAAATTGTAGTTAAGGATGAAAAGCACGGCGAGGGTCGACAGGAAGATAAAGACGGCGTCCCGAAAAAGTGCCCACGAGAGCTGCCTGATGCGACTTTCCGCCGTGTCGCTGGGGATGATAACGCTCAGACATCCGCGCAGGTCGCCAACCCTGTAACCCTCGTATTCCCGATGACAACCAAGGCAGCCGGCCTCGATAAAGAGGGGGCGGATATGACGAAAGACCTTTTGCCCGTCCAACTCCTGCAGGAGATTGACTTCAGCCGCCCCCCGTTCGGCGAAATCGGCCAGGGCCCGCCGCTCGGTTTCGTCCGGAGCGTTGTCGGGGTTGATCAGCCGGGTGCTGGTCAGGCGGAAACGATAAACCCCCTGTTTCATGGCGTATTTGGACAGTTCACGCGTGACCAGGGCGGGATTGCAAAGCTGCAGCCGGCAGCCATTCAAACTCAACTCGCTGCCGGGAAGATGAGGGTTGCCGGAGGTCCAGCGTACGTAAACCCCTCCCTGATCCGACAGCCAGCTGCGGGTCAGCAACACCTGGCGTCCCAGCAAGCGGGCCTGGCTCTCCAACTGTCCCATAATAAAGGTCTTTTCCGTCTGAAACTGACGGGAAAAGAGCACGCCCACCCCGATCAGCAGCAATCCGGAGACTCCGATCAGATATTTACCGCCGAGCCCCATGGCCGCAATCCGTCTTTTGATAAAACTCCGCATATTCTCCTATCGCAGGCTCCATTCCGGCTGTGAATGCTCGTCAGCCCAGCCTTTTCCGAGACCGCCGACAAACTCGACCCGCCCCCGATTCAGTCAGAACACTTCGATGACGAACTTTCAATTTCATATCGAAGTAGAACCTATTTTAACATTAAATTAACATCATTAACCAGCACTTTACATGGAGTATGCTATTTTTCGTAATGATAAACAGGCGACCAACAATCAGTTTCGCCAACCGCCATTGTCTGGAGAAAAGCCGATTATGAAAAAAGACAGCCAAAACAACCGGCGGCTGGGACGGCGGGATTTCCTCGCCAACGCGGCCGTGACCGTGGGTCTGACCGCCGTCCTGGGCCTGGCCGGAACCTATGGTGTCCGCTATTTGGTGCCGCGGGCGCGGAAAAAGACCTTCGTCGACGTCCTTGTCAGCAACGTCGGTGAGCTGGCGCCCGGCGGCGCCCGGGAATTCATCGACGGCCGCGGCCGCAAGGGTATCATTATCAATCACGCCGGACAGATCAAGGCCTTTTCCAAGATCTGCACCCATCTCGGTTGCGAAGTCGAGTGGCACGACCAGACCAAGCAATTCTACTGCCCCTGTCACGAGGGTTTCTTCGCCGCCGATGGCCGCAATATCAAGGGCCCGCCCCCCCGGCCGCTAGACGAATACAAGGTTACGCTCAAGGACGATAACATCTACGTTGCCATAGAGAAGGTGTGATCATGGAAAAGCAAGAGCAAACCCAGGGATGGATTGATAAAACCCTGCCGGTGGACTGGCGCAAAGTCAAGGAAGAAGCGGTCGGCGAAATTCTCCCCGGCCATATGAAGCTCTGGTGGTACTGCCTCGGCGGCGTACCGGCGATCATGTTCCTGATCCTGGTGGTCACCGGTATCATGCTGGCTTTTCACTACGTGCCGCACCCGGACATGGCCTATGAGAGCGTCTTCCGGATTACCACGGAAATTCCCTATGGCTGGTGGCTGCGCTCGATTCACCGCTGGAGCGCCGAAATTATGGTGGTGACCGTTTCCCTGCATGCCATCCGGGTGTTTGCCACCGGCGCCTACCGCCATCCCCGGGAACTGTGCTGGATCACCGGAGCCCTGCTCCTGCTGCTGACCTTCGGAGTGGCCTTTACCGGCTACTCCCTGGTGTACACGCAGATGTCCTATTGGGCCATGACTATCGGCACCGGCATCGCCACCAAGACCCCGCTGATCGGGCCTTTCCTCGCCCGTTTTCTGCTCGGTGGCGAGGTCATCGGCGAGGCCACCCTGAACCGATTCTTCATTCTCCATGCCGCCCTGCTCCCCACCGTTATTTTTCTGATGATTTTTGTCCATATCATTTTAATCCGTCTGCATGGGGTGGCCGAACATCTGGTCGGCATCCAGCGTGAAGTGGTGCGCGGTCTGTCGCACGGCGACGAATAACCAGGAGGAAACCGATGACCAAACCAACCCCCCGGCATCCCGAAAACAGCTACCGTTTTTTCCCAGACCACGTTCTGACCGAGGTCAACATCGGGCTTTTTCTCTTTTTTCTCTGCTGCGTCCTGGCCATCGTTCTGCCGGTCGAGGTCGGCGAGAAGGCCAACCCCCTGGTGACGCCGGAGCACATCAAGCCCGAATGGTACTTTTTCCCCATGTACAAGTGGATCAAGCTGACCCCCGAAATAATCGGTCTCTTCGTACCCATGATTGTGATCGCGGTTTTCATCTTCTGGCCCCTGGTCGACAATTTTCTCGTCAAAGTCAGCGGCAGCCGCAACCTTCCCAGCATCATCGGTGTTATCGGCATGGTTTTCGTTACCACCCTGATGATCATGGAAGCTTTTCCGCATTGAATTTCTTGAGATTTTAACCAAAGGGGAGAATAAACATGGATGTTAACGCAAAAAAGTGGCTGGTCTTCATCATGTGTGTTTTTCTGCTCGCGGCCCTGTTCCTGGTCGCCCGCTTCGAATCGGCCCGATTTGCCGCGAAGGTGGGTCTGGAACCACACAAGGTTTTCGTCAGCGACGCCGCCAAACCCTGCCTTGAATGCCATCGGCGCAAAGGGGTGGCTCCGAAAATGATCGAGCAGTGGGAAAGCAGTGAACATGCCGCCAAGGGCATTGACTGCGTTCAGTGCCACACCGCGGAAAAAGGCGATTTCGACGCCTTTACCTGTCCCGAATCAAGCACCCTGGTAGCCAAGTTCCCGACTCCCAAAGATTGCTCCAAGTGTCATAAACAGATCGTCGAGGAATTCACCGAAAGCAAGCACGCCTTCCCCTTCTGGATCTACGCCAACGCAGACCGCGCCGTTTTCGAGCCCGTCATCGGCACCAAGCATGGCTGCGAGCAGTGCCATCAGATCACCAATATGTGGCCGGACGGCAGTGTCGGCGAATGCGACGCCTGTCATCCCAAACACAGTTTCAGCCTGGCCGTGGCCCGGCAGCCCGAAACCTGCGGCGAGTGCCATATCGGCCCGGATCATCCTCATATCGAGCTTTATCTGGAGTCCAAACACGGCAATATTTTCAAGGCCAACCAGAGCAAGATCAACCTCGATTATCACAGCAGCGATAAAGACCCGATTCCCCATGAAGTCCCGGTCTGCACCACCTGCCACATGGACGCGGTTCCCGGCGTCGCCAAGACCCACAACGTCAGCGCCCGGCTGGCCTGGGAATCGCAGGCGCCGTGGAGTTTCAGAACCGTCTGGTTCGATGAAAAACTCGGCGACTGGCAGGCCAAACGGAAACGGATGGCCGGAGTCTGCGTCAACTGTCACTCGCGGAATTTCACCGACATTTATCTCCTGACCGCCGATCTCGTCAATCTTCAGTACAACGAAATCCGCCGTTCCTTTGTCTACTGGAATAAGCGCTACACCGCCGCCGGGCTGGTCAAGCGAATCCAGCTGGGAGATAAATTCTATTCAAATCCGGTGCTCAACGGCTGGGATGAGAAACCTGAGGTGCTGATGTACGAAACCTGGCATCACGAAGGCCGCCGCTTCCGCCACGGCTCGGAAATGATGGGCGCCGATTACACTCAGTGGCACGGCATCTGGGAGATGCAGCATAAACTCCAGGAAATGATCAACTGGGGGGCCGAGAACGGCGATGAAGAAGCCAGAAAAATCGCCGAGAGTACCAGTCCGACGAAGTTCATGCCCTACAAGCTTTACGATTTCCCCGGCAATGAGTGGGGTATCGGCACCGAGAGAAACCGCCTGCCGGTGCTTTACCAGGTAATTCCCGACTACTGGGAAAAGGTCAAGGCCAATGTCAAGGAAGCCGTCGATCAGGGGCTGTTGACCGCAGCCCAGTGGGAACTCTGGCTGGAGCGTTACAACAACCGCGACCATTATCTCGGCACCAAGTACCCGCCACATCCGATCAACGAAGCCTACAAGGCGCGTTTTGAGAAGGATATGGCCGAACAAAAGCGCCAGGCGATTGATCTCAAGTTACCGTCGCCGGATGCCTTCAGCGATGTTCATTAATGCCATTGCCGCCGGGGAGTCGCCGACGCCTACCCGGCGGCAAAACGAAATTTGAGGGAGGAACTATGTTGAGGAAAAAGATTATGAGCTGGGGCCTGGCTGGATGTCTGGCGGCGCTGATCCTGACACCCGCAGTCGGCGGCGCCGCGGACGAGCTGCACCGGCAGCTGTTCACCGTCAAATGCAGCAAATGCCACAGCGCCGATAAAATCAAGCAGTTTCACGGCAACCAACAGCAGCTGCTGAAACTCTTGCAGCGGATGTCGGGCAAACACGGCGCGGAAATCAAGCCCGAAGACCTGGAAAAAATCGACGAGTACATCCTCTCCCTGGATCTGACCACCGGTTCCGGTTGATCATCCCGGCGCTGTCTCGTTATCGATAAAGATATGCCCCCAAAGGCCGAAGTCTCGCCGGGACTTCGGCCTTTATCTGTTCCGTACTCAGCCATCAGTCGAACCAGGAGTAAAGCTTATGCGCTTGCTTACGATATATTTTGCCTTCATGCTTTCGCTTCTATGTCCGCTTGCCGGCCTCACCCCGGCCGCGGCGGAAAGTGATGCCGCCGGCGTCGTTCTGGCAAACATTGACGGGGATCAGATCACGGTCGCCGATTTTGACGACTATCTCAAACTCTTTCACCAGGAGAGTGCTTTCGCCCAATGCGATCATGAGACCCGGGGCCGACATCTTCAAAACCTGATCAACCGGCGTCTGCTGCTCGAAGAGGCGCAGAAGCTGGGCTATTTTGCGGCGCCGGAATTAAAAAGTCACGGCCGACTCGACCAGGGAGAACAAGAGGCCTTTGCCCTGCGTAAACTGCTGACCGAAAAGGTTGTAAAACCCGGCACCGCCACTCGTGAAGCGATCGAGAGCTACCAGGCCGAACACGCGGTCGCCAGTTACGCCGTAGCGGAAACAGAATTGAATCACCGTCTGCGCCGGCAGCTTTTTGATGATTTCGTCTTGCAACTGAGAAAAATTAAGCGTATAGAAACTTACGAAAATAATCTGAAATAGCTCGGAGTCAGCTTCCGACCCCGAGCAAGAACCTGTCTGGCGCTGTCAATGTCTGGAGAAAATTCGTGAAAAGTTTGTCCATTAAAACCAAACTGGGTTTGAGCCTCGGCGGACTGATACTGATTGTTGTCGTGATGTTTTTGCAGACTCTAAACACCACCAGGGGCCAGAAACATGACGGTTTACTGATCAATCTCGCCGGCCGTCAGCGGATGCTGACCCAGAAGATGACAAAAGAGGCACTGCATCTTTTTCTGGCCCGAGGGGCAACCAGGACGGAGATTTTACCGAAACTGACCGCTGACCTGAAAAACACCATGGCGGTTTTCGAACAGACGCTTACCGCCCTGAAAGACTCAGGCCGCGCCCCTCTGACTCTGGACTTGGACAAGGGGGCTTTTCGTGACTGCCCCAAAGCCGAAGAACCGGCTTACTCTCAACTGGCCAAAGTCGAGGAACTGAAAAACGCCTTTTTTGCGAATCTGGATCTGATCATCAGCAACAGCGGCGATACGCAAAAGAATCTACAGGCCGTATTGTCCGACAATCTCCCCCTGCTCCAGGAGATGAACAAGGCTGTCGGCATGATGCAGAAGCAGTCGGAAAACCGGGTGCGCCAGCTCCTGCTCAGCCAGATGATCGGCCTGGCCGCCGGTGCCGCTTTATTTATTGGCGCCTTTCTCCTGGCTGGTTCGATTGTGCGACGTATTGCCGAGATTGGTCGCTTCGCGGATCGCCTGGGAACTGGCGATTTTTCCGTCAATGCCGCCATCGCCGGCAACGATGAACTGGGAGCCATCGGCAGGAATCTCCATGCCATGGTCAGAAACCTCGCGCAGATGTTTGCCACCGTCAAGGAGAAAACCACCTCGTTGCATCAGTTGGCAGCGGCCCTGGAAGGCATTGCCGATAAAATCGCGGCCGAAGCCTGGGAGAGCGCGGAACGATCCCGTGCGGTTTCAGCTGCGGCGGAAGAGATGAATGTCAACTTTTCCTCCATCAATGATGCCGTCGAGAGAACTTCCGCCAATATCGGCCGGGTAAGCAATGCCGCGGAAAGCATGACCGGAACCATCGCGGAAATCGCCGGCAACAGTAGCCGCGCCCGGCAAATAACGTTAGAAGCTGTCAAAAAATCAAAAGCTTCGGGAGAAAAAGTTAAAGAATTAAATCAGGCCGCCATCGCTATCGGCAATGTCAGCGAAACCATCACTGCAATTGCCGCTCAGACCAATCTCCTGGCTTTGAACGCCACCATCGAAGCCGCCCGTGCCGGGGAAGCGGGCCGGGGCTTTACGGTGGTTGCCAACGAAATCAAAGCCCTGGCCATGCAGACCGCCGGGGCCACCGATGAGATTACAGCTAAAGTTCGAGGGATTCAGGGTTTCACTGAGGTCACGAAGCAGGATATTGTGCAGATATCCGAGATCATTAAAGAGATCAATAACCTCGTCAACGAAATTGCCACCGCAGTCAACGAGCAGTCTCAGGCCACCCAAGAGATTGCCGACAGCGTTTCTGAATCATCCCAGGAGATGGCCGACGTTAACGACAATATCAGTCAGGGCAGTCAGGTCGCCACCGAAGTCGCCAAAGATATCAGCGCGGTCAGCCATTCAGCCAACGAGCTTGACGATGGCGGCCGGGAGTTACTGACTTTTTCCAAGCAGCTTTCCAAACTCGCCGACCAGTTCAACTCATCTATGAACCAATTCAAACTGAAAAGCTGAAGTTAAACCACGATACGGGATAAGTCACTCACCCAATGACAGGAGAACTAGAACCAGAATTCGGGATAACGCCGATTTCTGGGAAGATTGTTGATGGCTAGGGCGATTAGGAGCATGACCAGAGCTCCGGAAGCGGCCGGGATCAAAGCGTAGAGAAAGCCCAGACGATGGATGGCATCACCACCGATTACCGCGATCAGGGCGGTAGCCCCTCCCGGAGGATGCAGGGTCTTGGTCAGATGCATCAGGGCAATGGCAGATGAGACCGCCAGGGCTGAAGCCAGCCAGGGCTGCTGACCGGTCAGCCTGAAAAAAACTACCCCGACCAGGGCGGACAGCACATGCCCGCCGATCAGGTTGCGCGGCTGGGCCAGAGGGCTCTTGATGGCCCCGTAGATCAGGACGGCCGAAGCCCCGAATGAACCGATGACCATCACCAGCCCGGTCTGATCCAAAACCTTGAAGTGCAGTAATCCGACCGCGGCAATCCCCAAAAAAGATCCAATCCAGGACCAGACCACCTCGGCGATGCCAACCCGCGGCGGACTCTGGCCGCCGCCCTTCATTTTTTCCAGATATGAAAGCTGCCCGTCGCGCATGCCGATTCTCCTTTTTTTTCCGCCTTACAGATCACTTTACAGATATTTAAATGAGGTTGCGGGGCCCGCTCCCGTCTTGGCCTTCGTTGATGGGAATTGTATATCAACCCTGAAGAAAAAGTCCTTGACTTAGATCAATGCTCTCGCAGGGGGAAAGCTGGCATAGAAATGCGCGCAACTCACCAGCACAGGTTGCCCCCAACCTGAGTCCGCAAGCAATCAACTTTTGGAGCGTTTTGCTATGAAAAAGATACTTCTCCGCCTGGCGACGGTAGTGGTTGTCATGCTGCTGATCCTGGCCGCGGTCCTGCTGGTCAAGCGCCGGCAGGCAGAACTTGCCACCCGGCCGACGCCGTCGATCCGGCCGGTGGCGGTAACCATCAAATCCGCGCATTGGGGGCGACTGGCCGTGACCCGACATTACCTCGGCGTCATTGAACCCGAAGCCGAAGCTCGGCTGACGGCCCAGACCACCGGTTATATTACCTCACTCACCAAGGATGTCGGCGACCGCCTGGAAAAGGGCGAGATCGTCGCCGACATCGATCCGCGTCTGGCCGCGGCCCGGCAAAAGGCCTTGGCGGCGGAACTGGACGGGGCCCGGGAAGATCTGGCCATCAGGGAAACCATCCGCGACCGCAGACGAGGGCTTATCGGCAAACGGGCGGTCTCCCAGGAGGCCCTCGATGAAGCCGAACTGGCCGTCAGTCTGGCCGCCAGCCGACTGCGGCGACTAAAGGAGGAACTGACGGCGGCCACGGTTGAGCTGTCTTTCACCCATCTTGAGGCGATGTTCGCCGGGATAGTCAGCGAGCGCCTCGTGGAAGTCGGGGATCTGGTGCATATCGGCACCCCGGTGCTGCGGATCGAAGAACCGGAACGGGGCTACAAAATTCTGCTCCGGACGCCCCAGGAAACCGCCGCCCATCTGGCCGTCGCGGCCCCGGCCAGACTTAGTCTGGGAGAGCAAAGCCAAGCAACTACAGTCGAACGGATTTATCCGGCGATAATCGCCGGTAAACTCGCAACCGTGGAAATCAAGGTTCCGAACCGACCCTTCAACCTGCCCAGCTACGCCGAGGTCGGTGTCGATCTGACCGTAGCCGAGCCCGAGGGCTGGATTATTGATGCCGACTGTCTCCTGGAAACCGGGAACGAGGCCATGGTTTTCGTTGTCGGCGTCAAACAAATGATTTTGTCTCGGCCGGTCGCGGTTCGCGGCCGCCTGGCTTCCCAAGTGGTAGTCGAGGGTTCCTTGACGACAGCTGACCGACTGGCGGCCGGACCTGAATCCCTGCTCCTGACCCTGGGAGACGGGGTCGAAATCATGCCGGCGGCTGAAGCTGTTTCCAGGACAATCCCCGCAACGACTGCCGGTGACAACTCATGAAAATGAAAAACTCCCGCTACCACAACGCGCTCAAGCAAATCCATAAATATCTGGGTCTGCTGGTTCTGCTGTATGGTCTCTGGATGGCTCTGAGCGGCATCGCCCTCAATCATCCGGAGGCTATAAAAAACCTGTCTTTTTCCAATCGTCTGATGCCGGATAACTATCAGTATCGCAACTGGAACAGAATGAGCTGGCGCTGCGCCCAATTTTCCAGCTTCGATGACAACCTTCTCTTGGTTGGTGGAAAAGAGGGGGTCTGGCAAAGCCTCGATCGGGGAAAAAGCTTTACTCGGCTGGCAGGTGGTTTTCCTGCGGCAAGTTATGCAAAAGATACCTTCAGCCTTCTCCTGGCCAATAACGGAAGCAAAGAAATTCTTTTTGCGGGCACCAGATCCGGGCTTTATTACTGGCAAGAGCAACAGTGGCAGAAGGTCGATCATCCGGTGCTGAGCCAGGCCAGGGTCCTCGACCTTCTCCAGGTCGACAACCTGATTCTCGCTTTTACCGACAGTCTTGCCTTCAAGGCCGAGATAAGCAGCGAAAAGCTTATTTTCAGATCCTTGCCTCTACCGGTTGAAGCATCGATCTTCCAACACCTGCCTCTTTTTCGCTGGCTAAGAAAGGTACATGATGGTTCCATCCTGGGTTTTTACGGTAAACTGTTTGCAGACGGCATCGGCCTGATTCTGATCTTTCTCAGTCTGTCTGGCTTGGTAATCTGGTATACGCGCCAAAGAAAAAAACTGCATAAAAAAACAATTTTCAGCGGAAAATTTTTCTTTTTTAATTTTCACTGGCATAGCAATCTGGGCGTGGTTAGCGCCCTGTTTATTTCCATCCTGATTTTTTCCGGAGCCTTTTCCTTTCCCCCGCTATTGGTGACCATCGTCCGCCTCGCGACTCCGGCTTGTCTGCTCGCGGATAAAGACGCCGACAATCCCTGGCGGGAACAAATTCTCCGGGCCGCTTATCTTGAAAGCCGTAAACGACTGATTATCGCCACGAAAAACGGTCTTTTCAGCGGCCCGCTCGACGGCAGCAGAGAATTCATCCGACTTCCCGATACCGTTCCGATTCATGGCATGGGGGTTCAGGTCTTCACCAATATTGGCTCTGAACAACTTCTGCTTGGTTCCTTCAGCGGGCTTTACCTCTGGGATACCAGCAGCAACAACGTGATACATTTAAAAGCCGGCAAGCAGGCCAATGTTCCCGACTGGGGACGGGCGATCATGGTAACCGGAGTCGCGATTTTCAAGGATCGGCCCGTACTGGCGGTAGACTACGAAAGTGGAATCAAGCCTTTAAATGTAAACCAGGAAATCACCCCGCAGATGCCCGCTCTTCTGGCCGAACAAAGCCGCATTTCTCTCTGGCACGCTCTCTTTGAACTCCACAACGGGCGAATTTTCGAACAATTCATCGGGCAGTTTTACTGGCTGATTACCCCTTTGGGCTGGCTGGCCTTCTTCCTGATCACTTTGAGTGGCGTGCTGCTCTGGCTGAAGAAAAAAATCAACGGGGGCTCTAAACGGAGAAAACCATGAACTGGGTGGCTGTTTATCTGAAAAAACCCCATGCCGTCATTTCCCTGATTCTGCTGGGCTGCGTTTTCGGGCTGATCAGTTTCAAAACCCTGCCGCTCAATCTCTTTCCCGACGCCAACTACCCGCAGGTGGCGGTGATTCTCAGCTGGCCCGGGGCTACGGCCGAGGATGTCGCCGACCAGGTTTCCCGGCCGGTGGAAAAGGAGTTGGCGAGCCTGGATCGCTATCGTACGGTCAAGGCCACGGTTCGCGATGAAATCGCCGCCGTCCGGGTCGAATTCGACTACGGTAAGTCGCTGGACGCGGCGGTCGCCGATGTCGGTTCCGCCCTCGACCGGATTCGGGCGAGTCTGCCGCCCGAGCTCCTGCCGCCCCGGATCTTTCGGGTCAGCGACGCCACCACTCCGGTCCAGACCCTGGCAGTGACCCCGCGGCCGGGGTCGCTCTTAGACCTGGACAAGGTGCGTCAGCTCTGCGACAACCAGGTCCAGGAGGCCCTGCTGCGGGTACCGGAAATCGCCGATGTCGAGGTCTTCGGCGGCCGGCAGCCAGAGATTCAGCTCCGCCTACAAGGCGATCGCCTGGCCCGTTACGGGCTGACGGCGGATCAGATTCAGGCGGCGGTTTTCGCCGCTAATCGCAACCTGCCGAGCGGCTGGCTGCGCTCGGCAACCGGTGAAGAGGTCATCAGCCTGCGCGGCGAGCGCAGGCTTCGCCATGAGCTGGCGGATATTGTCCTTGCCCGCGACCCCAGCGGGGGGGCGGTCTATGTCCGGGACGTGGCCGAAATCATTACCACCGTCGAGGAGCCGCTCTCCTTATTCCGGGGCAACGGCCGTCCCGCCATCGGCCTCAACATCCTGCGCGGCGAAGGCAAATCGGTAAGCGCCGCCCTTGAAGTCCTGAGAAAATCTCTACCGGAAATCGCGGCCGCCTTTCCCGATCTGGAATTTACCATCGTCGACACCCAGGGCGAACTGATCGCCACCTCGGTGGACAACCTCCTTGACGCTTTACGTGACTCGATGCTGCTTACCGTCCTGGTGATTTTCCTCCTGATGGCCCGGCTGCGCCCCATCCTGCTGGCCGCGATTTCAATTCCCTTCACCTTTCTGCTGACCTTCGCGGGCATGAAGCTGATCGGCTACGAGCTCAATATCGTCACCATGACCGCCGTCATCCTGGCGGTGGGGCTGCTGGTCGACGACGCCATCGTCGTCATCGAAAACATCGACCGCCACGCCGCCGGCGGCGACAAATCCCGCCTTCAGGCCGCGATCGACGGCACCCGGGAAATCATGCTCGCCGATTTCGCGGGCACGGCCACCACCCTGGTGGTGCTGATTCCGATCATGTTTGTCGGCGGCTATTCCGAAAAGATTCTTCGACCTCTGACCGTGGTTCTGGCACTGGCTTTGTTTTCCTCCTACATCGTTTCGATCACGGTGATTCCCCTGCTCGCCCCGAAACTGATGAAGACCGGCCGCGACCGCAAGCGGCTGGAAAAAATCTGCGCCCGCGGCACCGACGCCTGGCTGTTCCCCCTGCAGGAGTTCATGGTTTCTTGCTTTAGGCTGATCCGCGGCAAAAAAGGCTGGCTCATGCTGGCGGGGCTGCTGGTGTTGCTGCCGCTTAGCCTCAAACAGCTGCCTCTGGCCGGCCGCGACCTGATGCCGCCCATGGATACCGGCATCGTCAAGATCGACTTCGAGGTCTGGCCCAACGTGCCACTGGCGGTCACGGAAAAGGTGGTGGCGGCCATGGAACAGCGGATCATGGCCCGGCCGGGGTTTGTGCGGATGGCGACCGTGGTCGGAGCCGAGCCCGCTGTCATCAGTTTCGGTTCCGAGCGCACAGCGCAGGAGGGCCTGATCACCGTCCATTTCGTTAATCGTTTTGCCCGGGAACAATCGATCTGGGAAATCGAGGAGGAACTGCGGCGGGAATTTGCCGGGATTGCCAACCTCAAGCGGGCCGATGTCTACGATTACGGGGCTACCCCTTTATCGTCAATCGCGGCCCCAATTGACGTCATGGTCTCAGGCCCCGATCCCCGGCAGCTCGATCGGCTGGCCGCCGAGGTTGAACAACGGCTGCGCCGGGTACGGGGGCTGACCACGGTTTCGCGTTCCTGGGACTGGTCGAAAAAGGAAATCACCGTCACCCTCGATGAAGCCCGTCTGGCCGGTTGGGGCCTGTCGCCAGATGAGGTTTCGGCAAGCCTGACGACCGCCACCAACGGCCGCATCGCCTCGCGCTTTTTGGTGCCCGGCCAGGACGGCTATCCGGTACGGCTACGCTTTGACCCGACCGGATTTGGCCATGTCGCCGACCTCGAAAGCCTGCAGATCGCGGGCCCTGAAGGGGTAGTTCCCCTGGCCGAGATCGCCGAGTTCGGCCGGGTTTTCCGGCAGACCCGCATTACCCGTCAGGATCTGATGCCGGTGGTCGATATCCGTGGCTATCGCGGCGGCGAGTCAGCGATTACCCAGCTTCAGGATCAGGTCAAGGCCCGGCTCGCCGACCTGCCGCTGCCGGCCGCTTACCAGATCACTCAGGAAGGCGAAATCCGCCACATGCAGGAGAGTTTCGCCGATCTCGGCCGGGCCCTGGGCCTGGCGCTGCTTCTGCTCTACTTCGCCATGGTCGTCACTTTTTCCTCTTTCACCCGGCCCCTGATCATCATGAGCGCCATTCCTTTAGCCTTTATCGGCGTGCCCTGGGGCATGCTCCTGCTTGACCGCCATTTCTGCATGCCGGCGGCCATGGGTATGATTCTGCTGGCCGGCATCGTCGTCAACAACTCGATTCTGCTGGTCGATTTTATCGAGAGCGCCCGGGCCCAGGGCCGTTCTCTGGATGAAGCCGTCGAAGAGTCCATCCGCCGGCGCACCCGGCCGATTCTGATGACCGCCTTAAGTACCGTCGCCGGCATGCTGCCGATCGCGGCCCAGTCAGCCGTCGGCCTTGAACGACTCTCGCCGCTGGCGGTGGTGGCGATTGCCGGGCTGCTGGTCGCAACCTTTCTCACTTTAGCCTGGGTGCCGGCTCTTTACGCCGGAATCGACCGGCTAAAACAAAAACTGCGCCGAGCCTGAAAAATAAAAAAGGCGTTTCTCGCAAGCGAAAAATACCTTTTCGACAACCGCTCGGAAAAGAAATAAACGGATGCGAGCAGCCGTCAACATATTGCCGCATTCTATAACATGCCGGAACTCGACATATCATTCCTTTTTGCATCCTCCGCAAAAATAAAAAAGCGAAAGCGGGCATATGCCTACGCCCGCTTTCGCTGCTAAACACTCGGCCGGAAAAAACTATTTTTTCTTTAGCTCGTGCAAAACCCGCATTTTCTTGGCATCGTCGTTAATTTTGCCCAGATCCTTGGTCATCATCGCCCAGCCGTACCAGTAGGCGTAATCGGGATTAACATGAAAATGCCCCTGGTAGGTGCGCATCCGATGTTTCATGTACATCTCAAACAGGGTCTGCTCGATGGAACTCATCCCGGCGGGAAGTTCCTTGTAGCTGTCACCCGAGGCATGGGCGTAATCTGTTCTCATAAAATAAAGAAAATCCGGATAAGCAAAGGGCTGAGCTTCGCGCTTCTGCAGAATGCCGTCCTTGTAGAGTCCGGCCACGATGTCGATGGCCTGGGCCAGGAGACGGTCGGCCTTCATCAGCATGGTGTCACCCATGGCCAGCTGTTCTTTGGCGTAACTTTCGGAATGACATTTCGAGCAGGTCTTGATCATCTTGTCGCGCTCGGTCTGCCAGGCTTCCTGGGTCAGACGGGCGAGATCGACGGCCTTGACCGCATCGAGACGGGCGGTGGGCTGGCCGGTTTCGGGATTGAGGACACCTAAAGCCTTGAGAATCGTAACCTGGTCCGCGGCCCACTGTTTGTCTTCGGGCAGCGGCAGGCGCACGCCGAGAAAACCCCAGGCGGTGTGATTATTGTGGGTACCGTCGGGCAAATGACATTCCTGGCAGGTCGGGGCCGGAGCGTCGGCTGGCAGCCGGCCGGCTTCACGCACCTGCCAGCGGGTACCGTGTTTGGCGCTCGACCACATCTCCCACTGAGGATGGTCGTAGCCCATATGACATTGCTGACAGGCCCGAGGATCCTGGGCTTCCTTCTTCGAGAAGGTATGCCGGGTATGGCATTCATCACAGGAATTATTCTGATAGCGGTAGCCCTTGGCCCGCTGTTCCTGTTTCTGGGCCTCGGTCTTGATGCCCATGTTGTGGCAGCCGCCGCAGCCGCGACCGCCTTCCATGAGCTCGTCGGGCTCGACGTGGGTGATCGGCAGGGCGTTGAGCGAGGTCCAACCGAAATTATGTTTGCCCATGGCAAACGAATTGAACTGTTCTTCATGGCATTCCTTGCAGACATGCTCGTCCGGCAGCACCGCCAGCTTGTAATCGGCCGCGTTCCGGTGTTTGTCGCCGTGGCAATCGACACAGCCGACGCCGTTTGTCGAATGCTTACTCAGTTTCCAGTCCTGTACCTGACCCGGTGACTTCCGGCTGTGACAGTCGATGCAGACATCGGCCCACAGCGGCGCCGTCCAGAACAAGATAACCGCCGCCGGCAATCCCCAGAAAAACCATTTACCTGTTTTCATCGATTTCCTCCTTGTTAAATTGGTTAACGAACGCCTGACAGAATACCCTAAGCCGTAAGACGCGGCCCAGGCCACGGGGCTCGCCCCTACGTCGGCCTTTCCCCGTTTCCGGGAATGAACTTTAGTTTACTCTTTCACCAACCTGAATTCAAGGTTAACTTTATGTTAATTTTGTCACCTCAGCCGGGCCAAAGCTCGGGCGGGGTGCTAAACGGGCAGAAAAAATTGAGTTGTCAAAGAAGCTGTAAGCCCCCTTTCAGTTGACGCCCCCGCGCCGACTAAAGCGAGCCCGCCAAAAATGTTTCAGCGCCAACCAGGGATGATGCCGGGCCATCCGCGGCCCGGCGTAACGCATCACCTTGACTATGCTTTCTTTCATGTCCGGGCGGTAACAGTGAATCGGACATTTGCCGCAGGTCGTCCGCCGATCACCCAGTGGGCAGCGGGCCAGGCGGCCTGCGGCGTAAGCCAGTAGTTCCCGGCAATTTTCACATAAATCTTCAGCAACGCCATGATGCTCCCGGCAATACATGACCAACATCAGTTTCAAGGTGTAGGCTTCATCCTTCGTGCTCATGGTCATTCTCCTTAAAGAAAAAGCGGAATTTTCCGGCGGGATCACTCCACCGGCCCGACTCATCTAACGTATTTAACGAAAATACGGCTTGACTTGAGTCAAGGTTTTTCCTTTCGCAGCGGACTATGGTGCGATCACACCACACCATGCCGAAAGTTCCACCCGAACGCACTCCCGAGACTTCCGGTTTGGCCAAATAACGCCCCGGTGCCGATCATGAAATCGAGGTAATCATGTCAGAGCTGAAAATTTCACCGGCGACAACCGCGATCGTCACTGCCATCATCCTGGCCATCATTCCGGCTGCCGCACCCGGCCTGCTCCGGGCGGCACCGAGTTGCCACTGTTTCCGACAGCGCGAGTATGACCCCGGCAACCATTTTGCCGCCGACACTTACCTCCTGGCAACCAGCTTCAACAGCCTGCTGGCCCGCTACTTTGGGGTCGAAAAAAAAGAGCTGGTGCTTCTGAAAATGAAAGGCGGGATTGACGAGGATGAATTGCTGCCGGATCTGCGCCGGTTTTGCCCTGTCCCCCCAAGATGTCGGTCGGCGGATAATGGCCAGACAATGACCTTGGTAAACTGAGAAATAAGTATTATGTCTCCAGTTTCTTGAAGAACCTCTATGGGATCAGGTTGGGGTTAAATTATCATAAATTTTGGCCGGGTTCCGTATTCGCCGATGAACTAAGAACGTCGGGAAACACCCGCCTCCTCGAACGATGCCATTTCCGACATGATACAACCGGCGGCCGCGACCACGTCGATAGCCATCGCGGCTCCGGTGCCCTCTCCCAGCCGCATGCCAAAATCGACTACGGGCGAAAGACCAAGGTAGTTCAGGGCCGCGCCCTGGGCAACCTCTACCGAACGATGCCCTGAAATCAGATAGCCCTTGACCGCCGGTTGCAGCAGACCGGCGATCAGACCGCCGGCCGTCGAAATCAACCCGTCCAGCACCACCGCGCAACCTTTAGCGGCCGCGGCCAGAATCGCCCCGGCGATGCCGGCGATCTCGAAACCACCAAAGGTTCTCAAGACCTCAAGGCCATCCCGACCGTCAATCTCATGCATCGCCAGGACCTTGCTTAAGACCTTGATTTTATGTTCGAGCCCGCAATCATCCAGTCCCGTTCCCCGCCCGGCGGCCGCGCGCGGCGAGATCCCGGTCACGGCGCAGACGATGGCGGAAGCGGAGGTGGTATTGGCAATGCCCATTTCACCCAAGCCCACAATGGAAATCGGCGCCCGGGCAAATTCTTCGTCAAAAACGCGGGCGCCGGTCAGCAGCGCCTGACGGGCCTCGAAGCGGGTCATGGCGGGCTCCAAAGCAAAATTTCTGGTGCCTTTTCTGATTTTTGCCGCGATCAGCAAAGGATGGGGCTCCAGATCGGCATTGACCCCCATGTCCACAATCTTGAGATCGATGCCGTGATGACGGCACAAGACATTGATCGCCGCTCCTCCCCGCAGGAAGTTCCGCACCATCTGCTGAGTCACCTCGGCCGGAAAGGCCGAAACCCCCTCTTCGGCAATGCCGTGATCGGCCGCGAAAACAAAAACCGCCTTTCTTTCGATGCGGGGACTCAGATTCTGCTGAATCAGGGCCAGGCTGACGGCCAGGTTTTCTATCATTCCCAGGGCTCCGAGGGGCTTGGTCTTGCCGTCGATCTTTCGCACGGCGGCGGCCCGCAGCCCCTCGTCCACGGCCTTGACCGACGCGGTCAGAGCCGACAACGCATTCCCGCCCTTTTCCCCGGGCAGATCACCTTCTCCGACCTGAAACCGGAGCGCGGTCCTGTCCGCTGAAACATCGAGTGACGGAGTTCGCAAATCGACAATGTATTTCAGACACTTGCCGTTTAAAATTTCGGCCAACACCTGGGGAACCTCGCTTAACGAAATCTGTTTCTCGACCAGGCGCGCAAAGCTATCCCGCCGCTCCTGAATGAAAGTCAGGGCCTCCCGCAGATGGCCGACGGTCAGGCCGTAAGCGCCGCAAAGCTGAATCTCACGGTAATGCAGAAGGTTGAGGAGATTGGTCTCGATCTTGGCGTTTTTCCCCAGGCCGCTGAAAAAAGACAAGCGGCCGCCCCGGGCCAACTTGGCAATCGCCAGGTTGAAGGCAATCGGATCCGAACAGGCATTGAGGGCCGCCGCGAAGGAGCTCTCGGTGGTATCCTTGACACACCTGATGCCGCGTTCATCCAGCAGCGGCCGAATCCGGACCAGCTTTTCCTCGTTTTTTTCGACAATCGTCGGCACCGCGCCCAGATGCGCGGCATAGAGTCCGGCAATAATCCTCATGGTCCCGCCCCCGTAAATAACGATACGCTCACCCGCGCCAAGCGCCAGCCGACGCAGGGCATTGATGGCGCAACCAACCGGTTCGGCAAAGGTTGCCAACCGGGCAGGCAAGCCCGCCGGAAGCGGAATCATCGAACCTTTCGGCACCATAATGGAATCCGAGAAACCACCATCAAGGTGAAAACCGAGAATCTTCATCTCCGCGCAGAGATTTTCCCGGCCACGACGGCAAAAATCGCAAGCGCCGCAACTCGAACCGGGCCAGATGGCATAGCGTTTGCCGGCATCGTCTTCAGCCACAATTTCATGCCCCTGAACGCGCGGCAAGACCACGTCACGGTGCCCCTCTTCCCACATCTTGGCGTCGGCCCGACAAACCGCGCAGTACACCACCTTAAGTTTCACCCAGGCGCCAACGGCCGGGGTGTCGCTCGCTTGAGGCTCGGCAACTAATTCCAAACATTGCCGCCCTTTCAATAACAATTGCACAAAGCCACCTCATCCCCGGAATCGCGCGGCGCTGAGTCCTCACGCTCCGATCCTTTACCGGTTCCGGCTTTTCCAACCGGAAGCGAAACTTTATGGTAACCATTCAACCGACCCGAAAAACCCGGCGACACGATCCCGACTTCTTTCAGACATCAGGTCGGATTCTAAGATTTTCCTGATGTTCACCTCTTAAAGGTCAGCTGAAAACAACGACGATGCCGACCCGGCTAATCCGGAAACGGACCCTCTCGCAACTCCAGCCGACGAATAACGGCGCTGGGGAAGAGGCCTGATCGGACCTGGGCCAACAACCGCCGCACCGTCTCGGTTTCACTAAGAGGAAAAACACTTGCCTGAGCCAGCAAAACCTCACGGCAGTCATCCCCGCTCAGGCGCAGGTATGAGTCACCAACCTTCAGCACCAACAACTCAAGCTCTGCCATTTAGGCCTCCAGGGCTTGCAGCCTGGCAAGGCCCTTTTTCGGATCCAGATTCTGCGCGGCGACCCAGCCGGTAAGCGCGGCGTAGCCATTGCCGTCTTCGAGATGCTTCCTGGCCCTTGCCATCCCTACGACAAGAGTGTCATCCCGGCCGGCCACATAATTGATCAGGCCGGCATTCATAACGACCGCCGCGCGCCGCGCGGCGGAGCCTTCATTCTTCAACAAGCCGACAAAGGCGCGGGCCTCGCCCACCCGGTCGGCTTTAGGCGTCAAGGCCGCGGCCCGCTGCAACGACAAGCCGAAATCTTCCGGCCGAAAGGCGAGCTCCAGCAAATCTCCCTGTTCGGTGATCTCGATCGCTTCGGTCAGACCGCAGACCGAAGCCTCGTCCATGCCCTTGTCGGAACCGTCAATCCGACCGTGCAGAACCAAGGCCCGACGATAACCGATAGCCTGCATGACCTCGGCTACAGGACGCAGCAGGGCCGGGGAAAAGACTCCCCGAACGGCCCGCTGAGGCAAGGCCGGATTGGCCAGGGAGGCGGCGATGTTCAGAGTCGAACCAAAGGCGATCCGCGACAGGATGCGGCCCAAGCCCTACGGATGGACCTTGGGGCTCATGCCGTTGAAAAGACCAATCCCGCTTTTTCGGATACTGGCGGCCACCAGGTCGACCTCGCACTCGACATTGACGCCGAGCATCTCGGCCATATCGACGGTTCCGCAAACCGAGGTAGTGGCGCAAGCGCCGTGACGGGCCATACGGACCCCACCCCGGCCGCGGCGACCAGGATCGAGGCCGCGGTACTGATGTTGAAGGTTTTAAACGAGTCCATACCCGTGCCGCTGTTCTCGACGACCCCCAAATCCTCACCCAGATCCACCTTGTTGGTATCGCACAGATAGATCGCCTCCCAGGCCCCGGCCGCCTCGGCGGCGGTTTCCCCCTTGGCGGCCAGCGCCGCCAGAAAGGCTCCTTGCTGCATCTCGGTGGTGCCGTCCTGCAAAACCAGGGTAAAAGCGGCCCGAGCTTCGGCCTGGCTCAGGTTTTCTTTTCTGAGCAGACGGCCGATAAGTCCTCCGAACTGACGATCGTTTTCGCTTAGCATAGACACTCCTTTCCACCATCATCGGGGCAGATGGCTGATCGGCCCGGCCGTCGCAAGCAATAGCCTCGCGGGCGACCGCAACCATTAATTTGGCCAACAGGAATGATAAAAGCGAGGAAGAGAAGATGAACGACGCTCTAATATGCATTCCCCGGCAAACTCACGGGCTTTAAGTACCCGCACTTCACCGGAACGCTACCAGCGTGCATCCACGAATAAAAACCGGCGATTTGTCCACCTGACAATACGTCGCTGGCTGTGATAGTCTGGGCAGGCTTTCTGGCTTACGAATCATCCTACTTGACCGCGCCTTCCCGGTTTCCCAGTGGCATTATGCGGCTTTCGTCACCGTTTACAGCGAAGGCTGGCTCGCGATGGTTTTGCACCATCTTTCCTTTTACCGGGCGAAGCTTCAAGCCCCGCCCGCACCCAGACCTTTTTTAAGGTAAGTAATCTGTCTTTAAGCTTTGGTGCGGCGACGAAACCCAGATTCACGATGCCGCCACACGTTAATTAAAATCCTTTCTGGTTAAGGTTCGGCCGGGAGGCACGACCACAAAATCATCGCCCCATGGACCTCGAACCAGTTTCTGCATGAGATCGGCCGAACCCGTCATGAACTCAGCCCGCAAATTGAATTTTTGCGCGATTTTCCGAGTATAGACCTCGTAGGTTTCGAGCCCCGCGCCGGGCTCGGCCCGAATAAAAACCAATCTCTTATAGTTTTTCAGGATGATTCCCATCAGATACTCGGCGCGTTTTTCACCCCAACGCGCCACCATCGCCTGATAGTCATCGAAGGGAGTGATGGCGGCATCGATCCAGCCTCGGGTCAGATAATAGGTTCCCGGATCGGCCAGGACCAGCCGACGATACTCCTGTCTGGAACCAAGGAACAGACTGATACAATCGTCAATCTTGGGAATCACCAGCCGACACCCGCCGGCCGTGATCCCATCCGCGGCCCCGGAACAGAGACCATAGGCCAGGATCACGGCGCTGAAGTTTGCTCCAGAGGCATCGATCACCTTTTGCAACTCCAGCCGCAAGGATTCCGGCCGCACATGGAGACCGGCGTCCAGGGCCTGAGTCTCGGTCTCCACCGTCAGGTAAGGAGCCAGAGCCTCCAGGACCACCGGACAACCGATAATCTTCTGACGGGTGGGCTTGGCATCCCCGGCCTTACGGCCGGCTGTTTCATTCGGCTGCATCAACTGATCGGCCTCTCATTTGCCGGTCGAAAAGCAAAAGCTTGGGGGAAACGAAGGGCCCGGGCAAAAACTCCGGAAAACTCCCGGCGACGGGTCAGCTCCAGACAACGCAAGCGCCGGCTCAGGGCAACCACTTCTCGGCGTCGGGATGCCGACAGCAGGATCGTTTGCGCCCCGACGCCGGCGGCATTGCCGACCTGACGAAAACGCTCTCTGGGCAGGTCCGGTAACAAGCCTACCCGAATCGCGCTTTCGATATCCAAATGGGTACCGAAGGCCCCGGCCACCACAATCTGATCCAGCTGTTGCAGATCGACCTTGCCGACCTGCAACAGAATTTCAATACCGGCGGCCACGGCCCCTTTAGCCAGCTGAATCTCGGAAATATCCTTCTGCGTGATAACGATTTCCCGACCGGCGCCGCTTTCGGCCCCGGCTACCAGGCTAAAAGCCAGCCCCGCCTGGCCGAAGAGCCGCACCCGGGCATGGTTTTTGTCCAGCAGCCCCCTGCCGCTCACGATACCCAAGCGGACCAGTTCGGCCACGCCATCGAGAATTCCCGAGCCGCAGAAGCCTCGGGGACGCGTTTTGCCAATGGTTTCATAGTGAATCTCCATGCCCCCTGAGTCCATCCGCACCCGGCTGATGGCGCCTTCGACCGCACGCATGCCCTGATGAATATGCGCGCCTTCGAAGGCCGGTCCCGAGGCACAGGAGCAAGACAGCAGCTGCCCTTCGTGGACGAGCACGATTTCGGTATTGGTGCCGATATCCAGACCGAGGACGATCTTTCGGGCCAGATGAAGGTCGGCCCCGAGAATCATGGCCAGATGATCGCCGCCGATGAAACCCGCGACCGCGGGCAACAGATGCACCTGAGCCTGCGGCGCGCCCTGAATACCGAGATCGGCGGCAGGACAAAGCAGTGGGCTCGAAATCGCCGGGACGTAGGGCGCCCGTCCCAACTGTTCCACCGGCAGGCGCAGCAAGAGATGATGCATCGCCGGATTCCCCCCGATCACAAGCTCGTACACCTCTTCCCGAGCCCGGCCGGCCGCCGCCAGCAAGGCAGCCATCAGGCAGTCGATGCCCTGGGCCGCCACGAGGCTCAGTTCTGCACGGGCCTTCTCTCCTGAAAGGGCGTAAGCCAGGCGACTCATCAGGTCTTCACCATAGGGGATCTGAGGATTCATGATCCCATCGGCGGCCAGCTGTTCACCGGTAATAAGATCGACCAGAAAAGCGGCAATCTTGGTTGTACCAAGATCCACCGCCAAACCCAGCGGCGCAAAAGGCGGATCCTCAAGCCGGATATCGAGCAATTCACCTTCCCGTAACAAAAGGTGGACGGCGCCGGCCTGAGCCCGGGCGGGCACCCGACGCAACAGTTCCAGGCCGACACTCAGCGGCGCTTCCTGATCCGGTTCAGACCATGCTTGCCGAAGCTGTGCCCAAACCGTCAACGGATAATCGACGGTCGTCGTTTGCAGGAGAACGGTTTCAGTCCGCACCCGAGGCGAGACTTTTAACGCGCGAGCCTCGCCCTCAACCTAGAGTTGCTGATTTCCGGCCACACTCTCAGCCGGCACCTCCACCTTGAGGGATCCCAAAGGCTGTACCTGACAGGCCAGGCGGTAGCCGCCGGCCAAATCTTCGGCGCTGAAGCGCTGAAGCTCGTTTCGGGTGGGTTGGATTACGGAACCATGGCGCACCTTTACTCGGCACTGACCGCAGGTCCCCTGACCGCCACAGGGGGCATAAAGCTGTTCGTAGCCAACGACCATCGCCCGACGGATCGCGAGCAGCAGATTCTCGCCGGGCTCCAGGGGAACCCGCAAACCCACCGGCTGTAATTCCATCACTCAGTTCAAATCAACCTCTTGCCCGAGCCCGCCGGCGGACGGTTCCCAGGCTTCCTGAAAAAAACCAACCTTTAGGAAGCCGACCACCCGACGAGCACATTTCGTTTTCATCAAACCTTAAGCCATCAACCGCTGAAATAAATTATAATTGTAAAAAAGTCATGCCTAATTGTCAACCACCCCTTGAAAAGGCGGGCCTGACAAGCTTCCCAAGGTACGGGAAACACGCCCGCCCCGGGGGATGAAGCGGCCAGAGAAGTAATACGCCTCATCCCCCGGGAAGTGCTACACAAGGAGTGGAATGTAGCCGCTGACGATACCATCAACCTCAGAATTGACCCGTGATCTTGAGCCAGTGACTGGAGCCCTCGGTTTTGTTGCGGGCGGCGAATTCCCACTGACTCCGAAGTTCGATAAACAACTTGCCCCAATTATACCATAAACCCGGCCCGGCGGCCAGTACCCGCGAATGGTTATCCTCGTCCGCCGCCAACAGCTCGCGCACCGGCTGCGGCACATCGGCGCCGGCGTGGTATTTGTCATCGCTCACCTGCGTGTAACCGTAGCCACTCACGCCGAGCCGCAGGCTTTCGCCGAACTTCCGGGAGACGGAGTAATCGGCGTGAAACTCCTGCCCCGGGGTGCGATCGACGTTAAATTCGTAGATCGTCGGGCAGTCGTTCTGCCGAGTGCTGAAATCATACATCAGCTTGAGGGAGAATTCCCACGGGCCCTACATATAAGTCATCGCCGCAGCGGGCTCAAAAGTCCAGTAATTTGCGCCCCATGGAGGCCAGATTATCGTCATCTTCATTGCTAAGGGGAATAAAGAAAGGTGTTGCAAAGATTGGATAAAATATCAATAATAACATTTACTTAATGCAGGGAAACCTCTATAATGGGCATCAATGATCACCACAAAACATCAGCCCAAAATAGAGGTTTTCCATGCTCCGTAAAGATATCAAAAACGAAGTGAGAGCACAACTCAAAAAAGAGTACCCCAACTGGAAACGTATTCCGAAGAAAATGAAGAAAAAATCGCCAATGAGGTTTTGTTGG
>OMKS01000115.1_pt1 | contig 68296 bp, 77 predicted proteins | sample 1674721 | NCBI WGS metagenome assembly OMKS01 (sample SAMN06264996, study PRJEB25208) | sediment metagenome | isolation source: hot spring sediment | place: USA: California | collected 2014-09-02 | reverse complement strand
ATCAAGGATTATCCTTTTATCCCTTTTTCTTGCTCTTTGGTATCTTTCTTTAAGCTGCCTTGTTACTGCTTTTTTTTCTTTCATATTAAGTGACATCTTATTGGCCTCCTTAGACCATCTTATGCGTAACAAAGATAGTCTAGGCGGACCAATTATTTCGAATACTTTTTTATGTGAGGCAACGAATCAATTTCAGATACTTTTTTGATGAGTCAATTCGGAGCATTGACTTTTAAAAATTGCTTGATATTATTAATTTAAGTCCCAAGAAGCCGACACATATCTTTTTATCTCGGAAAGTACGCGGTAATCAATTTGCTTTTTGGCAAGAAGACCCGCGTACAGAAAGAGATGAATTCAGAAAATGTAAGGTTGTTTGGGACTTAATATGTAATGAGTGAGGTTATACTGTATGCCAACATATGAATATAGGTGCGTAGAGTGCGAATCTAATTTTGAAGTTCATCATGGGATAAATGAAGAACCGGGGATTAGATGTGAATTTTGCGGAGGAAGAACAAAGAAGATCTTTCAACCCGTAGGAATCGTATTTAAAGGTTCTGGTTTCTATAAAACCGATTCAAAAAAAAGTAAAGAAAAACCCATTTCCTCAAGCGACAAATCTTCAGATAAAGCAGAAAGTAAGAAGAGTTAAAAAAAGAACCCTACCGGGGTTATCTAGGTCGTTTTTTAGGGATCATCCCCCTCAAGAGTCTTACCTAGCAACCTCAGGGTTCTTATAATGTTTATCGGCAAACATCGTTAAAAGCTTTAATATAAACTAAAACCTATTTTTTGTCGTATCTGATGTTGTTCATATCATTTATGATTTCATTTTTTGGCACTGAATTTTCATCTTCGCCTTCCTGACCACTTGAGTCATCGTCCAAGTTCTCCGAGACTCCTTTTTGCTCGTAAGTATCTTGTTTTTCAATTCTTTCACAGGGTTCTTTTTCGGGGGTTGTTTTCAAATTATTTCTTTCTTGGTTATTCTTTATATCTTCCTGCTCGTTTACCCTGATTATCTCTTTTATGGTCTCTTTTATGGTCTCTTTTATGGTCTCTTTTATGGCATCATTATTTTTAGCTGGTGCTTTATCCATAATTTTTTTCAAGGATTCTTGTTTATGTTGAATAAAATTTGATAATTTAATTAATATTTCTTCTCTTTTTTTGTTTGAAATTTCATCCGCTAAAACGGCGACTTCGTTTGTATGCTCTATCATTGAATTTACTATATTGTTGAGATCGGCATCTCTCTCATCTCTTAAAACCGTCTCAATTTCCGATAAACGTCTTTGAGCAAACTGTAGGTGTAACTCAGCTTTTGCCATTTTGTTAAAGGTTAAAGCTAGTTGAATATTTTCCTTAGCAATTTTTATGGGATAAAGCGAATCGCCCGGCAAACTATTCGCGGAAGCCATCATAACCCCACTGCTTAAAAAGACAAATATTAGAATTCCCGCGGCAACTTGTACGATTGCTGGTTTTAAAGATGACAACTTCTCTATCCACGTTCTTTTTGCGGACAAAGGGATTACTTTTTTCGGTTCCAATTGTCTTATTAAACGATCTTTTAGCGCCGTCTTAAAGCATGCAGACGGTATCGGTTTTGGTATCTTTCTTACGTTGGAAAGCGTGGCAAGGAGGTGTTTTAATTTTTCTTTATGTTCGGGGTATTTTGCCAAGCACTCTTCAACGCTTTTTTCGCTAAAAATTATTTGATTTATACAATTATCTAAAATTTCCTCGAAATCTCGATTCATTTGAAGCGCTCCTTTAAAAGCTCCCTTAGCGAAACCAACACCCTATGCTGAAGGGATTTTACGGCTCCCTCAGATTTATTAAGAAAATTTGCTATTTCTGCGTTACTAAAACCGCTTAGAAATTTTAATAGTATTACGCTTTGCTGATCCTCGTTTAACTTGGATATTGCTTTCTGCGCATCTTCTAATAACAGTTTAAGATCAACTTCCTCTTCAAAACTTCTTTTTTCATCAGGGAGTTTATTTATCTGTTCTTCGTCTATAGCTTTATTTATTACCTTTCCCTGCGCCCTAAAATAATCAACTACTTGGTTGTGCGCTATCTTAAAAATCCAAGACGAAAACGGAACCCCTTTTTTCCACGTATATCTTCCGATCGCTTCCAAAGCTTTTAAAAAAACTTGTTCCGTTATATCCTCTGCCTCTGTTGCATTTCCAACCTTGTAGTAGGCATAAGTGTAAATTTTTTCAAAGAACAAATCATATATCTTTACAAAGGCTTGGGGATCTTTTTTCGCTTCTTCCACAACAACCTTTATATCATCTTCTTGCTGCAAAATTATCCCTTCCTATTTTAAAAACGTAAAAAACGATTAAAAGATACTCTTAATCGTTTTTTATACGCTTAATTTATTTTTTTTTGTCAACAAATTTATTTAACTTTAAAGCAAACCACAAAAATTCTTATTAACCCATTTTGCCATTTGGCCAGAGATTCTCTGGAACAGGCTCTCCAGAATCCTTGATTTTTTTCCTAGCACAATTCTCAAAGTTATCGCGACAATAATTATTTTTTAAAACCTCGGCTGTTGATGCCAAACTAAGATTTTTAAAAAATGGACACTTTTCTAAATTTGGACATTCAGACATTTTTACCCCCCCCTCTTTTTTAAAACTAAAAAACGATCTCTTATTTATAATTAATTTTATCGACAGCACTTCAATAATACTTTAGTATTTCAATAATATTTTTAAAAAAATTATCTCGATTTTTTAAGGTTTCTAATTCCTTTCTGAACTTCTCCCGTAATCATCGGCCAATCGATTTATGTCTTCCTCGTTTGTATAACCAAAAGCAATCTCAAGGACACGCCCCTTCTCTGTTGAGGAGATTATTCTATGATTTTCCTCGGCAGGTATGACAAATTCATCGCCCGGCCTTGTTTCGTAAGTCTTCTCGCCAATCTGGACACTTATTCCGTCATCTAATATTACCCACATATCATCCCTTAAGTTGTGATAATGCAAGCTTGTCTCCTGCCCGGGGTTCACCGTGAGAAGCTTGACCGAGCATGTTTGGTTGAGGGCGAGCTGTTTAAATTCACCCCAAGGTTTTTTTATAAGCATTTTTATCACCGCCTAAGTTAATTAATGTATTTCTTTAACAAGGTTTGCCATTTCGATGGCCGAAAGAGCGGCTTGCCAACCCTTATTACCCGATTTTGCGCCCGCACGTTCTATTGCTTGCTCAAGATCATCTGAAGTAATAACACCAAATGCAATTGGGGTCCCTGAATCTAGGCTAACCTTAGCTATACCCTTTGCAGCCTCGTTTGCCACATACTCAAAATGAGGAGTGTCTCCCCTGATGATTACCCCTAAAGAAATTAAAGCATTATATCTTCCGTTACCGGCCATTTTCTTAATTATTAGTGGAAGTTCATAAGAACCAGGCGTCCAAGCGATATCAATATCATCTTCTTTTGCGCCATGCCTTTTAAGAGCGTCCAACGCGCCATCTAAAAGTTTGGCGCTTAAGAAATCATTAAATCTGCTTACCACAATTCCAAATTTTAAATTTGTGGCAATCAATTTCCCTTTATAGGTTTTCATAGCATTCCTCCTAAATATTTTATGCGTTATCTAATAAATGATTTAGTTTTTCTTTTTTTGTTTTTAGATACTCAATATTCTCTTTGTTGGGCATTATTTCCAAAGGAACCCTTTCGGTAATCTTTAAACCATATCCCTCCAGTCCGACAATTTTTGTTGGGTTATTTGTCATTAAACGAATGGTAGTTAGCCCGAGGTCAACAAGAACTTGAGCGCCTATCCCATAATCTCGTAAATCCGCCGGAAATCCAAGTTGCTCGTTGGCTTCAACGGTATCTACCCCTTTCTCTTGCAACTCGTAGGCCTTAAGTTTATTTATAAGCCCCACGCCTCTACCTTCTTGACCGATTATATAAAGCAATACACCTTCACCTTCATCGTCAATTCTTTTGAGGGCATTCTTTAATTGACTGCCGCAGTCACATCTCAATGAATGAAAAATATCACCCGTCAGACATTCGGAATGAACCCTGACAAGAACATTTCTTTTGCCAGCTACATCACCTTTAACTATGGCAATATGACATTCGTTGTCCACAAAGCTTTCATAAGCTATCGCCTTAAATTTTCCAAACTCAGTAGGCAAATTTATTTCAGCAACTTGTTTAACCAGTTTTTCATTACGGCGGCGATATCTTATCAAATCAGACACGGTTATCATCTTTAAATTGAATTTCTTGGCTACTTTTTCGAGCTCGGGAACCCTTGCCATGGTGCCATCGTCATTCATAATTTCACAAATGACACCCGCAGGAAAAAGTCCGGCTAATTTTGCCAAATCCACGGCTGCCTCCGTATGACCAGCTCTTTCAAGAACACCACCCTTTTTCGCGCGTAAGGGAAAAATGTGACCGGGCATCGACATGTCGGAGGCTTTTGTTTGGGGATCTACAATTGATAGGATTGTGGCCGCTCTGTCATGAGCCGAAATTCCCGTTGTTATTTTGTTTTTTGCTCCAACCGAAACAGCAAAAGCTGTCTCGTGTGTATTTGTGTTATTCGTTACCATTAACGGAATCTCAAGTTCATCAAGTCGTTCGTTTAAACATGGCATACAAATAAGGCCCCGTCCGTGTTTTGCCATAAAATTTATCGATTCAGGAATCACTTTTTCTGCAGCTATAATAAAATCGCCTTCGTTTTCTCTATTTTCGTCATCACAAACAATTACTATTTTTCCATTCTTAATATCGCTTATGGCCTCTTCTATCAAATCAAACGGCATCTTTATCCTCCTTTCTTGGAAGTCTATATTTTATGAATGTTTTGCGAGATATGTCCTTTTCCGATTTCTTTATTAGTCTCTCAACGTATTTACCCATCGCATCGGTTTCTATATTTAGGGTCGCTCCACTTTTTTTAATTCCCAAAGTTGTTGTTTCGGCGGTATGAGGAATGATTGAAACACTAAACCTATCGTGTGCAACATCGACTACAGTTAGACTTATGCCATCAACCGCAACAGACCCCCTGGATACGAGAAATTGTGTAATTTGCGGTTTTGTTTTAATCGTTAAGATTATGGCGCCGTCCTTTGATTTTTTTGAAATTATTTTACCCAACCCATCAACGTGCCCGGAGACGATATGCCCCCCGATACGATCTGAAAACTTAAGGGCCCTCTCAAGATTTACCGCTTCGCCACGCCTTAATACTCGAAGATTTGTTTTTTTCAAAGTTTCGGGCATAATATCCGCTTCAAAGACATCTTTTCTTAACTTTGTTACGGTCAAACAAATACCATTGACTGCAATCGAATCACCTATCTGAGCATCTTTAATTGTTTTTGAAGCCGAGATTGCAATTGAACGGGAATTCCCAGTTTTTCTGATTGATTGCACTCTTCCCAATTCTTCAATTATTCCAGTAAACATTCTTTATCCCTCAACAATCTGATTTGCCTTTGGATATGCCTCTATCAACAGATCGCCTTGTGCCAACCTGATCTTATCAAAAATAAAATCGACTGAAACATCGGTGTTTGTGATGAAATTTAAAGATTTATTTCCGCCGATTATTTTGGGTGCAACAAAAAATATCATTTTGTCCACAAATCCTTTTTTAATAAAGGATGAGTTCAGACGAGCCCCTCCTTCCAAAATTATGCTGGCAGTTTCCTTTTTGCCGAGTTCTTTTAAAAGACTCTTTAAATCAACCTCTCCTTTTTCATCGGGTAATTCTAAAATTTGAACACCCATTTTATTTAAGGTTTCAATTTTTTTGGCCGGTGCGTTTTTGGTTGTTGCTAATAACGTGGGTATTTCTTTAGCCGTTTCAACAACCTTTGCTTTGAGAGGAATTCTTGCGTTGCTATCGACAATAATTCTTAAAGGATTTTTAAGATTATTTCTATTCAATCGCGTGTTTAAAATGGGGTTATCTGCAATAATTGTGTTTACTCCGATCAAGATTGCGTCGTATGTGTTTCTTAATTCATGAACAATCCTTCTAGATTTTTCATTTGTAATCCAAGCAGGTTGGCCATTTTTTGAAGTTATTTTTCCGTCAAAACTTATCGCCGACTTCATAAGAACAAACGGTGATTTCGTGGTGATATATTTAACATAAATCTCATTTTGTTTTGCTACTTTTTTTTCAAGGAGACCAGTCAATACTTCAATTTGAGCTTTTTTAAGCTCATCAACGCCTCTGCCGTTTACCTTAGGATTTGGATCAATTAAACCAATCACAACCCTTTTTATTCCCGAAGATATTATTTCTTCAGTGCAAGGCGGGGTTTTTCCATACGTACAGCATGGTTCCAAGGTCACATATAACGTTGCATCCCTCGCTGCTTTCGCCGCACCTCTAATTGCAATTATTTCTGCGTGTGGCTCTCCCGCTTTGGCATGATAACCTTCCCCGACAACCATTCCGTTTTTAACAACAACCGCGCCCACCAACGGGTTTGGGCTGGTTCTTCCCCTGCCCTTTTCAGCCAATTTTATCGCTTTTTGCATATATCTTTTTTCCAATTCGCTCATCTCTCCAAATTAAATAAGCCAAGGCAGAAAAGTCCTTGACTTAATAATAAACCTTTCTCCCATCCAGACTTTACTGTCGGCTTCGGAATTTCACCGAATCGGCCCCGCCATTAGCGGGGTTAGCGGGCTTTACCGCCGGTAAGGAATTCCTCGCTTTGCTTAATGCGAGGTCACCCTGTCCCGAAAATTTATTTAATTTAAAATATAATACCAGATAAAGATACGTAAATCAACTAAGCATTAACAGCATTTCTCAAATCAACAATGGCTTTTTTTGGGTCGCTTTTGGAAAAAATCGAGGAACCAGCCACCAACGTATCGGCGCCTGCATCAAACACTTTCTTTGCATTATCGATATTGATTCCACCATCAACCTCTATTTCAACGGGCAAATTTCCATCCTTGATCAATCCCTTTAAAAACCTAATCTTATTAAGCATTTGAGTAATAAATTCTTGTCCGCCGAATCCGGGATTTACGGTCATAATTAAGACGAAATCGATCTCATTTAAAATATTTATTAAATTGGTAAGCGCTGTAGCCGGATTTAGGGCAACCCCGGCTTTTACATTTGGATATGACTTAATTTTTTGAATTGTCCGATGCAGATGGGTGCTTGCCTCCACATGAACCGATAGCAAGTTGCTCCCAGCCGCGACAAAATCATCGAGAAAAAAATCCGGATTGTTTATCATCAAGTGAACATCTAGCGGAACGGTTGTTTCTTTGCTTAAAAATTTTACAACCTGCGGGCCAATTGTTATATTGGGCACAAAGTGCCCATCCATCACATCTATATGGATATAGTCCGCCCCGCCCGCCTCGATAAGCTTAACCTCTTCACCCAATCGCGCAAAATTAGCCGATAAAATTGAGGGAGCAATTTTAACTTTTCTCATTATCGTTCCTTTCTTGACAAAGAGTGTTTAGATTTTACCATTGGAATAGGTCTTCTTCAAACTTATTAACCGCCAACACGAACAAAACTAGCTATAAACATACCATCGGTCTTGTGTTTGTGTGGCAGTAGTTGTACCCACTTTTTTTTCTCCCCGAATTGAACAGAAAGACGATCCCCAATATCTTCTAACTCAAATTCACCGGAATTATCAAGAAAGAAATCAACGATATCAAGGGTTTCCTCTTTTGAGATTGTACAAACCGAATACACTAGTCTGCCGCCTATTTTTACGAATTGTTTGGCAGATGAAAGCAAGTTTTGCTGTAACTTCGCCAATTTTACAATTTGTTCTGGAGTTTTGCGCCATCTTGCATCCGGTTTTCGCGCTAAAACTCCCAAACCAGAGCAGGGAGCATCTACTAAAACCTTGTCTACGGGTTTGCTCAATATTTCGTTTAATTTAGTTGCATCAGCTTGAGCGATGGCAACAATTTCAACACCCATTCGGGCGCAAGATTTTTCAAGTAATTTTAAGCGCATTGGTTGTTTGTCAACCGCTATAATCAATCCTTTATTTCTCATCATTTCAGCGAGATGCGTTGTTTTACCTCCAGGTGAGGAACAGGTATCGAGGACAGTTTCGCCCGGCTGAGGATTTACAATATGAGAAACCATCATGGAACTTTCATCTTGAATAAAAAATAGACCGTTTTTAAACTCCATTGTGTCGGTCAAATTTGCCGCTTCATCAACTATTAACGCTTCATTCAAAAGAGTGCTTTGGGAGGTTGTGACGCCTCGTTTATTAAGCATATTTGCTAATTGTCTTGGAGTGATTTTTAAGAGGTTTGTTCTCAATTTAACTTGGGGCCTTATGTTGTTTGCCATACATAGCTTCTCGGTTTCTTCAACTCCAAATTCATTAATCCATCTTCTAACAAGCCATTCGGGATGCGAGTGTTTTAACGATATGTGCGCAACCGGTTCATTGTCTTTTTTTGGAAATTTTATCTCGGATTTGTTTCTGCTTATTTCGCGGAGGATTCCATTTACGAAATTTGCTATCCCCTGATGAAAGTTTTTTTTGGCAATTTTTACTGATTCATCAACGGCGGCTCTCGACGGCACTCTATCAAGATATAAGAGCTGATACGTTCCCAGTCTTAAAATATCAAGAGCCTTGGGAGGTATTTTGTTCATTTCTTTAGATGAAAAGTTCGACAAAACCCAATCGATGCTTCCCTCCATTCTCAAAGCACCACAAACAAGTTCAGTTACAAAGAATTTGTCCTGGCTGGATAAGTCTTTTGTCCTTAGCGCCTCCGGCAAAAGATGGTTTGCGTAAATTTTATCTTTGTGAACTTTGTAGATGATATCTAATGCTAGCTCTCTTGCGGTTTTTGGCATTATTCGAACTTATCTCCCCTTTTAACAGTATGTCCTCTTGTAAATTCGTCCGCACCCATAGCTTTTTTCCCTTCAGGTTGAACTTGAAGGACCAAAAGAGCGTTCTTTTTGCAGGAGATTACAAAACCAGCTCCTTCTTTAATATCGATGATCAAGCCGACGGATAAAGAAGATTTGTTTTCTACCTCTTTTGCCCTCAATATTTTTAAGCGCTCACCGTTAAAGAGAGTGTGTGCCCCCGGGACAGGATTTAAAGCACGGATAAGATTTCTTACTTCTTGAGCAGGTTTATTCCAGTTAATTTTAGCCTCATCTTTTTCGATTTTAGGTGCAAATGTTGCTTCCGCGTTAATTTGTTTAATCTGCTTAATTGAATTTGATTCAAAGCCCTTGACGGTCTTTAAAATTAGATCGGGACCCAAGTATGAGAGTTTATCGTGAAGTTCACCGGCAGTTTCATCATCAAGTATGGGCACCTTCTTTTGCAATAAAACATCACCCGTATCAAGGCCCTCATCCATAAACATCGTTGTTGCTCCCGTTTCTGCACACCCATCCATGATCGCTCTTTGGATAGGCGCCGCCCCGCGATATTTTGGCAAGAGAGAGGCATGTAGATTTACGCAACCGTATGTAGACAAATTAAGCAACCAAGATGGAATTAACCGCCCAAACGCGACGACAATTATTATATCGGGATTTAGGTTGGTTATCTGTTTTTTAAATTCATCATCATTTAAGCTTGATGGCTGGATGATGGGTATTTTTTTCTTCAATGCCAATTCTTTTACGGGAGAAAGGGATAACCTTAACCGCCTTCCTTTTGGACGATCAGGTTGAGTTACAACTGCTAAAACTTGGTGTTTAGAGTCGAGCAAAGCATTAAGTGAAGGGATTGCAAACTGCGGTGTTCCCATAAAAATAATCTTCAATAACTTCCTCCAGCTGGCTTATCTGAACACTCGCTTAGCTCTCTTAAAGCTTTTCTTTTGTTTTCACCGCTGGTTCTGTCCAAGATAACTAAGCCGTTTATGTGATCAACTTCATGCTGAAAAACCCTTGCCAATAAATCATCGGCTACGAAAGTAACCTTTTTTCCATCCATATTTAAGGCGGCAATCTTAACTTTCTTTGCCCGTTTGACGGGAACTCTAATATTGGGAATGCTTAAACAGCCCTCTTCTTCTTCCGTCTCATCCTCGGCGCTCACAATTTCTGGATTTATATATACTTGAAGACCATCACCCAAATCACAAATAAAAATTTTTTTAAGAACTCCTATTTGAGGCGCGGCAAGTCCAATCCCGGGCGCATCGTACATTGTATCCGCCATATTTTTTACAAGTTTCTTTAAACTTTTGTCAATATCCTCAACTTGTGTCGCTTTTTCCCTAAGAACAAGATCGCCAAATTCTCTAATCGTTAAAATTGCCATTTTCCTCTCCTTATCAAAGAGTCCAGATTGGATCGATGTCTATTGTTATATTAACATCCCTTGGGCTTTTCTTGGAAATTAAATCACTCAAATGTTCCTTGAGAAAGCTTGCGGCCATCGCGGAGTCTTTAGTTTTCAAGATGGTGTGCCATCTGTATTTGCACTTAATTTTCGATAGCGGCGAAGGCGCTGGACCCAAGCAATCTTTTAACCATTCTTTATCTTTAATTTCATCGAGCCGTTTATTAAACAAGTGTGCTTCTTTCATGACACACTTCTCTTCCTTGCCGGAAAATATAATATTAACAAGTTCAGAAAACGGAGGGTAGTCAAGTTCTTTTCTTATTTCTATCTCTTCTTTATAAAATTCATCGTAGGTATATTTTTTTACAGCGGAAATTGCATATGAATCCGGACAATAAGTTTGAATTATAACTTTCCCCGGAACCTTGCCCCTGCCGGCCCTGCCGCTTAATTGCATTAAAAGCTGAAATGTTCGCTCGCTCGCTCGAAAATCAGGTAAATGAAGCGCCGTATCAGCATTTATGACGCCGACCAATGCAACATCGGGAAAATCGAGTCCTTTCGCGATCATTTGCGTACCAAGCAGTATCCCACACTCCAAATTTTTAAAGGCAATTAGTTTTTTGCGATGAGAATCCTTTTTTTGGGTCGTATCCGCGTCCATTCGTATCAAGGGAATATCCGGGAAAAATTTTTTAACCTCGCTTTCAACCCGCTGAGTCCCGATACCAAAACGCCCCATCTTGTAGCCTTTGCATTTTGGACACGTATCGGGGGGGTGGATGATATATCCACAATGGTGACAGCGCATGGTCTTATCGTCCGCATGGTAAACTAGAGAAACATCGCATCTTTTGCATTTTAAGACATGCCCGCAATCTTTGCACAAAACAAATCCCGCGTATCCTCTTCTGTTTAAAAAAAGAATTATTTTTTTATTTAAATCTATACATGTTTCTATTTCCCGAAGAAGGACATCGCTGAAAATTCCCCATTTTGCAACCTTATCTCTTGCCCTCATGTCCACTATTTCGATTTGCGGAAATTTTCTATCCCCAACTCTCTTTGTGAGTCTGAGAAGCTCATACGCTCCTCTTTCCGCCTCATGTTTGCTTTCTATGCTTGGAGTGGCGCTACCTAAAAGCAACAGGGCGTTACTTAGCTGAGCTCTTTTTTTGGCAACCTCCCTTGCATGGTAGCGTGGATTGCAATTTTGCTTGTAGGTGACCTCGTATTCCTCATCAATGATGATGAGCCCTAGATTTTTCAGGGGCGCGAACAGAGCCGACCTCGCTCCAACTACGACCTTGAAGTCGCCATGCTTGATTCTTTTCCATTGATCAAAACGTTCACCAAGTCCAAGTCCACTATGAAGCGCTGCGACGGTGTTCCCAAAACGTGAGCGAAATCTGTGAACCATTTGTGGTGTTAGCGCTATTTCGGGAACCAATACTATCGCCGTTTTGTCTCGACTTAAAATCTCAGCTATAGCTTGTAGGTAAACTTCTGTTTTTCCGCTACTCGTCACCCCCTGAAGGAGCTGAACAACGAACCCTTCTTTATTAATAGAATTTTTTATTTGTGCAAGCACATCGCATTGTTCGTCGGTTAACTTAATTGAGAGCGGAATTTTTTCTGGATAAAAAAAATCAGGCTCTCTAAATGTAGGTTTTTTGCTTAATGTGACAACATTTTTATCAACGAGAGATTTTAACGACTGACGAGAGCTGTTGGCGCTAAAAAGAAGTTCATTCACCGGCATAACTTTTTCTTTCACTAAAAGAGATAATATCCTCTTTTGTTTTGGAGCCCTTGTTCTTAGGCAATCCATTAAGCTAACCGCCTCCTCTGCCGAGGTGTTTAATGTGACGCACTCCTCCGTTTTCATATTTATCCGAGGATTTGAAATTAAATATTTTTTAGTAATAATATTCTTTCTTTCAAGATTGCCAATTAAATTAGGCAGTCCTTTCGGATAAAGCTTTCGAATGCTATTAACGTCTGCCTTCCCGCCCATTTCTCTTAATACTTCGACTAATCCCGCCTCTTCCTGAGCAAGGTTGCGCAAACCAACATCATCTTCTGTTTGCAAGATTATCTCCTGCTTGAGATGTCTATTTTTCCCTGGTGGAAAAGTAAGCTTTAAAGTCTCACTCAAAGATGAAATATAACGTCTTCCTATCCAACGACATAAACTTAACATCTTCTCGTCAAAAACCACATCCTCGTCCAATACATCGATAATCAAGTTCAGGTTTTTTACAGCCGGTTTGGCAGTAAACCCCACAACATAACCTAATTGCAGGCGATGTCTAAAAGAAACCAGTACTTGAGAACCCACTTGGACCCTTGACGCAAGATCTGAAGGCACCAAATAATCAAAGGGACGATCAACGTTTTGAGATATAATGTCGACAATTACCCGGGCAATTTTTTCCAATAAATTACGCTCCCAACTATAAAAATTAGAGTTTTTTATAATCATATATTATTCCATCAATCCTTTTAAATCTTATCATCTATGCTATAATTTTTTTAACTTTGTGCCGCAAATATATTTGAGGGTGATCAATTTGGATTCAATTTCCTCAAAAAATTCAATAAACAAACTGGTTTTTTTAACAATCACGGTATTGATGACATTTTCTTTAAATCCCCTATTGGTTACGGCTAAACCTAGATCAACACTCCAAGATGAAGTTGAAAAGACTAAAAGCAAATTAAACAAAACGATAGCCGAATACAATGACATAAGTTTAAAGTCACAAAAATTAAAAAAAGAGATAGTTAAAACAGAAAATATTTTAGAAAAAGCAGAAAAAGATCTGGATGGCTCGGTTCAAAACTTAAACAATAGAGTTGTAAACATTTATAAACAAGAGAATTTTTTATCCGCGTTTGTTTTAATTGACAGCGAAAATGTTCACGATTTCTTTTATAGATTAGACGCATTGATAAGAATTTCAAAAAAGGATGCTGGGTTGATTGCAAATCTTCAAAACTCACAATCGGAACTTTTGTGTCAGTTGGAGAAATTGGAAGAAAGTTATAAGCAACACAAAAAGTTGATTGCCAAAATAACCAGGTTAAAAAATGAGCTTAATGATGAGCCAAAAACTAAGGAAGCAAAGCTTTTAAGTTTAGAAAGTAAAAAGGAGATATCGAAAGATACCCCATCTCGTAGCAAAATCCCGGCTTCATCGGTAATTTTTGAAAAAGGTTGGGCCAGCTGGTATGGCATTTCAGGATATACGGCCGCTCATAAAACACTGTCTAAGGGAACGGTGGTCAGAGTCACAAATCTTGTAAACGGAAAACAGGTAACGGTAAAAATAATTGATAGGGGACCATATGTTCCTGGGCGAGTAATAGATCTTTCAAAAGCTGCCTTTTCAAAGATTTGCTCTCCGCGTAGTGGACTATGTTACGTAAGTCTTGAAGTTTTATAATAATTCTTTTTCAGTTAAACCTCAAAAACACCATTAAGACGGAGGAATAGATGCCAAAATCGATTGATTTATTGATTTCAGAATGCTTGGCAGTAACCGTCGATGATAAGTTCTCGGTTATCGAAAATGCTGGAATCGCGATAGACAAAGGCAAAATTATTGCCATCGACAAAAATGAGAAAATAGTACCAAATTATGAGGCAAAAAAAACGATAATTGCCAAAAATAAACTTGCCATTCCCGGCTTAGTAAACACACATACACATGCGGCCATGGTCTACTTTAGAGGATTGGCCGACGATTTACCGCTAAAAGACTGGTTGGAAAATCACATCTGGCCCGCTGAGTCTAAATACGTAAACGCCGAATTCATAAGAAATGCCATAAGCCTTGCCGCATTAGAAATGCTCAAAAGCGGAACAACCATCTTTTGTGACATGTATTTTTTACCAGATGTAGCTGCAGAAGTTCTGGAAAAGATGAAGATAAAAGCCATTCTTGGCGGCCCGCTGCTCGATCTGCCCACGCCGGTTAGCAGATCCGCCGATGAATGCCTAAGAAACGCTCAAAATCTTATTGAAAAACTCCGCGGAAATGAGCGGATAATGCCAGCGATAGCGCCACATGCGCTTTATACATGTTCTCCTGAGCTCTTGATGCGCGCAGCGGAGATTTCCGAAGAATATAAAATCCCCTTACATATTCATCTCTCCGAAGAAAAGTGGGAAAACGAGAAAATTATGTCGGAAAAGGGCATGAGCTCAATCGCTTATCTAAAAGAACTTGGTGTTTTATCTGAACGAACGATCGCGGCGCATGTTAACTGGGTTTCAGGTGAAGATATTGAGATACTAAAAGAAACAAAAATAGGAGTTGCGCATAACCCGCAAAGTAACATGAAGCTTGCAACAGGGATATGCCCGGTGCCAGACCTTTTAATGGCCGGCATAAAAATCGGACTGGGTACAGATGGAGCAACTAGCAATAATGATTTGGATATGTTTGGCGAGATGCAAACCGCAGCCAGACTTCATAAAATTACAAGAAAAGATCCCACCGTGGTTAACGCTAAGGAAGCTCTATGGATGGCAACAAAAGGAGGAGCTGAGGTCTTGGGTCTTGGAGATGTAATTGGTTCTTTGGAGTCCAACAAGAAGGCCGATATCGTGCTCATCGACTTGAACAAACCACATCTAACTCCACTATATAATGCTCATTCACAACTTGTCTATTCTGTTAAAAGTTCCGATGTAGACATGGTTATTATAGACGGCAATTTGGTTATAGAGAACGGTAATTCACTGGTTTGCGATGAGGAAAAGATACTGAGCGAAGCACGAACCTTTTCACAAAAACTTAAAGGGGTTTCATTTTAGAATCTTTTAAAACACTTCCACAAACACATCCTCTTTTATTTGGGATTTCTTTTATAGCGTTTAGAAAAAGTTCCGTTATTTCTTGGGCCGCCTCTTTCATCTTTTGGGATACTTCGGTCGATGTGAGATTACCTCCTTTAATTCCTGCAGCCATATTGGTTACGATTGCCACACTTGCATAACAAATTCCCGCCTCCCTTGCAAAAACTACTTCTGGAACGTTTGTCATACCTACAAGATCGGCGCCCATCACCTTAAATGCTTTTATTTCAGCGGGCGTTTCAAACCTCGGTCCTTCGGTACACATATATGTTCCTTTTGGGTAAAAACTAAATCTCAACTCATCAGAAACAGATATGAGAATATTACGTAATTCGGGACAATATGGTTCAGACATATCTATATGAATTACGTCGCCTTCGGTAAATAAAGCTGGGGGTCTATCTTTTGTAAAGTCTATAAACTGGTCTATAATTACAAAACTGCCCACCTTTATTTGCGGGTTTAAACTCCCGGTAGCAGAGGTCGATAAGATTCTTTCTATGCCAATGAATTTAAGGGCATAAATATTTCCCCTATAATTTATTTTATTAGGTGGTATTTTGTGATCTTTCCCGTGCCGTGGCAGAAAGATTATGTCTTTTCCGCCCCATTTGCCGCTATAAAAAATAATTTCCCCAAAGGGTGTATTCAATTTTTCTTCTCTTGCTTGTTGTAAATTTTTTAACTCGTAGATGCCGCTTCCACCGATAAGCGCTATTTTTGGAGTCAAAATTCCTCCCTACTCTTTTGGCTAAAGCCCATCCAACTCAAGCATCAATTGCTTTGCTTTTTCAAGTGATTTTTTGTATTGATGAGCATCATTTTTTATCTTTTTTGGCTTTCCGCGTAAGCGCTTTTTTGTTATCCCCATCTTCTTATTCGATTTAAGTATAAACTTTGCCAGATCTTCCGAGCCCGGGAAGGGCACGATTCGATACCTCTTTAATCTACCATCACTTTCCGAAGCAAGGAACCCGATTTTTTCAAGAAAATTTAGTTCTTTCCATATTGCCTTATGATCTAAACCTGTGGTTTTTTGGAGAAGTCTTCCATAATATTTAATTTCTGCGTTTGAGAATATGACCTCCAGTATTTTAGCTCGTACTTTTGAGCCAAAAAGTTTCTCAGAAATATTCATTTAAAACTCCCAAAGTTTGATTTCAAATGATCCGATCTTTAAAAAACATTAATTATTCAGGTGATGATTGTTTTGACTGAATCTCAATTATAGCAGCTAATTTCTCGCAATCTTTAGAATCAGCGCTCTTTAAACATTTTAAAAACATATTGAGCTCGCAGAAATTTAGTTTAAAAAGAATCTTCCCTTTTCTGTTGTAATATCTTTTCAATCTCTCATATGTCTTCTCGACCACCCTGTCAGTTTTTAATTTATCTTCCAAAATCCTCTTTAAGATTTTAAGATACTTTTTAAGCTGGGCATATTCTTGTCTTTCGCGTTGAAAAAGTCCTGGCCGCACGTGTCCTGAAACAAAAGAATCTATCGCCACACCGTTCTTTTTTAAACTTTTACCTTTCCGTTTAAACACTTTGGCGCTCCTTTTGAATTTTCTTCTAGCGATTTCTTTTAAGTTAAATAATCGCATTAAATCATGAAACCATCAATTCTTTTTAAGCCGACTCCCCCGTGTACACATTAAAACTTCGATGAATTCCTTGTTATCAAAATCTTTGCAACTTACAGGCGCGCTTCTTTCCGAAGAATCTCGGCCATATCAGTCTTTTCCCACGTAAAATCCTTGTCGTTTCGGCCAAAATGACCGTAACATGCCGTTTTTTTGTAAATTGGTCTTCTTAAATCGAATTTTTTAATTATTGCTCCTGGCCGCAAATCAAAACATCCGTTTATCAAATCCTCAATTTTATTAGGGTCAATCTTTTCTGTTCCAAAACATTCAGCCATTATGGATACCGGATGGGCAACACCGATAGCATATGCTAATTGCACTTCACATCTATCCGCAAGTCCCGCAGCAACAACATTCTTTGCTACATGGCGTGCGGCATAATGAGCGGATCTATCCACCTTGGTTGGATCTTTGCCGGAAAAACATCCTCCACCAGTTCGAGCAGCTCCTCCGTAAGTATCAACGATGATTTTTCGTCCAGTCAAACCAGTGTCTGCCGATGGACCACCTTTTTCAAATTTACCTGTAGGATTTACTAAAATATTTGCCTTGTCATAATCAATATAATCTTCAGGTATAATTGGTTTTATAACGTGTTCAATCAAGTCTGGTTTTAAAATTGTATCGACATCAACTTCACCCTTATGCTGAGAAGAAATAATTATTGTTTTAACCGCAACAGGTTTATGGTCTTCATACTCCATGGTTACCTGGGTTTTCCCGTCCGGCCTCAAATAGGTTAAGATTTTAGATTTTCTAACCTCTGCTAGTCGATGCGCTAGTTTATGAGCAAACATGATGGGCATCGGCATAAGTTCAGATGTTTCTGTGCAGGCGTAACCAACCATCATGCCCTGGTCTCCTGCCCCGATTTTATCCATTTCATCTTCACTGCTCTCTCCCGTCCTCTCTTCATATGCACAAGCAACTCCCTGCGCAATATCTGGAGATTGAGGATCTATCGACACTATAACGCCACAAGTATCTCCATCGAATCCATACTTCGCTCTCGTATAACCCACTTCTTTGATTGTTTTTCTTACGATGTCAGGAATTTCAACATATGTCTTTGTTGTAATCTCACCACCGATAACAGCCAGACCTGTTGTTAAGAACGTTTCACAAGCCACTCTGGCCATGGGATCCTTGGCAATAATGGAATCGAGGATGGCATCCGAAATTTGATCTGCCAACTTGTCGGGATGCCCCTCTGTTACGGATTCTGACGTAAAAAAATAACTTCTCTTTCTCAATTTAAACCCTCCTTGTGATTTTAAAAAAACCCTCTTTTCAAAAGAAAAGAGGGTTTACATTATCTGTATTTACCCTCCCTTATCTTTCAGACTTCCTCCGTAGGAATTAGCACCACGCCCATTTTCTAGGCAGGTTGCTGAGGTTTCTTAGGGCCAGTCCCTCCACCTCTCCGGATAAGTGAGTAATAATCAATTAAAATTATCAAATTTCTGACAATAAGTCAAAGTTACCTTATATTGTGACCATTTTATGAGTTTTTAAAGATATGTTATTTTTTAACCTCCAAAAACTCCGATACATTTTCTTTTAAGTGAGCCTTCAATCGCAAAGCAGCTTTTGTGTGAAGCTGAGATATTCTCGACTCCGTAACACTGAGAACCTCGCCTATCTCTTTTAGAGTTAAACCTTCGTAATAATATAAAGCTACTACCATCTTTTCTCTCTTGGGGAGATTGTCAATTGCTTTTGCCAGAATTTCTTTAATTTCTTCACGCTCAAAAACCTTTGATGGCTCGTAGCCCTTTGTGTCTTTGATTGTATCAAGCAAACTTATCTGATCGTCTGGCGAGCTGCCCATATTCCAGAATTCCTCCAAGGCGACTTGAGAGGTGTAGCTTAACTGGTTGTAAAGATTTTGTAATTCTTTAATTGAGATTTCCATTTTCTCCGCAATCTCTTCGTCCGTTGGGGTGCGCTTAAATTTGTTCTCAAGCTCAACATACGCTTTCTCAAGCTGTTTTTCCTTTCTCCTAACTGAACGAGGAACCCAATCCATTGAGCGTATCTCGTCAATTATGGAGCCCCTTATACGGGAAATCGCATATGTTTCAAATTTTATGTTCTTTGAGGGATCAAATTTTTTAATGGCATCAATGAGCCCAAACATGCCATAACTTATAAGGTCGGCCTTTTCAATATTGCGAGGCAAACCAATCGAAACTCGTCCAGCAACATATTTAACCAAAGGTGCGTAATTAAGAACAAGTTTGTCTCTAATCTCCCGAGACCTTTCTTTTTGATACTCAAACCATATTTTCTTGAGAGCTGACTCTTCTTTTATCAACATGCCCCTCCGCTTAAAGATTAAGCCCTCGGATGTGTCTGCAAATAAATCTTTTTTAATCTGGCCCTACTTAACTGAGTATAAATTTGAGTTGATGATAAATCAACGTGACCAAGAAGTTCTTGTATCGAGCGCAAGTCCGCGCCAGCTTCTAACAGATGCGTGGCAAAAGTGTGTCTTAATACATGGGGAGTTATTCCTGTTTCGATGCCAGCTTGTCTAACATATTTTTTTATAATTCGCCTGACAGATCCGTCTGTTAATCTTCCCCCCTGATTATTTAAGAACAACGCCGACCCATCTTTGTCTTTTAAATAACTTTTTTTTCTCCTTAAAAGATAATTTTTAACAGACCCTAATGCTTCTTGGTTGATGGGAACCACCCTTTCCTTGTTGCCTTTACCGAAAACTCTGACCTCTTGTTGCGCAAAGTTAATATCTTCTAAATTTAATTGCACCAGCTCACCAACCCGAATCCCCGTTCCATACAGAATTTCTAATAATGCCCTATCTCTCTGCCCGTTTGCGCTACTTGTATCCGGTGAATTTAAAAGAGCATCTATCATCCCTATTCGCACCGCCTTCGGAAGTCTCTTCTCTAGTTTTGGAAAAGAAATTAAAGGCGCTGGATTGGAATCCATCAAATCCTCTCTTTGAAGAAATCCAAAAAAAGAACGAACGGCGGTAAGTTTTCTTGCAATGCTTGCTCTTGTATAACCTATAGTTTGAAGATATGCCAAGTAACGTCTCAGGTAGAGGTAGTTTACTTTTTCAATCTGACAATCACACCTTTTTGAGTAATCGATAAATTGTTCAAGATCGCAATTATACGCTTTTATCGTATGTTTCGACATATTCCTTTCTGCAAAAAGATATTGTAAAAACTTTTTAACCAGCTCTTCCATAATTCTCGCCTTCCAGGTTAATGGATTCTAAGATACCTTTTTCCAATATCCTGTTTAATAAGTCCTTTTATTTCTAGGATTGTCAATAAAATTGCTGCATCAGAGGAGCTAACATTCAATTCTCTTGTTATTTCATCGACGTGTTTAAGTTCCCAATCGATAAAATTAAGAACCCTCTGTTCATCTAAAGAAATTTCTACAGAACTTTCTTTCTTCTTTTCCGAGTGCCCAATTAAACCCAAGACGTCTAAAATATCACCAGCGTCCTCAACCAAATAAGCGCCACTTTTTAATAATTTGTGCGGGCCCTTGCTCAATTTGTTTTTTGGGTTTCCAGGAACAGCACAAACTTCTCTCCCCTGCTCTAAGGCAAAATCGGCGGTTATTAAGGCTCCGCTTTTTTCGGAAGCCTCTACTATTACAACCCCTTTAGTCAATCCACTTATTATTCTGTTCCGAGCAGGAAAATTCCATTTTAAGGGCTTGGTTGTGATCGGATATTCAGACACCAAACTTCCATGTTTACAAATTTCTCCATAAAGCTTTTTATTTTCAGGTGGATAGATGACATCTAGACTACATCCAAGCACACCAATCGTGCCACCTTGGCCTCGCATGGCGCCTTTGTGCGCTGAACCATCTATTCCTCGCGCAACACCGCTAACCACCGTTACACCTTCTTTGGAAAGCTCAGATGCTAGCTCCTCGGCAATGATGCTTCCGTGAATAGATGCGAGCCGTGAACCAACAATGGCCACCGCGTTTGAATAATTCAATATCAAATCACCTTTAAAAAAAAGAACAGTCGGCGGATTGGTTATTTCTCTTAGCAACGGGGGATAATCATCATCGAAAATAGTTAAAATATTGATTCCAATATTTTTATATCTTTGCCACCACCGCTCTAAATCGATATTATTTCTCCGAGTTATTATTTCATCTACCTCGTTGATTGCTATGCCATCAATTTTTGACAAACCATTTCTGTCCGCAAGCCAAATTCTTTCAGCTGACTCAAATGAATCCGTTATGGTTTTAATCTTTTTGTCTAGAACCGGGATAAGCTTTAATCCCAGCCAAAACCTCTTATCCATTTCTATCCACTTTCTAGATCGACTTAAAAATTGTAATAATTGTTTGAATTATTAGAACACCTGTATTGTATGGCTTCCGCCAGATGCTCAACCTCGATTAAGTCCCGCTCGCCCAAATCCGCTATCGTTTTACTTATCCTCAATACTTTATCATACGCTCTACCGCTTAATCCCAGTTTGTCGATGGCATTCTCTAAAAAATTTTGTGCAGAATCAGAAAGTTTACAATATTTTTTCAACAGACGTGGGCTCATTTGAGCATTACAAGAAAGATTGCTGTCACCAATATTTTTTTGTTGACGATCTCTTGCGCGTTGGACACGTTCTTTTATCGTCTCCGAAGATTCTCCTGATGATACTCCAACAAGTTCTTTTTTTGTAAGACGAGGGACCTCAACTTGAATGTCGATTCTATCTAAAAGGGGACCGGATATTTTGCTTTTATACTGTCTTATGCTGGATGGCACACAGACACATTCTTTGATTTTGTCTCCTAAGTATCCGCATCTACATGGATTCATCGCCGCAACTAGCATAAATCTTGCCGGAAAAGTTGACGTGGACGATGCGCGCGAAATTGTCACGATTCCGTCCTCCAAGGGTTGACGCAGAACTTCGAGAGCACTCTTGGTGAACTCGGGAAACTCGTCCAAAAACAAAACTCCATTATGGCTCAAACTTATCTCTCCAGGACGAGGATGTTGACCCCCGCCCACTAACCCGGCTGTAGAAATTGTGTGATGGGGAGCTCTGAAGGAGCGCGAGGTTACTAGGGCGACTTTGGATGGCAACATTCCTGCAATGCTATAAATTTTTGTTGTTTCTATGGCTTCCTCAAAAGTCATATCTGGCAAGATGGAGGGCATCCGTCTTGCCAGCATCGTTTTTCCGGAACCAGGCGGGCCAACCATCAACAAATTGTGTCCCCCGGCAGCAGCAACCTCAATGGCACGCTTTGCATGCTCTTGACCTTTAATATCACAAAAATTAATATTATCGCTTACAGTGTTGTTCATAAATAATCTTTTTATATCTTCAGTGATTGGCTCAATTTCCTTTTCACCAGAGAAAAATTTAACAATTTCACTTAGCGATGATGCTGGAATGATTTTTAATCCACCAATCAGGGCGGCCTCGCTTGCATTTTCTTTGGGCACAATAAAGCCCTTTTTTTTGCTCTCCTTTGCGCGAAGCGCCATCGGTAAAACACCATTAACAGGCCTAATTTCTCCCGTAAGTGAAAGTTCGCCGACAAATAGATAATCAGATAACATGTCTCGTGAAATTTGCTTGGTGGCGGCCAAAATTCCCACAGCGACGGGAAGATCAAAAGAAGGCCCTTCTTTTCGAAGGTCCGCAGGGGCTAAATTTACTGTTATTCTTTTTAAGGGAAATTCAAATTCCGAATTTGATATGCCGGATCTTACCCTCTCGCGTGATTCTTGAATAGCTGCATCAGGCAGTCCGACAATATTAAAGGCAGGTAATCCATTTGAAATATCAACCTCAACTTCAACCAAAAATGCTTCCATTCCTAAAATCGAGCAGCTTTCAATTTTTGCAAGCAAGGAAACTCCTTTCTTTAAAAAGCATTTTCTATATGATGAATAACCGGTTTTCCCTTTTCAAACAAGATTGAAACAATATCAAAACGACATGGCAATTGCTCTTTAATTTGCGAAGCAACATAAATCTCGGCCAAGCGCCGCAGGCGCTCTTGTTTATAACTGGTCACAGATTCAAAGGGCTCGCCAAATTCTTTATTTAAACGAGTTTTAACTTCAACAAAAACTAAGCACTCATCTTTTTTCGCAATGATATCTATTTCGCCAATTCTACACCGATAATTGTTTTTCACTATTTGATAACCATTGCGTTTAAGATACCTGCAGGCCAGCCCTTCTCCTTTGTTGCCAAGACTGCTCAAACGATCACCTTTTCGCTCTTCCTTAACGCTTGCTGAACCGGCGAGAAAGATGTCCTATGAAGCTTGCAGGGTCCAAAACTCATAAGCTTTTCAATATGTTCTTTTGTTCCATAACCCTTGTGATGTTTAAATCCGTAATTTGGATACTCGTTATGAAATTCAATCATCAGCTCATCCCTGGTTACTTTGGCAATTATCGAGGCCGCAGCAATAGAAATACTCCTCTCATCACCTTTCTTCAGCGCTAAAAAAGGTTTATCAAGCCCGGTTGGAGAAAAGCCATCGACCAAACAAAAATCAGGTTGAGGATTTAATTCCAAAAAAGTTTGCCCAAGCGCTTTTAAGTTTGCCTTATGAACACCGAATTCATCGATATCTTTTGGTTGTATAATAACGATACTTAAAGCTATCGCCGCATCTTTTATCTCTTTAAAAAGTTTGAGCCTTTTTTTGGGTGAGACCTGCTTGCTTTCTTTCAGATTAGGCATATTAATCTCTTTTGGCAAAATAACCGCGGCTGCCACCAGCGGCCCAGCTAATGATCCTCTTCCTGCTTCGTCTACCCCCGCTATTAATGAAAAACCCTCTTCACGCAAAAGATTTTCGAATTTGGAGAGTTCCCCAAGGTTCAATTTTATTTCTTTTCCGGACTTTTTATTCTGTAAAAGTTGCATATTTTTGCTCATCCTTTAGAGATATTCATGATTGAAATATTTCGATATAAGAACCAAACGTCCTTCTAATAAAGGAAGCAAATAAAAAATCCCAATCCTTACAAGCTTGGGATTTTTTATTAATGGATTAAATTTACTCTGTTAATCGGCCAATAAGTGGCAAAGGCACTCCCTAATATAAATTTTGTTTTAACTGGGCCAAAAACTCTGCTATCGCTGCTATTTGCTCTGTTGTCTCCCATCATAAATACAGAGCCTTTTGGAATTTTAATTGGTCCAAAATCACTCATGTCGCCATCTTTTTCAGCATAAGATTCTTTAATGGGTTCATTGTTGATAAAGACCTGCCCATCATTAATTTCAATCTCCTCATCTCCAACGGCTATTACTCTTTTAATATAATCTTTTTTCGAATCAGTCGGAGATAAAAAAACAACTATGTCGCCGGGCTTGGGCTTGTTAAAACGATAAATAAATTTATTTACTAACAATCTATCTCCAGGTTTTAACGTGGGCATCATGGACTCTGAAGGAATATAAAAGGGCTGAACAATAAATATCTTTATGATAGCGGCGATTAAAAAGGCCGCAACTATAAGGAGCAGTGTTTCCCATAAAAAACTAAATAAACCCCTGCCTTGGGAACTTTTATTTTGCATACATCTAAAACCCCTATGATTATTATCTTTTTTCTTTAAGCTTAGCGCGCTTACCCACTCTTTCTCTCAGGAAATAAAGTTTTGCGCGGCGAGTGTGGCCCCTGCTTAAAATTTCAATCTTAGCAATTTTTGGAGAATGAACAGGAAAGGTCTTTTCTACACCAACGCCAAAAGAGATTTTCCTAACCGTAAAGGTCTCTCTAGCGCCACCGTTTTGTTTTCGAATTATAAGACCTTTATAAACCTGAATTCTTTCTTTTCCACTCTCAACGATCTTTAAATGAACATTTACCGTATCGCCAACGCGAAAATCAGGCAAGTCGTCTCGAACCTGTTCTTTTTCTAATGCCTCAATTATGTTATGCATCACTACCTCCTTTTAACAACAATTTGAAATTATAACACAGCGTAGAACTAGTTTCTAATGATTTAATAAATTTTTTTCTTGATTTCACGCAGCAATTTCTTATCTGCATCAGTTAGGGATGCTCTTTCTATAAGATCCGGCCGTCGTTCCATTGTTCGTTTAAGCGCTTCCTTCCGTCGCCATCTTTTAATTTCTGCATGATTCCCGCTTAAAAGAATTTCAGGAATCTCCCAATCTATTAACTTGCGCGGTCTGGTATATTGAGGATATTCCAACAATCCATCAGAAAAAGATTCTTCGACAAGAGATAGCTCATCACCGAGCACTCCTGGTATCATGCGGGTTACTGCCTCCATAAAAACTATCGCAGGGAATTCTCCTCCCGACACCACAAAGTCGCCAATTGAGATTTCATCGGTTATTAAATGCTCTCTTACGCGCTCATCAATACCTTCATAACGCGGACACAACAGTATCATTCTCTCTTCTTTGGCGAATTCCTGAACATTTTTTTGCTCTAAAAATTTACCTTGTGGCGTAAATAAAATAACTCTAAAAGACTTCTTTAATTCCTTTAAATTGCACTGAGTAATTGAGGTAACTGTCTCAAAAAATGGCTCCGGTTTCATAACCATTCCTGGACCGCCCCCATAGGGCGTATCATCAACTTGCTTGTGCTTGTCATGAGTAAAATTTCTCAGATTGTGGACGTTTATCTTTAAGATATTTTTTTTAACAGCAACCGATATCATTCCCTCTTTTAACAAACAATCAAAAAACTCAGGAAAGATGGTAACTACATCAATTTGCAATTTTTAATCACTCCAACAAGCCTTGCATCGGTTCTATTAGCATGCAACCATTTTTCAAGTCGATTTTTTTTACAATTTCCTTTATTGCCGGAATTAAGAGTTCGCCTTTTTCTGAAGTTACAACATATACATCATTGCTGCCAGTTCTCAATATATCGGTAACTCTTCCTATAATCTCATCATCTATCGTTATCACTTCTAAACCAATTATCTCGTGTTCCCAGTATGTATTTTTTGGAAGAGATTGGGCCTCTTTTGTTGAAACTTGCAAATATGACCCTCTAAGAGTTTCTGCCAACGCACAATCATCAATTTCCTTGAATTTAATTAGGATGTTTTTAGACCCAATCCTAACTCGTTCGATTTCTAACTTGGCATTATTCGGCAAAGGTGGTGATATAAAAACAGACAAACCAGCTCTAAAGCGAGCAGGAAAGTCTGTTAAGCTTACGATTTTTACTTCACCTTTTATCCCATGCGTTCCAACAATTTTACCGATAGTTAAAGTGGTAGGTTTCAATATTTATCACTCAAATTTACTATTTTTAGTCCAGTATCTCAACTATCGCTCTTTTCCCTTCCTTTGTGGCTGATGCTTTAACTATTGTTCTTAACGCCTTAGCAATCCGTCCTTGCTTTCCAATAACTTTGCCCACATCATCTGAAGCCACCTGAAGTTGTAATATAACTGACTTCTCACCATCAATCTGACTTACTTTAACCTCTTCGGGTTTATCAACAAGGGCTTGAGCAAGAGTTTGCAATAATTCCTTCACTACAATTACCTCCCTACCTGAGCTTGGACTTATTGGTCTCGAATTCCTCTCTAATTCCAACAACACTTAAAAGCTTCTCAACCGTATTTGTCGGCTGTGCGCCACAAGCAAGCCACTTAAATACCTTTTCTTTGTCAAACTCTATAAAGGATGGTTCCGTTGTTGGGTTATAACGACCCACAATCTCTATAAATCTTCCATCTCTTGGCATTCTGGAATCAGTCGCTACCACTCTATAAAATGGCTTCTTTTTACTACCCGCTCTGCTTAGTCGAATTTTAACTGCCAAATCTTCACCTCCTCTTAAAAATTGAAAAAGGGCGAAATTTTTTTATCCATTTTAGCACGAGGGCCAAAATTACTAAATCTCTTCATCATTTTTTTTGTCTCAGAGTATTGTTTTAATAATTTATTCACCTCGCCCGGAGATGTTCCGCTTCCCCTGGCAATTCGTGACCGCCTGCTGCCATTGATAATTTTTGGGTTCCCTCTCTCTTCCGAAGTCATTGAGGTAATAATTGCCTCAATTTTTTTTATTTGTCTTTCATCAATATTGCTTACCGCCGACTTTGGCATCCCTGGAATTTTTGGCAACATTCCTAAAATTTGATCTAAAGAGCCCATCTTTTTAACCTGCTGCATTTGAACCAAAAAATCATCTAATGAAAATTCTTGTTTGCGAATTTTTTCTACCAACCGTTCAGCCTCATCTAAATCAACGGTCGCTTCCGCTTTTTCAATTAAAGTGAGAACATCGCCCATTCCTAAAATTCTATTTGCCATTCTGTCGGGATAAAAAACTTCCAAGCTGTCGAGTTTTTCACCCATGCTAATAAATTTTATGGGCTTTTTAGTAACCGCTCTTATTGAAAGCGCTGCCCCACCTCTCGCATCACCATCTAGTTTTGTTAAAATTATACCGTCAAAACCGAGTTTTTCTTTAAAGGATTCCGCAACATTTATTGCATCTTGCCCCGTCATGGCATCGACAACCAACAATACCTGATGCGGCGATGTCGCTTCTTTGACTTCCCGTGCCTCTTTCATCATTTCTTCATCAATATGAAGCCTTCCCGCGGTATCGACCACAACAACGTCGCTTCCCTCTCTGATGGCTTGTTTAATGCCCGCGCGGACAATTTCTTTACACGCTCCGCTTTTTTTATCTGAATAAATAGATACGCCAAGCTCGTTAGCCAAAGATTCAAGTTGCTCAATCGCTGCTGGCCGATATATATCCGCCGCTACAAGAAATGGTTTTTTGCCCATATTTTTAAGATAATTGGCAAACTTTGCGCTCGAAGTTGTCTTTCCTGAACCCTGAAGCCCAACGAGCATGAAGATGGTGGGTGGTTTTGAGGCAAAGGTCACCTTGTTAGAGACGCCACCCATAAGTTTTGTCAACTCCTCATTGACAATTTTAACAACTTGTTGAGCGGGCGTAAGACTCTCCATTACCTCAACACCCACAGCGCGTTCCTTAATATTAGAAATAAAATCTTTAACCACTTTGAAGTTGACATCTGCCTCTAAGAGAGCAAGACGTATTTCTCTTAAAACTTCTTCAACCTGCTTCTCGCCAAGCTTTCCATAAGCCTTTAATTTCGAAAAAATATTTTGTAATTTTGAAGACAAACTATTAAACATATATTCTCCCAGACTTTACTGCTGAATTGAAATATTACAAAAGGATAAAATGACTTTCAAACTTGTTTGTCATCCAAAAAGAGCTTCAACAAATTTTTGAGGATTAAAATGTCTTAAATCATCCAAACCCTCACCTGTACCGATAAGCCAAATGGGTATCTTAAATTCATCCTCTATAGCAACAACTATACCACCTTTAGCCGTACCATCCAACTTCGTTAAGACCACAAAATCAAGTCCAAGGGCATCGTTAAAAAGCCGCGCCTGAGAAATAGCATTCTGTCCACTCGTCGCATCTACAACTAAACCAATTTTTACCGAATCCACATGTAGCTCTTTTAAAACAACTCTTTTTATCTTCTTTAATTCCTCCATTAAATTAACATTAGTGTGAAGTCTGCCCGCAGTATCAACTAAAAGGATATCCATATTCCGGGCTCGCGCCGCGCTTATCGCATCAAAAACAACCGCGGCAGGATCTCCACCCCTTTGATGTCTGACAACATCCGCACCTAGGCGCTTGCCCCACTCCTGCAGCTGTTCTATAGCGGCGGCTCTAAAGGTATCGGCAGCAGCCAAAAGCACTTTTTTGTCGGATCCAATGAACTTATAAGCCATTTTAGCAATTGTGGTGGTCTTACCAACCCCATTTACCCCAACCAGAAGCAATACGTTTAAGGAATCCTCATTGATGAAATTTCCATTTTCAACGGTTAAAATCTCTACCATTTCGCTTTTAAAAAGTTCTTTTATTTCTTCGGCTTCTTTGGCATTTCTTTCTTTTGCTCGCATTTTAAGCTTATCTATAATTTGCGTTGTCGCATGAATTCCAACGTCCGCCCGTATCAATATTTCTTCCATTTCATCCCAGAAACTTTCATCGATTGATGAGGCGCCAAACAAGCTGGAAATCTGTTTAGCGAAACCCTCTCTGCTTTTTCTCAAACTACCTTTTAAATTATCTAACATTTACCTTCCCGCTTGGCTAATTTGATTTGTCTCATCCAAATCACTCATCTTTTGAGAAACAAGTTTTGAGACACCTTCCGCCTGCATGGTTACACCATAAAGACAGTCAGCTATCTCCATGGTTCTTCTTTGATGTGTAACTATTATAAATTGCGTACCATCTTTTTCTTTTTTAAGAAGCATAATAAATCGCTGTAAATTAGCGTCATCTAAAGCAGGCTCAACTTCGTCAAGTATATAAAAGGGGCTCGGACTTATTTGATATATTGCAAAAAGTAGCGTTAACGCAACAAGTGATTTTTCACCGCCGGATAAAAGTGTCATTCTTTGAAGTCTTTTGCCATGCGGATGAGCTTCAATTTCTACACCCGTTGTAAGAAGATTATCTTCATCCATCAATATAAGTTGCGCTTTCCCCCCAGGAAATAAGTATGAGAATATATTTTGAAAATGAAGATTTATCTCATTGAAAGTTTCCAAAAACCTATCTTTCATTTTTTGCTCAATTATTCTAATGATTTTTTCCAGAGTCTTTCGACTCATTTTTAAATCAACGATCTGATCATTCAGAAACTTATATCTCTTCTCTAATACCAGGTGTTCCTCAACGGCAATTGAGTTTACGGGACCCAAGTTGACCAACTTTGCTTTAATCTTTTTTATCTTTTCTTCATATTCTTCTTTTGGTCCTTCGTTAGAATATGTTTTCAGGGCTTTTTCAATCGGGACATCAAATTCGTTTATAATTTTTTCGGTTAGTTCTCGGACCTTAATCTGCAGCTGCGCACGGTTCACCTCAATTTCTTTGATTTCGTCTTGAATAATATCAATTTTTTCAGCCAGTTCCGTAATTTCTGTTTGCAAGAATTTATATTTTTCACGCAATTTTTTCGTATCGGTTTTTTCGTCTGTTGTTAAAGACAACAGCTTCTCATCCCAATTTTCAGCCTTGTTATACAAGGTGGAAAATAGCTCGTGAAGAGGTTGTATCCTTGCTCTCAGATTTTCAAGAGCTTCAACCGTTTGATGTTCAGATTTTAATGTGAGATCAAATTCATTAACCTCCGCTAAAATAGTATCGTGTTGTTTTTTTACAAATTCTAATTGACCAAGAAGTGATTCGTTTTCGGCTTCAAGCTTCGCTTTCTCCCCAATCAATTTATTCCTTTTAGTTAACCATTCTTGTTTCTCGTCTTCTGCCTTAGCGATGGAACTGTTTATCGAAGCAATCTCTTTTTTTAGCAAACTGCTTATTCCGTCCAGTTTTTTGATTTTTTCTTTCTTCAAATCAACTTTCTTTTTTAAAAGTTCAGCTTGAATCGAGAACCTTCTTATTTCGTTAATCTTTTCAGTCTCATTTTTTTTAGAATATGATAAATCACTTACAATATTTTGCTTTTCAATTTGCGTAACTCTTATTTTTTCCTCAAGGGAATCCTTTTCTTTGTTGAGAGATTTCAAGACCAACCGCAATTTTTGAATTTTATCTCCCATTTTTTCGAAGTTTACATTTAAGGTTTTTTCATCCTTCTTTAATTTGGCAAGCTCTCTTTTGCGAGAAAGTGGATTTGCCGAGCCTAAATTACCTCCTTTTATTATCCCTTGGGGCAAAATAACCTCACCATTTAAGGTAACAAAGACGCGGTTGCCTACGTCTTTATTTGCCATAGCAAGAGCATCGTCAAGAGTTTTTACTATTAAAACATTTCCTAGAAGTGATTTAATTGCAGCTTCAATTTCTGCATCTGCCATTACAACATCTGTTGCCAACGTAGCGCCTGAGTCTTTTGGCAAATTATCAAATTTTGTTTTTAGCCCAACAAGAGGAATAATGGATGTTAAATCCTGACTTGATTCATTTAACATATCTACAATCTTGACGGTCGTTTCAATATCTCTGGCTATTACACTATATACGTGTTCGCTTAACACGGATTCAATTGCTTTCTCATACCCTTTTTTAACTTCGATTAAATCTCCAGCGACACCCACCAACCCTGGTATTTTTTTCTCGAAGGTCAGCCACACTACACTTTCAGGATATCCAGTTAATTTCTTTTCGACTTCTTCCAGTGCAGAAATTTTTGTTTTTATTCCGAAGATTTTTCCTTCAGACTCGTTTACTTGAGCTGTTAGTTCATCTAATTCTGCTAATTTTTTTGAAATTTCGTCCCTTTTCTTATTGAAAAAGTCCATTAATTTGCTCATCGTTGACTCTATAAGCGTTTTTTCTTCACCTTTTTCGGTTAAAAGACGGGCTAACGCATTTTTTTCTTTCTCCAAAGAAGAAATTTTTTCTTCTATATACTTAATTTCAGCCTCTGTCGTATGTAAACAAGTTGATAGATTTTTGACTTCACTTTCATCGATCTCCAACTGTTTGAACTTCTTGTTTCTATTCTCTTTTAAATCTTTAAGACTCTCGTCAGTCCTTTTTATCTTCTTTTGTATGGATTCTTCGTTTTTTTGCGTTTTAGAAATCTTATCCAACAATTCATCGATAGCGCCTTGATATTTAAGTATTTTTAATTTCACTTCATCAAGTTCATCTGATTTATTGCTTATTTGCCTTTCAGCCTTATAAATTTGCATCCGAAGATCGCTAAGCTTTTCTATAAGATGTTTCCCTTTTTCTTCTAAGAGCAGAAGCCCCGAATTTAATCTCTCAATAATTCCTTTTAACCGACGTCGATGTTCTCCAATATCACCGACATAATCGCCCTTTGCCTCAATGTTTGATTGAGTTTCATTCATCTCGTACTGTTTCTTTGTCGATTTTTTCTTAAGCGAAGAAAGCTCATTGTTTAAATAATTTACTTGCTTTAATGCTTTTTCCCAAAAATTTTGGAATTCTTTGAGTTCGACAACGGCTAAACCTATCTCTGTGTCCTTTAATTGACGATTTAATTTCAATGATTTTTCGGCCTGCATGGCTTGTTTTTTAAGCGGTTGACGCTGTCGTTCAACTTCGTGGAGAATATCTCTTATCCTCGTGAGGTTTCTGTCCATTGCCACAAGTTTTCCCAAGGCCCTTTCCTTGCGTTTTCTGTGTTTTAGGATCCCGGCAGCATCTTCTATTAAAAATCGTTTATCTTCAGGTTTGCTGTTTAATATCTCCTCAATTTTCCCCTGGCTTATAATTGAGTGGGTCTGCCTTCCCAGCCCCGTGTCCGATAATATATCTTGAACATCAAGAAGCCTGCATGAAGAGCCATTTATAAAATAGTCGCTCTCTCCCGACCGTGACATCTTGCGAGTGACCACTACTTCGGAGTATTCTATGGGAAGATGCCCATCGGAGTTATCAAGACACAAAGAAACCTCGGCTATCCCAAGGGGTGAGCGAGTTGAGCTTCCTGTAAATATTACATCTTCCATGGCTGCCCCTCTTAAAGATCGGGCACTCTGTTCCCCTAAGACCCAAAGAACAGCATCTGTAATATTACTTTTTCCGCTACCGTTAGGCCCAACAATAACGGTTATTCCGGGCTCAAATTTCAACGTCGTTTTATCGGCAAATGATTTAAACCCTCGGATAGCCAGTGATTTAAGGTACAAAAGTCAAAAATCCTCCTTTAAAACCCCGAAATATTTTATCACAGTTACAATAAGGGGTGAATAAATTTTAGAGATGCTGAACTTTGGAAAATAATATGCAAAAGACCGCTTTTGCCGCGGTCTTTTTAAAGTAAAATTACTTGCCGTATTTTCTTTATGAAACATGAATATGTTTAAAAAACTTTAAGCGTAACCTTTTTCTTTCAAAAAACGGCCAAGCAACTCCCTCGAAGACTTTACTTCATCGATCCCGCTCAAGTCCACGCTCCACCATGAACACCCCGTCTCCAACAAGGCATCTAAAATATCTTTTAAGGAATCTTTTGAAAAAGTACGGTTATGAAGATGAGCGTTTACGATTCTATCGGAGACCATTTTTAAAAGATCTAAAAACTCAGATGAGCTCTCGCCATTAAATAACCCGAATGTCACCATGGCTCCCGTTTTATCCAATAATTCTTTAAATCGCTTCGGTTCAGATAAAGGTCCTGACGATATATTTTCAACACAAACAACAACCCCATTTTTGTTCCCACAATCGACCAATTTTTTTAATTTTTTTGTGACTTGTTCCCACGAGTCTTGAGAAATAAAATGAAGACCAATTGTAAAATAACCTCCACCCATTTCTCCTATATATTCGATGCAAGATTGTAAAATCTTTTCCGACATATCACTCAATCTTTCATCTTGATGCGATATGTCTATCTTCGGATCGGAGCAACAAAATCTAATTTCAATATCCCCCCGTCGAGTTTTTGCCATTTTTAAAAGAGCAGCCACCTCGTCTTTGAGTAGGGGCAATCGATATGGATTTAAATTCCAATCGATTGCAAGATTGGCCCAGTTCGAAAGCTCTTGAGCATTTGTAAATGCAAAACCGTTGCCTATTGCAATCTTTGGAGTCTCCATATTTTCACCTCTCCTTTGAACAATAAAAGCATTGCCCCCGACAATACTTTTTTAATTTTATATTATATTTATATTAACTCAACAATGATAAGTTTTTAAATACTTTTTTGTTAATTAATAAAAAGATTAACTGTGCAATTTTTGGAGTTCTTGCAAGGCTATTTTTGCTGCTTGCTGTTCAGCTCTCTTTTTACTTTTGCCCCTTCCTTTACCCCAAACCTTATCCCCAATATAAACTTCCGCAAAAAAGATCTTATCGTGAACAGGTCCTTCTTCTCGGACTATCTTATACGAAGGCAACATTTTCAATTTTTTCATGGTGTGTTCTTGAAGACTCGTTTTTAAATCCAAATATTTTTCTCTCGATGCCTGTTCGTGGATTTCTTCTAGAAAAAGGCCCAGAACAAACTCTTCGGTCTTTTTAATATCTTGATCTAAACATGCAGCCCCTAAAATAGCTTCCAAACAGTCCGCTAAAATTGAAACTTGCTCTCTCCCGCCTGTGACTTCAGCCCCTTTCCCCATTAAAATACATTCGCCCAGATGAATATTTCGTGCTATTTTTGCCAACACTTCGGAGTTTACAATGTTTGCCCGAAGCATCGCCAAATCACCTTCCTCAAGATCTGGATAATGATTATACAAATAGTCTGTTATTACAAATTCTAGGACAGCGTCGCCTAAAAATTCCAAACGCTCATTTGATTCAGCTCCCTCGGGCAATTCAGAAATAACCGATCTGTGAGTTAACGCCATCTTAAGCAGAACCTTGTTAAAAAAAGTGAGGCCCAAATATTTCTCAGCTTTACCTACGGTGTCTTTTATAAGCATTCAATCACCATTATCATTTAATATTTTTGCTCTCTTTGCGTTTTTTTTGAAACCAATCAAGACAACCTTATTCCTTCACCGTTAAGTTTGGGCTCAGCAATCCATACTTTTACTCTTCCGTAGATGGTAAATGCATCAGCTAAGTCTTATTTCAAACCTTTCACAAAAAAAATTACCCGATCTTTCTTATCATTATGCTAGCATTGTGACCACCGAAACCTAAAGAATTGGACATTGCTACCATAACCTTCTTCTCAATCGCTTTATTTGGGACATAATTCAAGTCGCATTTGGGATCAGGGTACTCGTAATTAATGGTTGGAGGGATAACACCTTTTTCAATGGAAAGAGCGCACGCAATCATCTCTATACCGCCAGCTGCTCCCAAAGCGTGGCCAGTCATGGATTTGGTTGAACTAACAGTTAAGCTATAAGCGTGTTCACCAAAAACCTTCTTTATGGCCAATGTCTCAAACTCATCGTTCAACAACGTTGAGGTTCCATGAGCATTTATATAATCTACTTGTTTGTAATCCATTCCGGATTCTTCGATGGCTTCTCTCATCGCACGAGCCGCCCCCTCTCCATCTGGAGCAGGAGCAGTGATATGATAAGCATCTCCCGTGGCTCCATATCCCACAATCTCCGCATAGATATGGGCATCTCTGTTTATGGCGCTTTCCAATGTCTCTAAAATTACTATTCCAGCACCTTCGGAAATTACAAAACCATCTCTTTTTGCGTCAAATGGCCGACTTGCTTTTTCTGGCTCATCATTCCTGGTTGAAAGAGCGCGAGCCGCGCAAAAACCTGCGATACCTAAAGGAGTTATGGGCGCTTCCGCTCCGCCTGCAATACAAATATCAGCTGCACCTCGTTTTATAACTTCAAAGGCCTCTCCGATTGCATGAGTAGAGGAGGCACAAGCGGTCACGGTGCAAAAATTTGGGCCCTTAGCTCCAAAAAAAATTGAGATATTGCCTGCCGCTAAATCGGTTATCATCATGGGAACGAGAAAAGGGCTAATTTTTTGAGGCCCTTTTTCGATTAAAATTCTATGTTGATCCTCCAGGGTTTTTAGCCCGCCGATACCTGAGCCAACGATAACCGCAACTCGTTCAGCAATAGAGTCGGTTATGTTTAAATTTGCATCTTCGAGAGCTAGTTTTGCGGAAGCCACAGCAAACTGGCTGAATCTATCCATCCTTCGTGCCTCTTTTGCTTCCAAATAGTCATTTGGATTAAATTCATCAACTTCCCCTGCGATACGCGAACCGAAACCTTCTGTATCGAAACATGTAATTTTTCCAATTCCCGATTTTCCTTCAGCCAAAGACTTCCAGAAAGCTTCCTTCCCTATCCCAACGGGAGCAATCGGCCCAAGACCGGTAATAACTACCCTTCTTTCCATTCTCTTCCTCCGTTGGCCACACTTTCTTTGAACTCTTTTATGAGATTTGCGATGATTTCTTTTACTGAAAGAATGTCTTTAATTTCTCCCACACGTTCACCGCAAAAAATAAGACCTTTTTCTATGTTTCCTTGCTGGGCATTCTCAAGTGCTTCTATGATGCAGAAATCTTTTTTACAATGCTTCAAACAAGCAACACACCTTTTAATGTCTTTAAATGCAGGCACTTTGTTTGCAAATAAATCCCTGACAAAAGATGTGTTAAGAGCTTGCCCAGGTAAACCAACGGGACTTTTAATCAATACAACATCTTCCGCTTTTGCCTTCACATATTCTTCTTTCCAGGCAGGCGCGGCGCTGCTCTCCTCGCTGGCAGCAAAGCGGGTGCCCATTTGAACACCTTTGGCTCCCATGAAAAGAGCTTTTACAATATCTGAGCCCTTAAGAATTCCTCCAGCAGCAATTACAGGTATTTGCACAGCTTTAATTATTTCTGGCAAAATCGAAAAAAGAGGCCTATCCGTCCCAAGATGTCCACCAGCTTCCTTCCCTTCAACAATAACAGCTGATGCGCCAAATTTCTCGGCGAGACGAGCAACGCGATCCGAAGACACAATGGGAACGATGGGAACATTATGTTCCTTCCCCAGTTGAAAAATGTCCCTGGAAAAACCAGCACCGGCAACAATTAAATCGATTTTCTCTTGTATCGCGGTTAATATAAGCTCTTTAAATTCTCTGACCGCAACCATAATATTTATTCCCACTATGCCATCGGTTAGTTCTTTCGCCTTCCTTATGTGTTCAGCAAGCTCTGGAGGATGAACCCCAGAGGCGGCTATCAGTCCTATGCCACCCTCATTGGCCACAGCGGCTGCCAAAGGGGCAAGAGATATACGTACACCCATCCCTCCTTGAATAATTGGCAAGGATGATTTTAAATTGCAGATTGTTAACTCCGGTAAACTCATATCATCACCAATATCCCCTTATTATTTGTTTTCAATATACTCGACAGCTTGGCCCACGGTTGTTATTGTCTCTGCGTCTTCATCTGATATTTCCAAACCAAACTCCTCTTCAATTGCCATTATTAACTCAACAATATCCAAGGAATCCGCTCCGAGATCATTTATGAAAGATGTCTCAGACTTTACGGCAGACTCATCTACCCCCAATTGCTCAATAATAATTTTTTTGACCTTGTCAAAATTTTCGTTCGACATAAAAATCTCCTCCTTTTAAAATTAAGATTTATAAAACAAAATTAAAACTTTAACTACATTACCATTCCACCATCGACATTAACAACCTGCCCAGTAATATAAGCAGCCTCGTCCGATGCCAAAAAAGCAACCAGATTTGCAACATCTTTCGGTGTACCAAATTTGCCAAGAGGGACACTTTCTATTACTTTTGCTTTTACATCTTCGGGTAATTTTTTTGTCATCTCAGTCTGAATAAAACCTGGGGCAACAGCATTAACCCTTATTCCTCGCGATGAAAGCTCTTTTGCAACAGTCTTTGTTAAACCGATTACCCCAGCTTTAGAAGCTGAGTAATTTGCTTGACCGGGGTTTCCGGATACACCCACAACCGAAGCAATATTTACAATTGCGCCATAACGTTTTTTTATCATGTGGCGAGACACGGCCTGGATGCAATTAAATGTTCCCTTCAAATTTATACTTATAACAGCATCCCATTCTTCTTCTTTCATTCGAATTAAAAGATTATCGCGCGTTATTCCAGCATTATTTACCAATATATCCACTCCGCCTAATTTATCAATACTTTGCTCAATTAACATTACCGCTTCTTTGGAAACTGCAATGTTAGCTTTAATGAACACCGCTCTTCTTCCCATATTTTCAATTATAGAAACGAGCTCATTGGCTGCATCCTCGTTCGCTATATCGTTTACAATTATATCCACACCAAGCTCAGCGAACTTTAAGCAAATTTCTCTTCCTATCCCACGCGCGCTCCCTGTTACAAGTGCAACCTTATTCTCAAAATTCATTCTAACCTCTCCTTATCGAAAAAACAGTTTTCTTTAAAGTGCCGACATCTTCCACGTTTAATTGCGCTACATCTGGAACTATCCTAGAAACAAGTCCCGATAAGATTTTTTTCGGTCCAACCTCAACAAATATTTTCGCTCCAAAAGAGCAAATTTCGTTAACCGACTCTTCCCATCGAACCGAACTTGTAATCTGCCTATTTAAAGCCGTCTTTAACTCCATTGGATTTGTCGAAAATTTGCCGCTAAAATTGGAGACAACTCCACATTTCGCCTTTTTAAATGAAACATCTTTTAAAAATTTAGAAAATTCATCTTCTGCCTCTCCCATTAAGTTAGAGTGAAATCCACCATTTACAGGAAGCTCAACAACCCTCTTTGCGCCAGATTGCTTAAAAAGTTGTATGGCCTCATCGATGATTAAATTTTCTCCTGAAACTACAATTTGACCTGGGCAATTATAATTTGCGCCATTGATTATTCCTTTTACTTTTAATAAATTTATCACTTCATCAACTTCTTTTGAGCTTAACCCAAGAACTGCGATCATTTTGCTCGGATTATTCGATGCAATTTTTTCCATAAGATATGCTCTTTTTTCAATTAACCGCAACCCTGTCTCAAAGTCCAATACCCCGGCAGCAACCAAAGCATTATACTCTCCAAGACTATGTCCGGCTACTATGTCCGGCTCTATTCCCTCTGAACACAACGCTCTATAACAGGCATAATTTACTACAAAAATTGCGGGTTGGGTATTTATTGTCTTATCTAACTCGCCTTTAGGTCCCTTAAAACAGATGTCCGAAATCTGCCTTTGTAAAATTTCATCGGCTTTTTCAAAGATTACGCTGATTTCTTCCATTGATTCTTTTAAATTTTGACCCATCCCAACATATTGGGAACCTTGACCGGGAAAAACAAAAGCAATTTTTTTCTCCAAGAATTAACCCCCGTTACGCTGCTTAAGTTTTGCTGTAATCATGGGAACAATTTCGAACAAATCACCCACCACCCCATAATTGGCAACGTCGAAAATCGGAGCGTTGGGATCCTTGTTGATGGCAACAATGCAATCGGAAGTCTGCATGCCAGCAAGATGTTGAATTGCTCCGGAAATCCCGCAAGCGATGTACAGTTTTGGGCAAACCGTTTTACCTGTCTGCCCAATTTGATGTGAATAAGATATCCACCCTGCGTCAACCGCCGCCCTTGAAGCGCCAATTGCTGCATTCAACGATAAGGCCAATTCTTCCATCATCTTAAAATTTTCTTCTTTTCCCAAACCTCGCCCACCTGCAACAATAATTTCCGCTTCCTCTAAGTTAATCTTCTCGGATAAATCCTCGATAAAATCGAGTAATTTTACTCTGGATACCATAGATTTTGATACGGTTTCCTTAACTATTTCTTTCACTCTCTTTTTATCCCTTTGAGCCCTCTTCATCACCTTTGGCCTCACAGTAGCCATTTGTGGCCGCCTGTTCGGACATATAATCGTTGCCATAATATTTCCGCCAAAAGCGGGTCGCGTTTGCAACAATAATCTGTTTTCTTTATCAATATCTAAACCCGTACAGTCGGCGGTAAGACCAGTCTCCAAAATTGCTGCAACTTTAGGAATTAAGGAGCGACCAAAAGAGGTGGCTCCCGCGAGAACGATTTCCGGCTTATACTTCTCAATCATTCGAACAAGAGTATTAGAATAAACATCCTCTAAACAATCCTTCAGAATGGGATCATCAACCAAATAAACTCTATCAGCTCCACAATATATAAGTTCATCGGCCAAATTGCTTATATTTTCTCCAAGCAAAACAACGGAAAGCTCAACCTTAAGATCTTTGGCCAATTTGCGCCCTTCGCCAAGCAGTTCAAAAACAACACCAGCCAACTCGCCCCGCCTCTGCTCGGCAAAGACCCAGACACCCTTATATTCAGATAAATTTAAAATGGGCTTATTCTCTTTCTTTATAAAAATAGCTTCATATTTGCAAACTGAGACGCACGCAGCGCATAAGGTACATTTATCGTTCACATATGCCTTTTTTTCAACAATATCGATTGCATTGTACATACATGCTTTCTTGCAAAGCTTGCAACCCGTACATTTGCTTAAATCAATTTTTATGCTCAAACAAAAACCCCCAACAAACGTAAAATAAGGTCAATTCAATACCTTGTCTTCCTTCAATTTGCCGATCAGTTGTTCAACGATTTTGTCCGCTTCGCCCTCGAACCTTTCGCCTTTTCTTGAAACTTCGGGAACGAAAATTGTTACAACCTGAGTCGGCGAACCCAATAACCCAATTTTCTCTTCCTCAGCATTTATATCTTTGGCCGTCCAGACCGGTATCTCGGCTTTTTTCGCTCTCATCATGCCACGTAGTGAAGGCACTCTTGGTTCATTTATTTCCTTTACAACGGTGATAACCAAGGGTTTTTCTGTTTCAACCACTTCATAACCATCTTCAACCATGCGCTGCAATTGGATGTGTCCATCTTCTATCTTTTTAATCTGGCTTACATAAGTTACAATTGGTACTCCCAGTTTTTCAGCAATTTCAGGTCCAACTTGCGCTGTATCGCCATCCATCGTCTGTTTTCCGCAAATTATGAGATCAAAATCCCCAAGCTTTTCTATTCCTTTTGACAAGGTATGTGAAGTTGCGAGAGTATCCGCCCCAGCGAAAGCCCTATCTGAAAGCAAAATTACATCATCGGCACCCACGGCAATCGCTTCTTTTAATGCCTCTGCGGCATGAGGCGGCCCCATAGTTATTGCGGTGACTTTCCCGCCAAACTCCTCTTTTATCCTGATTGCTTCTTCCAGCGCATAAACATCAAATGGGTTGACTATACTTTCTGTTCCCTCTCTTACAAGCGTATTTGTTGCCGGATCTATCTTTATCTCCGTTGTAGCAGGAACTTGTTTAATGCAAACGATAATATTCAAAATAATCCCCCAATTATCAGTTTTTGCCAGAGTTCTCTTTAATTAGTTGAAGAGCAATTACATTTCTTTGTATCTGATTTGTTCCTTCGTAAATTTGAAGAATTTTTGCATCACGCATCATTTTTTCAACGGGATATTCCCTCATATAACCATAGCCACCAAGTATTTGAACAGCATCGACAGAAACCTTCATGGCTACATCGGTAGCAAAAGTCTTTGCGATTGCAGAGTCTTTGGAAAAAGTCTTTTCCCCACCATCGATCATTCTGGCAGTGGCATAGACTAATGCGCGAGCCGCTTCGGTCTGGATGGCCATATCAGCCAAAATATGCTGTATAGCTTGAAAGGATGATATTGTTTGGCCAAACTGCGTCCGCTGCCGCGAGTAATTTAAAGCGACATCTAAAGCTCCCTGAGCAAGACCCACCCCTTGCGCCCCAATCCCGGGCCGTGTTATGTCCAATGTTTTTAAGGCAACAATAAAGCCCATTCCTTCTCGGCCAATTAAATTCTCTTTAGGAATCCTGCAATTGTCAAAGACAAGTTCCCTGGTTGCGGAGGACCTTATCCCCATTTTCTTTTCTTTTTTCCCAAAAGAAAATCCTTCCGTTCCTTTCTCGATTACAAACGCCGAGGCCCCGCGACTTCCTTTATTTCGATCCGTTATGGCTATCACGGCATAAATTTCAGCTTCACCACCATTTGTTATCCATTGCTTTGTCCCATTCAAAACATAGTGATTTCCGTCTCTTTTGGCGGTAGTTTGAATACCCGAAGCATCGCTCCCCGCATTTGCTTCCGTGAGACCAAAGGCTGCAAGTTTTTCGCCGGAAGCAATGGCCGGAAGATATTTCTTTTTTTGCTCCTCGTGACCAAATAGAACTATGGGATACGCCCCCAGAGCACTGGCAGCATAGCTTACAGATACCCCGCAGCAAGCTCTGCTTAACTCCTCTACGACAAGAACTGTCTCAAAGCACCCGAAGCCCATACCACCATATTCTTCGGGTATATAAAGACCAAATAAATCAGCCTGCGATAAAGCTTTAATAACTTCCCAAGGAAACTCCTCTTTTTCGTCAAGCTCGGCTCGAACAGGAATTACTTTCTCGTCAGATATTTTTTTAGCTAATTCCTTTATCATCTTTTGGTCGTCAGTTAACATGTAATTCAAAGAATCGACCCCCTTCTAAATTCTTTGTTGGAAAATGAAAATTTTAAATATTAAATTTTCGATTGAAACTTATTTATTTCTTTGAAAAACCATAAAATCTTCAATCTTCAATCTTCAATTCGACGAAGTCGTTTTGCTCCATTTGATTACGTTGGCTCCCCAGGTTAGGCCCGCTCCGAACCCAACCAAAAGCATAACGTCCCCTTTTTTTATCACGCCGCTTTGCCAAAGCTCATCTAGGGCAACCGGTATCGAGGCGGTTGATGTATTGCCATATTTGTCGATATTGTTGACGATTTTATCAAAGCCAACCCCCAATTTTCTAGCCGCGGTTTCAAGAATCCTAATATTGGCCTGATGAGGAATAAAGTAATCAACGTCATCCACCGTTAAATTAGCTTTTCTTAGAGCGGCATTTGTCGCTTGCGGTAGAGCTCTAACAGCAAACTTAAAAACCTCATTTCCGTTCATTTGAACACAGTGAAGTTTCTTTACAAAAGAATCTTTTGTGGCGGGCAAGCCTGATCCTCCAGCTGGAATTTTCAAAAGATTAGCCCCCGCGCCAGTTGCCGCCAGATAATTTGAAAGGATGCCATAGCCCTGCTCTACGACCCCAAGAACTACCGCGCCCGCGCCATCTCCAAACAAAACACATGTGCCACGATCGGTCCAGTCAAGGTGCTTGGAAAGAGCGTCTGCTCCAATTACCAAAACCTTTTTATAACAACCGGTCTCAATAAATTGAGCCCCAATGGCAACGGCATATATAAATCCTGTGCAACCAGCGGATATATCAAAAGCAGGAATAGTTTTCGCACCTAGTTTTTGTTGAACAAGACAAGCAGTTGAGGGCATCACCATTTCGGGCGAGCAGGTTGACAAGATTATTAAATCGATATCCGTAATTTCCAAACCCGCGTCAAATAAAGCTTTCTTACTAGCCGAAACGGCTAAATCAGAAAGGCCCGTATTGTCATCTATAATTCTTCGTTCTGATATACCCGTCCTTGTTTTTATCCACTTATCGCTTGTATCTACAATTTTTTCCAAATCAAAATTGGTTAACGTTTTGCTGGGGAGATGAGAACCTATTCCGATTATTCCTGCAAACGTTTCTTTCTTTAAAATTGTTTTCACCTAAATCCCACCACTTATTTCCGAAACAATATTTTCCAAAACAGCCCTTTTTGCCACCATAATTGCATTTTTAACAGCCTTAGCGTTGGATCTTCCATGACCAATTACACAAACACCATTTATTCCAAGCAGATGGGCTCCGCCATATTCTTCATGATCAAGCTCGCTCTTTAATTTCCTAAAGGATGAGGCAAGCAACACTCCTCCAATTATTTTTATAAACGAAGATTTAACCACAACTTTAATCTGGGAAAAAAATGTTGACGCCAAGCCTTCCATTAATTTAAGCGCAACATTTCCAACAAAGCCATCACAAACAACTACATCAACCTTACCGCTGGGAATATCGTTTCCTTCAATGTTGCCGACAAAACCTTCGATCGATCCCATAAGTTCGTATGATTTCTGTAATAGTTCTCCGCCTTTCCCGCGTTCTTCCCCCACATTTAATAACCCAATTTTTGGTGATTTGATATCCAAAACCTTTGTCGCATAAGCTTTCCCCATTACTGCAAACTGATATAGATTTTTCGGCTTGCACTCTGCATTTGCTCCCGCATCTAAAAGAACAGTTGGCTTACTTAAGGTGGGAATTATAACGGCTATCGCTGGTCTTAAAACCCCCTTAATCCTTCCGATTTTCAACATCGCCGCACTCATGGTTGCGCCAGAATTTCCCGCAGACACCATGGCGCAAGCCTCGCCCTCTTTCACAAGTTGCGCCGCTATAGAGATCGATGAACTTTGTTTGGTCTTTACAGCCCTTGCAGCATGTTCCCCCATCTCAATTACATCTTGTGCGTGTTTTACTCGAATATTTGCACACGGGCTTAGTTTTCTTAATTCGTTGTTTATTTGTTCTTCTTGCCCAACTAATATTATGGACAATTCCTTATCCTCGGCAGCAAGATGAGCCCCTTTTATTATTTCTTTAGGAGCATAATCTCCGCCCATGGCATCAACTGCAACCGTAACTGAAGGTGGGGTCACTTTAATTACTTAACCTCCAAAACTTGCTTACCGTCGTAATGACCACACTCAGGACAAACATGGTGCGGCATCTTTGGCTGATGACATTGTGGACATTCAGAGGCCGTATATTGCTTAACTTTTTTATGATGCGCTCGTCTAGAATCGCGCTTTGCTCTGGATTTCTTTCTTTTTGGAACTGCCAACCAAAAAACCTCCTTTTACTCTTCCCTTTTTTCAAGTTCTTCTTTAATTCTTTTTAATTTTAAAAACCTTAAATCAATCTCATTTTTCGGACAATCACAATAATCATCATTTAAATTCTTACCGCACCTGGGACAAAGCCCTTTACAATTCTCATCACAAATAGATTTAATGGGTAAGCATAATAAAAATGATTGCTCAATTGCTGGTCTCAAATCTATTTTATTATTAATTATTTTAAAAGATTCTTCCACTTCTTTAAAAATGTTTGCCGGTAAAAAAACTTCATCGAGCAAAACCTCTTCTTCAATATCGAATATTCTTAAACAACGGCAACAAGTTAAACGTAATGTTCCGCTAACTTTCCCCCTCACAAACAACTGGTTGCCAATATTCTCAATTGAAAATTTAAAATGAACCGGGCTAGAAAAATTCAACTTTTCTTTGTTATGCAGTGGCCTAAATTCACAATTTTGTTCAAACGCTTTCTTCGCGCCCGAAACTCTAAGTATGTCAGATACATTAATAATTAATTCGCTCATATCACTCAAAATAAAACTTTGTTATTTTAACATAAACAAGCTATACATAAAAAAAGTTCTTGCAAATTTCTATTACAAGAACTTTTGTCTCATTAGCCGGTCAATAAAATTTAAGATTTGGGCTGTATTTTCCCTTGTAATCGATCCCTGCCTCTTTGAACTGCGGAAAGTAATTTACCAAGATTAACTTCCAAATTGGCAAGCATTTCATCTGCATAATCTTCGGCTCCCAAACGAATCTCCCTTTCTTTTTCTTTTGCATTGGCAACAATCTCGCTTGCTTGAGATTCGGCCATTTTAACGATTTCTTGTTCGGAAGCAATCGCGCTAGCATTTTCGCGAGCTTCTTCAATAATTCTATTTGCCTCTTTTTCGGCTTCATTTAACATCTCTTGCCTTTCTTTTACAATCCAACGAGCTTGCTTTAATTCGTCAGGTAAGGCAGAGCGCATTTCATCGATAATATCATATAATTTTTGCTCACTTAACATTATTGTATTACCAAAAGGAACTCTCTTTGCTGTAGCAATAACATCTTCAAATTTATCAACTAATGTCATTATATCCATCTACTTAATGTCCTCCTTTTTTGGCTTGGAAAACTTTTCTCAAACCTTCTCTAACCTCTGAAGTAACGAGTCCTTCCACGCATCCGCCAAACATTGCAATTTCTTTTACTGCGCTTGAACTTAGATACCCATACTGTGTGTTTGCTATCATAAACACCGTTTCAATACTTGGATCCAATTTTTGATTAAACTGAGTCATTTGGAACTCGTGCTCAAAATCTGAAACTGCCCTTAACCCTTTGATTATTGCCGAGGCCCCGTGTTTTTGCGCAAATTCAACCAGAAGCGTTTCAAACGACTCAACCTCAACATTATCTAGTTTTAAATCCTTCTCAACTGCCAACTGAATATATTTTACCCTTTCTTCTAACGAAAAAAGTGGTTTTTTGTCCATACTTTCAAAAACTCCCACAACAACTTTATCAAACAAACGTGCCGCTCTTCCAATTATATCAAGATGTCCGTTGGTTACCGGATCAAAGCTACCAGGACAAACAGCTATCTGCATTATTTTCCCTTCAAACTAATTCAAAAAAACTTACGCTTGTATCCCCATATATACGAGTAAACTTCAAATTTAAATTTACTTCAATTGCCACGGGAGACACTTTTGATGAGTGCTCCAAAATTACCAAACCATTATCGCTTAATACTCTTCTTGCCACAAGTTCTTTAAGTAAGGAGTCTAGCACACCGTAATTTATTTTATAAGGGGGATCAAAAAAAATCAAATCATATTGCCCATTCTTGTCGGTATAATTTACAAAAAAGTTATGCGCCGATTTTTTTAATACAACTGCTCTCTTATCCAAAGAAGTCTTAGCAAGATTTTTATAAATTATATCGATCGCTATTTGATTGTTTTCAACAAATACAGCCGTTTGGGCACCCCTACTTAAAGCCTCAATCCCGAAAGCTCCTGAACCAGCAAACAAATCAAGAACTTTTGCTTCAGGAATTTTATCTGCAATTATATTAAAAATTGACTCTTTTGCTCTGTCAGAGGTTGGCCTTGTTCCCAACCCTTTCGGCGATATTAACTTATGCCCTTTAGCAACACCAGCGATAACGCGCATTTTTTTGGCCTCAATTTTATAAAAACTACTAAATTAAAATTTAATCTTTGGCTAACTAAAAAATAACCAATCTAGGTTTTTGGAAAATTTTCTTTTAACTGCCCTCATTAGTGGTTTGTGAATCGATAATGCGAGTTCGGGATCTTTCTCGATTATAGCGAAAGCTTCTTCTCTGGCTTGAATAAGAACATCTATATCCCTCGTCAATTTGGCAAGCATAAGATCGGGAAGCCCCGACTGACGAGTACCAAAAAGTTGTCCTTCTCCCCTTATTTGTAAATCGGCCTCCGCCAGTTTAAAACCATCTTGTATATTTTTTATTGCCTTCATTCTTGCCCTGGATTCATCGGTAGAAAGGTCGGCAAAGAGTATGCAATAAGACTTATGTTCTCCGCGACCTATCCTGCCTCTCAGTTGATGAAGTTGTGAAAGACCAAATCGATCTGCATTTTCGATCAGCATAACTGAAGCGTTGGGAACATCGATACCAACTTCAATCACGGTTGTTGAGATTAGTATGTCAATTTTACCCGCGCGAAAATCTTTCATTATCTCTTCCTTGTTTGCGGTCTTGATTTTCCCATGAATAACCTCCACCGCAAAGTCGGGAAATATTTCTTTTTTTAAACGCACGACTTCATCCATAACGGCCTTTGCTTCAAGCTTATCCGACTCTTCAATCAAAGGACATACAACATAGGCTTGCCTTCCATTTTTTATTTCGTCTCTAATTTTTTCATATGCTCTCTTTCGATGCCGATTATCGCAAACAAAGGTTTCAACATAATCAGACAAATCCCGCCCTCCTGGTCGTTCTTTTATTACTGACACATCAAGATCGCCATATAAGGTTAGAGATAACGTTCTCGGTATAGGAGTTGCAGTCATTATTAAAAAATCTGGACAAACACCCTTCTCCTTCAACCTTACCCTTTGCTCAACTCCAAAACGATGCTGTTCATCAACAACAACCAATCCCAAATTATTAAACTCAACCCCTTCTTGGATTAATGCATGAGTGCCGACGACAACATCAATATTTCCCTTTTTTATTTCATCTTGAAGTTCTTTTTTTCTCTTAGAAGTCAAGCTGCCAGTTAAATTTACAGAGACCATTTTAAGCTTATCCAAAATTTCTTTTATCTTACAAAAGTGCTGATTTGCAAGAACCTCCGTTGGCGCCATAATCGCACCCTGATAACCACTTTTTACACTTGCAAATAATGCTGCTAAAGCTACAATAGTTTTTCCCGAACCAACCTCACCCTGTAATAAACGATTCATGGGTAGCGGGCTGACCATATCCTTGCAGATTTCCTCAATTGCCCTTATTTGGTCTTTGGTTAATTTAAAGGGAAGCAGATTGAGAAAAGAAGCGATCTCTTCTTTTCTGATGATATGCTTTATCCCTGTTGCGCTTTGTTCAAACCTCTTCTTTTTAAAAGCTAAAGCCAACTGCATTAAAAAGAGTTCATCAAAAAGCAACCGCTTCCTGGCTAAATTTAAAGTATTTTTCGTTGAGGGAAAATGTATTTCTTTCAAACTAAAACACAAACTGGGGATCTTTAATTTTTTTCTCATTTCGATGGGCATATAATCGGAAATATTTATAAATTTATCTAGCAAGTTTTTAATTACCTTTCTAATCAAGGTGGGTGATAAATCTTGAGTTGCTGGATGTATCGGAATTATCCGGCCAGTATGGACTCCTTTTTGCCAACCATCTTCACCGACAGAAGAATCTGGTTCATTTAAAATATCGTACAATGGATTTTGAATTTGTATCAGCCCATACTTATAAGTAACTTTACCGCTGAAAGCAACTTGCATTCCTTCTCTTAATTTTTTGACAACATAATCCTGATTAAACCAAGTCCCGTAAAGGTAACCCGTGTCATCAAAAATTCCCACACTTAAAACCCTTGTTCCCTTTTGACCCTTATATTTTTTTATATCCACAACTTTGCCAAATACAGTAACCTCCTCACCTTCCTTAATCTGAGATATCTTTTTTATCTCAGCAAAATTCAAATATCGATGAGGAAAATGGTAGAGAAGATTCTCAAATGTATCTATTCCCAACCGCCTAAATCGCTTACCCATAATGCTTCCAACGTGTTTTGCCGATTCGATTGGCTGATCGAGAAAAGCGTCGATCTTTATAGAATCAAATTTTGGAAGGCTGTCGAAACGCTTTGAGATATTAGCTTCTTCGTTGGCTGAATAAGAGCTTGAACAAACAAAATCGTAATTTATGCTCTGAAGATATTCCGCAAAACCACCTATTACCGAGATGTTGTTCATCCCTAGTTTTTTTTCAAGCTCAATTGCTCTTTTCTCGTCAACCATAAAGATTATTCCTGATAATAAACCACTGCCATGGCTCCGGGCCCGGTATAAGTTCCAATCACAGAACCAATTTCTCCCTCAACCAACCATGTCGGCTTAAGTTCCGCTTCTGCAAAAACTATTTTTAAATATGAAAGATTGTCGGGTGCATTGCCATGCGCGAGAACCAAATAATAGGGCCTGCTCTGATTTATGTTTTTCTTAACGATGGAAACAATTTCTTGAATAGCTTTCTTGGTTCCTTTAACTTTTTTTAATGGGGCCACCACTCCATCCTCAAGGGTAAGAATTGGTTTAACATTTAACAAGCTTCCGACCAAGGCCTGTGCCTTCCCTATGCGGCCACCTAATTGTAGATACTTTAAAGTATCTACAATAAATAAAATCTTTGTCTTTTCACTCGCTTTTTCCACAACCTGAATAATCTCCTTAGCCGTTTTCCCCTCATCGCGTGCCTTAACGGCTAAATCTACCAGAACACCTGTTGCCAAAGAAGCTAACTTGCCATCAATTATGGTTACGGGAATATCAACATTTTCACTGGCTATCTGAGCTGATTGAATAGTACCGCTCAATTTTGATGAAAGATGTATCGAAATTATATGAGAACATTTCTCAGAAAGCCTTTTATAAACTTCTTCGAATTCAGCAACGGTCGGCTGCGAAGTCTTGGAAAGAACATTGGAAGCCATCAGTTTTTGATAAAACTCTTTTGGTTTAATATCGATCCAGTCTTTGAACATTTCATTTTCGAAGCGAACAGTTAAAGGAACCATGCTAACATCATGCTTTTCGTAATAAGATAGTTCAAAATCAGCGGTACTATCGGTCACAATTGCAACTTTTTCCATCTTTTTACCTCCACTTACACTTTGATTATCAGTTTTTAGCCATTATTTGTTCTTAATTTAAAACTCCGAGCGGTTAAGATAATTTATTAGTTTGCTGATTTCCATGCCCCATACCTTCTACCCAAAATTTTTCACCTTTAATTTTAAACTTCTCCCTTTCGACCATCAGCCAATTAATATACCACTATATTTTAACCAGAGATTGCCACGCTCCACTCGCAATGACCTTCCCCTTTCTTTACACATTACCCTTATATGTGCTATAAGCCCCGCCAGAGGCGGGCATGCATCAGCTATTTGCCGTATGTCATTTTATTCGACCCCAATGATTAGGGGGTAAAGAGCTTGTCCTCCCTCATGAACTTCTACCTCAACACCAGGATAATTTTTTTCAATAATTTTCTGCAATTCGTCTAAATCCTTTTCATCAACTTCTTCGCCAGATAAAAGAGTCACAACTTCGGTTTCATCGCCAATCATTTTATTTAATAAATCGGCGGCTGTTTTAATAAATGATTTTCCAGAAACACCAATCTTATAATTGATAAGTCCGATAAAATCACCCTTTTTTATCTTGCCAATCGGGGTCTCGGAATCTCTAACAGCTTTAGTAATCTCACCAGTTTTCACGCTAGACAGAGAGTCCGTCATATTTTCAATATTTGAGAGAAAAGATTCATCCTCATTGTAAGCCAAAAGGGCTGCAAACGTCTCAGGAATCGACTTGGTTGGCACGACACCGACTTCCTTATCTGTCAGTTCTCTCACCCGCTGAGCAGCCAAAATTATATTCTTATTATTGGGAAGAATGATCGTTTTTGATGCACCCGTATCCTCAACTATCTTTAGAATATCGGAAGCGCTTGGGTTCATTGTTTGACCACCATTTACAATCCCTTGAACACCCAAGCTTACAAGTATCTTCTTAATTCCAGCGCCATTAGCAACTGCGACAAGACCGATTCCACCTATATCCTGAGCCAGTTGCCTTACCTTTTGTTCGCTTTCATTTTGCATATTATTAATTTTAATCTCGGATATAGAGCCCCTATCGGTGGCCATTTCCAGCACTTTGCCTGGCTCATTGGTGTGTATGTGAACATGAGTAAGGGTTTCTGAACCCACAACCAAAATGGAGTCACCAAGGGAGTCAAGCTGTTCTTCAAATTTCGATATATCAATACCGTCGCTTATTAAAATAAATTCAGTACAGTACCGATATTCTAATGAAATATCTTCGGCAAGTTGCAAAACAGGTGCATTGTAATCGTTCAATTCCTCGCTTTCAACTTCACCTCTCATGAAAGATAATGCTCCGCTCATCATAATAGCTAAACCCCAGCCGCCCGCATCCACCACTCCCGCTTCTTTTAGAACTGGCAATAGCTCCGGTGTTCGTATAACGGACTTCTTTGCCTCGTTTAATATATACTCTAAAAATACATCCAGTTCGGTTTCTTTATCAAAATTATTTGATGCCGCCGCCGCATCCTTGATGACGGTAAGCATCGTTCCTTCTACGGGTTTTCTGATGGCCCTATAAGCAACCCGCGCACCATTCTCAAGAGCTTCTTTAAGATACGTAGATGTTATGAACTCTTTCGAAGACAAAACCTCACAGATACCTTTAATTATTTGAGAAAGTATTACACCCGAATTACCGCGACCACCCATAAGCGAACCGTGTACAAGCGCCTTGCAAACGTCTTCCAAGGTATCGGATTTAGATTTTCTTAACTCATCATCAACAGCTTTCATGGTTAAAACCATATTTGTTCCCGTATCTCCATCGGGAACTGGGTAAACATTAAGCATGTCTATCTCTTCTTGGTGTTTTTTAAGAGCATCCAAAGCGGCTTTTATTAGATTAGGGAGGTCTTTTGCTGTAAGCTTAAGCATAAACAATAACTCTTTTCGTAGATTATTTTCTTATCTTAACCCCTTGAATGTGCACATCAACATTGCTCACTTTTAATCTAGCGTATTTCTCGATTTCATGTTTAACACGCCCAGCAAGATTTCGAACAACTTCGCTTAAATTTGTCCCATACTCGATTATCACATACAAACCAACCTCAACTGTGCCATCTTCTAAAATATCTATCTTTATACCCTTTTTTAGCTTATCCCGAGTCAGTAGCTGAGCAACTCCAGCCTTGGTGTTGGGGCTAGCCATACCAACGACGCCATAACTTTCAAATGCGGCATATCCCGCCAGATCCGCTATGACATCGTTTGCAACGTTAATTTTACCAGCACTTTCTTTATCTTTGGGCATCTAAACCTCCTGTTGTAAAAAATGCATAAAACTTATGCGGATTATAACACAAAAAAATGAGGTTCTCCTTGCAAAAGGTCTTTCATAATGTTAACATTTGTCAAGCAAAAAAGATAAATTGAAATAGGAGCGTTTTTATATGTCAAGTAAATGTGAAGTCTGCGGGAAGGGTCCGCAATTTGGGAAAAATGTAAGTCACTCACATAAGAAAACACTGAAGACTTGGAAAGCAAACATTCAAAACAAAAGAGTAGTAGTAGACGGAAAAACAAAAAGAACCAATGTTTGCACCAGATGCGTCAAATCCAACAAAGTAGCTAAAGTCTAAGATTGTACGCTGGCAAAATACTTAACATTCCTTGTGTTTCTAAATTTTTCTCTAATTAACCCCACAAACACAGATACAATTTCAGGGTCAAATTGTTTGCCTGAATTTTTTAATAATTCCTGAATTGCTTCTTCAACACTTAGGGCTTTGCGATAGGGTCGCTTAGAAGTCATCGCATCAAAAGAATCTGCAACAGCTAAAATTCTGGAACCAAACGGTATATTTTCTCCCTTAAGGCCAGCCAAATAACCATTCCCATCATACCTTTCGTGGTGATGAAGAATTAATGGCACAACTTCCTTTAGTTTTGGAATGCTGCCGATGATTTGAGTAGCTATCCTCGGATGTTTTTTAACCAACTCATACTCCTCGTCATTTAAATTTGTAGATTTATTTAAAATTGCTTCTTTTACTCCAATTTTTCCAATGTCATGTAAGAGCGCGGCCGTATGTAGGGCTCCTGTTTCCTCTCCTGTTAGTTTCATTTTTTTGGCGATCTCTATTGAATATTTCGCTACATTATCAGAATGACCCCTTGTATAAGAATCTTTTGCTTCAATTGTCTCCGCAAACGCTTTAACCGTTTCCATATAAAATATTTCCAGCTGGTCAAAGAGTTGAGCATTATGTATTGATACAGCGGCTTGCGTGGCAAGAGTGGAAAGAAATCTAAGATCGTCATAAGAAAACTTCCGTTGAGATCGTGATCCGATATTTATTACGCCTATAATATCATCCTTTATTTTAAGTGGCACCGAAAGAGCTGAGCAAATATCATCTCTGCCTTTAAGATGTTTAAAACGGGGATCCTTTGAAAGGTCACCCAAAAGCAACGGCTCTCCCTTCATAGCAACCCAACCAGCAACGCTCTCTCCTTGCTTTAAACTAGTTACTCCTTTCGTTTCTTTGTTTATTCCTTTAGCTGCGTTAATCTTTAAGGTGTTTGTATTTTTGTCCAGCAACATGATCGAACCCGTATCGGCCTCCATTGTATTTAAACAACATTCCAACATAAAATTGAGCAATTTTTCCAAATCCAATGTTGAAGCAAATGCTTTGCCCACTTCATATAGAATAGTAAACTCCGCTGCTTTTTGTTGTGTCCCTTTATACAATTCAGCGTTTTGGATAGAAACTGCAACCTGTTCAACAACTGATTGAAGCAAATTTGCATCTTTTTGAGAGAACGCATCATGAGATGACATATTATGCAAGATTATTACCCCTCTTACGCAGCCGCCAAATACTATGGGGGCTTCTATAACTGAAGCCGATTTTGAGTCCTCGGGATTTTCTAATATTTGAGACAAACAATGCCGGTGTTCATTTATTTTTGAGCCTAAGAAAACACTGGCTTCCTTTGATTGGAAAAGATATTTTATATGAGGATCTGTGGATTCCACCACACGCCCCTTCATCTCTTTAGAATATCCATAAACCGAGCCGATCTTCACAGTATTTCCCTGATCGCCTTTGAAAAGAATGAGTCCTCTTTCGGTTCCTTTTATAATGTCACAAGAAAATTTCAAAATTTCATCTAAAAGTTTTTCTAAGTCTAAGGTTGATAAAATCGAACCGCTGATTTTTTGAAAAAATAAATAATCATCCAAACAACCTTCCGCTTTTTCTTTTCTTTTCTTTTCAATTTCAGTATAAAATCCTGAAACCAAGGCAACAGTAAGAAAAACAATTGAACGCACGATTAAACCCTCAGTAGCAACTTCAGATGAGAAAATTTTAGAAAATAAAGTCAGATTGAAAGGAACGTAGAGTGTACTTGCCAGAATCGCTACAATTAAGCTCACCCTTAATCCGCAATAAAATGCAGCGACTATTATGGGTATGTAGTAAAGATGAGAGTAGTACGTTGGTTTACCTTCTCTAATATAAATAAGAAACGTGATGATCGCCAAAGAAAAAAATATGCCTAAAATGATAGGCAACTTATCTTTTTTCATCTATATACCCCTTTGCACGATTTAACAATGCATATTTTATATCGACACCATACAGAAAAACTTTATAGTTAAAGTTGAGAAATAAATGATGGGAGTGTTTGAAAAGAGTTTTTACCAAAACAAATTGCGCCGGCGATCCTATCGCCAACATATTTCTTGGCAAATTCTGCCGCTTCTGGCACATCTTGTCCCAAGGCTAGCTGAGAAGCAAGCGCAGTGGAAAAAATACAACCGGTTCCCCTAACATCTTTGTTTATTTTTTTATCAGAAAATTTATACTCAACAATTCCGTCAAACAAAAAATCTATACACTCACCACCCGGAAGGTGCCCGCCTTTAATTAATACCCATTCCGAGCCAAACATTTTTATTTCCTTCGCGGCCTTTTTTACATCGTTAAAATCTTTTATTGGAAACCCCGCAAGTCTTTCCGCTTCAGGAATATTTGGAGTAATGATACGGGCTTTAGCAAACAAACGAACCTTTGTAAGCGAAATTGCAGAAGCGCTCAAAAAAGTTGTCCCGCTAGAAGATCGAAAAACAGGATCTATAACAAAATTTTTTACTTCTATTTCATCGACAATATTTGAAATTACCTCCACTGATTCTCTCGAAGCAAGCATCCCCGTTTTTATGGCATCAACATTTGTATCTGCAAAAACAGCTTCCAGTTGTTTGGAAATTATTTCCTTAGACAACTTTTCTATGCTTGATACACCAGAACTATTCTGAGCAATTACTGCCGTTAAAACGCTATATGGAAAAACCCCCAGATCAGCAGCGGTAAATCTATCTACTTGAATACCGGCGCCACCGCTGGGATCCGATCCGCCGATCACCAACAATTTCTTTATTTCCAATTAAAACACCCCTTTTTAAAATGCTCGTACCCTTCCAGCAATGGTTCCTTTGAACCCTCTTTGGTTAAAAGATATATTCCTTCTTCTTTCTCCAAGACTTCTCCGATCAACTTAACCGTGGTCCCCGTTTTAGATTCTATGCATCGAATGATCTCTTCTGCGTCTTCGGGAGAGACGGTCAAAACAATTTCATAATCTTCGCCGCCATAAAGAGCAAAATCCTTGGGCGCTTTTTTAGCAATACTTGCAACTTCTTCAACAGTCTCAGGAATAGGTAAACTTTTTTCATAAATTGCGGCTCCTACTTTGCTGGCATCGCAAATGTGCCTTATCTCCCCAGCAAGACCATCGCTTACGTCTTCGATTGCATGCGCCCCACAAGTTTTGGCAATCCTGGCTTCTTTTAATCGAGGGGTGGGTTCCAAAAGAGCACTTATCAGATTATTATCCGTAATTGCCGATTTATAACTTAATAAAAAAAGTCCTGCAGATGAGGCGCCAAGACTACCCGTTACTAAAATTTTATCTCCCACTTTTGCATCACTTCTTTTTGTCGCAAAATTAGATTCGACTTTACCCACCATGGCAACGTTGATTATCAAAGAATGTGGGGACAGAGCCGTATCGCCACCGACTATCGAAAAATTATATTCTTTGGCAACGTTCAACATTCCCCTGTAAATTTCTTCGATGAATTCAACCTCGGTTTTGGGCATAACACCCATTGAAATTAATGCATAAGCGGGCATGGCTGACATTGCGGCAATATCGCTGATATTGACCAACATTGATTTCCGTCCCAGCTGATATGCCGAAATTTTGGTGAGTTCAAAATGGACTCCTTCAATTAAAATATCTGTTGTTAAAACGGTGTTGTAATCCGAAGGGATATTGACAACTGCGGCATCATCTCCAATGGGAACAATTATATCTTTATTTTGAACCCCAGCTAAATTGGAGATTTTTTTTATCAATTCAATTTCACCAATATCTTCGATATACATTCCTTTACCCTTTACCCATTTTCCTTGTTTTAGCTTTTCCCAGATATTCATCAACCAACTTTAAAGCACAAAAATCCCCGCACATCGTGCAAACATCTTTGCCTTCCTTCTTTCTCTCTTCGTAAGCATTTCTTGCTTTTTCTGGATCAATTGCTAACTTTAGCGCATTTTCCCAATCTAAACGACGTCTGGCTTTCGTCATCCTTAAATCCCAATCTTTTGCTCCTGGGAGCCCTTTAGCAATATCTGCAACATGAGCTGCTATTTTTGAAACGATGACTCCTTCTTTGACATCGTTTGCGGTTGGCAAACCAAGATGCTCACGCGAAGTCACATAGCATAGAAAATCTGCTCCCACCGAAGCTGCAAAAGCGCCGCCTATTGCTGATACAATATGGTCATATCCCGGGGCAACATCGGTCACGATGGGGCCGAGTACATAAAAAGGAGCATCTTTACAGATTTCTTTCTCCAACCTTATGTTTGTTTCAATTTGATTGAGCGGTACATGTCCCGGACCCTCCACCATCACTTGAACTTCCGCTTCTCTCGCTCTATCAACCAGCTCGCCAAGCGTCAAGAGTTCTTGAATTTGCGCACAGTCTGTAGCATCAGCTATACAACCCGGACGCATTCCATCGCCAAGACTTAAAGTAACATCATATTTTTTTGCGATGGAAAGGAGTTCATCAAATTCTTCATAAAGAGGATTCTCTTTATTATTATGCAATATCCATCCCATCATAAAAGCGCCCCCGCGACTTACCACATCCATCTCGCGGCCTTCTTCGTTTAAGACACTTATTGCCTTACGAGTAACCCCGCAATGAACCGTTATAAAATCTACTCCATCTACCACTTGTTCTCTAATAACTTCGAAGATATGGTCTTTCGTCATATCAACAATATTCCCGTACTTTGATTTTGCATCTATTGCCGCTTGATAAATCGGAACTGTTCCGATTGGAACGGACGATCTTTTAATAATCTCTTTGCGAATCTTGTTTAAATCACCACCCGTGCTGAGATCCATAACGGTATCGGCCTTTGCTTCAATTGCAACTTCCAATTTTTTAAGTTCTTCTTTAAACAAAGGGTACTCTTCTGATGTGCCTATGTTTGCATTAACTTTTGTTGTAAGACCTTCTCCGATTCCTACCGGTTTAACATGTGGGCGATTAATGTTTTTGGGTATAACCACCTTTCCGCAAACAATTTTCTCCAGTATTGACTCAACCTTGCAAGCCTCATCTCTTGCAATGGCTTTTATTTCGTCAGGAACTTCTCCTGCTTTAATTCTCGTAATTAAAGTCATTTAACCCACTCCCAACTTTTCAAAAGCAATCTGAGCCGCTTTTTCTCCAGACAACATCATTCCACCGAAGACTGGTCCCATTCTGTGCCCCCCGGCTACCGCGTTAGCAGCCATACCCGCAACTATAAGCCCGGGATAAACTTCCTTCGTTGTATCTAAAAGCACTCTTTCACCCACATCAGCCCACATGGGTTTTTCGCCCTTAACATTAAACTTTGCTTCGGGGATTTTTCTTTCAACCACCCGACAAACTTCGGCATCATGACCAGTGCCATCTATTACAACCTTAGCGGAGATTGACAGGGGATCAACGTGCAATCCCGCCATGTCAACAGGAGTCCAATTTATCACCAATCCCATAACTGCATCATCATCCCGTATCATTACATCTTCAACGCTCATCAAATTAAATACTTGAACACCTGCATCACAAGCCTCACTAATAAGCTTGCCTACAGATTCAATTGAATTTGCAACGTAATAACCGGGCTCATATTCAGCATATTTTATTCCAAAATCATCAAGAATCCTACATGCCTCAGATTGCACAACGATACGGGGAAACATCATACCGCCTCCCCACATTCCTCCACCCAAAGACAGTTTTTTCTCAAAAAGCGCGGTTTTTACACCCTTTCGAGCCAAATAGGTTGAAGCGATCAGGTTTGCTGGTCCCCCTCCCACCAGCGCGGCATCCACCTCGGAATATTCAATAAAAACTTTTAAAAATTCTTTTACAATCGCTTTTGTAATTGTAACTTCATTTAGACTCACAATTTGACCTCCTTGACCTCTTTATTTTTTCGAATAAGACATGGCTTTCTTCTTTCATGTCTGGAGCAACGGCCACCGCAGAGATAATTGCCACACCATCCGCGCCTGCTTCCATCACCGATTGAATGTTATCGCTTGATATGCCACCGATAGCCACAACCGGGATATCAACATAATTTTTAATATCGATAAGACCATCAATTCCAATTGGCTTACGTGCATTTTTCTTCGTAATGGTGGGAAAAATCGGACCAACACCAATATAGTCTGCACCATCACTTTCGGCTTTTAACGCATCTTTAACATTCCCACAAGAAGCGCCAATTATAGCACTGCGACCCAGTATCCGTCGGGCTACTTTTACGGGCATATCCTCCTTGCCTAAGTGGACTCCTTCCGCTCCAACCGCTTGAGCGATGTCCAGTCGATCATTTATAATTAAAGGAACATTTGCCGCCCTTGTTCTTCTGTGAAGCTCACGAGCGATTTTAAATAACTCCACGGTGTTTTTATTTTTTTCTCTAAACTGAATAACCGTTGCGCCCCCTTCTATTGCCGCTTCAACAACATCAAGATGGCTTCTTTTAAAATCCAATGCCTCCGAAGTGATCACATAAAAAGAAAAATTCATAAAAACCTCACAAAAAAATCCGCCAAACAGCGGACAGGATTTATGATATCTTGCATCCCTACGCTGGCATTATCCAGACAGGTTTTAAGGGTCTTCCCCGCCGCCTCTGACGGTGAACTCTCAGCTAAAAGCTCCCCTTGCATCCATATTTGATTATAACTTCATATTACTGCCACTTCCGAAAAACGTCAAACTAAGATAACACCCATTTATTCTATACTTCTTAAAATCGGATATGGATTTACGGCTCTCCCGCCGCCCGGATGAACTTCGAAATGTAGGTGGCATGCGCCTCCTCTTGCGTTACCCGTATCGCCAACAGAACCTATAATCTGACCTGCCTCAACATGACCGCCAGAAACAGCAAATCCGTTCAGGTGCATATAATAAAAATTATCGCCGGTGTCGCCGTGTAAATATATCGTCATCCCGCCATTTCGGCTGCCACTTGTCTTTACTATTCCACTTACACAAGCATAACAAGGAGTCCCTCTGGTTGCAAAAATGTCGCAACCCTGATGCCGATGCCCTTTTCGAGGAGCCAACCAACTATCGCTGTACGCATAGGGCCTGGCCACAGGAAAACAGCTCATTCTAACCCCTTTAATTGTGCGAGAAGAAACCCGTGGTGCATTTCGTAGATCCTTCTCAATATTGGAAAGTAATCCTTTGGTCTCCTTAAATTTTTTATCCAGCTCTTTTTGTTTCTTACTCAACCTTTTTAATAACGCCTTTTGTTGAGACCGCCTTAACTCTAATTCTTCTTTCTCTTGTTGAAGTTCTATTTTTAAATTTCTCGTTTCATCAATGATTTTCGCATCCCAGGCGCCAATTCGCTCATACAAATAAAAACGCGTTAAAAAATCATTAAAATCGACCGATTCCATAAAAACCTGTAAAAAGCTTAGTTCTTCTTGTGTGTAAATGGCTTTCAATCGAGAATTTAAGACATTTTTTTTTGTTTCAAACTCTTTCTCGGTGGTTACAAGACGCGCTTTTGTTTTATCTTCAGCAGAAACGGTTTCAATGTACTCACCATAAGCCGAATCATATTCTCTTGCTGCCTTATTAAGCTGAATTTGAAGATTGTTTATTTGACTCTTAGCATCTTTAGCTTGTTTTTGTTTAGAAGAAGGCGCGCAAAGACCATAAGCTGAAAACACCAATAACAAAATTATCGAAAAACTTAAAACAAAAAAAACCTTTAGTTTTCGGATTCCCATCGCCCCCGAAATGCTCAAATTATTTTAATTTTATTACAATTAAACCGCCTAAGCAATGTTGCTTATTTTTTGAAAAAATATATTCTTTTTAAAAATTTTTTTTGATATACTTCTTCCAGCAAAACCACCACTAAAGGGAGACAAGATGATAATTAATTTAGCCATGAACATGATTGGAGGCCTGGGGCTATTTATTTACGGAATACAAGAAATGGGAGATGGCCTACAAAAAATTGCTGGCGACAGGATGCGGAAAGTGTTGGAGGTTTTAACCACCAAACCTTGGAGGGGCGCCATGGTTGGAGCGGGCGTAACTGCCCTCATACAAAGCAGCAGCGCAACAACGGTGATGTTGGTTGGTTTTGTCAACGCGGGGCTTATGAACCTTCAGCAAGCGATCGGCGTAATCATGGGAGCAAACATAGGAACGACAATAACTGGGCAGATGGTTGCCTTTCACATAGATAAGTATGCGTTGCCCGCAATCGGAATAGGATTTGCCATAACCTTCCTTAGTAAAAGAAAACTTTATAAATTCTTTGGGCAAACGTTGCTTGGGTTTGGGATACTCTTCCTCGGCATTTCTCTAATGAAAGATGCCGTAACTCCCCTGAAAGAAAGCAAAGCTTTGATTGATGTTTTGATCACTTTTGGTCAAAAACCACTTTTGGGCGTACTCGTGGGTATGCTATTTACCGCTGTGATACAAAGCAGCAGCGCCACCATGGGTCTCGTTATTGCTTCAGCAACCGCGGGTTTGCTTAACATAAATTCAGCCATTCCAATTGTTTTGGGTGCGGAGATTGGCACGTGTATAACCGCAATGTTGGCAAGCATCGGAACATCCATTGCCGCCCGCCGCTCAGCCATGGCCCACTTAATGTTCAATGTGCTTGGAACCATAATATTTTTGACCATTTTACCGTTCATTATTAAAGCCGCGACTTTCACCTCTACAAACATTGCGAGACAAATTGCAAATGCCCAAACCTCGTTGAATATAATTTGCACCATCATAGGGTTGCCTTTGGTCGGTTTGTTCGCAAAAGCAGTTACCTTTTTAGTGCCGGGAGAAGAAGTTATCATCCAAAGAGGACCTATTTACTTGGATCCGAATATCACGGGCACGCCATCCGTCGCCTTTGGCCAGGCAACCAAGGAAATTGCCAGAATGGCCCGCTTGACCGTGGAGATGCTGGATTATGATAAAGAAATGATATTTAACCAAAACAACAAAGTAAAAAAACAGGTAGAACAGCGCGAAGAGGCCGTCGATAACCTCGCAGGAGAAATAACTAAATATTTAACCAAGATTTCACAGCAATCGATGAGTCCCGAGCAGTCAAGGAGACTTACCATTCTTATGCATGTTGTAAATGACGTCGAAAGAGCCGGAGACCACGCCGAAAACATAATGAAGATAAGCGTAGAGAAAAATGATGAAAAGATACCTTTTTCAAAACACGCCGAAAAAGAACTGGAAATGTTATATACCGACGTCAAAATGATGTATAGCAACATTATATATGCTTTTGAAAACGACGATGTAGAGATGGTAAAAAAATATCAGGAGCTCGAAGACAAAATTGATGAAATAGCACGAAGCGCTCGTTTCGAACACATAAGTAGATTGAAAGAAGGTGTCTGTCTCTCCGCAGCCGGAATAATGTTTCTTGACATTATAAATCACTTTGAAAGAATCGGAGACCTTGCAAATAATCTCGGATATGCAACGCAAGGAGAGATAACAAAACTTTAATTTGTTAAAAATCAGCCAAGATACACTTCTTGCTTAAGTACCCCAATATAAGGCAGATTGCGATATTTTTGGTCATAATCTAAACCATATCCAACCACAAAAACATCGGGGACATCAAAACCTTTGTAGCTTATAGGAATATCTATTAGGCGACGAACTGCTTTATCCAGAAGAGTGCACACTTTTAAGCTCGCAGGTTGCCTCGCTTTTAAATTTTTCATTAAATAGTTTAACGTCAGACCCGTATCAATTATATCCTCTACAACTAGCACGTCCTTGCCCTCGATGCTTTCTTCTAAATCTTTGATTAATTTTACGGCACCCGTTGTTTCGGTTGATGGACCATAACTAGAAATGGCCATAAAGTCAATTGAAGTGTGTATGTCTATGCTCACCATGAGGTTTGCAAGAAATACCACCCCGCCTTTTAATATGTTAATTAATAAGAGATCTTTGCCTTCATAATCACGGCTTATCTCCTTGCCTAAAAATCTTACTCTGTCTTCGATTTCCTCTTTGGAAAACAAAACCCTCTCAACGCCATCGTGTAAACCACTTTTCAATCGTGTTCCTCCAAACAAAAAAAATGTAAAATGAATTTTAACACATTTGTCAGATATTTCTTTAATAATAATGCAAGATCAATTTTTAACTTTTTCGTGATATTGCAATCCGTATTTTATCAACAAATTCTTAAAATCTTTTTGATACAAAACCTTTATCTTGATGTCCGGGTATATTTCTCTCAGTCGTCGAACCTTTTTGTTCTTTTTGGTAACCAGTCTTTGATTTAACGTTGTTAGCTCAATATACAAATCGAAATCGGGGAGATAAAAGTCGGGAGCGAAACTCTTAACAATATTTTCTTTTTTGTCCCATTCGATAGGAAAAGTTGTTGGCTCATAAAGCCACCTAATATGATAAAAATCGAGGATCCTTGCACAAATTCTCTCACTTGGGTGAGCAAAGTTTACTTCATCCGCTTTTTGAAATTTTTGGTTTTCTAGACTTTTGGAAAATTTTAAATTATCCACCATATAACTTAATCTCCTATGTTATTATTTTATAACAAGTTAATAAAATTTTCTTATAAAATAATTTTTAATCAAGACTGGCGGGAGAAAACATGATTTTGGACAAGTGTGTTTTGCACTCAATTTTAGCAATCTTAAGCCAAATTGGTCTATTTTTATCAGGACTTGGCGGTGGAACCTATCTCTTAATTAAAAAAGGGGGGTTGAATTCTGAATCAAAAATTTTTCTTGCAAAGAATCAACACAAATTCAACCTTATATGCTTAATAATCAGCTTTGTTTTTCTAACAGCTGCGCTCGTTGTTGGATTTTTGCAAGCCAAAAAGTTATGGGATGTTTATTGGGGATGGGATGTCAAGCAAATTGGCTCAATAATTCTATGGTTATATTATTTTACAGCCATTCTCGTAATTGGTTGGCATGGATTCTTTAAAACTAAAAAAACCGCTTACATCGTCTCTTTGTTTGCGTTGAGTGGCATTGTCTTAATGAGCATAAATATTTTCATTTTAAATATATTCTCAAAATTACATCGTTATTTATAGCAGATTTCCTCAAATTTAGATCGAATATTCTCCCAATGCGTCCCCCTCCAATAATGCCTTCCGCAAGAAGTGCATCGGCTAAGAATTTTTTGTGTTTCGTAAACATAGAGAGGAACCTTGTCTTTCGCTTCTGATTTTGAGATTTTCTCAAGCTCGCTATTGCACTCAACACAACGCTTCAAATCATTGTTACATTTTAAATTAAAATACTTTACTAGCTGCTTAAGTTGTTTATCAAGTTTTTCAGAATCAACCAACAGCACTTTAACGGAACCGTTTGCAATCGGACTTCTTTTAATTAATCCCGTATCTCGAGTCAGTATTACTCGATTTTCTCTTCGCGCGATATTAACCAATTCAACATCTTCAATTTTTCTAAAATAAGCCGCGTCATAACCCATCAAACGTAACCACTTCGCAAGACGTCCACACATCTGATCGATAACAAATTTTGGCTTTTTCATGATTTTTAAAAATTTATCTAAGGATATTTTATTGAGAAATATGAAAATAATTACGAATGGATTTTTGTAGAAGTAAAGACTTAAGCTCTTGTGTTATTTTTGTAAGACCCGTAAGCTCCTCTAATGCTTTTTTCTTCCCCTCGTCGCTTTTTTGCATAAAAGATGATAAAAGAATCTGTTGAAAAAAGGAGGCCTCTCGCTCTGCAAAGTTTTCGTAAAATCGCAAATGACGAGGCTCTATACCGTAACTTTCCAATTTTTTTACAAGTTTCATTATCTTTAAATCTATAGAAGCATATACTTTCCCCTTTTCCGATTCCTCATGCTGAATTATGTTGTAATTTTCAAGCTTTTCGATTTCTTCTATCGACACACTGGTTATTTGAGGAACGTCGTCGATTTTTACTTTTTGAAAATCATCTAAAGGCTGAGCCAAACTCTCTTCCTCTGTTAATTTTAACTCTTCCTCGAAAAACCTTGATTTAATCTTTGTTTTGATTACGCTTAAGGGAAGATATTTATCACGTTGCAGCTTTAAAATTCCTTTAAGTTGATTATAATCTTTTTCCTTAAACTTTCTGTACCCTCCATCTGTTCGCTCGGGGCTGATCAACCCCTCTTCTTCCAGATATCTTACTTTGCTAATTGAAATCCCTGGAAATTCACCGCGAAGCTCTTCGACAACCTCTCCTATTGTTGCGTAATCTCTATCAGAATGCCCAAGCACTTTCATCACCTTCTAATTTTAGCTTTGTTTATTTAAAAAAACTAACTTAAACCTACCGATCTGTATTTCATCTTTATTTTTCAACTTGGCTTTTTCCACCAATTTATTGTTAACATAAGTTCCGTTTAGACTTCCCAAATCTTTTAAAATTGCACCCTTCAAATCAAAATCTATCTCAGCATGTCCTCTGGAGACCGTTATATCATCTAAGAAAATATCGCTCCCGAGATTTCTTCCTATTGTAATTTTATCTTTATTTAACAAAAATTTCTGTCCCACCATAGGTCCCTTTTTCACAATCAAAACTGCCCCGCCTTCAGGAACCTCTTCCGCATCTACCTTCGCTTCCTCATATTCTTCAATTATGGCATCAAACGCTTTTGTGTTTTCAGCTTTTAAAGAACTCGCCAAATCAGCTCCGCACTTTTGACAAAACTTATCCATATCCTTATTCTCGCAGCCACATTTTTTGCAAAACAACTTTACTCCTTAAACTTAAAATCGTGTTCCGAAAAAGCCTTATTAAGCTCCTCGTCAACCGCCCTTAAAATATCTGGATCCGCTAAAATGTGATTTAGCCTATCTTCATCAACTCGATTTTTAACATACGCATCCTGTAAAATTGAAGAGAGACGCCTTCCCGCATGGAGTTCTTTCACTACATAATGAATCACCCTCTCCTCCATTACGTTTAAACTCACTTCTTCTAATGCTTTTCTTACCGCTTCTAAAAACTTAGATTCTGACAAATTTTTTACCTCCAACATTACTTTTATGATTTAATGTTCGTCTAACAACATATATTCCCTTTTAACACTTAAACATCACTTTTTTCAACCTTTTCTTCAACTTTCTTTTCTCGCTCTTCAAATTTTTTCAAGAGATTGCCTTTTTTAATTTTTTCAGGATTTTGATGTTTCCCGAAATAGACATTTCCTTGTTCACCCAGTGAATGAAAATGCTTCTGCGTTGGAGTTTGGAAAGCTTCTTTTGTAGAAGAACGAACGTTCCTTTGAACATTTTTATCAGACATAAAAAAACCCCCTTCTCCGATACCGCCTTAAAATCCTTTTGCAAGTATTTCCGTTAAACGGTCGATATCTTTTTTTGTAATGTCGCCTGTACCCTTCTTTTTTAGCCGTTCAATTAGCTCTGCCTTAATTATATCTATCTTCCCATGCAAAATTCTCCTTTGACATGAAAGCTTTTCCTCTTCGAGACGAAGTTCATCCAAAATTTCTCTTAATTCTTCATTCGACCTTTTTTCCAAATCAACCAAAACATCATCCCAATTTAACTTGCCTTGATCTTTTTCCAATTATTTCACCTCTCTAAAACTTAAGTATATATTATTTTTCTCATCATAGAAATAATTCAATCCCTTGCTTCTTTCAAAATCATTTCGAAAAAAGAGTTAAAACAATTAAAAAAACTTCTTAAGAAGTTTGATTTTATAATATTTTTATCCGCCAAAAGATCAGAGTGAGCCAATTCTTCCCCTTTAAAAGATATCGTTATTTCTCCAACTTTCTGACCTTTCAAAACAGGTAGGTTTGGGTAATTAACTGAAACTATTTTTTCAAGGTCGTCCGACTCCTTCTTCGTCAACAAAACTATATCCTTTTCCGCAACAAGATTTAATTCATTTTCCCACGTAGATAACTTCATTAATTTGAATGTATCTCCTTTTTTAACAAAACTTTCCAGTTCAAATTCATCAAAGCCATAATCTAAGATTTTCTTTGAATCCGCATAACAATCTTCACTGGTTGATGCATTTAAAACCACAGAAATAAACTTTTTCCCATCTTTGGTGGCCGAAGCGACCAAGCAATAACCGGCTTTTTTAGTATAACCCGTCTTAATCCCATCTACATAATCGTATTTTAAAAGAAGCTTGTTGTGGTTGGTTAATTCTCGAGGAAAAGAATTGTCGAGCCATGGTATGGTGTATTTCTTCGTAGAAACAATCTCGGCAAATTTTTTATTTTGTAGACAATGACGTGCTATCAATGAAAGGTCATACGCTGTAGAAAAGTGTCCTTCTTGTTCCAAGCCCGTGGGATTTAAAAATTTTGTCTTGTCTGCCCCTAAAATTATCGCCTTCTTGTTCATTTTTTTTATAAAATTATCAACACTTCCTCCAACATACTCGGCTAAAACGGTGGCGGCATCATTTCCTGACTTTAAAAGTATTCCATATAAGAGATTCTCAACGGTAATTTTCTCCCCGGGAGAAAGATAAATCTCCGCTTCGCCCACATCCGCAGCCGAAGGGCTTGTCGTAACCACTTTATCAAGAGAAACATTTTCAAGAGCAACGATCGCCGTCATCATCTTTGTAGTGCTAGCAATTGAGCGCTTTGTGTTTGAGTTCTTTTCCCAAAGAATGCGACCCGTTTTTGAGTCCATTAAAATCCCCGACGAAGCGCTTATTTTAAGCTCATCTGCGTCAGCAAACGAAGAGCTTGTTTGAAGTAAAAATATGCTGACAATCAAAAAAAGAATTGCTAAGCGGGGTTTTTTTAATAATAAAATTTTTGGGAATTTAAGCGCCATCTTTATCTTTTAACCTTTTAATTAGATGAGAGATTTTTTTTAATTTTCCTCTCGTTAAATCTCTTTTGCCGACAATTTCTAAAGTTATGATATCCCCTTCCTTGCAATCAACAGGCAAAATTTTTTTCGGAATTTCATAAACTCCCTCAATCCCCTCAAATAAAATAATGGCTGTATCTTTTTCAAATCGATCGATTGAGGCCGTTATGTTCAATAAATCTCCCAAAATATTAAAGTTAAAATAACAATTAAGTTTAATGTTAATGATTCTACAAATTCTTAGGGTTTATTAGTCCAGTGCAACCTACTCGCCCATTGTCTGAAAAATAAGGGTTCTTTTCCTTGGCTGATCGTCAAAATCAATAAAGACTATTTGCTGCCATGCACCCAAAACCAGTTCGGAATCTACAATTGGTATTGTTAGCGAGGGACCCAGAAATGATGCCCTTAAATGAGAATGGGCATTTTGACCACCAAGATCGTTATTGTGTTTGTAGCGATGACCATTTTGAGGAATTAATTCCTCGATAATGTCTTTAAAGTCCTCCATTAATCCTGATTCGCATTCTATTGTGGTAACCGAGCCCGTGGCGCCAGGAACAAAAATGGTTACCGTTCCATTAGCTACAGCGCTTTCCCGTACCGCCATCTCGACTTGCTGAGTAAGATCAACTATATCAATATTTCCTCGTGTAGATAAACAAACTTCTTTATTAATAATCATTTTTCCCCCTAAAGTTTTAATTAAAGTAAATGTAATGCTTTTGCTTCAATAACCTTAGCGCCAACAGACGTTAACGTCTCAATTGCTTTACTTGCATCCTCAACTCTCAAAATAAGGATGACCACCAATTCACGATCTTTTTCCAAAAAATAATATACACCTTCGACGTTTAAGTGTTCTTTCCTTAGTTCTTCAAAAACATTCGCCAGTCCTCCTGGCTCATCCAGTATTTTTTTAATATTAAGAACATTGGTTTCCGTTACCGCAAAACCCTCATTTTCAATAATTTCATGACCCTTGTTGGATTTTGTTTACAATCATTCCAATCACATCATAACCGGCTATATTTGTAATACTTAAAGCTCTGATGTTTGCCCAACTAAATTTTTCTCTTATTTATAATTGTTTTAGCCTTTCGCATGTTTCATTTAATCGTCTTTTGTTCAACCAACCTTACGTCAACCAGTAAACCACCACCCCCAAAGGAGGTGGCTTTGATAATCAACCTAAAAGGTAAATTCCTGCTGCTGGCTTTCCTCTT
>OMKS01000113.1_pt1 | contig 69053 bp, 56 predicted proteins | sample 1674721 | NCBI WGS metagenome assembly OMKS01 (sample SAMN06264996, study PRJEB25208) | sediment metagenome | isolation source: hot spring sediment | place: USA: California | collected 2014-09-02 | reverse complement strand
TTTGCGTGGATGCCACACCCATCTCCCTCAATGGCGGCTCGCCTGAAGGCGGTGTTTACTCAGGAAACGGGGTTACGGGAACAACATTCGACCCCGCTGCTGCCGGCGTGGGCACACACACCATCACCTACACCTATACCGATGGCAACGGCTGCGTTAGCTCCGATTCAAAGGACATTACCGTGAACCCATTGCCCACCGTTACGCTTGCCGATTTTAACGCCGTTTGCGTGGATGCCACACCCATCTCCCTCAATGGCGGCTCGCCTGAAGGCGGTGTTTACTCAGGAAACGGGGTTACGGGAACAACATTCGACCCCGCTGCTGCCGGCGTGGGCACACACACCATCACCTACACCTATACCGATGGCAACGGCTGCGTTAGCTCCGATTCAAAGGACATTACAGTAAACCCGTTACCCACGGCTAACATTTCTACAACTGATCCTACAATTTGGTGCGAGGGTACACCTATCAACGTAACCTTAACAGCCGAAACGGCTGATAGCTACCAATGGCTGCTGAATGGCAATCCAATTCCCGGCGAAACAAACCCAACCTTGAGTGTAAGTGCAGCTGGCACTTATAGTTTAAGCGCTACTACAAACGGCTGCACAGCCATAGGAAATTCAATTGAGGTAAGTGTAATAAGTGTACCCGCTGTTACAATTGAAACCACCGATGCCCTTAACTGGTGCGAAGGTGACGAAGTAAGCGTATTGCTACATGCAAACCCCTCGGATGGATCAGCATACCAGTGGCGCAAGGATGGAAATGATATTGACCAGGCTACTCAACCCGATTACCTGGCAACAGATGCTGGTATCTATAGTGTTCTTGCAACCTTTGCAGGAGGATGCCAAACTACATCAGATGAATTGACTATCACAATTAACCCACTCCCTGTAGTAGATTTGCCAAACGATACCATAAGGATAGATACCACCCAGCAATACACGCTAGATGCTGGTCCAGGTTTCTCCACCTACTTGTGGAATGACCAAACTACCGAGCAAACATTGCTAGTTGATGGTTATGTATTAGGCGAAGGAATCTTCAAGTTCTGGGTTACTGTAACCAACGAGTTTGGCTGCTCGGCAAGTGATACTGCGGTTGTAATAATTGGACTACCCAACTCGCTCCCAACTGACAAATTGTATAGCATAAATATTTACCCGAATCCTACAACAGGAAACTTCAACATTAAAATTGTTGGATTTGACCCCGGCAAATATTCGCTTGAGTTTTACAACGCTATTGGTAATAAGGTTAGAACTAAGGAAATAACTATTAAAGATTCGGAAACTGATATTACCGTTAATATTGAGCGATTACCTAAAGGACTCTACTACATTAGGTTTGGCACTTCAAACAAGTACTTGATAAGGAAACTTATACTAGAGTAAAACTTCAAGGGGTTGCTGGAATGTAGCCCCTTACTTTTCCAATCTTTCAATTACTTCAATATATGCCAGAGCAACCTTTTCCCATAAGAAATTGCGCCTAATGGTTTGAATGTTCTGCTCTTTTACTTTATTAACCTCAACATCGTTTTGCTCTTCAAAATGGGAAATGCAATTTCCCAATGATGTTTCGTTACTAAAATAGAGTCCCTGCTCTCCCAATATATCGCGATTAAATGGATTATTGTGTGCAATAACAAAACAACCACAAGCCATAGCCTCGAGTAACGATGGGTTTGTGCCACCAGCCGAATGCCCATGAATGTATGCCTTGCAGTAATACCTTAAACTATTTAGTACTTGCTGGTCATAAATGGCACCCATGAATATAATATTTGTATATCCCGCGAATAACCTTTTAATCCTTCTTGCATATTTTGATGTTAAACCACCAACAATCAGGCAAAGTTTACCCGATTGGGCAAAGTAGTTCAAAGTGGTTTTAATATTGTTTTCGGGAGTAATCCTCGATATCAAAAGGTAATAATCATCTTTAGGAACTAAATCAACTATGCCATTTTTACTGGGAGTGTTTTCCAACGGATGCGCACCGTAAGGGATGTAAATCAAATTTCTAATGTATTTCACTGAATAGTATTCAACTAACGCCCTGTTATCGCATACAATTTGAGCTGAAAACATAAAGGCTAGTCGCTCAGAGAGTAGTAAGTATTTTTTTGCAAAAAAACTCCACTTCCGGCGTTTATGTTCAATTCCGTCGGGATTTGTAACTATTCTATTACGGATTGTTCTTGGAAAAAATATAAGCAAAGGTGAAAAGGAATGCCCACACTCAATTATTACATCAGCATGGTTTTTCTGGGCCCAACGTAATGAAATATAGTCATAATATAGGGTTCCAAGGTTGGGAAAAAAAACTTTTGGCACTTTGAGATGAACCGTAAATACACTCTCTGAGAGCCGATTAAACATAAACTTGTCCGAAGGGCAAGAAACAAAAACCTGATGGCCTAACTTGCTGAATTCATGGGCCACTTCCTCGGCAAATCGTTCGAAACCTCCATACCGGTTAGGTATGCCACGCGTGCCAAGTATAGCTATTTTCATTGTGTTTTCTCCGCAAAGCGCGGCACAGTGAAGTAAAAAGTTGAACCTTTGCCTACCACACTTCTAACCCCAATTGTACCCCCGTTTTTCTCAACAAACTCTTTACAGAGTATTAACCCCAGTCCAGTACCGCTTTCCTCGTCGGTTCCTAAAGTAGTTGGATTCGAATCGATGCGTAAAAGTTTTTGAATAACCTCATTGGGTATTCCTACTCCGGTATCAATTACTGAAACTTTATAGTAATCGGGATCATCATCAACCTGAACAACAACCTCGCCATTTTGATGTGTGAACTTTATGGCATTGCTTATAAGATTACGAACAACTGTGGTAATCATATTAACATCAAAATATGCGTAAGAATCGGTTGGTAAGGCCCAGTAAAGGTTTATCGATTTATTAAGTGCAGTTCCTTTAAGCAAATCAATGGTATCGTTTATAACATCGGCCAGGTTAGCCATTTGAGGTTTAGGTGCCAGCCTACCAGTTTGAAGCATTGACCACTGTAAGAGGTTCTCGAGCAGGTTGAATGTCTTGTTTGAGTACTTGTAAATCTGCTCAATAAATATTTGCAGGTTATTTTGATCAAAATTGTCAAACTCCTTGGCTAACAACTCTGATAAGGAAAGAACTGTGCTGAATGGGTTTCGAAGATCATGGGCTATGATTGCAAAGAACTTATCTTTCATCTGGTTCAGCTGTTCCAACTCCCTGCGCTGTTGTTCAATTTCCTCTTTTTGTTTTTTAATTTCGAGATTTTTAGCTGTTAGCTCAGCCTCAAAAACATTGTAATCCCTTAAGCGCCAAACTAAACCGAGCAAAAGAGCTCGGGAAAGGCTTGGTATTTTTTTTAAAAATTTGTTGAACTGATCCTGTTGCAACCTAAGCAATGCGGAATCCTCCATTGCAGTAACTGTTGTGGATCGAGCGGAGGAATCAAGTAGTGAGTACTCACCAAAATACTGATTTGGGCCAAAGGTGGCAAAGGTATGGTTGCCAGCGTGGGCTTTAAGTTTACCGCTTACTACAATATATAGGGAGTAGTCCCTATCGCCTTTATTAAACAACCGTTCGTCCTTCTTAACTTCCCAAGATTCAAGTATTGATGCAATTCTAAGAAGAGTTGAACGCTCAACTTCCTTGAAAAGAGGAATTGACCTTAAACAGTCAATCCTTTTCTCGAGGTCATTATCTCTATGTTTTTTTAATGGATTTTGCATGAATGTTTTTGAATAAAATGGTACTGCCAAATTAAATAAAATTCCTTAATATCTACATAAACAATCATTTTTTTGTAATATTGTGAACGTAAATGGCATAATTAGAAAGACTATGAGATTAAAACTTACCATCCGGCAGAAAATTCTCTATTACATACTGGGTAGTGCTTTTATTATTTTTTCAATAGTATTTTACTACATGAGCTCTTCGTCGCTTCGTTTATCATACGAACAATCCATAAAGTTAACCAACAGTTACACCAGGCAGTATGCCCTTAACATTGAAAGTTGGATAAACCAAGAATTTGCAGTAACTCGTACGCTTGCTGCCGCATTTATGGAGTACAAGCAGATGCCTTTTGATCAATGGCAAAAACTAATCTACCCCATGTACAATAGGGTTATTCTAACCACTCCACATATTGATGCTTACTGGGATAGCTGGGAGTTAAGCAATCTCGACTCCAACTGGACACTTCCTCATGGCCGATACTTCTACATTGTTTATAAGGAAGATGGGGTTTACAAAACAAAAGCTGAAATGCGCAGCTTAACCGCCGACCCCCCAACCTACAGTAGCATAAAAAGTGCTGCCAAGGAGATTGTTATTGAACCATACACATCGGAACTACAACGGGGACTAATGATGACAACCCTCTCATCGCCACTTCTCGAAAATGGTAAGTTTATTGGTTTAATTGGTGCTGACCTAACACTTACCCGTTTTCAGCAACTGGTAAATAACATTAAACCTTACCCCAACAGTTACGCCTTTTTACTATCCAATAAGGGTGTTTTTATAGCACACCCCGATTCCGCAATTTTCAGAAAGAACATCTCCGAAGTTTTACCAGAGTTCAATAATCAGCACAACATACTTGCCCAGGTTCAAAAAGGGAAAGCGTTTAGTTTCATCCACCAAAATAACAAGGGCGAAAGAATATACTACACCTTTGAACCAGTTAGAATAGGCAATACGCAAACACCATGGTCAATTGGTATCGCTGTTCCGGTTACTGACATCATGGCTCAAGTAAACAGGAGTTACAACACAAGCCTTCTCATCTCCCTGATAGGCTTACTGGTAATTCTTTTTATTGTTTACTTAGTTACCAACAACATTACATTGCCCATAAAAAAAATCACCCAAATTCTAAGTGAGTTTGCAAAGGGAAAACTTGAAAGCAACGTTGATATTAAAGCCTCATCGAACGATGAAATAAGCCAAATGGCTGAAGCGGTAAGTTCGTCGCTTACAGGAGTAAACTCTAAAACCACATTTGCCCGCGAGATTGGTGCAGGAAATCTAAATGTGAACCTTGCGTTGTTAAGCGATGAGGATGAGTTAGGCAAGTCGCTAATTGAAATGCGCGATAACCTTCGTAGAGCTCATGATGAGGAAGAAAAGCGAAAAATCGAAGAGGAAAAGAAGCGGTGGACTAATGAGGGAATGGCAAGGTTTGGCGAGATACTTCGACAGAACAACGATAACCTTAGCCTGCTAGGCCAGGAACTAATTAAAAACCTTGTTTGGTATTTGAACGCTCAGGTTGGAGGGTTGTTCGTTTTGAACGAAAACAAGGAAACCGGCGATAAAACCTTTGATATGGTTGCTATGTTTGCTTACGATAGGAACAGGGTAATGCAACGAAGCTACCATTTTGCTGAAGGTCTTATTGGTGCTTGCGCCGCTGAACGCGATGCCATCATTTTAAAGGAAGTTCCACAGGATTATATAGAGATTACCTCAGGGCTTGGTGGTATTAACCCCAATTACATAATTGTTGTTCCCTTGATATTTGAGGAGGAGGTTATGGGTGTCATTGAAATTGCCTCGCTTCAGGAACTTAAAGAACACGAGGTTCAGTTCCTTAAGGATATTGCCAAAAGCATTGCATCGACCCTACATACTGTAAAGGTTAATACCCTAACCGCTGAACTTTTAATGAAATCGAAGGAACAAGCGGAAATGATGGCTGCCCAGGAGGAAGAGATGCGCCAAAACCTAGAGGAACTACAGGCCACTCAGGAAGAGGCTGCCCGTAAAACCCTTGAACTCGAGGGGTTAGTTAATGCCCTAAATGCTGCGGCTTTTGTTATGGAATACGATACCAAGGGCTATGTAATCAACATCAACGACAGCTACCTCAACTTCCTTGGAGCCAACCGTGACGACATAATTGGGCTGCACCACTCTGAAAACCTTATACTGTCCGATACTGAAAAAGCCACGTACGATAAGCTATGGAGCGACATACTGAGGGGAAATATCCGTAAGCATAAAACCCGCATCAGGGTTAATGGCCAGGAACATCTACTCCTTGAAACCTATACACCAATTTTTGACCATGGCGGTCAACTGTTGAAAATTCTAAAAATTGCAATGGATATTACCAATATCTAAAAGTTAAAATCAACTAGATATCCCGAATGATTCCGAATATTGATTACAATACCTGATTCAAAAATCAGGTATTGTCCTTTTATCCCTGCCAAAGTTCCTTCAAGGGTTTTAGCCTTTTCTAAATTTATAGACTTAACCTTCCCAGGTGACTGAATTACTGGATAGCTAACATGGTAAACCACATCGCTTTCGGGGACATAATTAAGACCCTTCCCGTTAATAAATTCAAGTGCTTTAGCTTTATGGGATAGAAAATCGGGAGGAAATTCATTTGTGTCGGTAAGCATCCGTTGCCATGCCGTTTTATCGGCAAAAATCTTTTTAAGCTCTACCTCAACCAAACCTGCAGTGTAACGGTTAGGAGTATTACATATCTTTACGGCATAGGTTGCTCCCTGATCGACCCAACGTGTTGGTATTTGGTGATAACGCGTTACTCCCACCTTTATGCCTCCAGTCCAGGCCAGATAAACGTAGTGTTGCACAAGGCAGTTTGCTTTTGCAAAATCCATATCACGGGCAATTCCCTCATGGGCCCTGCAAAGTTCGGGTCTAAGAACACACTCTTCGGCTTCAGGTACCTTTATATAACATGGGTAACAAAACCCCTGGCCAAACAGCTTCTTTGTTTCTCGCCCACAATGAATACAGCGTTTAATGTTTAGGTACTTCAGCACTATACCTTTCCCAATTAGATCCGAAAGGTTTACCCTACCTGAATCAAGATCAAGAAAATACTCTGGATTAATACTAACTTCATTGCCCGTATTTGTAAAGCCCATTTTTGTAAGCACACCTTTCATGGCAGATTTATTTTAATAAGAAAGCTGCATTTTACATATGTCCTCCCGCTGAAATTGCTAAAACACAGAATAAAGAACATAGCCCAACCAATGAATTATAAAGATAAACATTTAAAAAGTAAACTTAAGGTTCTACTAAAAGGCTGCAATGTTAAACCATGTTAAATACACTACTATGCATTACATTGTATTGTTATATCAATTATATTTGTAATAAATAAATACTAGTTATTGCATTGCAATAAATTAAAGTCAAACCAAACAGCATAAGTTATGAAACGTACAATTTCAGTGAGTTTAAATGGCAAAGCCTACATGCTTGAAGATGATGCCTACCATGTCCTAGATCGATATCTTAAGGGTCTGGAGGCTCACTTTGCAAACGCCCCCAACAAAAAGGAAATAGTTGGCGATATTGAAAGTAGGATTGCCGAACACTTTGATGATTCCATAAAGGTCCCCGGGCAAGTGGTTAACCTTGATGAGGTTAAAAGAGTGATTAAACTGATAGGAACTATAAACGATTTTGACTCATCCAGTTCCTTTGCCCCATCCGACAACAAGGGAAGGGTTTACCCCAAGCTCTACCGCGATGTTGACGATAGGATACTATGTGGTGTGTGCTCCGGAATGGGGCATTACTGGAGGGTTGACCCAGTTCTTTTCCGTTTGGTATTTTTCCTGCTAGCCCTTTGGGGAGGCCTAGGGGTGCTAATCTACATTGTTTTATGGGTAGTTGTTCCACCCGCCATTACCCCCACACAAAAACTTGAGATGAAGGGTGAAAAAATAAACATTAACAATATCTAACCCATTTTTCACAGCAAAAAATGGGTTGGTAGAAAATTTGCGCAACATAACAAAAACACCAAAGTTGAAGCCATGAATCAGGAAATAGAGAATGCTAAAGCACAAATGCGAAAAGGCGTACTTGAGCTATGTGTTTTAACAGTACTATCGAGAGGCGATGCTTACGCAAACGACCTTATAAACCAGCTTAAACAGGCTAAAATGATAGTAGTTGAAGGTACTATTTACCCCCTACTTACTCGGCAAAAAAATGCTGGTTTGCTCACCTATCGATGGGAAGAGTCGCCGCAAGGCCCACCAAGGAAGTACTATTCGCTAACCGAAGAAGGCAAAGAGTATCTTGCTGAACTGCTAAATAGCTGGGATGAACTGGTTGAAATGGTTGACGCCATACGCAATCCAGAAAACGATTAAATTGTAATCCATTACATTTAATTTACAACAAAAACCTTAGAATAATGAATACAACCATAAATGTTAGCCTGGGGGGATACTCTTTTACGCTTGACGAGAGTGCGTATTCCACCCTGCAAACCTACCTCGATGAGGTTAAGATTAAACTTGGCAACGACACGGCTGCGCAAGAAACCGTTAACGATATTGAATTCCGAATAGCGGAATTGCTATCGGAGAAAATTACCTTAGGTCAAGTGGTTACCAGTGATATGGTCATGCCAATAATTGAGCAAATTGGTAAACCTGAAGACATAGGAGATGATGGTAATACCATGAGCAAAAAACAGTATCGGTCAAAGCGACTGTACCGTAACCCCGACGATTCAATAATTGCTGGAGTTTGCGGTGGACTGGCAGCCTACTTCAGGGTCGACCCGCTGGTTTTCAGGATTTTGTTTATTGCTTTTTTATTCCTAAAAGGATTTGGCTTGCTACTTTACATTCTGCTATGGATTGCAATGCCAAAAGCTAAGACCCCATTCCAAAAAATGGAAATGATGGGCGATGCCGAGAACATTGATGAAATTGGCAGGCGTGTTCGAAAAGAGATTAGCAATGCAAGTGATAATCTAAAAAAATCAAAGGCAGGCAACACTGTTAATAAATTAATAAACCTTTTCGTACAGGTTTTGCTTTACCTTGTAAAAGCCATGCTTGTTATTGTTAAAGTAATTTCTATTACCATAGGAATTCTTTTAATCGTTAGCATGCTACTTATTTTTATAGCCCTTGTTGGCGCTGTGTTTTTTGCATCGTATAGTCCCGATTTTTCCGGAGTTATTGGTGGCGTTGGTATAACACTCAACCAAATTATTGCAGCGGTTCTTGATATTAGCAGCAGCTACTGGATTACAATTCCACTATTTTTAACCCTAGCCATACCAATTGTTGCGCTAATTTATGCCGGAATACGTATTCTTTTCAGGTTCAGGGCCAAAGATGGCACAATAGGCATTATAGCTGCTGTAATTTGGGCTGCTGCCGTTGTAACCCTTTCACTCACATTTTTCTTTCAGATACGAGGCCTTTCCGTTAGCGAAAAAGTGGTAAAGGAATTTGAGATTTCGCCAGTAAATAGTAACTCAAAGGTTGTAATGTGTAAATCGTACAACTACTTGACCGATAGCACATGGGTAGAGGAAACGGTTCAAATTTTCGATTGGAAAGTTTTTACACTAAAAGGGGAACATCATCTTGCAGGCTCACCCACTCTTATAATTGAGAAAAGCTTTGAAGCGAAACCAAGACTTGAGGTAATACGCAGAGCAAGAGGGGTAAATAGCTATACAGCAGAAAAAAATGCTAAGGACATTATTTACTCCATAACATTAAACGATACCCTGGCAATTCTGGATCCGCTATACATTATTCCTGAAAAAACAAAGTGGAAAAACCAGAGCGTAACTGTTAAGCTGTATTTGCCTGAAGGGTACGGTGTTCACCTGGACGAAACGCTAACCGATATCCTTGCAAAATATCAACCCTACAGCAACTACTGGCCCGATGAAATGGTTGGAAAAACATGGATTATGACCGCAAACGGTTTGCGTATTGCTAGGTAAATAATTTCTTACAAAAAATTTTGTGATTTACTACATTAGTATTAATTTTGCACTGCTTTAAAAAAGCGATAGGATTGACCTATGGTGTAATGGTAGCACAGCAGATTTTGGTTCTGTTAGTCTAGGTTCGAGTCCTGGTAGGTCAACCAAAGCCTCTGAATAAGGGGCTTTTTTATTTTAGAACCGGAAGTAAATAAAGGGTTTTAACTCAATGTTCTGGATTTGAATAAGAGTAATTATTACTATCAGGGTTGTTAAAAGCTTAACCGCTAATGGCATCGAGATAAACTTGCCACGAATGAATTCCTTAACATCAAAGGGTAGAAGATGAACCAGATAGCCCAATACCAAAATTAAAAAGATATCGCTGTATGCAATAATGATATTTGAAACCGTATTGAAGTTAAAGTCCTTAAAGATTTGATGCAGCATGGCTATTGCCGAAGTAAAATCGTTTGCCCTGAAAAAAATCCACGACAAGCTAACCACATTAAAGGTGATAATGCCCCAGATCAAGTGGGCTGTTCGTCTCTCGCCATTTATGTTTGCTAACCTAAAGTTAGATAGCAACTTTTCAATTGCCAATCCTATCCCATGAATTCCACCCCAAACAACAAATTTCAGATGCGCCCCATGCCATAAACCTCCAAGTAGCATGGTTATCAAAAGGTTGATGTAGGTTCTTAACCTACCCTTTCGGTTTCCTCCTAAGGGGATATAAAGGTAATCCCTCAACCATGACGATAACGATATATGCCACCGATGCCAAAAATCGGTTAGACTGGTTGCCTTGTAAGGGGAATTGAAGTTGATTGGTAACTTAAAGCCAAGTAAGAGTGCCAGCCCTATTGCAATATCGGTATAGCCAGAAAAATCGCAGTATATCTGCATGGCATAGCCATAGGTGGCCATCAGGTTCTCGAAACCAGTATAGCTCAACGGATTATCGAAAACCCTATCAACAAAATTAACCGACAGGTAATCGGAAATAACCATTTTCTTCACCAAACCGGTAAGTATCAAATAAAGGGCATGGCCAAACTCATTTTTGCTTAAATCATACCGCCGGTAAATTTGGGGTATAAACTCTGCTGCACGTACTATTGGGCCGGCAACCAGTTGTGGGAAAAACGAAACATAAAACGCAAAATCAATAATGTTTCTGACTGCTGCCACCTTCCCTCTATAAACATCAACGGTATAGCTGATGGTTTGAAAGGTATAAAAAGAAATTCCAACAGGAAGCACAATGGTGGCAGTATCAAATTTCGTGCTAATGAGAGCGTTGCCCCATAAGGCAAGATGGTTAACCACGGTAAGGTTTGTGCCAAAAACATTGTTGATAATATCAACAAAAAAATATGCGTACTTAAAGTATGATAGTACCAACAGGTTCACAAATACACTTAGTGCAACGAGCAACTTCCTGCTTAACTTGCTATTTGATTTTGATATTGCCAGTCCAATTGAGTAATCGACCAACGTTGAAAACAGCAGAAGTGAGAAAAATAACCCGCTCGATTTAAAGTAGAAGAAAAGGCTAAACACCAAAAGGTAAGCACTTCGTATAACCGGGCGGTTGTAGACAAACGTGTAACCAGCCAGTAAAACGCTAAAGAAAACCCAAAAGGAAACCTGAGTGAATATCAGTGAATCACCCTCAGTATAGTAAAGAAAGTTAAGAACTATTTCCTTAATACTAATCATAACAATTGGCTACTCAATGAAACCTGAATTAAACAGTGCAAGGTAAAACAACTCGCCTTGGAGCTGATAGCCTTTTGCTGTAAGATGAACTCCATCGGGGGCTGCAAGGCCATGCCGAATCCATCTCTGAATACTCCCCTTGCCCCCCATAAGGCTGTAGAAATCCCACACCGGTATTTGATGTTTGGTTGAAATCACTTTAATAACATTGGCCGCCACTTGCACCCTGGTGTTTGCGCTTTTTCTATTTAAAAGATGATCGTTTGGCGTGGTAAACATTACCAATGAATTTGGCAGCGCATGCCTTAGTTGACTCATCAAACTTTCCAAATCATTGGAAAAATTCAGGCTATCGAAGCTATTCGAGTAAGCATCGTTAGTGCCAAGCGAAACAATAATAAGATCGGGGTTAAATGAACCCAAATTTGATGTCAATTGCCTCGCAAGCGTAAACCCGTGCATTGTGGCACCATTTAAGCCTGCCGAACTCACTATGAATTGTGTTTTGGTATTCCAAAGGTTTAAACCATAAACGGTAATAGGAGAGCCGTTCTTTAATAAAAAGCCAACTGCAATGCTGTCGGCATCGCCATCAAGTTCGAACTCAATTGCGTGTTCAGCTAATATCGTTTTTGAGCATTTGGGTTCAAGTAAAATAGGAGCAGCATCGGGTGAAGCAGAATGGTAATAAACGGCTACACGATTAACCGAGGCGTCAAAGTTGGCATTGGGTTTCAAGGTAAATGATAAGGTTGCCAAGCAATCGGAAGTTTCTACGTATGATCCAAAAACTCCAGCATCGAGTGGGTTTGAGGCTCCATTTACCTTTTGAAACTCCCATTTTCCCTTGTGATACGAAGTATACTCTACCGGGCTGTGTGTACCCATAACCGAGCAAGGGAAAACCATACCTGGCGAAACATAATGAGTACGGAACCTTTGCGCCAGCAAACCTTTAAGTGTTTTAGAAATAAAGCCCGCTTGCACATGTGAGTCACCTAATTGTATGATTTTTATAGGATTGCCAGTATGAACAATCTTTTGGCTTAGTGAATTTTTTATAGTGTTTTCGGAATGATTGAACAACAAAACCACGGGCGTAGTTGCAGGAACATATAAGTGAACCCTATGTGGTAATAGCACCAAGGCTAAAATTAGGATTAAAATGGTTGTATGCAAAACACGTTTACTCATTTAAAAAAGAGCCGTTTGGTGTTGGTTGTTGATCAATGTTAGCCATGCCAAAATTATCGACAGCTATTAATAAGGCCGTAGCTAGTTTTTGGCCAAAACGTTTTGCACCATAACTCGTAAAATGCGTGTAATCCTTGGTGGCAAGGGGCGGTGAAGCATTTACCCACTCAATAATTGATCCTTCCCCGCCCATAGCTGAATACCCATCCCAAAACAAAACTCCATTACTTAAAGCCGCATATCTTTGCGCCTGCAGCACTTTTTCCACACTTGGGTTCGATTTCAGCTCGCCATCGAACCGGTTAGCCATATCGGTAACCCCAACAACTAAAATATCGGCTTGAGGAGCAAAACGCCTGACCGCTTTTATTTGTTGTTCCATAAGCTTTTGGTAGTATGCATAGCTTGATAGATTGGAGGGAACTACATTTATGCCAAACTGCATAATTACAAGTCGTACGTTCAGCATTCTGTATATATCCGAGGCTATGTGCGAATCGAAACGAGTAAAGAAGTTGCCCGATGTTCCCCGTAATCCAATATTGCTAACGCTTACTCCCCTCCCCGATTCGGCAAGTAAGCCATAAAGTTTTACGGTAGCCGGATTTTTGGCAAAAATTGAGATTCTCTCAAAACGACTGGGGAGTTTTACTGATAAAACATTCACCTTACCGTAGGGCATAACCTGCCTCTCTAAGGTATCGGTTCCGTCAACTACAATCATAATTGCATAGGTGGAATCGGAGTTGCCTGATATTATGCTTAGACTATTAAATAGTTGCTTTGAGTTAACTCTTATGGAAATAATCTCGCCATACGAATCCAACGGAGCAACCTCAGCAACCGCACCAAGTATGCAGTTGGCTTTTTGTGCTGGTTTGCCATTTACCGTTGAATTCACTTTTATATGATCTGAAAAGCCAACCTTTAATCCGCCTGGCAAATACTCAGTGTTCCAAATTGGAATTAGACCCAAACCCGTCCCGCCAAACTTTTCCTGAAGGGCGGCTCTGAGCTGGCTGGTGATTCTATCGCCCTCAATCTGTGAATCGCCATAATGCAAAACTCGAACAATGACGTTTTGATCATCAAGATTTCTTAGTGCGCTAGCAAACGAACCCAATGGATTTCTGCCAGTTGGCATCTCGATAGGTAATGTGTTAATCTCGAAATTGCGTTTTGGAGTAGTTTTTGATAGTTCAACCCTTTCGCTTTGTAGAGGCTCTACTTCCATTGGAATTGAATCGGCATTTATCGGTAAAGCGTTTGAAAATATTTTGGTTTGTTTATGGGTAGTGGATTGAAGGGAGTCGGTACTATTGAATACCTGCCTTGTTTTACTGATGGCAAGTAACTCTAAAGGTTTTGGAATTCGGAATAAAATACCACCTATCTTTAAGTTGCCACTTGGCACAATTGTGGATAGGAATATGTATAGCATAGCGACTAGTACAAGGAAAACCAATGTATGGTAAGGCTTGTTCATGGAAATGTGAATGCTGTTCGATTTTAAAAGTAATTGTTTTTAATAAATGCTGTATATTTAATAGACAAGAAATGCGATGCAGTTTTGCATTTTGATTTGATATTTAGTATCTTACGTATTATTTTACAACCATGGTAAAAATCCTACATAATCCGCGATGCGCAAATAGCCGAAAGGGTTTAGAGTATCTTCGGTCAAAAACAGCTGATTTTGAGATTGTCAACTATTTGGCTACGGGTTTAACCCGTGATATTTTAAAGGAGATACTCTTAAAATCGAACCTTAAGCCCGTTGAATTGGTTAGAACACAGGAAGAGTACTACAAGAAATTCCTGAAAAATAAAAACTTTAACGAAGATGAGTGGATTGAGATATTAACCCAAAACCCCAAGCTATTGAAACGCCCCATTGTAATTGGAAAGTATAAAGCAGCAATAGGCATTCCAGCCGAAAACATCGATAACATCTTGTAAATTAAAATTACCATGACCCATGAAAGTTAAAACACTTAGCATAGCTGCATTGACAATAATAATTTTCTACAGTACTGCATTTGCTCAGAATGCCAATTTGATAAGCATGGAGAATGAAATCCTTAAAATGATAAATGAGCACAGGAAATCGATTGGTAAATCGGAGCTGGTGTTTAACGATTACGTTCGCAAAGAAGCATACTTGCATTCCCAGAATATGGCATCGGGCAAGGTAACTTTCAGTCATAAGGGATTCGATGAGCGCTTTAATCGGCTAAGCGGTTTTTTGGAAATTACTACGGGAGCCGAAAACATTGCGAATGGTCCCCTTAACGCAAAACATATTGTAAACGGATGGCTGGCTAGTCCTCCTCATAGAAAAAATATCGAGGATGATTTTAACCTCACAGGAATTGGAATAGCCAAAGCACCAAACGGTTCATACTTTTACACCCAGATATTTGTGAAAAGTGCCGAAAAGCCTAAGGTTGTACCAAGGGAATACGAGGCAGAACTCTTACTGCTGATAAATAACCACCGCAAAAGCCTTGGGTTGCCGGCCCTAAAAAACGATGAAGGAATACATGCCGAAGCGCTAAGCTACTCGCAGCAAATGGCTGCAGGAAAGGTTCCAATAGGGCCTCCGGGTTTTGACAACCCTATAAAATCGCTAATGCGTCGATATAAAGCATCAAAAATGGTGGAACTCATAGGGTATGACTACCTCAAGCCGAAAGAGCTGTTTGACGCATGGATGAGTAGCACCAGCCAGCGCGATATAATAGAGGGTAATTTCAACCTAACGGGAATTGGAGTTTACCAGTCAGTAAACGGTAAGGTTTTTGTTACCCAAGTGTTTCTGCTTCAGTAACCAACCTAAAACTAAATACCATGCTAACACCGGAATTCTTTTACCAGGAGAGATTCCCTTTGGAGAAGGACGATACTGAATACTATCTCCTTACAAAGGATTTTGTTTCAACAGTAAAGTTCGAGACCAAAGAGATTTTAAAGGTCAACCCGGAGGGTTTGGCATTTCTTGCCCACACTGCCATGCACGACATCTCTTTCTTTTACAGGGCTGAGCACCTACAGCAAATTGCTGCCATACTGGAGGATCCAGAAGCCAGCAAAAACGACAAGTTTGTTGCATTGGTTTTACTCCGCAACGCCGAGATTGCAGCCAAAGGGATTTTACCGCTATGCCAGGATACAGGTACTGCTACTGTGTTTGCCAAAAAAGGTCAAAGGGTTTGGACTGGCGCCAACGACTACGAGGCGCTTTCGCTAGGTATCTACAAAACCTACACCGAGGAAAATCTCCGCTACTCGCAAACTGTGCCTATGGATATGTACACCGAAAAGAACTCAGGCACTAACCTGCCAGCTCAAATCGATATTTATGCTACGCCTGGCGATGAGTATGAGTTCCTTTTCATAGCAAAGGGTGGTGGCTCAGCTAATAAAAGCATGCTTTTTCAGGAAACCAAGGCCCTTCTAAATCCTGAAAAACTGGAAAATTATATCCTTGAAAAGATCAAAAATTTAGGAACCGCAGCATGCCCTCCGTACCATATAGCCATTGTAATTGGTGGAACATCGGCCGAAGATACACTGAAGACAGTAAAGTTGGCATCGGCAAAATACCTCGATAATCTGCCAACCTCAGGGAACATTCACGGTAGAGCATTCAGGGATAAAGAGTTGGAAGAGAAAATACTAAAAGCCACCAACAGTATAGGAATTGGTGCACAGTTTGGCGGTAAGTACCTTGCACTTGATATTCGGATTATTCGCCTTCCTAGGCATGGTGCATCATGTCCAGTAGGAATAGGGGTATCGTGTATTGCCGATAGAAATATAAAGGCAAAAATTAACAGCCAAGGGATTTGGATTGAAAAACTGGAGAAGAATCCGGGCAAATACATCCCCGAACAATGGCGTAAGCCCGAAGAAAACGATGCTGTCAGAATCGACTTGAATCAACCCATGCAAGCAATTCTTGCGGAACTCACCAAGTACCCTGTAGGCACAAGGCTCTCACTTACAGGCCCAATTATTGTTGCTCGTGATATAGCCCATGCCAAGCTAAAGGAACGATTGGAAAAGGGCGAGGGACTACCCGATTACGTTAAAAATCATCCCATCTACTATGCAGGCCCAGCCAAAACCCCTATCGGATTGCCTTCGGGGTCGTTTGGTCCAACCACAGCAGGGCGAATGGATTCATACGTTGAACAATTCCAGTCGCATGGCGCCAGCATGGTGATGATTGCCAAGGGCAATCGCAGCCAAGCCGTTACCGATTCCTGCAAGAAACATGGCGGTTTCTACCTTGGAAGCATTGGGGGCCCTGCAGCCATACTGGCACAGGAGAATATTAAGAAGGTGGAACTGATTGAATTCCCCGAACTGGGAATGGAAGCTGTTTACCGTATTGAAGTGGTTGACTTCCCCGCATTTATCCTGGTTGATGATAAGGGAAACGACTTTTACAAGCAAGTTATTAAGTAGCCAACCTAAAGGTTCCAATGTAAAAAGGCCCGAAAATCGGGCCTTTTATTTTATAGCGTTTCTACTTAGATGATTAACATTGCATCGCCGTAGGTGCCAAAACGGTATTTCTCCTTAATGGCAACCTTGTAGGCATCCATTACCTGATCGTACCCACCAAAAGCACAAACCATCATCAGCAAGGTGGAAAGGGGCAAGTGGAAGTTGGTAACCAGCATGTTGGGTATTGCAACCTCGTATGGAGGGAAGATAAACTTGTTGGTCCAGCCGCTGAATGGTTTTAGGAAACCATCGGTTGTAACAGAACTTTCAAGGGTGCGAAGGACTGTGGTACCCACAGCACAAACATTATGCTGCTCGCGTTTAGCCATGTTTATGATATTAACTGCGTCCTCGCCAATCATTATCTGCTCTGAATCCATTTTGTGCTTGGTCAAATCCTCAACATCTACGGTTCTAAAGCTGCCTAAACCAACGTGAAGGGTAATCTCGGCAAAGTATATTCCTTTAATTTCGAAGCGTTTAAGAAGATGTTTGCTAAAATGCAAACCGGCAGTAGGAGCTGCAACAGCACCCTCATGCTTGGCGTAAACGGTTTGGTAACGCTCGCGATCTTCGGGAACTGCTTCGCGCTGTAGAATATGCTTTGGCACAGGCATCTCGCCCAACCTGTAAAGAGTTTCCTTAAACTCCTCGTAGGAGCCATCGAAAAGGAAACGAAGGGTACGGCCACGGCTGGTGGTGTTGTCAATAACCTCAGCAACCAGAACGTCATCTTCGCCAAAATAGAGCTTATTACCAATTCTGATTTTACGGGCGGGATCAACTAAAACATCCCATAGCCTTTGTTCACGGTTAAGTTCACGGAGTAGGAACACCTCTATTTCGGCTCCAGTCTTTTCCTTATTACCATATAGACGGGCTGGAAAAACCTTAGTGTTGTTGAACACTAAAACGTCGTTATCGTTCAAGTACTCAATTATATCCTTAAAAATTCGATGTTCAATTTTACCTGTATTCCTGTTCAACACCATTAACCTCGACTCGTCCCTGTTCTCAACAGGAAATTTTGCAATTAAATCTTTTGGCAGATTGTACTTAAATTGCGATAGTTTCATATTTTTAGTTTTACTTCAATATACACAAAGATATAACATGCCACCCAGCGTTGTCAACAGTTTTACCCTTAATTTATAGGAACTTGTAAAGATAATCTATTATTTTAGAGCATGTGCACCTTTTACGGCATAATTTAGCTTTAGTTGCGTATATTTAATAATTTTTCTTCCACTTCGGTAATTGTTAAGGCTTGGTCGATAGAAAAGTTTCCGCTGCGAGTGCGGCGTAACTCTACAAGATGTGCACCAGAGCTTAGAGCTTTCCCGATATCACGGGCTAAAGCCCTGATATAAGTACCCTTGCTACAATGGATTTTGAATGCAATAAACGGTAAATTAAAATCAATAAGTTCGATATTCTGAATTTCGATGGGAACTGGTTCGAGCCTAGGGGTAATTCCCTTGCGGGCATACTCGTAGGCACGTTTCCCGTTTATGTATTTTGCTGAGAATGCTGGGGGCTCCTGCATCTGCCATCCCTTAAAGGTTTTCAGAACCACCTCAACCAACTCCCGGTTTACATGTTCAAATGGATAGGTAGCATCAACCTCGGTCTCCAGATCGAACGAAGGCGTTGTCTCGCCTAACTTAATTTTTGCAGTGTAATCCTTGCTGCCGGCTGTTAGGTCCACAACCCTTTTGGTAGCCTTACCGGTGCAAATGACTAGCAAACCAGTGGCTAAAGGATCGAGCGTTCCGGCATGGCCAATTTTAACCGACTTGTCGCCCGTGTATTTTTTAATTAACGATCGTAACTTCCCCACAACATCAAACGAAGTCCAACCGTACGGCTTATCGATAAGTAGTATGGTACCCTCCTTAATGCTCTTGAAACGATTTACCTCCATGGGTTACGCAAAAATCAGAGCAACAATACCCATAATTGCACAGTAAATGGCAAACCAGTAAAGGTTCCCCTTCCGAACTATGCGAAGCATAAAGGAGCAAGCTAAAAAACCCGATATAAAAGCAGCAATAAATCCGGCAATAATGGGTGCAGTAAGAACTTTTGAAATATCACCCTTAACTATATCGAGAAAAGCGGCTCCAAGCACGGGAATGATAACCATTAGGAATGAGAAGCGAGCCACCTCGTCGCGGTTTTTCCCTATTAATAGCCCGGTAGAAATGGTTGCCCCCGAACGGCTTAAGCCAGGCATGACGGCAGCCGCTTGGGCTATACCAATAATAATTGAATCGATATACCCAATGGGTTTGGTTGCTTTTGGCTTAATCAATCGGGTTAAGGCAAGCAGCATTGCCGTTACTAGGAGCATTGCTCCAACAACGACAAGGTTCCCCTCAAATAGGGATTCAATCTGATCCTTAAAAAGTACTCCAACAATGCCAACTGGGATTGCTGAAATTAGCAGTTTGAAAACGTAATGGGTTTGATAGTTGAGCTTGAAGTTGAAAAATCCTGTAAGCAAATCGATTATATCCTTACGAAAAACCAGTAAGGTACTTAAAACCGTAGCCACATGAACTGCAATGCTAAACCCCAAATTATGGTCGAGATTTACGCCAAGTATAGCCTTTGAGAGTTCAATATGTCCGCTGCTACTTACAGGTAAGAACTCGGTTAAACCCTGAATAATGCCAATAATAATGGCCTGAAAAATGGTCATCGCTTAATAAATTTTTAAGAGCGAAATGTTAATTATCCTTCTTTTCGCGCTTCATAATGGCATAGCCCACAAAAGCAAAACCAAACAGCACAACCAATGGGGCAAGCGTAATGCGTCGGAAACTGAAAATATCGGGGTTAAACACGTTGGGATCGGTTGAACCTCCACCTGCCATAAGAATGAAACCAAAAACAATGATGGCAAAGCCAATAATCATCAGTTTGTAGTTCATCCAGCTTAACGGAAAAAGATTTTCCTTGTTCTCATGCTTTTTTTTGGGGGTATTTTTTGCTGACATAACAGTAATATTTTTATCGGTTAGTAGTATAAGTCATCGGCGCTTAGGCGTAAAAATTTGTTTACCGCCATAAGGGTAGCCAAAAAGTTAATCACAATACCGGTAACAGTGATTGCTACAAATACAAGCATGATGCTTAACGGATCAAGTATGGCCAACAAATCGGCAACCTCCTTGTTTATAGCATACAGCAATCCTATTAACAATGCAATGGCTATGAAGGAAGCGTATAGGGCATGTAAAATGCTTTTCAAAAGAAACGGCTGGCGAATAAAGCCCCAACCCGCTCCAACAAGTTTCATGGTATTTATGATGAAACGCTTAGAGTACACCGAAAGACGAATGGTATTATTGATTAAAACCAGCGAAATGAATAGCATTAAGCCTGCAAAAATTAGTATTACCAGTCCAATTCTACTTACATTATCGTTAACCAAATTGATTAGTGAACGCTGGTAGTCAACCTCTTTTACTTGCGGGAAACGCTTTAACCAACTCTCAATACGCGCAATACTATCGTTGTTGGCATAATCGGCTTTGAGCCTTACCTCGATATAAGCATTTAAGGGGTTATAACCCAAATAGGCAATAAAATCCTCGCCTAACTCATTGGCCATCATTTTAGCGGCATCCTGTTGCGAGAAGTACTGTGTTGATTTTATGTAGATGCTTGCATCGAGCTGCTTTTTCAGGTAAAGGGCATCGGCATCGGATACACCCTCGTTGAGGTAGATATCGAACCCAATGTTTTCCTTAACGTATGCCGAAAGTTTTTGAGCGGTAATTACCAGAATACCAAGTAAACCCAAAGTAAAAAGCACCAGCGAAATGCTGATAATTGAGGAGATGTACGAACTCCTCAACCGCCCCTTTGTTGCCCTGTTTATTGAATTAGCCATTTACTCCTTAAAGGTTTTGTACAAGCTTAATCCTGCCCATCCCACAAAGGTAAGTATTAATAGCAACGATGAAGCCAAATCGATATACCTTCCTTTTTCCCACATAGGCGGATCAAATACAAATTCAATGTGGTGGTTACCGGCAGGAATTAACATAGCTCTGAGCACGTAGTTTACCCTGAAATGATCGGCAGGTTTACCATCCACATAGGCTTGCCAGCCTTTGGGGTAATAAATTTCTGAAAACACGGCTAACTGCGATACCGGTGAATTACTTTTATACTTCAACCTATTAGGGTGGTACTCAACAAGTTCAATGGAGCCCTCACCTGATTCCCCTATTTCAAAATCCTTTAAGTATTTTTCAAATCGCTTATCGACAATTGCTTTTGTTTTAGGATTAAAACCATTAAGAGCTTCAATCTCCTCGTCAGCATTTTGAACAACTTTAACGGAATCGACAAACCAGGCATGCCCAAGCGCATCGGGATTGTAAACCGCCACAAGGTCATCCTTTCCGGGTTGGATGAAATACTTTGTGTTTAACATGTTGAACACGGCAATATTCCCCTTTGATAGGTGGAAATCGATTAAATCCTGGTAACGCCTTAGCTTTGCCCCATGGTAACCCCCGATTGATTTATGGAAGTATGATGTAGATGCATCGTTAAATGGGCTTACGGTAAGGTTAAATACACGGAAATCAGGATCGTTATCGGCCAGTATCTGCTTATCGGCATCGGTTGGGGTAAAGGGTGCTTCAACCTGCTGTGGTAACTTAAAATTTTTGTTATCCATAAAGCGCCTATCTACTACCCACAAATCCACAGTAATGAGGATACCTAGCAAAGCTAAAAATAGCGATGGCTTTAACTTTTTCATGTAGTAAAGCGCAATGGCAACGGCACTGGCAACCACAAAGAATAACGAGCGGAACGCATCATTCCACATCAATATTTGCCTATCCTTTCGCATTACCTCAATGATTTCCTTAGGCCAACCCAACTGACTATCGATAGTTCCGCTGAACGAAAACATTCCCTTTCCAACCAGCAGAAACAAAAGACACACACCGCCAACCAAACCTAACGACCACTTAAACGCTTTCCAAAAATCGTTTTTTGTAACCCTGCCTTCAAGTACTTCATTTAGCGCAAGAAAACCAACAAGTGGTATTGTAAGCTCAACTATAACTAAAATCATCGATACCGTGCGGAACTTGTTGTAAAAAGGGAAGTAATCGAGGAATAAATCGGTAAGTATATTAAAATTTTTGCCCCACGAGAGCATTATTGCCAGAAGAGTAACCCCAAACAAAAACCACTTAAATCTACCTTTCAGGATAAACATCCCGAATACAAAAAGAAAAACTACAATTGCACCAAGGTAAACAGGGCCTGAGGTTGATGGCTGTGGGCCCCAGTACATAGGTAGATTTTTTGCTAAGGAACTTGCTTGGCCATAGGGGACCCCTTTCTGCCTAAGGAAACGAAATGTCTCCGATTTTTCACCAACATCCATGGTGCTTGAACCACCCATCAAATTTGGGATAAGCAGGTTAAAGGTTTCGGCTATTCCGTAACTCCATTGGGTTGCATAGTCCTTATCCAGCCCCGAGGTTCTATTATCCTTATTATGAGTTAGCTCCGATTTGCCCCTAATTGAATCCTTGCCATAATCATTTGTGAACCACAGGTAGGTGAAGTTGGCTCCAAAAGCCAGAACTGCTGCCAGAAGCAAAACCCCAGTTGCCTTTGCAAGTTTCTCTAATGCTTTAGCCTTAATTGCTTCAACAAGATGGTAGAGATAGATAGAGGCCATTACAAAGGCACCGTAGTAGGTAATTTGCGGGTGCCCTGCAGTGATATTGAGTCCCAAGGAAAGCCCAAAAATCGCCAAGCCTGCAAAAAACTGTCCGCGCAAGCCTAAAATCATTCCTGCAATTGTTGGTGCAACATAGGCAATAGCATGAATTTTAGCGTTATGGCCTGCCCCAATAACTATCAGGAAATAGGTTGATAAGCCATAGGCAATAGAACCCACAATGGCAAGCCAGGGGTTTACCCCCAAAACAAGAAGTAGGATATAAAACCCTAGCATGGTTATAAAGATATAGCTGGCAGGCCGTCCCACCACATTTAGGAAGCTATCGACATGCTTTAGCAAATTTCCCTTGTAGTTTGCCGATATGAGATAAGCCGGCATTCCTCCAAACATGCTGTTTGTCCAAAGCGACTCCTCGCCTGTTTTGGCCTTGTAATCCAAAATTTCTTTTGCTGAGCCTTTCCACATGGCAATATCGTGCTGGGCAAGTTTTTTACCCTGTAATTGCGGGTAGAAGTATGCTAAGGGTATCGCCATGAAAAGCAGCAATGCTACAATGTGAGGCGTTATCTTACTAAATTTTGAGTTCATGCCGGCAAGTATTTAATTATATTTGACGCAGTAGGTTGGTTAATGAAACCTTATCGTTCATTATCTCGCGCAGTCGAGATGCGGGAACCCTTTCCTGCTCCATGGTATCGCGGTAACGAATGGTAACCGTTTCATCCTCCAGCGTTTGGTGGTCGACGGTGATACAGAATGGTGTGCCAATTGCATCGTGGCGGCGGTAACGCTTGCCAATTGTATCCTTTTCTTCATACTGGCATGCAAAATCGAACTTAAGGTCATCCATTATTTTGCGGGCCATCTCAGGTAGCCCATCCTTTTTAACCAGAGGGAAAACCGCGAGCTTAACAGGAGCAAGGGCAGGCGGTATACGAAGCACTACGCGTTCATCGCTGGTTCCATCCTCCTTAGCCACTTTCTCCTCGGCATAAGCAGCCGACAGAACAAGAAGAAAAGTTCGGTCTAAGCCAATTGATGTTTCAATTACGTAAGGAATATAACTTTGCTTGATATCGGGGTCAAAGTACTGTAGCTTTTTACCAGAGTGCTTTTGGTGGTTAGCCAAATCGAAATCGGTACGGGAGTGAATACCCTCCACCTCCTTGAAACCGAACGGGAATTCAAATTCGATATCGGAAGCGGCATTGGCGTAATGAGCAAGTTTCTCGTGCTTGTGGAAGCGGTACTTGCTGTCGCCAAAGCCCATAGCACTATGCCACCGCATGCGTTTCTCCATCCAGAACTCATACCATTTCATCTCCTCGCTGGGGCGGACAAAAAACTGCATTTCCATTTGCTCAAACTCGCGCATGCGGAAGATGAACTGGCGGGCAACAATCTCGTTGCGGAACGCCTTACCCACCTGGGCAATCCCAAAGGGAATTTTCATACGCCCGGTTTTCTGCACGTTGATGTAGTTAACAAAAATACCCTGAGCAGTTTCCGGCCTAAGGTAGATTGTGTTTGCCTCATCGTTAACCGAGCCAAGCTTGGTTTCACACATCAAGTTAAACTGGCGTATCTCAGTCCAGTTGCGGGTACCTGAAATGGGGCAAACAATTTCGCAGTCCTCAATTATCTTTTTAACCTCAGCCAAGTTGTTCTGATCCAAAGCCTCAACCATTCTACGGTTAACCGTAGTAATACTTTCGGTTAGCTCAACAACCCGGGGATTGGTTTGGCGGAAAAGTTTCTCGTTAAAGGCATCGCCAAAACGCTTACGTGCTTTTTCAACCTCTTTTTCCAGCTTCTCACGTTGCTTCTCCATCCATTCTTCAATGAGCACATCGGCTCGGTAGCGTTTTTTGCTATCCTTGTTATCGATGAGTGGATCGTGGAAAGCCCCCACATGGCCTGATGCAACCCATGTTGTGGGGTGCATAAAAATTGCCGCATCAATGCCAACAATATTCTCGTTCAGGCGGGTCATGGCCTCCCACCAGTAGCGGCGAAGATTATTCTTTAGCTCAACGCCATTCTGCCCGTAATCGTAAACAGCGCTCAGCCCATCATAAATCTCGCTCGATGGGAAAACAAATCCATACTCCTTGCTATGTGCAATCAACTTTTTAAATAATTCCACCTGTGTCATAAATACTTCAAATGAATTTCCAGTAACTCACAAAAATAGTTTAATTTCTTTACATCCAAAAAAATGAATTTTGGCAAATATGGATTGACTTTGTAAGAGGCATTTCATATATTATCAAAAATTTTGATGCTGCAATGGTTCATTTCAAGCCTTTCATAACAATCATTACAAAATATCTTATAGTGCTTTTAATATCCAATAGCGCTGTTCATGCACAGTATTTTGCAAATTTCTCAAACAACAAGTCATCAAAAACTGACGACGAAAAGCTAATATCGCAAATTCCTGAATATAAAATTAAAGCAGCACTTTCCCTTAATATTGCCAGTAACATTAAATGGCCAAACGAAAGGAGCATAAAAGAATTTGGAATACTAATTGTTGACAGCGATACACTTATTTATAATGAGGTTAAAAGTGTTGAAAACAACCATAAACTTAAAGGGAAACCCATAAAGGTAAGCCATTCATCACCCCCGATAAGAAAGCCAACAGAGTACTCAATTATTTACCTTAGCCACAGCCACAGCCCTTTAGTTAACTCAATCTACCAGCAAATAGTGGGTAAAGGTGTGCTTATTGTTACCGATGAAGGAACCGAACGGCTGCTTACCATGGTAAACCTTTTTCTCAACCAGGAAAAGCAAAATGTGTCATTTGAGATTAACCGGCACACCCTTGAAGAGAATAGATTTACGCTCAATCCAAAACTCATTGCCCTGAGTGGGAGCTTTATCGATATTAAAGAGCTTTACTTGAAAACCTACCACCAGCTAATTGAAGAAAACAAAAAGTTACTGCAACTACAAGCTGACATTACCCGCTACCAGCAAGAAAAAGCAGAATACGAAAGCGAGATCAGAACGCTAAACGAAAGGGTTAATAGATTAAATCAAAATACTGAGGTTCTTGAGAAGCAGTATAATAATGCAAGTGTTTCTCTTAAGCAAAAAGATAGCCTGATCCTAATTGCAACGAAGGAGCTTGCCGAAAAAGTAGCAGAGAGCCAAAAACTGCAGACAGCCGTCAATAAACAGGTGGCATTGATAAACTCCTCGCGTAACCAACTTGACTTGCTGAATAAACAAATTGTTCAAACCCAAAAAATTTAGACCAAAAGCAAAAAGAGATTGTCATTCTTAAGCAGCAAAGGCGATTCTTTATTATGCTTATTGCCCTTGTAGGAATATCATTTACACTGTTTTTTGCGTTTTGGGCATACAGCATTAAAAGGAGACTTAACGTAAAACTGGAAAAACAGGTTGAGATAAGAACCCAAGAGCTGAACTTAAGCCGTGAACACTACCAACGACTATTCGAGCACTCACCCGTAGCTATGCTTGAACTTGACCTCTCGCTGCTTTCAAACTATGTAAACTCAATTGGAATACCATTGGATTCAATGGATCAGGTTGATCGCAACTTTTCTAATGATATGGTACGTGAAGGTATTAAATTCATTAAGGTTGTGAACGTGAACAAAGCAGCACTAAAACTACTTGGTTTTGAAAACAAGAGCGATGCTGTTAAGAATTACGCCAAAAATCAACTCCGAGGAATCACTAGAAACATTCCGGGGAATTTATAACGCGCTTATTGAGCGAAGGCAGTTTAGCGAATATCAAAACATAACAAACACCAAAGATGGCAAAATGTTGCTTGTCGTGCTAAAATGGATAGTGCTACCCGGATACTCGCACGACTACTCCAGGGTTCTGCTCTCCATTACCGACATTACCAAGCTCAAGGAGTGCGAGAATGAGCTAAAGCAACACCGTGATCATCTGGAGGAAATTGTTGAAGAGCGCACCCAACAGATTATTCAGCTCAACAAAATGCTCCAGGAGTCAAATGAAGAACTCCTGATTAAAACCGAGGAACTGGAGCAAACCATACAGATGTTAGAGGATGCCCAAAAACAGCTGGTTCATCAGGAAAAAATGGCATCGCTGGGTATGCTTACAGCTGGGATTGCACACGAAATAAACAATCCAATAAATTTTATAAGTGGTAGTCAGCAGGCTATCGATACCCTGCTCGATGAACTTTGGAATAGTCTGAACATATACCGCGAGAATGCCCTAAAGTACTCACCCCAAAATGTTACCTACGAGCCTGAAACCAAAAATAGCATTCAGGTTGAGGAACTTTTCTGCTCCATAAAGCTAATGCTTCGGAATATTGAAATTGGTATTGAGAGAACTAGTGGTATTATCAGGAGCCTAAAAGCTTTTGTGCGATCCGATAGTAAAGAATATGTTCCGGTTTCAATACCCGAAACCATTACCGATGTTCTCAATATGCTACGGGGTAACTATAAGGATAGGATTGAGATTATTCAGCACTACGACCAGAACCTTCCCAAAGTCAAATGTTACCCTAACCAGCTGCATCAGGTTGTTATGAATTTGGTTGCCAATGCCATTGATGCCATACCGGGCGAAGGAAAAATCTACATTAGCGGCCATTACTCCAGCTTCGACAACAACGTTACCATTCGCATAAAAGACACTGGCACAGGAATTCCAATCGATATTCAGGAAAAGATTTTCGACCCGTTTTTCACTACACAGGAAGCCGGAAAGGGGACAGGCTTAGGGCTTTACATCACCTATAATATTATTCGGTCACTAAATGGAGATATAACAGTAAACTCAGCGCCAAATCAAGGGGCTGAGTTTACAATAACCTTACCGGTTGAAAAAATAACCTAGAAGAATTACTTTCCAAACCGCTTAAAGGCAGAGTCAATTATTTCACGAAGCTCATCCTTTTTCCAGGGTTTCATAATATAGCGGTACACCAACTCCTCGTTAATTGCCCTGAGCATGACCTCCGACTCCATAAATGCGGTTAGAAGAATGCAAATCTTTTCGGGGTTCTCGCGCTTAATCCGCTCAATAAAATCGATGCCGTTCATGTGAGGCATCTTAAGATCCGATATAATCACATTAATATCTTCGTTCTTAAGTATATCAAGCCCCTTTTGAGCCGAATCGGCTACAAGAATGGTAAAATCGTTTCGGAAGTTAATCTTGAAAAGTTCAAGATTAATTACCTCATCATCAATGTATAGAACCTTTTTCCCCATTAAATACAGGTTTATTTACCTGCAAATAATAAGGGTATTTGTGAAATATACAAGTATTTCCCAAATACCATAAAATCTAATTTTTAACACAGCGAACCGAGTATGCATTTCCAGTAGAGCCCTCCATAATTGATACACTTCCTGAATCATTTTCAATTGCTACTATCTCAATGTTATCATTGATAACCCAAAAATGGGCGCTATAACCTGGGTAGGAGGTCCAATAAGAAGAAGCAGGAACCCATGAAGCACTGCCTGCACCTCGTGCCGAGAACCCGGTTTCATTGGTTGCGTATAACACGCCTTGGTCTGGTATCCAGTTGTAAATACCGTTGTAAACATCACCATAGGGTTCAATTATCTTCTTCCCCAGATTTTCTGAATTTAAAGTCCAACCGGCTCCTGCTACAAAGGTAAACATGGTTTCCCATTCTAAATGCGTGGGTACATGCCAACCATCGGGGCAAATATTTTTCCCACTGTGTATAACTACTGAATCGCTGTATAGATTACCAAAAACAAGTAGGGAATCGGGATCGGGATAGGAATACATATGCAATGGATCAACTGGAGTTCCATCGGAGTATGTGGTTGCCCTTAGGTTCTCGGCCATCCACACCTGTGTACCTATTTTAACAGTTTGGTAGGTGATACCGTCGGTATCAACAATCGGGGGCTCAAGTAAACCTACATTGGTTGTAACATTCCCGGCAACCACCATATCGCTATACGATACCATGGTATTCACAATGTAAGTACTATCGGGGGTAACTTCAAAGTAATTTGTAGTACTTGCCTTAGCATTTGTAAGACCACCTACTGCAAAGCCACCCTTAGCTCCCTTGCCATTGCTGTCGTCAAAGGCAAATCTGATGTTATCGGGTAGTAATGACATGTAAACATTTGACCCCGATTTGGCATTGGTTAGACCTCCAACGGCAAAGCCACCCTTGGCACCCTTGGTAAGGTTATCGTTAAAAGCAAACCTTGTACTATCGGGATGAATGGTCATGTAGGTTAGGGTGTCGCCTTTGGCATTGGTTAGACCTCCCACGGCAAATCCGCCTTTAGCTCCCTTTGTAATAGCAGACTGATCGAACAGGAACTGTGCGTAAGCTGGTTCGAGCTGGAAGTAGGTGGGTGCAGGAGCTTTAGCACTGGTTAATCCGCCAACAGCAAATCCACCCTTGGCACCCTTGGTAAGGTTATCGTTAAAAGCAAACCTTATACTATCGGGATGAATGGTCATGTAGGTTAGGGTGTCTCCTTTGGCATTGGTTAGACCTCCAACGGCAAATCCGCCTTTAGCTCCCTTTGTAATAGCAGACTGATCGAACAGGAATTGGGCGTAGGCTGGTTCAAGTTGGAAGTAGGTGGGTGCAGGAGCTTTGGCACTGGTTAATCCGCCAACAGCAAATCCACCCTTAGCGCCCTTGCTGCCGCTGCCATCAACATTAAACCTTACACCTGTTTCATAAACCGCCATCACCACTTGTCCCTGTGAATTGGTAACTGCAAAAATCGGCTTGTCGGGATCGTGGCCTGCACCGGGCGAGATAATTACTGTGCTATCCATTACGCTCACCCTTGCCGTTGGCGACCACTCCTGGCCATTGGAGTAAACCGTGTTACCCATGCTTCCTGTTCCCGATATGCCATTGTTAGCGGTTAAGGATTTTTCGGCCAGGAATGCGTATGGCACTGAAACAATTTGCGAAGCTCCCAGAGCGGTAAAACTAGTTTGTCCCGATTTCTTTACCAGTAACTCTATGAAAATCGGATCGGTCCAAGCTATGCTATTAAAAGCACCTGAATTTACTGTTCCTGCGCCAATTTCAAACGTTACTAATCCCTGATTAGTAGTAGTTTTAGTATGGGTTTCGGAGTATACAACGTCACCATTTGCAGTTGTTTTGTGTAAAACAACCTGAAGTTCAACCTGCTGGCTTGCCATTACAGTTCCATCGGCATTGCGGAGAACTGCCTGGTAGGCAATCTTTTGGGGTACCTGTGCGCTTAATCCTAAGCATGAAAGCACAAGTAAAACTCCCATTACTTTCCCTAAATTTTTCATTTTGATGTCGTTAGTTATTTTAAAAAATACAAGATAATCTTTCAAAAAACTTATGTCAAATATTTTATGACATTTTATTAAGGAATACGCCCAAATGCATAGATATTAGCATGCTCAAAAGATCATATGTTTTGACGAAAGTAGTTTTTTAGTTGACAAAATGATAAAGGAATTTGCTATTATTTGATTTTGAAATAACCAATCAAGTCAGTCAATGCTTTTGCCCTGGCATTTAACTCTTCTGAACTGGCTGCAACCTCCTCCGAGAGCGAGGCATTCTGCTGGGTGGTGTTGTTGAGCTCCTGTACGGAGGTGTTCACCTGCTCGGTACCGGTTTGCTGTTCGCGGGTGGCTGCGGTAATCTCCCTTATCAGGTCGGTGGTGCGGATTATCTCACTCACATTCTGGTTCATGATGTCCTTGGCCTTACCCGATATCTCGGCCCCCCGCTGCGAAACGGCTATGATCTCGTTGGCTGCCTGACGGCTACGCTCTGCCAGTCGCCTTACCTCGGCGGCCACCACGGCAAAGCCCTTACCGTGCTCGCCTGCACGGGCTGCCTCAACGGCTGCATTGAGCGCCAACAAGTTGGTCTGGAAGGCTATGTCGTTTATGATGCCTATCTTCTGGGCTACCTCGTTCATGGAATCGAGGGCCACGTTGGTGGACTCAACCCCCTCCTCCAACTTCTTTGAGGTTGATGAGGCTATCTGTTCGGTCTGAACCGCATTCTGCGAGTTCTGCTGTATGCTCGAGAGAATCTCCTCCATGGCACTCGATATCTCCTCCAGCGACGAGGCCTGCTCCGAGGTAACCTCCGATAGGCTGGTAGCGCTCATGCTCAACTGGCTTGCCGATGATTCAAGCTCAGCTGCTGCCTGGGCAATACCATCGATTACTCCTTTTAACTTTTCTGATAGATTTCCAACGGACTTACTCAACCTGCCCAATTCATTGCTTTGCCTGGCAAATTCCGGATTTACCTGTACCGTTAAGTCGCCACCGCTGATTCTTTGAATGTCATCAATAGCCCGATCTAATGGTTTTCTAATCTTACGGGCAATGTACCACATTACCCAAATTCCTGCAACAATAACAACAGGAGTGGTTACGTAAGCCGGAAAGATTTCAGGGTAGATGTACTTGAGGTTTACCATTACATCAATAAGAACTCCCCACGAAACTGTTAATGCTCCCATTAAAAAGAGAATGGAGTTTTTGAAAAAGTACCTAATGGTTAGAATACCAACTGGTAATGCAATCAGCATTATCACAATGAGTTCTAGCATGCCCTTGTTCATGGTAGTAAAGGTTAAAGTTGAACGTTTTAATTTTCGGGTTAATTTATAGAAATAGTAGTGTGAAGTCAAGAAAAATTACACAAATAATTCATCCCTTGTACCATGAATTTTGAGGAATGAGTCGGAATATGATGGAGTTAGGGGAAGTTAGAGGAAGTTAGAGGAAGTTAGAGGAAGTTAATGGAATTGTAAGAAGTGAACACTTAAACTAAAAGTCTTTAATTGAAAAATGCAGTTGATGAATCGACTAACAAAATCTATTCATTCCGAAACTTCGGAATGAAAGATCTTATCTATATGTGCATAATGCAGTCTCCCACACATGTTAGTTCAGTGGAAGGTGGTGGTGTTTATCCACTCGCAACCAATACTCCATGAACCGTTGATTGATAACAAATGGATTAACTTGCTACACCATAAATATTATTTCACCTTAAAATATCCCATTAAATCCATTAACGCTTTAGCTCTGGCGTTTAGCTCCTCGGCGCTGGCTGCAACCTCCTCCGAGAGCGAGGCATTCTGCTGGGTGGTGTTGTTGAGCTCCTGTACGGAGGTGTTCACCTGCTCGGTACCGGTTTGCTGTTCGCGGGTGGCTGCGGTAATCTCCCTTATCAGGTCGGTGGTGCGGATTATCTCACTCACATTCTGGTTCATGATGTCCTTGGCCTTACCCGATATCTCGGCCCCCCGCTGCGAAACGGCTATGATCTCGTTGGCTGCCTGACGGCTACGCTCTGCCAGTCGCCTTACCTCGGCGGCCACCACGGCAAAGCCCTTACCGTGCTCGCCTGCACGGGCTGCCTCAACGGCTGCATTGAGCGCCAACAAGTTGGTCTGGAAGGCTATGTCGTTTATGATGCCTATCTTCTGGGCTACCTCGTTCATGGAATCGAGGGCCACGTTGGTGGACTCAACCCCCTCCTCCAACTTCTTTGAGGTTGATGAGGCTATCTGTTCGGTCTGAACCGCATTCTGCGAGTTCTGCTGTATGCTCGAGAGAATCTCCTCCATGGCACTCGATATCTCCTCCAGCGACGAGGCCTGCTCCGAGGTAACCTCCGATAGGCTGGTAGCGCTCATGCTCAACTGGCTTGCCGATGATTCAAGCTCAGCTGCTGCATTTGATATGCCCTCAATTATTTCCCTGAGCTTTCCTGCCAGGTTACCTATTGATACGCTTAACTTTCCAAGTTCGTCGTTCCGTTTTGAAAACGCTTCATTAACTTCGATGGTCAAATCGCCTTGGCTCATCCTATACAAATCGCCAATAGCATGATCTAAGGGTTTCCGAACTCTTTTGGCAATGTATGCAATTCCAGCAATGCCGGTAATAATAATTGGCGAAGTAATATAGGCCGGAAAAATATCAGGGTAAATAAACCTTAAACTGACCAAAATGTCAATTAAAGTACCCTAAATTATGGTGACAGTACCCATAATTATTAATATCGACTTTTTAAAAAATATCTAATGGTTAGGATACCAATAGGCAAGGCGATTATCAGAAGGATTAACACAGGCTAACGATTTCTTTTCTAATGATATTTTGGTTTTAAGCAATAATGCTATTTATACGTTTTTTTAACCTGTAGGTTTTAATAAAATATTTAAAATATGTTTAATATAATGTTAATATTAATTGATCAAGTCGTCAATCGACTTTAAAGGTTTTAGCTATAAACATGCGTCGAATTCTTTCGCTCTCTTTTACATTAATCTCCCAAAGCCTTTTGTTTATATTGAATAACCGGTGAATTCTAAACCGATTTTTTACCGAAAACAAAGGTAGAACCCTGTCGAGCAGCAACGCTAAAGGCTTAAAGCGGATAATCCCTACCAGCGATTTTGTTCTGTCGTACATTGATAGCGGGGCGCGAAAGCCTGCGCCGTGATGGTAAACCACATCGGCATAAATTCCAAACATTAAGCCATGGTCAGTAAGCTGCGAGGTTCGCTCAAGCGGAAGCCAGTCAATACATCTATCGGTCAGTAATTTGAGCAGGTTGCCTCCCACATCGGTTCGGCGAATGCCTGCATTGGTTTCCCACTCGTAACCCTCACTCCAATCCCCCTCAATGGATTTCCAGAAACCAACAGTGGTAAAGCAAAACGAAGGGTGAGGCTGAATATCACCAATATTCTCGGTTCGCCTAATGGCGGCCAGCGGATAGTGTTTGAGTGTCTCCTTAATAAAATTATCCAGTGGTCTTACAGGAAAAGCATCGCCATCAACAAAAATTATGATATCGTCATTGTTGGCCTGAAGGGAAATAAACCTGGCCAAAAGGTTTAACTTTATGGCATGCTCAGCAATAGGCTCGCAACAGGCAAAATGAAATTTACCCTTATGCTTGAAGGCATCGCCACTGAGGAAAGCATAAACCCTATAGGGTTGATTGATATTCCTCTCAAAATAACTTAACTGTATATCGATCCATTTATCGGTCTCCCAGTGAACGGTTGCAATATAAATCATGCATTATCTTACTTATATCACAAAAATAACCAAATTTGTGATTGAGTTTCATTTTACTGTTCAATGGCAAGCCCCAAAACGGATTATGCAGTTACAATTTTCACAGCCGAAACCTACCCTACTGTGGCAGGCGATGGCCGAAATGCTTTATTTATTGGCTCTAAGCTTAAAGAACTAGAATATGGAGTAAAGTTAGTCTGCCTTAACCCTAATGGCAAACTACCTAAAAGTGAAATCATAAACGGTGTTGAGATAAATCGATTGCTTTACAATAATAATTCATTACTCGGTAGAATAGCCTTCAGGTTTAACCTTTTAAGGTTTTTAGCATTCCAGTGTAATAGTAATTCAAAATGGATTGTTTACGGGGCAATGCCCGGATATCGGGCAATAATTACTTTGTCGATATTGAAAGGCGCAAAATGTGCTTTTCGTTCAACCCTTTGGGGATTTGATGATGCCGAAAGCCTCGTAGCAAAGCCATATTGGATTTACACCCGATTTGTTCTAAGCAAGCTGTATGGCTATTATGCACTTAACTCATCATTTGCCAAATCGTGGCAAAAAATCTTTGGAGATTTTAAAATTCTACAAGTCTTTCAGGGAGTCGATATCAAAAAGTATGATATCAAGCTAAAAAATGAAATTAACAAGCAACTAAGAGATAGGCTAAAAATTGCCGATGATTGTTTTGTGATACTCATGGTTGGCCACCTCATTGAGCGAAAGGGATTCCCCGAGATAGCCGATTGGCTTAGCAGGATTGAAGAAGATTTTTTGCTTTTGCATGTTGGCAGCACCGAGGCACCTGAATGGGATACCATGAGTCGGCACAACGCAGAAATGAAAAATCATAAAAAGTATATTGAAGAAAAATTAGGCGATAGGGTAAGGTTTTTAGGACGACAAACCGATTTACCCCAATTTTACCTGTCGGCCGATATCCTATTGGTAGCTTCGTATGCCGAGGGTTACCCACCAAATTCAGTGAACGAAGCCTTAGCTGCAGGCTTACCAGTACTAACCCGCAGAATTGCTGGCGTAGCCGATGCAATAACCGATGGCGTAAATGGTTACGTTTTTTTCGATGAACATGAATTTACTCGCAAGCTATCGACCCTTATCCATAACCCAATACGACGTATTGAACTTGGACGTAATGCCAGAATTTTTGCTGAGGATAAATTGGATGTTGAAAAGGTGACTGATAAAATCCAAAACTTTCTGGGATTGTAATTTGGATTCATTGTCGTTTAGATAGCAAACAGATAATCCGTTTGTCATTCTGAGCGGCCTGTCCCGCATTAGCGGGAAGCCGAAGGATCTCAGTCAATGATAAAAGCGAAAAATGAGCAATGAGGTGCTTCGGCGAAGTCTATCCCGATAAATCGGGACTCAGCATGACAGCGTGATGGTTCGCTCAACATGACAAATAACCTTAACTAAACGACATTGAATTAAGATTTTTGCTCATCGATTTGTTTAACAAAATTTTATTGTATTCGTGCAGCATTATCGTTTTTTCTTCTGTCTTTAGGATAAATCAATTTAAAAATTTACTGCCATGAAATTCAGAATATCTATTGCGATGCCAATTATAGCAACAATTATCAGTCCTATAATCAATGCTCAGGAAACCCGGAACTTTGATGTTAAAGGATTTGAAGGGGTTAAAAACAGCACATCGGCCGAAGTGCATATTTCGCAATCGCCAGGTTACAGCATTGAGGTAACAGCAAAGAGTGCGGTTTTCAATGAGTTCGAAATCATTGTTAAGGATAACATTTTGCATATCAAAAGTAAAGACAATCTAAGATTTACAAGCAATTGGGGTAAAGTACTGGTCAAAGTTTCATGCCCTGAAATTAAACTTTTGGCTCAGAATGGCTCGGGCAATATGATTGCATTAACGCCCATAAAAGTTGCCGACGAATTTACAGCTTCAATAAATGGAAGTGGCGATATACTGCTAAAAGAGATACTGGCCAACTCGGTACAGGTAAGCATAAACGGTTCGGGAAACATTAAAACCTCATCGCAAGGGAAAACCAATTCGCTAAAGGCCAACTCTAATGGGTCGGGGAATGTCCATCTTGAATCACTTACCACGGAAATTGCTCAGGTAAAGTTGAACGGTTCGGGCGATGCAATTATTAGGTGTGGCAAAGAATTTAAAGGATCCATAAATGGTAGCGGAAGCATCACACTTTATGGTAATCCCCTTATTGATGCCAAAATTAACGGTTCAGGACGATTAGTCAGTAAGTAAAGATTGGAAAAACGGAGCACGAAAAATTAACGGCTGAGGATATTCCTCGGCCGTTCGTATTTAAATAAATTTAGGAGAGAAGAGAGGTTCCCAATTTGATGAATTGGGATAGATTTGGGATGCATAAACTAAATTCCCCCTCCCGGAATATGCAAAACTTGCGTATAAATTTGTAGTTTTGATTTTTATTCTAAACCTTATTACCATGCTCAGGGTGGCAGTTGATTTTGATGGTACCATTGTGGAGAATGAGTATCCCCAATTGGGAAAGCCCATGCTATTTGCCTTTGAAACCCTTAGGGAACTTCAAAAACGAGGATTTGTTCTTATTCTTTGGACTGTTCGTACCGGTAAATTGCTCAAGGAGGCTGTGGAGTTCTGCCGTCAGAATGGGGTTGAATTCTACGCGGTTAATCGCAATCACCCTGAAGAGATTCTTGACCCGGAAACTCCCCGGAAGCTTGAGGTTGATATTTTTATCGACGATCGCAACCTTGGCGGATTTCCCGGATGGGATAAGGTATTTAGCACACTATGCCCCAACGAGCTCTATAAGGTTTCGCAGAAAAAGGCTTTGAAACAGTATAGAAAGAAAGGTTTTATACGACGCATTTTAGGTATCTAAACAATCATCATATGCCAAAAAGAATTGCTATTCTATTTTTAGTATTTATCGCAGCTTGCACCAATGGCCGAAAGGGACAGCAGCCCGATACCCCAAACACACCATCGGAAAATCCTTTGCGTCTTATCCGATTCGATAAGCCAACAAGCGGTACGATGTTTACTGCCGGCGAAAGTGTTGATATAGCCCTTAAGCTAACCGATACCATCCAGCCCGACTCAATTGTGCTTTTCCGCAATGGCCAACGAGTTAAGAAAATAAGCGATTTATCGTTCACCTTAAAAACTGAAACTGGAAAACCCGGCACAATACAGCTCAATGCAACCGCATGGAAGAATGGCCAACGGCAAACCGCCTCAATAACAATAAGAATCAAATCGAACATAAAGCCTATTGAATACACCTATCGCATTGTAAGGTCCTATCCTCACGATCCCGAGGCATACACCCAGGGCTTATTCTACCATAACGGCTACCTGTACGAGGGTACCGGTCAACATGGCGCATCGAGTTTAAGAAAGGTTGAACTGGAAACTGGCAAAATATTACAGAGTGTAAACCTAAGCAGGGAATACTTTGGCGAAGGCATTGCCATTTTAAATGATAAAATTTACCAGCTCACCTGGACAAACGGTACAGGCTTTGTTTACGATGCTGCCACCTTTAAACCCATAAACACTTTCAGCTATACCACACAGGGCTGGGGGTTGACCACCAATGGAAATGAGTTTGTAATGAGCGATGGCTCAAACACTCTATACTTTATGGAGCCAAATGGTTTTAGCGAATTGCGAAGAATTGAGGTATTCGACAACGATGGACCAGTTAAAATGCTTAACGAACTAGAGTACATTGATGGTAAAATCTTCGCAAATGTTTACCTGACCGATAGGATTATTATTATAAACCCCGAAACAGGTGCTGTGGAAGGGAATATTGATATGCAGGGGTTATTGAAATCTAACGAACGAACCGGCAAGGAAGATGTTTTAAACGGCATAGCATACGACCCCGTTGGTAAGCGAATTTTTGTAACCGGAAAACTTTGGGGTAAACTATTTCAGGTTGAATTCATAAAGAAAAAGTAGATGCCAACCCGCACTGAAACCGACTACCTTGGGAGCATGCAATTGCCAGCCGATGCACTTTACGGAATACACTCGGTAAGGGCTAAGGAAAATTTTCCCGATACAACACCATTCCATATTGAACGGTACCAGGCCATGGGCCTTGTAAAACAAGCCTGCTACCTTACTTACGCCGACATGGTTCAGGTATTGAGAGAAGAAAAATTATATGCCGAAGGCAAAGGTTTTATTCCTGACAATATAATCAATGCACTAATTACGGTTGCAGGTGAGGTTCACGAGGGCAAATACTTCGATAGTTTTATTGTTCCGGCCATACAGGGCGGTGCCGGAACCAGCATCAACATGAATGTAAACGAGATAATTGCCAACTCAGCACTCGTTAGGCTTGGCTATAAACCCGGCGAATACAGGGTGATTGACCCCATTGAACAGGCCAACATCTACCAAAGCACCAACGATACTGTTCCCACAGTCCTTAGGGTTGCGGTTATTCGGCTCCTTACTTTGCTCGAAGAACAAATCAATAATACCCGACAAGCTGTTGAAAACCTTGAGAAAGCCCACCGAAACTCACTCCGAATTGGATACACACAACTTCAGGCTGCTGTGCCATCGTCGTATGGGCAACTGTTCAGCACATACAGCGAAGCGCTATCGCGCGACTGGTGGCGTGTTTCAAAATGCTTTGAGCGGATTAAGGTTGTTAACCTGGGCGGTGGAGCCATTGGAACTGCCGTAGGAACACCCCGCTACTTTGTAATGGAGGTGGTTAAGCACCTGCAACAGCTAACCGGTTTCCCATTTACCCGCAGCGAAAACCTAAACGATGCCACCGCCAATCTCGACTCATTTATCGATGTGCATGCCATTCTTAAGGCCCACGCCGTGAACATCGAAAAAATGGCTTCGGACATCCGCCTACTGGCTTCCGATATAGCCGGCAATCCCATTCACATCCCCAAACGACAAGTGGGCAGCTCAATCATGCCGGGAAAGGTTAACCCCGTTATTCCTGAATTTGCCGTAAGCGTTGCACACAGGGTTTACGCCAACGATATGCTTATATCGAATCTTGCTGGCCAAGGTGTGCTTGACCTCAACGCCTACCGACCTACCATTGGATATGCCATTATCGATTCCATAAAACTACTCATTGCAGCAAACCAAAGCCTTGCCCGAAATTTGTTTGTTGGTGTTAGGATTGATGCGGAAAAATCGGCTTCGCAGCTTATGCATAACCCGTCCATAACCACTGCCCTACTGCCAATCATTGGCTTTAACAGGGCTGCCATGCTCGCCCAGGAAATGCGGGGCAAAAAAATCGATATCTTTAACGCAAACAGAAATCTCAATCTGATACCCGAAGATAAATTAAAGGAATTGGTAAAACCCAATAACCTACTCAAACTAGGGTTTTCGTTTCGCGAGGTAATTGATTAGTTACCTATTATGCTTTATATACCATCATCAATTTGCGATACTTCCAAATTCCCAAAGCATTAATCAACTCCTAATCGAATGAAAAAACTTGTTGAATACATAGTAGTTACTGCTGTAGGCCTAATTTTTACCTACCTGTTTGCAGGCGATGTAGTTAAAAATATTAATCACAGATACTTTTCCCAAAGCGGCGATGGTGCAAAGGATTACTACGCCACCTTTTACCACATAAAGCACGATAAAAGCTACATCCATTCCAATAGCATGAACTACCCCTTTGGTGAGAGTATCTTTTTTGCAGGTTCCCAGCCAATTGTAAGTAATGCCATTAAGTTTATCTCACAAACCATCTACGATATAAGCCCCTACACCGTGGCTATACACAACCTGCTGATATTGATCAGCATAGCCCTAACCGTATTAGTAATCTACCTGATTTTTCGACATTTAAATTTGCCCGTTTGGTATTCGTTGCTTGTGGCTACAGGAATTACCTTCCTATCGCCTCAAATTGACAGGATTGGAGGGCACTTTGCCTTGAGTTACACCATTGTTCTGCCGCTGTTTGTGCTGCTAATGTTAAGGTTCAACAGGAAGCCAACAGTTGGAAAATCGATATTTATTCTTTTAGTTGGCCTCTGGGCTTCAATAACCCATGGTTACTTTTTCACTTTCTACATGGTAATGTTTTTGGCCTTCTGGCTTTGGCAGAAACCGTGGCGTAAGGGATTTGAATGGAAAAAACAATGGCTCCACATGGTATTGCAGTTAGCCATTCCCCTTATTGTTGTTCCCACCCTCTTACTGTACCTCGATTCGGTGGAAGACCGAACAACCTGGCCATGGGGGTTCCTGTTTTATCGGGCCTACCCCGAATCGGTATTCCTATCGTCCGGCCGTCCATACTGGAGTTGGCTAAATAACCTTATAAAAATACGTAACCTCCAGTGGGAGGGAATTGCCTATGTAGGACTGATTTCAACGCTAGTGTTCATCATCATCTTTTATAACTCCATAAAAAATACCATTAAGCGCCAATGGAGCAAAGCATTCGGTATTACCAATCAACCCCTTGTAAACCTATTGTTCTGGCTGTCGTTCCTGCTGCTATTATTCTCATTTGGCATGCCTTTTATCTTCAAAATGGAGTTTCTGCTTGAGTACCTTGGTCCTATACGCCAATTCCGGGGTATAGGCCGTTTTGCCTGGCTTTTCTTTTACATGATGAACATCGTAACGTTTTACCTGATCTGGGAAAAACTGAAAGCAAAAAAATTGATTTATAGGATTTTGTTAATTATTCCCCTCATCACTCTATCGCACGACGCCTGGTTTAATAGCAAATCGCAAAAATTCTACATCAACAACAACCTACCTGAACTCGATTACGCCTTTCATGCAAACAGCAAGCCCCCAATTAATATTGATGAATTTCAGGCCATAATGCCTATCCCTTTTTTTAGCGTTGGGAGCGAAAACTACTGGCACGAATCAGCATGTTTTGGATCCATGGTAAAGATGTATGCCTTATCGCAACTAACAGGATTGCCACTTAATGCAACCTACACAAGCCGCTCATCGGTTTGGCGATGCGTGGAAAACCTCAACCTGATTATGGAACCGCTCCAGGAGTACCCCGTGCTTAAATACTACAACCATGGCAAGGATATCCTATTATTTGTTGACCCACATTGCGACCAGATAAACCTGAATGAGCGCCGTATTGTTAACATTTCAACTCCAATTGACACACTATGGGGGTATGAGTTACGAAGGCTGAAAGTGGCCGACCTTGCTAAACTGCCTGAAGTATACCGTAGTGAGTACCTTAACGCCACCCTTGAAATGCCCGATACTATTACTGGCAATTACTACTTTCAAAAATTTGAAAACTCTCCCACACCCATAGCATTTATGGGAACTGGAGCCCTCAAGTTAAACAACCGCAACTACACAAACCTTTACTGGGGGCGGCTTGCCAACAACAACTCAACAGAAGTCACCCTATCGTTCTGGGTGAGCAACATGAAGAGAGATGTAGTCCCGCGTAATAGGATTGAAATTGTTACCGGAAAGGAAAAAGGCAAGTGGGAAACCTGGAATGGGTTTGGCTTTATGGAGAAAACAATAGCATTCTGGAACGATTGGGCTCTGGTGGAGTATAACCTGAAGTTGAGTAGTCCGGCCGATTTCATTTGCGTCTTGGTTGCTCCATTACTGCCCAAAAGTGGCGAAGTTTACATCGATAACGTTCTTATCAGGCCAACAAATCACAAAGTAAATTATTTTGAAACCAATTTCTTGTTAGTGAATAACCGGGTGTTCCCTAACTGTAACTAAAACTTAACCCTTACCATAAACTTTACCTCGCTTCGGGTGTTGCCTTCTATCAAGTCTGCCCCTGAACCTGTGGTTGCGCTATTGGGATAATAGGTCTGAGCATATCGAGCCCAAATGTCGATGTTTTTTTTATAGCGATACTTGGCCATGAGCATAACCCTTGTGCCATTGGAGTAGTAAGCCGGCACGGTAAAGGAGTAAAGCATATCGCTCTCGTAGGAGTAAATTCGTGTATTCCACGATTTGGTGTCGAAAATTGCAAACCGCATTCTGAAGGTTAATGGGTATTCTTTTAGGTTGATGTTGATATCCTGCGCCAGCAGATAGCCATATTCATTAGTGCTAAGGCTGTCGGTTTTGTAACTCGATACTTCAATGGTACTTTTTAGCTGTACAAGCTCATTGGGCTGATACGATAGCTGCGTTCGAAAACCCTGACGCATCTGCGAAATCACAGGTGTAACTGAAAGGCTGCTAGCGGTCATGTTGCGCTCATCCTGCTTATAGCGGTAGCGAAAGTTCACCTGAAAGTACCTATTTACTGAATGTTCCGATTGAAAAAGGAAGTCTCTACCCGTTGAAGGCGAGTAAACTCCATAGCGCATCCACGGGAAGCGAAATAGGTCAACATAGCCCGAGACCTTCCATCCCTTTGCGGCAAGCAGGTTTAATCCCATGAGCAACCCTTGCTCGTTAACTGTTCCTGTGCCCTCAGCAAGGGCAGCAGTATAGCGTGTTTCATAGGTAGTGCTATAATTCCTGCATAAAGCCGATAGTTGAACACGATTGCTTAGCCTAAATTTCCCACCTGCAAGCATAGCCAATTTTTGCGATAGCATATTAACCCCCACCTCGCCATAAATCAAATGTTGGCGATAATAATAATCGGCATTTAAGCCCCATACCATTTTCTCTGTTGCCGTTGGAACTAACGTGTAAATGGGTTGGCTTTTCAGGTTTTCACCATAAATTCGGTTGTAAACCGCCGTTATTCCGAGTTTCAGCTTATTAAGCGTTAAAGTTATATTACCACCGGTAACCAGTTCAGGAACATTACGTCTGTTCCTAATTTCCGAAACTGTTCGGTGATAACCGGTCTCTGGCAACGATGTAAAAGCAAGTTCACCTGAACTGACCGTATCAACAAGGTTGGCATCAATCTTTTGGTAGGAGGAGAAAATGCTGAAATCGATATTTCGGAAATTTAATGTAATTCCAGCCCCCCTCAGGAATAGCGACTCGTTCGCCGAAGAATGAGGCACAATGCCTCTACCTCGCATATGAAGCCCCATCACGTTAGCCGATTTACCAAAGGTCAAGCTGTTCCAAAAGGTCAGTCCTTGCCCAAACTCGGCACGAAAATCGCCAACCACAAGGCGTTTTATTCGGCCAATATCGTTTACCTGAGCATAGCCCGAAAGGTAATCGAAACCAGTTGGGAAGGTGCCATCGAACAGTGGCTCGCCGGCATCTTTTTCGGCTGTAAGTCCAATCTGCAATCGGTTTGCTTTGTACCGATACCGGGTGCAAAGTGCATATTTGCTTCCCAAGTATTTCCCTGAGCCGGCATATTCTGAGTCAAATCCTACAGGGGTTTGGAGCAATGTTTTGATGCGTGAAGAAAAATCGTGCTTTCCCTGAGTAAAATCGCTAACCTTCACAGGTTCTACCACCTCACCAGCCACAACAAAGGGTATGAGTTGTTCTACATCAATCAGGTCGAACCCGGGAACCAGCTGCAGCTCGTAAACGCTTATTATCTTGCCCGTTGAATCGCGGTAGTTTAGTAAACTCTCAATCTGAAAATGGCTAAGAAAAAATAGCTTTTGCAAGTCGGACTTGCGAGCGGCATTCAGGTTAAGTGGGTTCTCGGCAAGCTGGAGTAATTCGTCAACCAGCTCGGAGTAATCCTGCTCTGCATCGGAGTTGGCTGTAAGTTCCTCTACAATATCGGCAACAACCTGCTGTGGGTCAGTTACCTGCTGGGCACCAGCGGCAAACACTAAAAGAAGAAAGATAAAAAGCAGTGCAAGCTTTGCCTTCATTGTGTAACAACTTCTTTTTTACGAAACAGGTAGGCAACCGAAAGGCTTGGGGTAAACCCAAGGGTTTGGTGGTGACTTAAACTCAAATCGATATCAAAATTCATAATGGGAAACCCAATCCCTGCCGTTATTCCTTCGGGACTTGCAGCGGAGTAGCCTAAACGCAAAGCCGTTCGTTCCATCACTCTATATTCAAGGCCACACCGCACTGCCGGAGAGCGCTGGGTATCGTCGTCAACCTGAACTACAAGCAGAACCTTATCGGATGGGTTATAGGCTACACCCAAACCCATGAGTGTAGGCAAATCGCCTAAATCGTCGAAGCTCGAACCAGTAGGGTTGAAGACATAAAACCCAACGGTAAACTTTGATATAGGCATGTAATGAATTCCACCCTCAACTGTAAAAGCGTTAGCATTACGGTAATCAGCAGGTAGTTGCATAAGAGTATAGGCAAGCCCTATTCCGGCAGTAAAGCGCTTCCCCAAATACATTCCATACCCCAAGCCCACTCTACTGCTATTAAAATCGCTGAAACCAAAATGGGAAACATCTACCCCAAATGTACCCGGTTTTACAGGTATTGCAACGCCTACCAGGCTTGAACCAAGTTCGGTAAGCATAAAGCGATTTTCGTGGTGTGCACCAACCCAAAACTGGCGTTGATACGCCAACGATGCCTGGTTGGTAAAACCATTCCATACGCCAGAAAGTGAAAACGAACTGCTACCCATGGCTGCAGCCGAACCAGAAACTGGCCGGATAAAAGTCTGACAATAAGCCGAAAGGCTTAGCAAAAGCGGTATTAGTCCAAGCAATCGAATTATTACCATAAATCCTGTTTAAATCACAAGTTAAAAAGAAAAAGGCAAACGTGCAATGGCTATATAAAAAGCATGTACAGCAAGAAACTAATTGAAGGTGATAGTTGCAATGGAATGAAAAAAGGAGTTAACTTTGCATTTTATTTTTAATTGGTGTACCATGAAACAGGTCAAGCTAAAAGATAAGGAATTCAGGTTAAGTTATCCCGAAGACGAAATTCAGAATGATATCGATTTGGTTGCATCCAAAATCAACCATGATTTTGCCAAGAGTGGCGATATTCCAGTTTTTGTCAGTGTGCTAAACGGTTCCTTTATGTTTACTGCTGACCTGTTAAAGCGTATTACCGTTTCTTGCGAAGTTACCTTTGTTAAGCTGGCTTCGTATCAAGGAACTTCAACTACAGGAAAGGTTAACCAATTAATTGGCATAAACGAAGATGTAACAGGTAGAACCCTTGTTGTTCTGGAGGATATTGTTGATACTGGCATTACCTTAAGTAAGCTATACGAAGAGCTCCGCAAGCTTAACCCAAAGGAGATAAGGGTTGCCACCCTGCTTTTCAAGCCCGACGCCTATAAGGGAAATATTAAACTCGATTACATTGGGCGTAGCATACCCAACGATTTTATAGTAGGCTATGGCCTCGATTACAACGGACTTGGTAGAAACCTTCCGGATATTTACACTCTGATTTAGTAGAGAATAACAGCCTAAACAATTGCCCACCTGTGCTTTCAGGTGGGTTTTTAGGTTTAGTTTTAGGGTTGATTTTTATCAAAATCGGCAAATTATTTAAGCATTCAGAGCAAAAAAAGGTAACTTTGAAATCCATTAATCAATTTTAAAAATATGGATTCATTAGTCAACAGCCATTTCATTATACCCTTTCTTATATCTATGTTTCTAGCCATCAATATGGGAGGTAGTGGAACAGGGCCAGCTTTTTCGGTTGCCTTTGGAGCAAATGTTCTGAAAAAAACCTCAATCCCTGCCCTGTTTGGACTAATGGTATTTTTAGGAGCTATAATTGCAGGCAAGGCTACCTCAGCAACTATGGGTAAAGGACTTGTAAATCCGGAGCTTATGAACTACGCTCAGGTTTCAATCATTCTTTTTGCGGTTTCCATTTCGTTGCTTGTAGCGAACCTTTTTGGGATTCCACAATCTACAAGCCAATCAACAGTTCTGGCCGTTATAGCTCCAGGCATTTACTTCCATGAGTTTAATGCCCGCAAGTTTTTCTTTGAAGTTATTCCCACATGGTTTATCCTGCCAATTATTGCATTCATCTTAAGTCTTATAATTGGCAAATACATTTATACGCCTTTGCGGAGAAGGGGATATACCATATCGAGCCGGATAAATGACCATTACATGCTCCGTGGGGCAATAATATTTGCCTCGCTTTACGTTGCCTTTTCCATTGGTGCCAACAACGTGGCAAATGCTAGCGGGCCATTAACCTCTATGACAATGAATGAGTTAGGTTTAGGAAATCGGGGCGGAAGGTTACTCATCCTTATCATGATTATGTCAACCATGATAGTTGCGCCAAGCTTTGGCATTGGAAGTTCGTTGTTTGGAGAGAAAATTCTGAAAAATACCGGCAAGGAACTTTTCCTTTTTGGGCGTATTGAGGCAGTAATAATTGCCGTAATATCGGCATCGCTTCTGCTTGCAGTATCAATTTTTAAAGGCATTCCAACCTCATTGGTTCAACTCAATGTTGGCGCCATACTGGGTATTGGCGTTGCCCGCCTTGGGCCTCGAAATATCTTTAAAAAAACAGCCGTTCGGAAGTTTTTCCTGATGTGGCTTATTGCACCAATCATCGCGTTCCTGCTCTCATGGTACCTAACCTACCTTGCCGATAATTTCGGATACCTTTAAAGCATTTTCTTCAAGTTTACAAGCTGAAGTGGGAAATGGAATGCAGATAAAACAAATCTGCGCCAATCTGTTATATCCGGGTTATCAGCGTTCCATGTCAACCCTTCCTGTATTAACCCTATAATCTTTCTTCTGCCCATAAACAAATATAGCGTACCTGAAGGTACGCTATGAATGACTGTTGATGAGCATCCTACTCAAACATCCCACGCATCCTTTCAAAGAATGAACCTACCTCATTGGGGTTAGGGGTAAAAGTTGGCGATTTTGCAAATTTCTCAAAAATTGCTCTTTCTTCCCGGGTAAGGTTTTTTGGTATGTAAACATTAACCGCCACAAGCAAATCGCCACGCTGGTAGCTGTTCACCTCGGGTAATCCCTTACCCCTTAGGCGGAGAATTTTACCGGGTTGGGTGCCGGGCTCTATTTTAATCTTTACCTTTCCATCAACAGTAGGAATCTCAGCTGGCGCACCAAGTATTGCATCGGGGATACTGATGTTAAGGTTGTAAATTAGGTCGTTACCGTCGCGCACCAGGTTAGGGTGCTTTTCCTCCTCAATCATAACCAGCAAATCGCCAGGAACGCCGCCACGGCGGGCAGCATTACCCTTGCCCTGAACGTTAAGCTGCATGCCCTCGGCAACACCTGCAGGTATTTTAACGGTGATAACTTCATTGTCACGAACCACGCCTTCACCGTTACATGCAACACACTTGTTTGTTATCACTTTTCCCTCGCCATTGCAGGTTGGACAAGGTGTGGTAGTTTGCATCTGTCCAAGCAAGGTATTGGTTACGCGGGTTACATACCCTGAACCGCGGCAAGTTGAACAGGTACTGTACGAAGAACCTCCTGCTGCACCAGTTCCTCCGCATGAATGGCACGATACGTACTTGTTAACCTTTATCTTTTTTTCAACCCCGTTAGCAATATCGCTTAACGACAGCTTAACCTTAACGCGCAAGTCGGTACCGCGGTTAGTGCGTCGCGATGAGCGTCCTCTACCAAAACCACCAAATCCGCCAAAACTGCCAAAATGGCCGCCAAAAATATCGCCGAACTGCGCAAAAATATCCTCTATGGTCCAGTCGTGCGAGAAACCACCACCTCCTGCACCGTTACCCATTCCCGCATGTCCAAACTGGTCGTAACGGGCACGTTTGTTATCGTCGCTAAGAACCTCGTAGGCTTCAGCTGCCTCCTTGAACTTTTCCTCGGCTTTCTTATCGCCCGGGTTCTTATCGGGGTGATATTTTAACGCCATTTTGCGGTATGCCTTTTTAATATCCTCCTTGGTGGCATTCCGCGGTATGCCAAGTATTTCGTAGTAATCACGTTTGGTTGTCATACCCTACTATTTTACTCTCCAACCACAACCTTTGAGAACCGTATTACCTTATCGTGCAGCATGTAACCCTTTTGGATTACATCAACAATTTTGCCCTTCTGGGCCTTGTCCTGCACCGGTATTTTGGAAATGGCCTCATGCAAATCGGTGTCAAGCTCATTGCCAATGGCATCAATCTCTTTAACTCCCTTTGCCTTAAGGAAATCGTTGAACTTATTTACAATTAGCGCAATACCCTCCTTAACTGCATTGATATCGTTTGCCGTTTCAATGGCCTTAAGGGCTCTATCGAGATCGTCGATGACCGGAAGCAGATCCTTGAGAACCTCCTCCGAAGCAAATTTTATCAAATCGGTCTTTTCCTTGAGTGTTCGCTTACGGTAGTTGTCAAATTCGGCAGTAAGGCGCAAATACTTATCTTTCATCTCCTCCAACTGGGCAGTCAATTCGGCAATATTATCATCCTTAGGTTGCTCGACTTGGGCTGCATGATCTTTGCCCTCGTCGGCATGAGCCCTACTGTCTGTTACATTGCTCTCGGTATTACCTGTTTGCTGATTTGCTAGCTCCTGTTCAATTTCCTCCTTTTTGTGTTTCTTGCTCATATATGTTGATATTTTTATGTTTCACACTAATTCCCAACTCTACTTTCAAAATCTATTCCAGCAGTTAATGCCGGACAAATTGACATAACAATATCGTTTGTTGATGTCATAAATTCTTTTTTAAAAAGCCAGGTTGCCTAGCACACTTATACCTTTCCCTTAAAGTAAACCGCTAATCCCCCATGAATTCTAATAACCAATGCATCGCTGCGTTCAAACCGGTTAGGCTACTTAGCCCTTAATTTAATATCCTTGATCCGAAACTGTAGGGTGATATTGCCTCTGTAGTTATTCTCGTGTATTGCAAAGCAAGCATCAAAAGGTTGACCATAGTGTATTGGTTTATAGTACTCAGCCATTTGAAATGCAATGGCATCGTACTTTTTAGAACTTCCCTTCTGAGTTATTGTAAGTTTAAGGTGCTCCTTCTCGCTGCCAACTAGTCGGGCTTTGCCGGCATCGTAAACATTATCGGCCATAAATACCGGCGACATGTTTCCTGGCCCAAAGGGCTGGAACCGCTTTAAAACGTTGAAAAATTTCTCGGTTATATCGTCAAGCCTAATCCGAGCGTCAATATCAATTTGTGGCGATAGCATCTCAGGGGTAATGGTTTTACTCACATGCTCCTCGAAACGTCGCTTAAACTCTTCAACTTTATCCACTTTCATGGTAAGGCCGGCAGCATACATGTGCCCACCAAAGTTCTCGAGCAGGTCGGAGCAGGCCTCAATGGCCTGATACAGGTCGTATCCCTGAACGGAACGCGCCGAACCTGTAGCCAAATCGCCGGATTGGGTTAAAATGATAGTAGGACGATAGTAGGTTTCTATCAAACGTGAGGCAACTATACCCACCACACCCTTATGCCACGATGGGTTAAAAAGTACGGTTGAGTAGCTGTGCTGCAACCTTTTATCCTGCGCAATCATTTTAATGGCTTCGTGGGTAATGGCACGGTCAATATTCTTTCGGTCGTTGTTACACGAGTCAATTAACGCTCCTACCTCATGGGCTGAGCTATCGTCCGAAGCACAAAGCAGGTCCACTGCAGTTTTACCCGACTCCATTCGTCCTGCCGCATTAATTCGAGGACCTATACGGAACACTATATCGTCGATGGCAATCCTTTGGTTTTCAATACCTGCAATTTTGATTATTGACCTTAGTCCTCTACCTGGATTGGTGTTGAGTTTTTCCAAGCCGTAAAAGGCCAAAACCCTATTCTCATCTACTATAGGCACAATATCGGATGCAATACTAACGGCAAGTAAATCGAGGTGTTGATACAACTCCTCCTCTGAAATGCCTTCCTTTTTACAATAGCCTTGCAGTAGCTTAAACCCAACTCCACAGCCCGACAACTCCTTAAACGGGTATTTGCAGTCAGGGCGTTTGGGGTCGAGCACAGCAACAGCATCGGGAATTCTATCGCCAGGTAAGTGGTGGTCGCATATGATAAAGTCAATATTACGCAGTGAGGCATAGCGTACTTTGTCAATAGCTTTTATGCCACAATCGAGGGCAATGATAAGTGTATAACCATTTTCAAAAGCATAGTCTATTCCCTTGAGCGATATTCCATACCCCTCGTTATACCTGTCGGGAATGTAATAGCCAATTTTTGAGTACCGCTTTCTGAAGAAAGAGTACATTAGGGCAACGGCAGTGGTTCCGTCAACATCGTAATCGCCGTAAAAGAGAATAGATTCGCCCCGACGGATTGCTCTCTCGATGCGCTCAACCGCTTCAACCATATCCTTCATCAGGAATGGGTCGTGTAAATCGGTCAGCGAAGGTCTAAAAAAGCGTTTCGCCTTATCATAGCTATCAATTCCGCGCTGAACCAGGAGCGAAGCTATGGTCTCGCTAACGTTAATTTCCTTAGCCAAGGAGTTAACTAATGCCGGATCGCCCGGATCCTTGAGAACCCATCGTTTTTCCATTTCTGCATGGTTTAAAGGTTAAGCAATACCAATACGGTCGCATGCGAAATGAAACCGATGAGTAAAATGGTTAAGGAGTTTAGCCTTAACCTCTTCGATATCAACCGGGCGGTTCAGCTCCACCTGCATGGAGGTAACCCCCTTGTCAACAAACCCGCAAGGGTTTATGTAGCGGAAGTAATCCAAATTAGTGTTTACGTTAAAAGCTAAGCCGTGCATGGTTACAAATCGGCTGGCCTTAACGCCAATGGCGCATATTTTACGTTCGCGACCCTTTACACCGGGGTCGATCCAAACGCCTGTTGCACCTTCGAGCCTATCGGCTACAATGCCATACTCCTGAAGGCAATCGATTACCACCTGCTCCAGCAGGTGTATGTAGGATTTGAGGGTTAGCCCAAAAGCCTCCAGATTAAATATGGGGTAGGCAACTATTTGTCCGGGGCCATGATAGGTAATATCGCCCCCTCGGTTGATGTGGTAGAACGATGCATTAATCCGTTTAAGCATCTCTTCGGGGATTAGCAGGTTAGTGTTCTCGCCACTTTTGCCAAGCGTGTAAACATGCGGATGCTCGCAAAACAGTAGATAGTGCAACTTGCCATCGCCGCTCAGTTTACGTTTGGTTACCTCGTCAAATAGTTTTTCCTGATAATCCCATGCCTCCTTGTAATCAACCGTTCCAAGATCATGAAACTTTACATTTTGCATTATATATTGTTTTTCCTATTTGCATAGCAAGTCAGCCCATTTAGGTCGGTTACTTACAACACCCTTTAACCAGGTGTTGAGCCTTATCGGCGTGGTACGACGAGCGAACCAATGGGCCGCTTTCGGCAAAATCGAACCCCTTTGCAAGGGCAATCTGTTTATACTCTTCAAACTCCTCAGGGGTAACATAGCGTTGAACGGGTAAGTTTGTTGGTCGTGGTTGCAAGTACTGCCCTATGGTAACCATAAGGCAACCGGCTGCAACTAAATCGTCGAGGGTTTGAATTACCTCGTCGCGGGTTTCGCCCAGCCCTAGCATTATTCCCGATTTTGCCCTAAAACCTCGCTTAGCAATGTGTTCAAGCACTTTCAGGCTTCGCCTGTAACTTGCTTTTGTCCTAACAAGCGGGGTAAGGCTCTCCACGGTTTCGAGGTTGTGCCCAACAACATCGGGCTCCGATTCAAGAAATAAATCAATAAGCTCAGTCCTCCCATCAAAATCTGGTATTAAAACCTCTATAGTAGTACTGGGGTTAACCCTACGAATCTCCAAAACAGTTTTACGCCAATGGTCGGCCCCGTGGTCGGGCAAATCGTCACGGTCAACCGATGTAATTACACAGTAACTCAGCCCCATTAGGCTTACTGTGCGAGCCACCTTAGTTGGTTCATTAGGATCGGGTGGAAGTGGTTTACCCGTTGTTGTTGCACAAAACTTGCACGAACGAGTACAGATATCGCCCAAAATCATTAAAGTTGCAACTCCGTTGCCCCAGCATTCGCCAATATTAGGACACATTCCACTGCTGCAAATGGTATGCAGACCATGTTTCTTAACTATGGAATTCACCTGGGTGTACCCTTCTCCACCGGGTAACTTTATCTTGAGCCATTCCGGCTTCCGTTCATTTCCCATCCCAAAAAATTTTTACAAATTAACTAAAAAAAATGCTCTTAAACGATTATTTAGTGCTAAAAGTGATTGGTTAACAGTGAATGGTTAGAAAAGGTTCGTAGGACGTTAGATGTTAAACGAAAGAAGCCAGAAATTGAGGTAGTTAATGAAAGTTAGAGGAAAATAGAACGTTAAATATGAGCCGTTAAACGGTGTAGAGTAATAAGCAACGCCTCCTGTCATTCCGAGCAACTGCAAGGAATCACATTAAGGATAAAAGATAAAGAGCCTGTCCCGCATTAGCGGGATTCAAGATTCCAGAACCAGTCCTGCAATAGCGGAAACCTGTCTCGCACTAGCTGGATTCAAGATTAAATGTGAATTCTTTCTCGTCGTTAGCGCACGTCTTCCGACGCGTGCGTTCACTCTAAAAAAATCGCCCCGTAGAGGCAAATAGAGTTAGCCCAGGGTTTTAACCCCGGGTATTGAGGTATACCAAGTATTAAGCGATGCACGTGTTGTATAATCCAAAGAGCAATGGGGAAGCGTTGCATCGCAAAAGGGGAAGTATGGCAAAGAGCGATTTTTAGCGAAAATCATTCAAAAAGGGAAAAAGGTTTGAAGGTAAAAAGCGATGCTTTGGCTAAGCTCATCATACATGAGAGGACGGGTCGCCTCCAAACTAACAACAAACTACTAAGTAAGTACCACAGTGTTACACAGAGTTTACTTTGTGTTACGCAGTGAAAATTAGCATAATCTGCAACGCCAGCGTTCTATTTTAGCTTAACTCTCAACTATAAACAAGCAACGTACAACCAAACCATCTGCGCTATGTGCGTTCCATGTCAAGCACCAAACACATACCCCTTACCATTTTCGGGCACACCTTTGCCAGCAAATTTTACCATTTACGGACATTATTTGCATAATTCAACTACGTAAAACGCAAATAAACAATTACATACAAGTTATGGCACTGTAATTGATATTTGAACGTGACGTTCACTGGCTTACATTTTTTCGTGGTAGCATAAAAGGTGTTGGTCAAAAAAGTTATAGTAAAATAACCATAGAGCTAAACCTTTTAACTACTTAAACGTAAATAGCCAAGGTGTACAATTTGAAAAATTTATGCGCATACAATGCAAACATAGTAAACGGACGCCCCCCGCAGCAACCGGCCCTTGTAGCCAAAATAGCGGGCAAGTGAGTTTAAACCCGCAATGGGGTATTTTTGTAAACAAATTTTTAATACTAAACAAAACTGAATTTTTTAATTATAAACCACTAAATTTTAAAACTATGAAAAGATCAACACTGTTAAATTTGGCCTTAGTTATCATGGCCACATTTATGTTTGCAAGTGCAAACGCTCAAATTTTGACTGACTATAGCGAAGACGAGGCTACAGAAATGTACCAAACAGAAGATCGCACCTTCCGTCTTTACGTTTTGCCAGACCCAATTTACAGCCCTTCATATGTGGCTGCAACAAACTCTAACCTTGGGGCAAACTCCGAATGGCGTTTTGTTTTTACAGGTTTAACTGCTGTGGCTCCTGTGGTATCTGGCACTCCTGTTGCCCAGAACTGGGTTGAGTTTACCAACCCCGCAGTGGGTGATTACACTGTAGATGTAACTGAGCTTAATACACTTATTGGATGCGAGGATGCTACACCCCGCACAACTACTATTCACGTAGTTGCCGCCCCATCCGCAACCTGTACAACAGTGGATAAAACTGATTTTTGCGGTGACCAAGCTGCTCAAGAAATCACTTTAAGCATCACCGAAAACGTACCTGATAACCTTGCCGCCTATGCCTTTTCAGTGGAAGAACTTGTTGAGGAGATAGATGGCTCAGGTACAGTGATTGCAACCGTTTCAACCAATTCAACATTTGTTGACTTTACCCTTGCTGCTAAGGTAAAATCTGGAACACCTGGTTTCACCGCAGCAACTCCCAGCTTTACTTATACTTTCAATTCATCTGCACTTAATATTAGCAATAACTACAGAACCCGTTACACCTACACCTTCAAAAAAGCTTCTGACGCTGGCGCTGTTGCCGATGGTATTATTTCAGCTATCAGCCACAAATCCGATTATATCGATGGTTTAACCAGCTATGCTTTCACCGATGACCAGGTAGTATTTATTGTTAACCCAGCACCTGTTACCGGTCCTGTTTACCATATTCCTAACGCATTTAACTACTAGGATTGATAGAATTTCCCGGCCGGGCTTGGCCTGGTCGGGTTTTTTAAAAACTTATTCCTTTTTTCCTGATTAGTTACAGTTTAGAAACAGAAAGGTTTGGTTTTGAAAAGGTTACATTACATATTACCCCTTCTTTTTACCCTAATGGGTATAGCAGTTCAGGCACAGCAAGCCGATTTACCCATGGCCTGCGTGGGCCATACTGAGCGTTACGGCGTAAAGGGCTTCAATGGCATTTCCGATTTCCAGTGGACCATTACCGACCCCGATGGCAACGTGCTTCAACTTGGCACCGATTACAATCTTCTGGCGCGAGGCGATTCAATTGATATCCTCTGGCGCGAGGGGATGAAGGGTGGAATTTACACCCTTACGGTGGTTGAGCATACCGATTACGGCTGCACCGGAAACCCTTACACTGTGAACGTGGTTCTCAATACCCCTGAGATATTTATACCCATAACCAATAATATCCCAGATGAGCTTAATGTTTGTATTGGTAGTATTGCGACCCTTGATCCTGGTAGTGGGTTTATCCATTACCTGTGGCACGATGGAAATACTAACCAGGTTTACTATACTGGTGAAAGTGGAACCTACACCGTTAGGCTGGTTAACTCAGACTACAGCTGTTCTTACGATATAACCGAGGTAACCGTTAGACCACTCCCCGTGGTTGATTTAGGTAACGATACTGTCCTGTTTGCCAACCAAACCCTGCTGCTCGATGTGTACAACCCCGATTTTACGGTTTACGACTGGAGCACCGGTGCAGTTACCCCAAGCATTACTGTTGACGGTCAAAGCGGCGACCAACTCATTTGGGTTACGGTTACCGATAACTACGGATGTTCCAACTCCGACTCCATTCAGGTTTCGGCTGCCGATTACAGCAACCTGCGTATTCCCGCAGCTTTTACACCTAACAAGGACGGTGTAAACGATACCTGGGAATTCCCTGCTCCCTATAAGGGTCAAGACCTAAGGGGTTACATAAACGATGTGGATGTTAAGGTATTTAACCGCTGGGGCAAGTTGGTTTGGAGCAGCAAGGGCTCATATAAATCCTGGGATGGCAGGGATTTGAACGGCAAGGAGTTGCCAATGGATTCGTACCACTACATCATTGTATTCAGCGTTGGCAAAAAGAAGTACGAGTACAAGGGTAGTGTAACGATAATAAGATAGTGTTCAGTTTTTAGTGTACAGTGTACAGTGTGCAGTGTAAAGTTGATGGTTGATGGTTGATGGTTTATTGTGATCGGTAAATGTAAAAATGGTAAATTACGACATATATTCTTAATATCTTTTTTTATCCTTCAACCTTTAATCCAGCAGAGCGTGGAAGGTTTTTAACTTTGAAATCTTGAATTTGGAATCATAATTAAGTATAAATGAGAAGCAACACTTACATAGGGATACTTGCAGCAGTGGCACTCATGGGAATGGCAGGTGTGGTTAAGGGCCAGCAGCAACCCCTATACAGCCAGTACATGCTCGATCCTTTTCTGGTAAACCCGGCAGTTGCCGGTGCCGAGGGGGTTACAGCTGTAAACCTAACAGCCCGGCAGCAGTGGATTGGTTACTCCGAGGCACCAAGCACCTATGCGCTTAGCGCGCAAACCCGAATTCTAAAAACCAGCTTTCGCAACCGAAGCAGGCTGATTAAATCAAAAGTGCGTCGTCGTCGCCCCAGTGGACGTGTTGGGATAGGTGCGTTTGTATTCAACGATAACAACGGTCGAATCCACCGTACAGGATTTCAGGCAACCTATGCCTACCATATCTACATGCGCGATTACCAGCTAAGCCTTGGCGCTTCGCTTACCAGCTTTCAGTTCAAGGCAAATGTAAATGCAGTTGATGGTTACGAACAAACCAACGACCCCATGTTAATGGGTAAGACCTCCAAATTTGCCCCCGATGCCAACTTTGGGGTATTGCTTAGCACTCAAAAGTACTATGTTGGTTTTTCGGCCACATCGCTATTCCAAAGTTTCATTCAGTTTGGTGGGGGTAATTCCGAGGTAGCATACCGTTTACTACGCCAGTACTACCTGGCAGGGGGGTATAGGTATCAACCCTACCGAAGCGATTTTGCCATTGAGCCATCGTTCCTTTTAACCACCAATGAGCGTTTCCAGTTTGGAGCCGACCTAAACATAAAGGGCTACTACAAAAACGATTACTGGGCTGGTGTTTCAATCCGTTCCACCGGGGCTGTAATTACCATGGTTGGTGTTAAGTACCAGCAGTTTTACTTTGGCTACGCCTTTGACTATAACTTTACCGATGTATCAACCTTTTCCAAGGCAGGCTCGCACGAGTTGATGCTAGGGATGAAACTAGGCGATACCGCCCGTCGCTACCGCTGGTTGAATAGGTTCTAAGGAAGGATAAAGGTTAAAGAGCCTGTCCCGCATTAACGGGATTCCAGATTCCAGAACCAGTCCTGCAATAGCGGTAACCTGTCCCGCACAAACTGAATTCAAGATTAAGTGTGAATTCTTTCTCGTCGTTAGCGCGCGTCTCAAGACGCGTGCAATCATTCTAAAAATCGCCCCGTAGAGGCAAATAGAGTTAGCCCAGGGTTTTAACCCTGGGTTTAGAGGTATTCCTAGTATTTGGCGATGCACGTGTTGTATAATCCAAAGAGCAATGGGGAAGCGTTGCATCGCAAAAGGGGAAGTAAGGCAAAGAGCGATTTTTAGCGAAAATCATTCAAAAAGGGAAAAAGGTTTGAAGGTAAAACGAGATGCTTCGACCAAGTTCAGCATGACAAAAGCAATGAAAAAACCAAAGGGGTATTGTCGTCCCGAGCGTAGTCGAGGAATCACATTAAGGATAAAGGATAAAGAGCCTGTTCCCCTCTGCGGAGTTCAAGGTTCTAATACCCACAACGGTAAACCATCAACTAAATCAGTATCACAGGGTTGCACAATGCTCACACGGTGTTTCACAGAGTAAATCAGCATAATCTGTGTCATCAGCGTTCCATTCCAATTCACGAACAACGAACAACTATACCATCTGCGTTCCATTATCATTCTCTTTTCATCAAAGCTGACTCGCACAATTTATTTCTTCGTTTTACTAAAAATCTATCTAAAATTCCATAAATTGCATGAAATTTGAGTTGATATAGAATAAAATTCTTTTCATGAAAATATCATTTAGATATCTACTGATAATCAGCATGATGACAACTCTCCTTCAAGGTTATTCGCAGGAAATAACTATTGGGCAGATTGCTCCCGATATAATAGGCTACAGCCCCAATGGTGAGGAGTTTAAACTCTCGTCGTTAAGGGGGAAGTTGGTGCTAGTCGATTTTTGGTCATCGTGGTGCTCACCCTGTAGAAAGGAAAACCCAATACTTGCAGAGGTTTACAAGAATTACAAAGATGCTTGCTTTACCAATGGGAATGGATTTGCGATTTTCAGCGTATCGCTCGATTTGAAACGCGATAACTGGGTGAATGCCATAGCCGACGATAAATTAGCATGGCCTTACCATGTAAGCGACCTAAAGGGTTGGCGGAGCGAGGTTGCAAAAGCGTACAGTGTCAATGCTATACCGATGAACTTTCTGGTGGACAGTTCGGGCGTAGTTGTTGCAAAGAACCTCCGAGGTTCAGAACTCAACAATGCATTACGCAAGTACCGAAAATGGAGTTTTTTTAGTAACACCGATTGCAAAAACTAGTAATTCCAATTATAGAGTATGAAGGTAAAACGGTATGTTGCCAGGTTGTTAAAGTATTTTGGTCTAGCCATTATTTTTCTACACTTATTGGTATTCTTTATTATTGGGACTGCTAAACTGTTTGAGAAAACAATTATTCGCCTTGCTGTGAAAGAGATAGAATCGAGTCTTAAGGCTCCGATTAGTTACGGTGAGGTTTCATTGGTGCCTTTTCGTGATTTTCCTAACATTACTGTCCGCATTTCCGATTTTAAATTGGGGCAGCAGGCCGACTCGGTTCGGGTATTTGGTATTGGGAATTTACCCGATACTCTAGTTGGGTTTAAAAATGTTTTTGTCTCGGTTAAAGCTTACCCTTTGTTTAAAAACAAGGTGATAATTAATGGAGTTGAGTTAAATGGTTTTAGGGTAAACTACCTGGTTGATTCCACTGGGAAATCGAACTTTGATTTTTTAATACCTCCCGATACAGTTGAAACTCCTGTTGATACAGTTACCCAAACCATTCTAAACATCCTTCTTAAGAACCTTACTCTTAGCGATATTCACTTAACTTATTTAGATCAAAAGTTAAAGGCTGCAGCGAATATTGCTATTCCTAAACTTCACCTTGAGGGAAGGGTTTCGGGCGACAGTATCTGGGGAAAAAGTAATGGCAAAATTGTTGTATCCAATACCCGCTTTGCGGATTTGCCCCTTTATAAGGTTACAAACTTTAACATTTCGTACAGTGTTGATTACGACAATGGAAACCTTTTACTCAACTATGCCAGGTTCGAAATAAATGGCATAGAGCTTAAAGCAGCAGGCAACGCCTCCCTTTCGGATTCCATCTGGATGGATTTTAACCTCGCTTTGCCAAAACTTAATCTTGCTGAGCTATATGGATTTATTCCTGAAAGTATGATTAAGGAGTATGGATTATCGAGGCTTAGGGGAACCCTTAAGTTTAACGCAACTATTAGGGGATATCTATACGATACTCTAATGCTACCCAGCGTTTTTATTAATTTTGACTTGAGAAAAGGCGTAGTTGAAACAAAGCAGTACCCTAAAGTAAATAGGCTAGACTTTGTGGGCAGCGTTTCAATCCCAAATCCGAACTACCTTGCCACAACTGCTATTAATATTAGAAAATTAAATCTTGAAACTCAGCAAAGCAGTGCTAACCTAACTCTTACGCTTAAAAATCCTAACAAACCCCTTTACAACATACAAGGCGATATTCATCTTGTCCTCGACGAGTTTGCCCCATTGCTGCCAGATAGTACTCTGTCGGAACTTTCCGGATTGGTTCATGCTAAGTTTTTTACCAAGGGTAAAATGCCCGAATACCTTGACATGAATAGCTCCGACTACTTCATGGATAATACGGGATTTACCCTAACTTTTAGCAATATCAGTGCCGGGATCGACACGGTTAATGTTGTAAAGGAATTAAGTGCCGAGGTAACTTATAGCCCTGAAAAGGAGTTAACACTCAACAACCTCTCATTACGGTTACCTGCCTACAAGGTAAGTTTAAAGGATGGATTGCTAAAGGTTAAAGTCATTGGTCAGATTTCGGAACTCGATAAAATTGATGTGCGGGTCGATACCCTTCATATTGCCATGGGCAATAGTAGTTTTAGCAGCAGGTTGAAGTTCAAGAACCTGAACAATCCCGTTTTTAGGTGCGACGGTCGTCTGTATGCCGATTTAGCTAATTTACAACAATTTATACCTGATACGCTTATTAGCCTTATAACCGGTAAGATAGATTTTGGTTTCAGCACCTCGGGAACAATTAACCCCGATTCTATTGATAAGCAGATAATGCAAATACTATTTGAAAACAGCATGTTTGCTGCCCAAATCACGGATTTTGGTTTTTCATTGCCCAACGATAGCCTTATTGGCATCGATAAGCTATCGCTCACCCTTTCAATGGCAAAGGATACCATTCGTTTAACCGATGTGAAGGGAAGTTACAAGAATTTGGATTTTAAATCCGACAGCACCTCTATTTGGAATGCATATAAAACTTTCATCTTAGAGCAAAAGGATAAAAAGTTAATAGTGAACACCTCACTGTGGGCTAACCACATAGATTATGACATTTTCCTACCCTTTATGGCGGTGGACTCTACAGCAACCCCCGATACGACTGCCTCTACAATTCCACAGTACATTATTCGAGGTATTGCCAAGGTCGATAAGGTTAAGTATGGTAAGGTTCTGATTGATGACCTTTTAACCAAGTTCAGGATCGACGACAGCCTTTACGTACTTGATGATTTGCGTATGAAAGCCTTTGGTGGCACCATGGTAACCTCTTTAGTTTACGATACCCGGAAATATCCCCTGGAAGTAATTGAGTTTAAAAACGAGTCAAATAGGGTGAATATCAAGCAGCTGCTTGAGCAAAACGACAATTTTGAGCAGGATTACATTACCCATAATAATATTAATGGATTGGTAACTGGTACAGTTTTCGGAAGAATTGTAATGCAGGATACCAATCTACTTTACGACAAGATAAACCTTTTAGGCAATTTTAAACTCGAAAACGGTGGAATTTACAACTTTGAGCCAGCCATGGAACTATCAAAGTTTACTAACCTCAACGAGTTAAACAATATTATATTCAACACATTGGTAACCAGTGTGTTTATCTACAATAACCAAATCTACTTCCGAAAAACCAATATCGTAAGCACAGCCATGGATATGTCGGTTTACGGCATGCAGAGTTTTGGCGACGATTACGAGTACCACTTTGTGGTTTATCCCGGTGATGTTATGCTTGGGAAATCAAAGAAACTCTTGAAAAAGCAGGGTTTAAGAGATGATGGGTTTGAAGGGCCAAACAAGGCCAAACGTTCAGGGTTATACCTTGTTGCACTTGAAAGAGGAAAGGAATCGAAATATGGATTTGATACCAAGGAGCTACAGGCTATAATGAAGGCTACCATTCGCGTTCAGGAACGCGGACTTAATTTGATTTTTCACCCCAATTTAACGAATTTCAGTACTGAGTTGGACAGAAAAGAACCTAAAAGAAAAATACAAGAAGGGAAGAAAAATGGTAAGGAAGTTAAGGCCAATTGAGTGGATTGCAATTGTAGTTTCTGTTGTGCTTATCGTTTTAATTGGCATCAAAGTATGGCAATTAACCGGGAAAGGGAATGGCAAGCTGGAAGTACCTATTTCAAACAGCCCGTTAGACATTACGTTTGGCAGCGACTCGGCTCAGCTTGCCATTTACGCATACATCAGTTACCATTGCGGTTACTGTAGGCTTTTTTTTACTGAGGTTTATCCTGAGCTCGAAAAGGAATTTATAGCTACGGGAAAAGTTCAGTTGGTTTTGAAGTTGGTGGAGCATTCAAACAACGCTGACCGATTGAACGAGGTGAAAACAGCAGTATGCATAAACCGGTACGGGTATTACGGAAAGTTACATGAACTCTTGGTAACCAATAGCAGTGTGATATACACCGATGAGTTTAGGGACATGGTAAATCATTTTATAGATAGCGACCCGTTGGTGGCCGAGTGTATTTTGGGTAACGAATCGTTGGAATATATTTTGCAAATTCGGAACGAATTTGATAAATTTGGTTTTACTGGTACGCCAACATTTGTAATAGGTAATAGGGTTTATAAGGGGTATATGCCCTATGATCAATTCAAATCGATTTTATTAAAACACATTTAAACCAACAAAGCTATGCGGAGAAAATTACTGTTTGCCCCAATTATTCTAGGTGCAGTGTTTGCATTCCTAACCCTGGGGTGTGAAAAGGAAGAACAGGAGGTATGTCAAAAGTTTGATTTAGGAGAACATTGTGAAATACCTAATGTTTGCTGTCCAACTGGCGATGGAGATTGTTACATTGAATATGCTGATCAGAGATTTTACTGCGATAAAACAAAAGCAACACCGAACGACCCCTATGGCTGCGATGATGCCGAAAACCAGGCCATTGAGGTTCTTTGTGTAGCCGCAAGTCCTGAACAGCTTATGGCTGCAAAGGTTGAGCTAAGCAAATTAACCCGCAAGTTGATGCAAGAGGCAAGAACTTTATCGGTATGCCATTAATGAAAGCACCGGAATAGGTCATTCTATTCCGGGTTTTTTTCGAGTTATGCTTGTAAAGACCTTTGGCAGTGCGGTTCATGGCATAAAAGCTACAACCATTACCATTGAGGTAAGTGTTGGGCAAGGGGTAAATTTTTTCCTTGTTGGGCTGCCCGACAGTGCGGTTAAGGAAAGCCAACAGCGGGTTATGTCGGCGCTGGAGACCAACGGCTACAAGTTTCCCAAAAAGAGAATAGTTATCAATATGGCGCCAGCCGACATCCGTAAGGAGGGTTCGGCTTACGATTTGCCCTTGGCCATTGGTATCATGGCTGCCTCGGAGCAAATAAAACCCGATTTGCTTCAGGATTATGTTATTATGGGAGAACTATCACTCGACGGAACTATTCAGCCCATTAAAGGAGTTTTGCCCATAGCCATACAGGCACGCGAGGAGGGCTTTAAGGGGTTTATAGTTCCTGTCCAAAATGCCCGCGAGGCCGCCGTGGTAAACAACCTCGACGTTTACGGGGTTGAGCATATCAAACAGGTAGTTGACTTTTTTAATGGCAATAGCTCTCTCGAGCCAACCATAGTGAACACCCGTGAGGAGTTTTTTGCCCACGCCAACAACTACGATGTTGATTTTGCCGATGTTAAAGGGCAGGAAAATGTGAAGCGGGCACTTGAGATTGCGGCTGCCGGTGGACACAACATTATTATGATTGGCCCACCAGGAGCAGGAAAAACCATGCTGGCCAAGCGGATACCAACAATAATTCCACCCTTAACGTTGCGCGAGGCGCTTGAGACAACTAAAATTCATTCCGTTGCAGGTAAGATTGACCGGAATACATCATTGATGACCCGTAGGCCATTCCGCAGTCCTCACCATACCATCTCTGATATTGCTCTTGTTGGCGGGGGACAGTTTCCACAGCCCGGTGAAATATCGCTCGCTCACAACGGCGTACTCTTTCTCGACGAGCTTCCAGAGTTTAAAAGGACTGTTTTAGAGGTAATGCGTCAACCCCTTGAGGATAGGGTAATTACCATATCGCGGGCAAAGTTCACCGTTGAGTATCCGGCCAGCTTCATGCTGGTAGCATCCATGAACCCGTGCCCATGCGGTTACTACAATCACCCAGAAAAGCAGTGCGTTTGTTCGCCTGGGGCTGTACAAAAGTATCTGAATCGTATTTCAGGGCCACTACTCGATCGTATCGATATTCATGTGGAGGTGATTCCCGTGCCCTTTGAGAAGCTCTCATCGGCGCCACCCGCTGAGAGTAGTGCGCATATTAGGGAACGGGTAGTGAAAGCACGGCAGGTTCAGGAGGAGCGTTTTGTTCCCTGGGCCGATGTACACTGTAACGCGCAAATGACCTCAAAGTTAATTAGGCAGTTTTGCGTGCTTGATGAGGCCGGAACAGCCATCCTGAAAACTGCCATGGAACGGCTAAACTTATCAGCTAGGGCTTACGACCGAATCTTAAAGGTTTCCCGTACCATTGCAGACCTTGAACTATCCGAAAAAATATTGCCCCAGCATGTGGCTGAGGCAATTCAGTATCGCAGCTTGGATAGGGAGAACTGGGCAGGCTAGTGCCTGATGCGTTCAAACCCCTTTCCGTAAACCCCGGTAACCGTTGCAACCGAAATAAATGCTTCCGGGTCAACCTCTTTGATAATTTTATACATATCGCTAACCTCGTGCTTGCGCACAAGTGAGATTAGCATCTTTTGCGATTCCTTGGTGTACCATCCCATTCCATCAACCACGGTTACTCCACGGTTGATTTCAGATGTAATCCTATCGGCAATCTCCTGGTATCGTTTTGAGAAGACAAACACCTGAACCGATTGCTTGCTCCCCGACAGAACAGCATCGAGCGAATAGGCTGTAATGGCCATGGCTACATAGCCATAAACGATGGTTTCGATACGCTTAGCATGGTCAAGGTCGAGCAGTACTAGGAACGAGGAGCCAATGATGAGTACATCGCAAAGCATTATGATACGGCCTGGACTAATGTTACGGTACTTATTGATTATCATGGCAATGATATCGGTACCGCCTGTGCTTCCACCCTGAGTGAAAACAACACCAAGTCCAACGCCTGCCAGTGCGCCGCCAATGATTGTGGACATAAACTTGTCCTCAACCACTGCTACCTTTATTGTCATTTGTAGCAACGATAGTAGAAATGCGCCAACAGTAACGCCAAAAATGGTTTTCACCCCAAAGTTGGCTCCCAGCATTCTAATCGCTAAAAGGATGAGTCCTACATTTATTAAAAAATAGGTGTAACCCATTGGAATGCCAGTAGCGTAGTAAATAAGCGCACCTATACCCGAAACTCCTCCGCCAGTAATTTTGTGGGGAATCAAAAAGGCTGTCCACGATAGCGCATAAAGCAACAGCCCGAACACTATGATGGCATAGGATCGGACTGTCTTAAAAATATTTCCTGTTGCCATTTTTTAAAATGATACCAAACTACTCGCCTTTCTGCTCGTCGTCTTTTTTTAAGTCGCCATTCTTACGACGCTTTATGGAACGTGCGTAAGAATTGAGCAGGTAACTAACCTCATTGAGGTTATTATCGAGTTCATCGGCCTGGAACGAGTCCATGAGTTGAAGGTCGGTGGCAAGGGTAAGGTAATACCTGCACTCCTCAAGGGCTTCCTGTGCTGTGGTAAGGAAAAAAAGTTTATCCTCACGTTCTTTCTTTTTATAGCCTCCCACGATATTTGTTGCAATGGCTGTGGCACTTTCACAAAGCATATCGCCCACAATGGCCTGATAATCGTCGGGAAAGATTTTTACCTGCTGGTAAATGCTTAACACAAAAGCATGGGCTTTTTGCCATACTACCAAGTCTTTAAACGATTTGGTTTTGTTGTCCGATTTGTCCATATCGCACTCCTTTCTGCTGAATGATTTTTAAAGTATAATGATGATTAATAAGGGTTTACTAAAGATACAAAATTTTTGTCACCTGCAAAAGTAATATTTGACTAAACAACAATGTTTACAATTTTGTTTGGCACAACAATTACCTTTTTGGGTTGCTTACCATCGAGGTATTTAAGGGTATTCTCGTCGGTTAAAACAATTTTTTCCACTTCGTCGGCTTTAAGGTTAAGGGGCAGTTCAAGGGTAAAACGGGTTTTGCCGTTAAATGAGATAGGACAGGTGAAGGTCGATTCCATGATATACTCCTCGTTAAACTTAGGCCAAGCAGCAACATTAACTGAGGTTTCATGCCCAAGCAGATGCCAAAGTTCCTCGGCAATATGCGGAGCATAGGGAGCAATTAATACGGTTAGTGGTTCAAGTATGGTTCGCTTGTTGCATTTCAAATCGGAAAGTTCATTCACGCAAATCATAAAAGCCGATACACCGGTGTTGAAGCTAAATTTCTCAATATCCTCAGTAACCTTTTTGATGGTTTTATGCAGAACTTTAAGCTCTTGGGGTGTTGGTTCAGCGTTTGATACCTCAAACTCATTTGCTGAACTATGGAATAAACGCCAGAACTTGCGCAGGAACTTATGCACGCCATCGATACCATTGGTATCCCAGGGTTTACTTTGCTCGAGCGGGCCTAGGAACATCTCGTATATGCGGAGTGTATCGGCACCGTAGCGCTCAACAATGGTATCGGGGTTTACCACGTTCCACATGCTCTTACTCATTTTTTCAATAGCCCAACCGCATATGTACTTACCGTCTTCCAGAATAAATTCGGCATCTTCGAACTCAGGACGCCATTTACGGAATGCGTCTATGTCGAGAATATCGTTGCTAACAATGTTTACATCAACATGGATTGGGGTAACTTCGTACTTATCCTTAAGGTTGTACGACACAAACTGATTTTTTCCTTTAATGCGGTAAACAAAGTTCGATCGTCCCTGAATCATTCCTTGGTTTATGAGTTTTTTGAAAGGCTCCTGTTTACAAACGTATCCAAGGTCGTAAAGGAATTTGTTCCAGTACCGTGAGTAGATGAGATGTCCCACGGCATGCTCGGTTCCGCCAATGTACAGATCAACATTTTCCCAATACCTATTTGCCTCGGGCGAAACAAGCGCATCATCGTTGTGTGGGTCCATGTATCGCAGGTAGTAGGCCGACGATCCGGCAAAGCCAGGCATAGTGCTTAGTTCGTAGGGATAGCCCTCGGGCGTGTGCCAATTCTTGGCACGGCCAAGTGGAGGTTCACCCTTTTCAGTGGGCAGGTATGCATCAATTTCGGGTAGTTCAAGGGGTAACTTGTCCTCGTCGAGCGGGTAGGGTATCCCATCCTTGTAGTAAATGGGGAATGGCTCACCCCAGTAGCGCTGACGGCTGAAAATGGCATCGCGTAGGCGATAGTTTACCTTACGCTTGCCCAGTCCGCGCGATTCAATTACCTCGCATATCTTTGAAATGGCATCTTTTACCTCTAAGCCATTGATTACCGGACTGTTGATAACAATGCCTTCCTTTGAGTCGTACGACTCAGTCCACGATTCAGGATTGGTGGGTTGCTCACCCAGGCGAATTACAGTTTGAACAATTGGTAAACCAAAGGTTTTAGCAAAGGCAAAGTCGCGGCTGTCGTGAGCTGGTACAGCCATAATGGCACCAGTGCCATATCCGGCTAATACATAATCGCTAACCCAAATGGGAATGCGCTCGTTGGTGAATGGGTTAATGGCGTAGCTGCCGGTAAACTGACCGGTTACCTTGCGGGCTTCGGTCATGCGCTCACGCTCGGTTTTGCGTTTTACCTCCTGACGGTATTTGGCCATCTTCTCGGCATAGGCAGGAGTGGTAAGTTCGTTAACCAGTTCGCTCTCTGGTGCAAGAACCATGAAGGTAGCACCGTATATGGTATCGGGGCGGGTAGTAAAAATCAAAATCTTTCTATCGCTGCCATCAATGCGGAACCATACCTCGGCACCTTCCGATTTTCCTATCCAGTTACGCTGTATCTCCTTGAGGGAATCAGTCCAGTCGAGCTCATCAAGGTCGTTGAGCAGGCGTTCGGCGTAAGCCGATATTCTCAAGCACCACTGGCGCATCTTACGTTGTTCAACCGGGTGGCCACCACGAATGGAGACACCCTCCTTAACCTCATCGTTTGCCAGAACTGTTCCCAGAGCGGGGCACCAGTTAACCATAACATCGGCAAGGTAGGCCAGGCGGTAGGCAAGAAGAATTTCCTGCTGTTCCTTTTCGCTCATAGCTTTCCATTCCAAGGCACTAAAGGTGCGAACCTCGCTGCATGTTGCATCAACGTCAAGGTTCCCGTTACGTTCAAATTCGGCAATCAGGTTCTCTATTGGCTCAGCTTTTTGGGTTTTGTTATTGTACCAGTGCTTGAACATCTTAATAAATGCCCACTGGGTCCACTTGTAGTACTTGGGGTCGCAGGTGCGGATCTCGCGGTCCCAATCGTAGCTAAAGCCAAGCTTATCGAGCTGTTCGCGGTAACGCTTTATGTTGTTATCGGTGGTTATGGCCGGGTGTTGACCGGTTTGTATGGCATACTGTTCGGCCGGAAGGCCAAATGCATCGAAGCCCATGGGATGAAGCACATTGTAGCCGTTAAGCCTCTTGTAGCGCGAGTAAATGTCGGATGCAATGTAACCAAGCGGATGGCCCACATGCAATCCGGCTCCCGATGGGTATGGAAACATGTCGAGAACATAGTATTTAGGCCTGTTTGAGTCAATATCAACCTTATATGTCTTGTTTTTACGCCAGTATTCCTGCCATTTCTGCTCAATATCCTTAAAATTGTAGTCCATATAAAACCCTGATTTTGTTAAAGTTGATTTCAGCCTGCAAAGATAGAAAAAAGAGGTTAAAGTTAGAGGGGGAAATGGGAAATAGTTAGGATTGAAAAGCGTGCGAACCGTGAAACGTGAATCGTTAAACGTTAAAAAATACAGGAGGTAAGGAAGTTAGAGGAAGTTAAAGATGAATGTAAAGGAATGTGAGGTAATAAGAGTGAACCCCTATTCCTTCATCGAGAGCTACTTTGGACGCGTGTGGAATACCAATGTTAGTCTTAGGCTCCGCCTAAGTCCAATCTAGTCTTACTGGCTTTACCAAAAAAACTCCATTAACAAGAAAACTCAGGCAAAGACTCTAACAAATAGTTCGCCAGCAGTGAAACCACCACCGAACATGTTTAGTTTATTGCTTTTTACAGCCTCGGCCAAAGTGGAGTTATTTTATAATATGATTGTCCGCTAATGTGCCTAAAGTATTATATTTGTACAAAATTTATTGAAAATGAAATTTATAGATTTTGTCAAACAGCATCCTGATGAAGAAAGCTGCATACAGCATTTCAGGAGAATTAAGGAAGAGAAAGGCATTGTTTGCGCACGATGCGGACATACTTCTCACTATTGGAACAAGGCTCATAAATCTCACGATTGCAAGAAGTGTGGCTACAGAACCACGTTGCGAAGCGGAACGGTAATGGAATCCTCCAAGCTGCCTTACCAGTACTGGCTCTACACGATTTACCTCATGTCTATGACCAAGAAAGGCATATCTGCCGCTGAGGTGCAGCGCCAGTTGGGCCATAAACGCTATGAGCCGATTTGGACGATGATGCATAAAATTAGGGCCATCATGGGACTCAGGGATGACAAGTACGAAATGGACGGCGTAGCGGAATTGGACGACGCTTTCTTCAAAACGCACAACGATGAATCTTCCGATGAACCCACAAAGCGTGGTCGTGGTAGCCAAGAGCAAAGCACAGTGCTGGTTATGGCTAAGGTTGACCCGAAGCGAGGGCGACCGAGAAAACACAAAAAGCCATCCGCCTTTCGGTACGTTAAGATGATTGTTATTCCCAACTCATCGTCCAGCACCATGAATGGTACCTTGTCAACATATGCAAAGCCAGAGGTTGTAATCAAAAGCGATGGATGGCGAGGTTTCAATAAGATTAAGGAGGTAAGCGCAAAGCACATAAAAA
>OMKS01000111.1_pt1 | contig 69232 bp, 50 predicted proteins | sample 1674721 | NCBI WGS metagenome assembly OMKS01 (sample SAMN06264996, study PRJEB25208) | sediment metagenome | isolation source: hot spring sediment | place: USA: California | collected 2014-09-02 | reverse complement strand
GGCGTACCGGGGCCCTTTTTTTCTCCAGGTTATCGGTATGCTGCTCAACGACGTGATGCTGCTCTTCTTTTGGTGGGTGTTGTTCAACCGCATCCCCACACTGCGCGGCTGGGACTTGCGCGGTGTGATGACCATCTATGGCATCACGGCCTTTGGTTTTGGAGCCGCTACCATGATCTGTGGCAACGTCTGGCAGGTCGCACGCATCATCGTCACGGGCGACCTGGACTATTACCTGGCCCTACCTGCCGACCCCCTGGTACATCTATTGATCTCACGAATGTCCATTCCCGGCTGTGGAGATCTGTTGTTCGGTCTGTTGGTCTTTCTATTTGCCGCCCCGGGACAGTGGAAAGTTCTCCCATTATTCCTGCTTCTCGGTCTGTTGGCAGCCTTGATGCTCACCGCCTTTGGCGTATTGGTCGGATCCCTCGCCTTTTGGATCGGCAGCGCCGAGCACCTGGCTATGCAGATGAACAACGCGCTGATTACCTTTAGCCTCTACCCGGTCGAGATATTCCCAGGCGCCGTGCGCATCCTCCTGTACACCCTGATCCCATCAGCACTCATCGGCTCCGTTCCGGCCGCTCTTCTAACCAACTTTGATGGAAAACGATTGACCCTACTGATCATCGCAACCCTGACTATTACTCTGATAGCACGGCTGGTCTTTCGACGGGGATTGCACCAATACGAGTCCGGCAATTTGGTGACAGTGCGGGGATAGTTCCCATCATTCTCATATAACTGTTACCAAACTATGACGCAACGTTTACGCTACTCGGTGAACTTTGTGCTACAATTGCAGAGATACTACTGCATTTGCGCCGGCCCCAGGAGGGGCAATGTTCGTCAGATACCAAATACACTCGTATATCCACAAGCTCATCTGCTTGCTCATTGGCGGTCTCATCGCACTGCTCTCCCTCGCTATTCCTACCCGGGCAGCGACGACCCCATCTACCGGGTATCAGGAGTACTATGTGCTTGGCTACGAGGAACACGTCTGGCGAGCCTTTCGAGCCATCTATGACGACGGGATACCCGGCCAGATTTGCTCGACTATCAGCCTGATCGCCACGGCCGATCACCAAGTCATCATCTACGATCATTGGGAAGACGGCTACGAAAGGGACTTGCGCAACCCTACCCAGGCCACAACCGAGATTTATGGCGATGGAGATCCCACCAATGGGGGAGAGGGCAGCGACATCCTACGTGCTGGCGACGGCATCATATTGACCAGTGACCAGGACATCACCGGAAGCACAGCCATTACCGGCTACGTGCCGGTAGACCCCGCCCGCGACCCGGCGGATCTGCGCTACGACGGGAACGATCGCATCCTCGCTATCGGCGGCCCGGTCGCCCTCACTCACGCTATGTGGCCCCTGAACGCCTCTTGGGCCGGTGGCGCGTGGGAGGTCTATCCCCAAAAAGCTTACCAGGATGGATACGTCTACACCATCCCCATCGGCCAAGACCTGTATGCGCACAATCCCACCGCATACCCCGACTTTATACACGTCTACCTCGAGCTGGGAGCTTTTGAGGACGATACAACCGTCTTTATTGATAACGGGTCAAACACTGTGGTCAATAGGACCCTAAATCAGGGGGAGAGTTACTCCAGCATGGGGTACATCAGTTCCAGCCAGGCCCCCTCCATCACCATCAACGCCGGCACCGTCATCCGCTCCAACAAACCGGTGCAAGTCGGCCTGATGACGGGCGGCGACAACATCGGGGGATTCCAGGGCCGCTTCCTGGTCACCCTGCCCGACCAACACTGGGGAGCAGACTATGTCGTCCCTGTGCCCAGCGGAGACTTGCATCCGGCCGAGATCTACCTCTCCAATCCCAACAACTTTGAGATCACCATCAATGCCTATGACGCCGGGATCACCACCTCCTTCCCCATCAGCGCCACCGGTCACGTCAGCGCCACGGTACCATACTCTAGCATGAGAGGCGGGCCTATTCCCGTGGGATCAGCAGCGCGGTTCACCTCTCCTCAGGGCGTCTTTGGCGTCTTTGTCTGCGCCAGCACTGGAGACACCGATTATGACTGGGGGTTCTCCGGCGTCCCCACCCAAGACCTGGTTCAGGATTACTATGTCTCGTGGGCGCCGGGCAACTATTACTGCCCCGGCGACAGGTGTAGCTCTTATGTAAACGGCTCACCAGTCTGGGTGACCCCCGCCGCCGACAACACCACCTTTTACGCCGATTTCAGCCCCCTGGACGGCGTTGTAGACGTTACCTTCACCCTGGACGTGTTGCAGCAGCGCCGCATCTTTGACCCGGACCGCGACAACACCGGCATGCACGTCTGGGCGACGGACAAATTCGCCATCGCCTGGGGCGAAGATCCTCTCACAGCCGGCCCCAGCAACCCCTACCTAGACCTCGGCGTCGCCACCCTGCCCCCTCTCCCGCGCTGGCATGACGCAGCCCTGACGTTGGACAAGTCGGTGCATCCCGCCATCATTCCTCCCACCGGAGGCAGTGTGACTTTTACGCTGGTGGCTCGGAGCTATGAGACCCCGCTGGTCAATCTCGGCATCTCGGACACCCTGCCTGGTCATTGGACCTATGTACCCAGCAGCACCTGCGTCACGTACCCTGACGGATCCGCCCAAGGCATCGAGCCATCCATAGATGGTCAGAGCCTATCCTGGCCGCTTGCGACCGACCTCGGGATCAACCAGACCCTGACCCTCACCTTCCAGGCTCGGATCACCGATACCAGCGCCGTGACGATCAGCCGCAATCACGGCGCCGTCATAGGCAAACATGCTCACTCGGACGTTTTCTTCAATCCTACGGACGAGGCTACCGTCTACATCAGCCCCCTCGACCTGAGCAAATCGGCCGGCCAGACCCAGGCTCGCGTCGGCGATCCCCTCGTTTACACCCTCACCTACGCCAACGTCACGTCCGCGACCATCATCACCGGGGTGACGGTGCAAGACGTGATTCCCGTGCAATACGTGTCCTTCCACTCCGCCTCTACTGGTGGCGTGTACGATCCCACCAGCGCCACAATTCGTTGGCACATAGATACCCTCAATCCTGGCGTCAGCGGCACCCTGGTCTTGACAACCACAATCAACGATTTTGTCACAGACGGCACCCTCATCGAAAACGTGACCACTGCCAACAGCAGCAGCCCAGCCGTAGTGATCAACAGCAACAAGGTGCGCACAAAAGTCATCGGACCTGCTATCACATTCCGCAAATCAGGCCCCGCAGCCGGTATACCAGGACAGGTGCTAACCTATATCCTCTCTTACGAGAACCTCGGTGGGGAGCAAGCCACCACCGTTCTCATCCAAGACACCATTCCCATCTCCACCACCTATGTGACTGGAAGCCTGGCTATCAACACTGGAAGCGGCTGGGAACCCCTCACCGACGCAGACGATACCGATCAGGGTAGCTACCATCCGTCTACACGGACGGTAGTCGTCAGGCCCGGCAGCACGCCCGGCAGCATCGCTCCCCAAGAAGCAGGCCAGATTCGCTTCGACGTCCGGATCGACGCTGAAGCGCCCCTCGGTTCACCAATACCCAACTGGGCCACCCTCAACCGAGACCTGGACAGCCCCCGCGACTCGAACCTGGTGCTCACTCGCGTCGCCGATCTGCTGCTCAACAAGGCCGCCGCACCGACGGAGGTGCTGCCCGGCGACGAGATCGTCTACACCCTGAGCTATGAAAACGGTAATGCCCTCACCCAGACCCGGGTCTATGTACGTGAGCCGATACCGAACGAACTCGACTTCGTCTCAGGCAGTGTATACGGCGCGGACCAGATCGAATACTCGTGGGACGACGGTGCAACTTGGACCCCCACACTGCCCCCTACCCGCCCCACCCACATCCGCTGGTTCGACGCCGAACTCGCTCCTGGCGTCCCGGTGACGGTCGGGTTCACCGCGCGCGTGATCGCCGCCACGCCCCCCGGCGCCGTCATCCAGAATACCGCCTACATCACCAGCGCCCAATCCGGCGCTTACACCGCCCAGTGGATTCCATCGAATCAGATCGCCGTCACTGTAGCAGAGCAGGCCCGCTGCACGCTGGATAAATCACTGTCCACTCCCGCACCGCCGGCCTTGGCCGGCGATTTGCTGACCTACACCCTCACCGTCACCAACACCGGAACCGCGCCAACCTCCAACACCTTCATCACAGACCACCTGCCCACCGACACGACCTTTGTGACGGCCACCACGCCCCACATCGGCCCCACCAACAGAGTCATCACATGGCCCCTGGGAAGCCTGGCTATCGGTGACACCCGTTGCGTCACCCTGGTGATCCGCGCGGCCAGCGATCTGCCTCCCGGCACCGTCATCACCAACACCGCCTGGGCCTTTGACGACCAGGGAATCCCCAGCACCGACGTCATCACCACTCCGACGAGCACAGCCGCCGATCTGGCGGTTCTCAAATCGGTCAGCCCTGACCCGGCGCCGGCCGGCACGCCGGTGACCTACACACTGTTCTACTCCAACCCAGGCCCCTCTGACGCACAGAATGTCGTCATCACCGACACCCTGCCGCTCAGTCTCACTTACGGCGGCGTCACGGCGATCTCCCCCCCCCTCTTCGGCCCCACGCAGACCGGCCGGTCGCTGACGTGGTACACGCCGACTCTGCCCGCTGGCAGCTCTGGCGCCATCCTCTTCGCCGCGACGGTACACGCCGGCGTCAGTGCAACCCTCACCAACAGTGTCGTCATCACCAGCACCACTACGGACCTTGACCCCGCCAACAACACAACCCACGAACCGCTCACCGTCCAAGATCGGGCCGCCCTCTCGGTCACCAAGACGGCGACTCCGCCTGCCCGCAGCTCGGTCAGCGTCGGCGCTCCCATCACGTACCGGGTGACCGTCGCCAATACCGGCCTCGGCTACGTGGATCACGTCGTCATCACCGATGCCATCCCAGCCCACACCGAACTGCTGACGTATACCACCAGCGGGGGAAGCATCACCGCCGCCTCAGATACCCTCACCGTCACGCTGGAGCGACTCTGGTCAGACGACGGGGTCACTGTCACCATCGTCATCTCAACCCCCCTCACGCTGCCGGATGGGACAGTCATCGCGAATCAGGCCTTTGTCAAGAGCACGCCGGTCGTCACGGCGACCAACGTGGTCACCCACCACATCGTCAGCCGACCGGCCTTTACCCTCACCAAGCAGTCCGACGGCGATCAAGCCCCCATCGGCACACCCTTTACCTACACCATCACCCTCACCAACACCGGCACCAGCACAGCCACCAACCTCCTGGTCACCGATACCCTGCCAGCCGGTGCCCACTACGTCTCCGGCGGCTCGTTCATCACGTCCAGCAGCAGCGTGAGTTGGACCGTCCCAGCGGTGGCGCCGGGCGCGAGCACGTCCCTCACCTTTACCGTCAGCACCTGCCAGGCCAGCCTGGTCAACACTGCTTACCAGGTTATCACCACAACCCAGGGCGTGACCAGCCCCGTCGGTCCGCCCTTGCTGACCTTGCTCATGCCCCCCACCCTGCTGGCCCGGTTCTCCTTCGATCCCCCTACTGTCAACGTGGGGAACGCCGTCCACTTTACTGATACCAGCACCACCAACGGCAGCCCCATCCAGTCCTGGAATTGGGATTTTGGCGACGGGGGAACGGGCCGTGGACCAACGACTACCCACATCTATACCCAGGGAGGAGTATACACCGCATCCCTGACGGTGACCGACGCGTGTGGATTCACGAGCACCGCCACCGGCACCGTCCACGCCCTTGCCCCCCAACTCGCCATCGCCAAGCGCGCCACACCGACCGTCGTCAACGCCGGGGATCCCCTGACGTACAACATCACCATCTCCAATACGGGGCCGGGATATGCCGACCAGGTTCTCCTGACGGACATCCTGCCGGTCGGAACCAGCCTCATCACAGCCACGCCCCCTTACACCGGCCCCATCAACTCGACTGTCACCTGGCCTCTGGATACGCTGCCCGCCGGCGCGACACGCGCCATCACCATCGTCGTCCAGGTGAACAGTTTGGTGCCGGCCGGCGACATCCTCACCAACACCGCTCAGGTGACCAGCCGACAGGGGATCACCGCCAGCGCGGTCGTCACTACTCTGGTGGAAACAGCTGCCGATTTAGCCATCTCCAAGCGGGACGATCCCCGGGTTTTGATCCCCGGAGACCCTCTGACCTATACCATCTCTTTCGCTAACGTCGGCCCATCTGATGCCCAGCAGGTCGTCATCACCGAAACGCTTCCTATCAGCGTCACGTATGGGGGGATTGTTGACGTGACCTGCTCCCTCTTTGGCCCCACCCGAACTGGTCAGCATCTGACTTGGTACACTCCCACTCTGCCGGCTGGTGCATTGGGTCGCATCATCTTTACCGTGACGACCAATACTGACGTCGTTGATCCACTGGTCAACCACGTTTCCATCGCCAGCGCGACACCAGATCCACATCCCGGCAATAACAAAGAGAGCGAACTGACAGGAGTCTACCCGCGAGTAGACTTTCAGAACAGTATCTTTACAGTAAACGAGGGCGCAGGGACAGCCATTATCTCGGTCGTTCTGAATGCGCCGGTGAGAATCACCGCCACCGTGGACTATGCCACCGCCGACGGCACTGCCACCGCTGGAGCCGATTATTCAGCCGTCTCCGGCACCCTCACTTTCCCGCCCTACACCACTCTCCTCACCTTCACCGTCCCCATCACCGACGACATCTGGGCCGAACCGGACGAGACCGTCCTGCTCTCCCTCACCAACCCCACCAGCGCCACCCTCGGCTCGACCAATAATCCCGCCACCCTCATCATCCTCGACGACGACCCGGCCTATCTGAGCATCAATTCCATCACCGTCACCGAGGGACATACCGCCACCACCGACGCCATCTTCACCGTCTCACTCTCCACCCCCAGCGCCCTCCCCGTCTCCGTGGAGTACACCACCCAGGATGGCACGGCCGTCGCCCCCGCCGATTACCTCTCCCGCACCGGCACCTTGACCTTTACCCCTGGAACCCTCACCCTCCCCATCACCGTCCCCGTCCAGGGCGACCGAGTGCAGGAGGAGGACGAGACCTTTTTCGTCTTGCTCTTCAATCCCGTCAACGCCACCATCTCCACCGCCTTGGGCCAGGCTACCATCCTCGACGACGACCCGGCCTATCTGAGCATCAATTCCATCACCGTCACCGAGGGACATACCGCCACCACCGACGCCATCTTCACCGTCTCACTCTCCACCCCCAGCGCCCTCCCCGTCTCCGTGGAGTACACCACCCAGGATGGCACGGCCGTCGCCCCCGCCGATTACCTCTCCCGCACCGGCACCTTGACCTTTACCCCTGGAACCCTCACCCTCCCCATCACCGTCCCCGTCCAGGGCGACCGAGTGCAGGAGGAGGACGAGACCTTTTTCGTCTTGCTCTTCAATCCCGTCAACGCCACCATCTCCACCGCCTTGGGCCAGGCTACCATCCTCGACGACGACCCGGCCAATTTCGCCATCATTTACGGTGTCGTGTTTGAGGATGGCAACGGGAATGGGATCCAGGATACGGGGGAAAAGGGCATCACTGGCGTAACCATCACATTGGATGGAACAGTCACAACCACCACCGATCTGGATGGCGGCTACGTCTTTACCGTCACGACAGCCGGCGTGCATACCGTGGTTGAAACCGACCTTCGAACGCCCAACACTGCCCTCCACCATGAGCCTCACGCCCCCCTTGCCCCCACCGATGAGCCAACCTACTTTTCCACCACGCCTAACCAGGTGCGGGTAAATGTGACCCTGGGCTTTAGCCACTGCGTCAACTTTGGCGACGCCCTCTCCAATGTCGGTTTTGCCTCCGTCCACGGCATTGTCTTTGAAGATATCAATGGCGATGGAATACAGAACGCCACCGAACCGGGCATCCCCGGCGTCGTTATCAGACTGGACAACAGTACCACGACCACCACAGATCTCAACGGCAGTTATACCTTCCCTATTACGACCGTCAGCATACACGTATTCACCGAGGAGAATCCCACCGGATATTTCTCCACCACCCCGGACGAGGTCCACTTGCGCACGCTTCCTGGCCGCGCTTACCTGGTGCACTTTGGCGACGCGCCCAGCGCTTCCGAGTTCGCCGTCATCTATGGCACCGTGTTCAACGATATTGATGGAGATGGCATCTGGGCCAGGGACGAGTTGGGGATCTCTGGCGTGGTCATCACGCTGGATGGGCAGCTCACCGTCACCACCGATCTGTACGGCAGCTACACTCTCTTCACGACGACGCCTGGCCCCCACACCATCACCGAGACCGACCCAGCCGGCTATTCTTCCACCACGCCCAACAACCACATCGTGGACGTCGAGTTGGGAGCCGGGTACCTGGTCAACTTTGGCGACATAGAGGCCTACTGCGCCCCAGACCTGTACGAAGAGGACGACACCTTCGACCTGGCCCGCACTATTATTGTCGGCACGCTGCAGTATCACCAATTCTGCGACGATCCCATTGATTGGGTCAAATTCACAGCTAAATCGAGCGGTGTCTACACCGTCACCACCATCATCCTTGGACAGCGATGCGACACCATCCTGGCGCTCTTTGATACCGATGGCCAAACCCTGCTGGCAGAAAACGACGACGCCGTGGGCCGCGCGTCACGCATCGTCTGGCAGTCCCCCGATGATGGTATCTACTATGTACGCGTCACCAACAAAAACGATTGGACCGGTCCCCACACCGAATACATCCTGCAACTCGAGGGCCAGGACCCGCCCCAGGTGATCTATCTGCCCATCGTCACTCGAAACTTTTGATGACCACCACCATCGGACTGCTCTCCGACACCCACATTCCCCACCGTATGCCGCGACTTCCCGACGCTGTATTCGATGCGCTGACCGGCGTGGACATGGTCCTGCACGCCGGCGACGTGGATGATCCTGCGGCTCTGCTCCCCCTACAAGACCTCGCTCCCGTACATGCAGTGCGGGGCAACATCCACCTGACCGAGTTTTCTGATGGAGGAGCAATCCTGCCAGCGGTCATTGAACTGAGCCTCACAGGCTACCGTCTGGTACTTACCCACGGTCATCGCCCAGGCCTGCTCGGTCTCTTTACCAAGGGGATAAGCCTGATCGGCCGAGGGATGGGCCTGGTCAGCACCCACCACTTTAACCAGCACATCGCCCACCGGCTCGCCCGGCTATATACCACAGCAGATGTGATCGTCTTTGGACACACCCACATGGCCCACGTCGAGTACGTCGGATCAACTCTGTTGATCAACCCTGGCGCCGTCTGCCCCAACCTCTGCCCGGGCGTCCAGGACCAACAAAGCGTCGCTCGCCTCTACCTCGACACTGGGAAACCCGACGTGGAAATCATCCCCATCCGGTAAATCCTGCTGTCCTGCGTTCTCTGTGAACCATTGGCACTTTCCCGTTCCGTGCTATCATATGAACGTAGCGAAAAGACACGATGATGAATGTACTCGACTTTCCCACGGAATCCCAGGTCCTGGACTCGCAGGCACGGGCCAACGCCCCAGGCCAATTCGTAGCACTGCCAGAAGGCATCACACATTACGAGCTGGCCGGGCCCCTTGATGGACAGCCCGTCATCCTCGTGCACGGTTTTTCCGCCCCCTACTTTATCTGGGATTTTACGTTCGACGCCCTCGTGCAAGCCGGCTTCCGCACCCTGCGATACGACTTGTACGGTCGAGGATACTCCGATCGCCCCAATGTCGTCTACGACGCAGACCTGTTTGACCGCCAACTATGGACACTGCTCGCGGCGCTCGAGATCGAACAGCCAGCGGACTTGATCGGCCTCTCGATGGGCGGGCCGATTGCTGCCCTATTCACGGCCCGGCATCCGAATCACGTGCGAAAACTCGGCCTGATCGCCCCGGCTGGTCTCTCGATAAAAATTCCCATTACGGTTCGGCTGATGCAAGTTCCGATCCTGGGTGAGTGGCTAATGGATCGCTTCGGAGACAGGGCACTGGTATCCGGTCAGACCCAAGATTTCTACGAACCAGACCAATTCCCAAGCTTTCAGGAGAAATATTGTACCCAGATGAAATACCGTGGCTTCAAACGGGCCCTGCTGTCCACCATCCGGCACGGGCCTCTCAGAAATATGGAGGGCGTCTACTGGCAGGCCAGCCAGCACCAACACCCCACCCTGCTGATTTGGGGACGCGAGGACCGCACCATCCCCTTTCAACTCAGCGCGCGGGTCAGGGAGGCTGTGCCGCACGCCGAATTCCATCCCATAGACCAGGCCGGTCACATCCCCCATTACGAGCGGCCCGAGTTGATCAATCCTATCATCATCAAATTCTTGCAAGCATGACATCGTGAGGAAAACGAAATGTCCATACCAAGAATTCTACACCCGCCTACCCCAGTACAAAACCCCACCGACCACCTCTGCTCCCGGACCGGGGACCTTTAGCCGTGTATACGAACGGTTGGCGGCCGAGGGGACCAGCGAGATCCTGTCCATCCACATATCATCTGCCCTGAGCAACGTCGCCAACGTGGCCCAGTTGGCCGCCCAGGCCACAGAATCCATCGCCGTAAAAGTACTGGATGCCGGTCAGATCACCCTCGGCACCGGCCTCCAGGTCCTAGCCGCGGCCAAGGCCATCGCTCAGGGCGATACTATAGCAGAGACAGCAATTCCCGTTTTAGCATCGCCGTCACACATTTGACGTTCGTAGTGGCGACTTTAGTCGCTTCTATTGCGCAAACAGCGACTAAAGTCGCTACTACGAACTCCATAACGGGAATTGCTGTAGCAGAGATCATCACCATGCTGCAAGATATGGGGCGTCGGACGTACTCCTTCGCCGCCCTCGACACTCTCGAATTTCTGCGCCGCAGCGGCCGCCTGACCCGGCTGCAGGCCAGCCTGGGCAGTGTGCTGCAGGTCAAACCTCTGCTAAAGATGCACGCCGGTATGGTGGATATGGAACGGGTCCGCACGTCAAAGCGCGCCATCGAACGGCTGATCGAACTGGTCAGCGAACTCGCCCCACTAGAGGCCCTGGCGATGGTTCACACCCACGCCCTTCAGAGGTCACAGGTCCTATACCAACACGCCCAACACCTTTTTCCCGACGACACCCTCCCCTTGTCCGAAGAAGTCACGCCTGTCATCGGGACCCACGTCGGACCCGGCGGCGTGGGACTCGTCTGCGTAACGACCAGGTGATCAAGGATCTATGGCCAAAGATTCACCGCCACTCCCACAGCCAGAACAGGCCACTCACTGCCCCCCCCTCGCCCGGCCGGAGACGCGATCATCAATCCCGGCTCTTTCCGATCCTCTTCTACTATCCCGTCTCCAATGTTCCAGTCCATTCTCACCGCCGACGATGACATCGGTCGCCAACCCCAGGAACAAACCGTGGGCAACGATACCGGCCCGCCGGTCCAGCTCGTTCGCCAGCCCGGTTGGATATGGGATGGACCCAAAATCACAATCAATGATCCAGTTCCCCTGATCCGTCCTGAAAGGCGCGCCATACCGATCCCGACGCAGCGATATCTCGGCCCGCAGCGATTCGAGATAGGCCGCCTGGGAGCGCCACCCGAAGGGCAACACTTCGACCGGCACCGACCACTCCGTGCCCAGCACTGGCGAGACCTTGGTCTCATCCACCACAATAATCTCGCGCCGACTGGCCTGGGCGACGATCTTTTCCCGCAACAGCGCTCCCCCTCCCCCCTTGATCAAGTCCAGGTCGGGAGTCACCTCGTCCGCACCGTCAATCGTCAGGTCAATCACGGGGTGCTCCTCCAACGTCGTCAGCGAGAGACCGAGCGCCCGGGCGTCTGCCTCGACCTGGGACGAGCAGGGCACGCCTAGAATGTCCTCCAGTTTACCGCTCCGCAGCAACTCGGCGATACGGCGCAGGGCAAAGATGGCAGTGCTGCCGTGCCCCAATCCCACCACCATCCCCGATGCGACGAACTCGACCGCCCGTTCGGCGGCCTGGCGTTTCAAGTGTGAGATACCCGTTTCCACCCCAACTCCTCTCGCGCTAAAACACTCGCTACGACCCCAAGAATGACGACCTCGCTAGCCCCCAATCCATCCGCAATCATCCCAAACCCAGTCCATAACGGGCTGCTCCCAACAGAGCCGCCTTGGGGTTCACGATCACGTGAATCGGCATTTGGGCCAACAGACCAAAGAAACGCCCTTTGCTGCGAAAGGATGCCAAAAATTGTCCGCCTGCCAGCGCCGAAAGAATGCGCGGCGGAATCCCCCCTCCCAGGTAAACCCCCCCGGTAGCCAACACCTTGAGGGCCAGATTTCCGGCCTCCGCTCCCAGAATCGAGACAAACATCTCTAGCGCGGCCTCGCACAACTCGCACGTCCTCTTCTTGCTCTCCTTGCCCAGCGCGACGCCGACGATCACCGGCGTGGGATCGTCCACCTCGGCCAGTTTTTGAGCCAGCCAGGCCGGTTCTTCACCCTGACCACTGTCCCGGAGGTAAGCGTAAATGTTCGGCAGACCCAAGCCGGAGCAGATGGACTCGTAGCTGACGTGCTCCATCCGCTCCTGGAGGTAGCGCAGCAGATCCACCTCAGACGAGTTCGTCGGTGCAAAATCCGCGTGCCCGCCCTCCGAGGGATGGGGCCAATACCGGTTACCGTCCCAGGTCAGATACGCCTCGCCCAGCCCCGTCCCTGGCGCTATCACAGCGATGGCGCCCCCCGGTACCGTCTGCCCCTCGTTCAACGTGTGCAGATCATTCCCCCCCAGAGAGGGCACCGCATAGGCGATGGCCACCAAATCGTTTATCAGCCTGACCGACGAGAGGTTCAGCGCTTCCTGAAGCTGCACCTCATCCAACGTCCAGGGCAGATTGGTAATGCTGGCCCGTCCGTTCACCACGGGGCCAGCCACCCCGAAACAGGCCTGGTTTACCCGCACCCTTACATCAACCTGAGCTAGAAACGCATCAACGACGGCCGTCAAGTGAGAATACTCGGCGCTGGGAAACGTCGCCTCTGCCAAAGGAGACCGCGGTCCAGCCTCCGAAACGAGCATCAGAGTGGTCTTGGTCCCGCCGATGTCACCGGCAAGCAACACTGTGGTCTTTTTTCCCATCTCTATCCATCCTTCAGCGCCCGGTGCTCGCCAGCCAGAGCAGTAGGGCGAACAGAACAGTCATCGACGCCACATCCGACGCCGATTGTATCCTCTTTTACGCCGTGCGTCAAACGAGCGCATTCACTCGTCCGCATGGAGACCTACCGCCAACAAATGAGGGGGACAGGATCTATCCTGCCCCCTCTCGTTGCCCCGGACTGGATTCGAACCAGCACGCCTAGAAAGGCACAGGCCCTCAACCTGCTGCGTATGCCTATTCCGCCACCGGGGCGTGGAATTATTATACCCACTCCATCCTACTTGTCAACCCAGCGTATTCCCTTGTGTGACATGCTGCCCAGAAGGGGTACTGTATGCCCCTTGCGCATTCCCGCCGGTATTGACAAAATGTATACATGTCAGATACAATAATGCACCACGCAGTTGAATCGCACAAGGAGCAAGATATGCCGACTATCTCTATCTCCAACGTTCGCAAAGCCTTTGGCGACGTACAGGCCCTGGATGGGATCTCGTTCGAGGTAAACTCGGGCGAGGTATTCGGCCTGCTCGGACATAATGGCGCTGGCAAGACGACGACAGTCCGCTTGCTCAACGGCGTGCTGTTCCCCAGCCATGGACAGGCGCGCGTGCTGGGGCTGGATCCCACTACCGATGGCCCGGCGCTGCGCCGTCGCACCGGCGTGTTGACCGAGACGCCGTCGCTCGACGAGCGCCTGACCGCTCGCGACAATCTGCTGATCTATGCCGACCTGTACGATGTGCCCCCATCCAAGCTCGGTCGGCGCGTGGACGAAATGCTCGAACAGTTCGAGCTGACCGACCGAGCCGACGACAAAGTGGGCGCCTACAGCAAGGGTATGAAACAGCGGCTGGCGCTGGCGCGCGCGCTGCTCCATCGCCCCGAGATCCTGTTCCTCGACGAGCCGACCGCCGGGCTGGACCCCGTCGTCGCGCGCCAGGTGCACGACCTGATCACCCGGCTCAGCCGCCGCGAGGGACGCACGGTCTTGCTGTGCACCCACAACCTGGTCGAGGCGCAGCAGCTGTGTGACCGGGTCGCGGTGCTGGAGCATGGCCGGCTGGTCGCGCTGGGTGCACCGGACGAGTTGGCGCGCGGTCTGGTACACCGCCTGCCGGTCGAGTTCGAGGTGGCGCCCGACGAGACGGCGGCGGCGCTGGCGGCGCTACAGACCCTCGACACCAATGCGCTGGCCCGGCGGGACGGCCGCCTCACGGCCCAGCTCGACCGCGATGCGATCCCCGTCACCGTCGAGGTGCTGCTCCAGGCCGGGGTACACATCTACCGTGTCAACCCACAGCAGCCAACGCTGGAGGACGTCTACTTTACCCTGCACAGAAAGGAGAACGGAGTATGAACACCCGCGCCATCCGCGCCGTCATTCGCAAGGACCTCAAGGTCGTCACACAGAGCAAGGGGGTCATGATCCCACTGATCATTGTACCGGTCATGCTACTCGTCGCCATGCCGGCGCTGACCGCGCTGCTGCCGATGTTCACCGATACGTCCAGCTTTCGGCTGACCGAACTGGATGCCTTTATCGAACAGATGCCAGCCGGCCTGCAGGCCGAGTTGGCCGGGTACGACGAACTGCAACGCATCGTCGCGCTGGTCGTGATCTATGAATTCGCACCGATGTACTTGATGGTCCCACTGATGGTCGCCAGCGTCATCGCCGCCGACAGCTTTGCTGGTGAGAAGGAGCGCAAGACACTGGAAGCACTCATCTATACCCCCACCACCGACCAGGAACTCTTCGTCGCCAAGCTCCTGTCGGCCTGGCTGCCGGCCATGGCCGTGGCACTGATCGGGTTCGTCCTCTATGGCGTGACGGCCAACGTCGCCGCCTGGCCGATCATGGGACGCCTCTTTTTCCCCCATGTGATGTGGCTGGTGTTGGTGACGTGGGTCGCGCCGGCAGTGGCCGGGCTGGGGCTGAGCACGATGGTGCTCGTCTCGGCGCGCGCACAGACTTTTCAGGAGGCCTACCAGATCGGCGGGGCGATCGTCCTGCCCATGCTGCTGCTCGTCGTCGGACAGGCAACCGGCGTGATGTATTTCAGCACCGGCCTCGTCTTTGTGCTGGGGCTGGCGCTGTGGGCGGTCGACGTGGCGCTGATCCGGCTGGGCCGGCGCGCCTTTCAGCGCGAGACGGTGCTGATCCAACTCTAGTGATAAACATCTTGACGTCGCCAGGGAGGTCGCATCGCAGTCTCTACCACCTTGCGCCATTCTGTGGTAGAATACCCATGAAATAGTATTGCGGAAGCGTTCCAATCCCCTGGCAATTGAAATGAGGATTGGATTTGTAGCGCCTTGACGAAACCACACAAGAGGAGAGTCTAATGCGAAAGCAATTACAAGAGCAAATTGCGCGTCTGAGGGACGCCGGCGCGCTCTACGTGGACGCGCGCTGGTATCCCATCGAAGAGACGAACGAGCTGCTGATGTGGAACGGCAACCTGAAAGAAGCCACCGCCTCCCGCGAGAGCGGCGTGGGCATCCGTGTGCTCTACAAAGGCGCGTGGGGGTTCTCGGCCGCTTCGGACGTCGGCAACCTCGCGGCGCTGTTCGACACAGCCCTCGACAATGCCCGCGTCGCCGCCGAGCGCGTCACCTTTCCCGTCCGCCTGGCGGAGAAGGACGCCATCCAGGCGACCTTTGCGAGCCCCAACCGGACCGATCCATTCACCGTGCCGCTGGCAGACAAGCTGGCGTTTTTGCAGGCGATGGACGAAAAGCTGAATCAGCCGGGCGTCTCGCAGCGGATCTGCGCGCTGACGTTCATCCGCAAGCAGATCGTCTTGATGGATTCCGAGGGCAGCGAGATAGAGAAAACCATCATCGAGGTCTTTCCCTCCCTGGAAGTGATGGGTCTGGATGCGCAAGGGATGATGCACTCGCGCAAGTTCAATCCGACGCGCATGGGGGACACTCGTGGGTGGGAGACCCTCGATATGGACGTTTTCAGCGCCAACGCCGAGCGGATCGTGCGCGAGATGAACGAGGTGCTCGTGGCCGAAGACTGCCCCAAGGATGTACGCTCGGTGATCCTGCTGCCCGGCATCATGTACCTGCAGACCCACGAGACGATCGGGCACGCCCTGGAGCTGGACCGCATCCTCGGTTACGAGCTCTCCTATGCGGGCGGCTCGTTCGTCCGGCTCAGCGATTTCGGCACACTGCGCTATGGCTCGGAAAAGCTGACCGCCCGCGCCGACGCGACGATCCCCAACAGCCCGGGCAGTTTCGGCTATGACGACGATGGCATCCCGACCCAGGACAATCTGCTGATTGATAGGGGCCTGCTCGTGGGCGCCATCACCGGCCGCCAGATGGTGGAGGAGGCGAACGCCCGCGCCGGACGGCGCATTTTCGACGGCAGCAGCGGCGCCAACCGCGCCACGGCGTTCTATCGCGTGCCGATCGAGCGTATGACCAACATCAACATTGATCCCGGCGATGACGGCACGCTGGATGACATCGTCAGGAATACCGAGCGGGGCATCATTCTGGATGGCGACAAGAGCTGGTCCATCGGCTCGAACCGCGAACAGTTCCACTTTGCCACCGACATCGGCTGGCTGGTGGAGGATGGACAGGTCACGCAGGTGGTCAAGAACTCGACTTACCAGGGCGAGACCATCCCGTTCTACAATTCGCTGTCGGCGGTGGGCGACGAGTCCACCTGGGAGGTCTGCTACGTGCCGAACTGTGGCAAGGGACAGCCGAACCAGATCATGCAGTTGGGTCATGGCGTTCCGATCTGCCGTTTCGACCACGTGAGAATAGGAGAATAGCCGTGAAGGATCGAATTTTGGAAACCCTGCGTGACTTGCGGGCGTATGCGCTGGCGAAAGGCGTAGAGACCGCGTTCCTCTATCACGAAGAAGACAGTTACCTGATGCGTTTTGCCAACTCGGCCATCTCGTTGAACACCAACGAGCACCTCGTTCGCCTGCAGATCACGGCCTACCAGGGTCGGCAGCGCGCCAGCTACGAGATGATCACCGCGCTGGACAAGCTGGACGAGATGCAGGAGGGGGTAGACATCGCCGCCGAGATGGTGCAGCACGCCCAACCCCTGAGTTACGACCCCACCATTCCGGTCTATGCCGAGTCCTTTAGCGACGAAAGCGGCCATGATCCGGCGCTGGCGACGTTCGGCAATCCAGAGCGGTTGGCGTTTTTCAACCAGGCGGTGGCCGGGCTGGAGACGGACGAGATTCAGCTTTCGGGTATCTTTTCCTGCGGCGCCAACACCATCGCCCAGATCAATACCCGCTCCGAACAGACACAGTATTTCAAGACCTCGGATGCCCAGATCAGCATCGTGCTGTCGCACACCGCGCTCAAGTGGGAAGTGATCGCCGAGCAGTCCGCGCAGCAGACGGCCGACCTGGACCCGGACGGGCTGCGGCGCGACCTGGCGTTCCTGCTGGAGCGCTACCAGCAAGACGCGCCGCAACAGATCCCGTTGGGAGCGTATGACATCGTCTTTGGCCCGGCGGCCCTCGGCGACCTGCTGAGCATGATGGGCTACGTCGGCTACAACGGCGGCGCGATGAAGCGCGGCTATTCGTTCCTCCGAGAGGATCAGGTCGGCCAGCGTGTCTTCTCCCCCCGGTTCACGTTGACGGACGACCCCACACGGCGGGAGACGTTTCCGTTCCGGCGCGACCTGATGGGCATGCCCCGCCGGCCGTTCCCCATCTTTGTTGATGGGGTGTTCCAGGGCTTTATCTGGTCACAGGACGATGCCGACGAATTCGACGCGCAACCGACCGGGCACACCGTGCCGCACACCAGCATGGTGATGCAGGGCAGCGACGTGACGGCGAGCAGCCTGCAAGAGCTGGTGGCGATGGAGCGCGATCACGACGTCCTCTACATCCCCTTCCTGCACTATATGAATGTCGTGAATCCCTCCAAGGGCCTGGTCACCGGCAGTTCCCGTTTTGGCGCGCTGCTACTCAAGCGGGATGGCGCTGTCGTCGTGCCCTACAACGTGCGCCTGACGCAAAGCCTGCTCGATATCTTTGGCGACCGGCTGGCGTGGGTGTCGCAGGCGCAGGTCGTCGCCAACACGTCAATGAGCTATGGGGCGCGCAATCCCAGAGCGATCATCGTGCCCGCGCTGATGCAGGTTAACGGGCTCGAGATCTCGCATTCGAATCCGTCGTACTAATCAGTTGTCAGGTGCGTCGCACCTGGACATTCCCAACTGAAATCAGTTGTCAGGTGCGACGCACTTGGGAAGTGCGTCGCACCTGGACATTCCCAACTGAAATAATCCCCGTCTGCGGGCCACTGGCTGGTGGATCGTCCTTGGCGGGCTGGCGAACAGCGCCTGGATCTTTTTGTGGCACTATGAGCAGTTCCCGCTGACGTTGATCGCCATGCTGGTCCTGCTCGCCACGCTCATCGTCACCTACCTGGGCCTCGGCATCGGCCGGACGGCGGCCCCCGCGGCCGAGACTTGGGCGGCGCGCCTGCCTTTCAGCATCTACCTGGGCTGGATCACCGTCGCAACTGTAGCGAACGTGACCTCGCTGCTGGATTACTGGGAATGGGGTAGGTTCGGGATCGCTCCGGAAATCTGGATGGGGATCGTGCTGGCGGTGGTGCTGGCGGTTGTAGCGCTGGTGAATCTCACTCGCCGCGACGTGGCCTATGCGCTGGTGATCCTGTGGGCGTTGGCCGGGATCGCGGTCAAACACGCCGCCGTCGCGGCCGTGGTCATCCCAACCTGGATCACTTTTGGGCTGGTGGCGCTGACGCTGGCAGCGGCGTTCTTCCTGCGCAGGGTGGGCCCGAAGGATGAAAGGCGCTCAGCGGCAGTGTAGACGCGGTCAATTACTCGCCGGCCCAGAGCGGCTCGTCGAAGCCGCCGACCAGCGGTCACATCCCGTCGCCGTCGACGTCGGGCTGGCGCATCTCCACGCACAGCAGCGAGCCAGCCCTCGATCTCGCGCCGCATGACCTCGACGACGCGTTCCCAATCCACCACAGGGGGAACGGGTCGGGCGGCGCGGCCTCGACGGCCAACCGCGCCCGCTCGGCAACGATCTGCTCCAGCCGCGCGGCCCGCGCGTTGATGCACGCGGGATCACCCGGGCACATTTCTTCCCGCGCGCGGGGTGAAAAGAGTGCCTCGATATCAGGGCCATAGTTCGAGCCGTCGCCAGGCACGCGATGCTCGACCACCTGGTAACTGTCCGCGCGCCCGCGTACCACCAGGGCGACCGGCAGGCTGGAGGCGGCGCCCATCGTCAGTTCGCCCTGCGCCACATAGTACTCGGCGCACAGCGCCCAGACGTAGACGTTCTGCGTCCATGCTTGCATATCCGCGTCGAGCAGTTCGACGGCGCAAAAGACCTCGCCGCCAAACGACGCCAGCCCCACGTGCTCGACCAGGTACGCTTCGATGGCATCCTGCATCTGCGGCTCGATCACTCTGGAAGCCTCCGGCACCGGTCGGAGCGCGTCCCGCAGCAGCCACGCGCCGAGCGCTGCCGCCAGAATCAGGACCGCAGCCACGGCGGCGCCCAGGTAAACACTAGAGCGTGACAGATCTCTCATCACGTCTCCTTGATCTGTGGTCGGCTTCAGGGTGACGGATACCCCACAGGCAGCAGATAGAGCGGCTCGTGATCGTCCGACAAACCGAGCGCCGATTGCAGAGACGCCGCCTCCAATGCGCCAATGGGAACACTCCCCAGGCCCAAAGCCACGGCTTGCAGCGATAGGTTCTGCGCCGCATGTCCAACTTCCATATGGACGTAACGCGGCGCTCGGTCGCCATACCGCTCTGCTGTACGCGCGTAGACGGCCGTAAACAGAAATACTGCCGGCGCCGCACGTAAAGCATCCTGGCGCAAACCGGCTTCCCACGCCGCCAGGCGCATATCCTCTGCAGTCAAGCGCGTCAAGCGGTGACCGTCAGGGCGATAATGGTACAGCCCATCCGGAAGGATGACATACAACTCTAATGGATACAATGCGCCCGCTGACGGCGCCGCTCGTAGCCCATTGGGAGCGGTGATGCCCTGTGCCGCCCAAAGCAACTGCCCGACCTGTTCCAACGTAAGCGGCTCCGACGTGAACGCCCGTACCGAACGCCGCCTGACAATCGCCGCTTCCAACGACATACCCCCATCCAGGCTCGGTGAGGGCAAATCCAGGACGACGGACTCGGTACGCAGATCCGTTCGGGCAGTGCTGCAGGCTCCACCACTCGTCCCTACCAACAATGCCAAAAGACAAATCCGCAACAAACCTTTCCGAATCAGATACATCACGGCCTTTCCCCTTCCTAAAAGCTCGGTGAAAAGGATCGCCCACGCCATAGCTTGCTCAAATACCGCTCTACGAACTCTGTACCCCGCCAAATCCGGCCGCTCCTCGTGCCCCATCTCGGACTCGGAACGTATGGCCGGTTGGTTGAAATATGCTGAATCGGAGCCCTGCGGCCCCGACCCAGCACAACCATTACAACCTGCTTTCGCCCCCTCTCGCGTCTCCCTATCCAGTTTTCAGGGAGTGCCTTCCCTATTCTTCCCGCTCAAACTTGAAGGACACATTCACCTTGGCTCAATATGTTACCACCTCGCCATGCTCTATCTGCATAATTCGTAAGCGTTCAAGATTAGCGCCGCCGGGACATAAAGTACCCCCAGCCCCATTGATGGGCCGCTACCGTGATTCTACTCGGTTGAAATTTTCCGTGCCACGCCCTGGCGTGACTGATCAAGTCTCCTGGCGAGCGGCGAGCAGTTGACTGAGCAGCTCGCTGCGCGGCGGCACCAACGTGAGCTGTCCTGCGCCCTCCAAGATTTTCTGCGTCTCTAAAATCTCAAACATCGCGTTCGCTACTTGAGGATCGGCGGTGATGGTTTGCATAGCCTGACCGACGATGCGCGGGCGGATAGCATCAGCTTTGGCGAACTCGACAGCCGCCTGCCGTTCGGCGGTGCTAGTGATGATATTGACCTGGTTTGCGCCATCCTGTCGGATCGCCGAGGTCACCTGCCGCAGCCGATTGACCACTTTGGCCTCAATCTGCTGAATCATCCCTATGTCACGAAAGTGGACTTTGCGGATGTAGACCGATCCGAGTTTGTAGCCCCATTCGTGCGAACGCGGCGAGACCTCCTCGCGCACAGTCCGGCTCATACTGTGACGATCAATGAGCATTTGATCCAACGGCAGGTTGCTCAAGGAGCGCACGACAGCATTGCTGACATTGGCCGCCAGGGAGCCGCGCGGGTCAGCATTCTTGAACAGATAGGATACCGGGTCGCTGATGTACATCTCGTACCAGATGCCCACCCCCATCGGCGCCCCCTCCTCCGAGTTGACGGGATTGCTCCGCAGGTACTGCTGATCGAGACGCATATCCAGAACCCGGAGACTGCCAAGCCAGCGGACCAGGAAAGCGCTGGGGCCGATCTTCAAGGGCAGCAAGTGCAGACCCGGCTCCTGCAAGATGCCAATGACCCGGCCAAACAGCACAAAGACCTGGCAGGTCCCCTCCTGCACGATGGTGTAAAGGCCGAGCAGCCGCAATAAAAAGAGTGCAATGGGCATCACGAACCACATAGCGACAAAGGTCGCCAATGCTGCGCCGAAAAATTCGATCAGCGTGTTCATCCTTCCACCTCCCGCACCACGTGTTGGGCCCGCGCGTAAAGGCCCAGCCGGACATTCCGTAGATAAGCTAGCAGCGCCGCCGGCCCACTTTGCCGCAAGGCCTGCAGTTGTTCAGCCAGCGCGATCAGCGGCTCCACTTCAGCCTGTGCATTGAGAGTTTCGATTTCCACTGCCCGTTTCGACTGCACGATCTTCTGATCGGCCGCGGCCTGAGCCAGGCTGATGTCAGACGAGACTTGATTGTGGGCCGTATTGATCGCGGCCAATGCCGATTCCACTTCGGCGGGCGGATCAATACCCGTGATGAGCGAGGCATCCAGAACGATGCCATAACGGGCAGCGGATGAAGCGCACTCGCGCTCCATATGCTCGTTCAGGTCCCGCAGGTTCTTACGTAGGTCGTTGATGGATACATCGGTGACAATGCTCATCTCTGCGCCGCGCGCATCTTTCGCGGCCGGCACCTCGAAACTGGCGATACGTTCGCGCAGCACTGAGACAAAGTACCCCATGACGTGTGAAATAGGATATTTGACGCCGAAAAAATAGGCATACAAATTATTCTCCGCTACCCGGTAACGGATTTGGCCTGTCAAGCCAATTTTGAGCTGATCTTTGGTTACCCCTTCCAGAATCGTGCCGCCCACGTTGGCATGGGGATCTTCTGGATCGAGCGCCATGTTCATCGTTTGGGTGGCGACGGAAACTTTGTACACGCGCTCCCAAGGCCATTTAAAGTACGGTCCGCCCGGTTGGATGACGCGCACCTGGGGATAGTTGTACCGTTTTTTATGCTCGGCACTGAGCGTCTCGCCCAGCGGCGAGTCGGCGGTCATCGCGTTGCCCACGCGCTCCGCCCGCCCAAATACCGTTTTCACCGCCCGCTCGTTCTGATCCACAGCGTAGAATGCAGTGAGCAAGTAGCGACAAGCAAACCAGACCACAAACCCGACAATCATGCCTACCAAGATACTCATCGGACACCTCCTCGAACAATATATGTGTGGTACCAACTTGCACTACGGACCATTCTTCCTTTCGTTGACAGACGACCTCGTGCCTTGATCAAGCGCATCGTCAAGGAAAACTTGATCTAACAGACCAAGGGTCTACACGGATTCGTGGGGGAAAATTTCGCAGCAGCAGGTGACGAAAGCGAAAATACACCTGTAGGGCGGGTTTCTTACCCGCCGGGCAGGTATGGAAACCTGCCCTGCGTAGAGCCCAGACCAATAGATGGCGCGCGCCAGGTCCGGACTATTTGACGCCGGTTTCTGCTCCCTGCCAGATCGAAAGCCCTCTCAAGAGGAATGAAGCAGATAGCAACTTTCGCCCGCCTCGTGGAGCAGGTCCACAACGACATACCCCGCCTCGAACGCCGCCTCAAAGAGGGCGCGAGTGTGCATCCGCCAGGCGCAGGCCAGTCCCATATCCGCCTCTTTGATGGCCTGAAAACGAGCCGGTATCTGGATCAAGAACCGCTCCCCGGCGATGGGCAGCACCGCCTGGGGCGGATGAACCGGCTCGCCAGGCAGGGGATTGTTCAGCACCGGCGTCCCCTGCGCCTGCAAGGTCGAAAGCGACATCCCGGGCCCATCGCCGCGCAACCGCTCGAAGACACGCCGGCTGGCGATAGCCCAATCCACCTGGAAGCGATCGCTCTCCAGCCCGGCGTTCAGCCCATCCCGCATACCGCCGTACAGGTTGCGCAAGTAGGTATCACACGTCACCCCCAGCTTGTGAAAATTGAGGTAAGCGTTCCGGCTCTCCAGCAGGTCAAAGGTCCAGGTGATGAGATCAATCCCCTGGCGCAGCACGTGTTCCCGCTGGGCCAGCTTTAAGCGATAGCCCACGCCCTGGTTCTGGTAGGCCGGATGAACTCCGACCATATCGGAGCAGTGCTTCAACCGACCCTCGGGAGCCAGGCCCAGAAGGCCACACGCAAAACCAACGAGCCGTTCCTGCCGATCCGGCCCCGCCTCGAACGCGCCCAACACCAGCCCACCGTTCATCTGGGCGGTGAGCATCAGGTGATCCGGCACGATCTCGACCTCCTCCAGTCCCCACACATCCCGCTGAAGCTGCTCGGCGGCGCGGTACTCGGCGATGGATTGGAGGAGGCGAATGACGACAGCCATCGCTCTCACTTGGCCACGACGTTGGCAGCAACCAGGATCGGGTCCCACACCGGTGAGAAGGGAGGGGCATAGCTCAGGTCGAGCTGCTGCAAGTCCGCCACGGTCAACCGGTGATGTAACGCCGTCGCCAGCACATCCACCCGCTTGGCAACCCCATCCTGCCCCACGATCTGCCCTCCCAACAGGCGATCCGTCTCGTCGTCCACGATCAACTTGACGTGGATGGGAGCCGCACCGGGAAAATAGCGGGCCCGGTTCGAGGCCCTGATCTTGACCCCGCGGACAGAATACCCCCGCGCCTCCGCCTCCGCCGTCGTGAGGCCGGTCCGGGCCACCGCCAGGTCAAAGGCCCGCACCACCATCGTGCCCACGATACCGGCAAAAGCAGCCTGGCCGCCAGCAGCGTTCTCCCCGGCAGTGCGTCCCTGCTTGTTGGCCGTGCTGCCCAATGGCACATAGTCCGGTTCCCCAGTGACGAGGTGAAAAACCTCGGCGCAGTCCCCGGCAGCGTAAATATCCGGCACGTTGGTACGCATCATCCCATCGGTAGCGATGGCCCCCGTCCGCCCCAGGGCTGCGCCTGCCAGCTCGGCCAACGGGATGCCATCGGGGTGGACACCCAGCCCCAGCAGTACCACGTCGCCAGCCAGTCGCTCGCCTCCTTCCAACACCACACCCTCGACCCGGCCATCCCCCTCGAAACCGGTCGGCGTGCCGGTTATCACGTCCACGCCGTGGCGAGCCATCTCATCCTCCACCAATGCCCGCACGTCATGGTCGAGCTGTTGGCGCATCACCTGCCCGGAGCGAATTACCATCGTGACCGCCAACCCCAGCCGACGAAAGGTCTCTGCCATCTCTACGCCGACGTACCCACCGCCGATGACGACTGCCTGTTGTGGCGACTGCTGATCGAGAAACTGCTTCACTGCGATGCCATCCACCAGCGAGCGAAGCACAAAAAGGCCCGGCAGATCGGCGCCCGGTAGCGGCAGCTCGAGCGCTCGCGCACCGGTCGCGATGACCAGCCGATCGTACTCTTGGACAAATTCCTGCTCTCGCTCCCCATCCCGCACGGTGACGGTGTGAGCGTCGGGCGCGATGCCCACCACTTTGTGATGGAGATGGACTTTGACCCCCTGCTCCGCCATCTGCTCCGGCGTACGGGCGATCAGGTCCTGGTAGTCCGGGACGTCTCCGGCGATGAAATAGGGCATGCCACAGGCGCCGTACGAGATGTACGGCCCTCGCTCATAGACCACGACCTCCAATGCAGGATCCACCCGCTTTGCCTTGGCGGCGGCGCTCATTCCCGCGGCCACGCCGCCGATGACTACCACTCGTTTCGTCATTGCCATGCCCCTTTCAAAAGGCCGTTGTACAAATCGGCTTGTCCAGCACGCGGAAAATTCGATCTACGACGCCGACGTATTCGACGTCAGATACCTCGACTAGGCCGTACCGATAGAGGCTGTTCAAGGTCACCGTTCCCAACAGCAGCGCGGAGAGCTCGGCGACCTCCATCCGCACCTCCACGTCATACGCCTCCCCATCCGACCAGGTCAGTCGTCCCCCCTCGAAATGGAGCGTCAAACTGCCACCGTTCTCTGGCAAAAAACTTTGCTCCACAGTCAGTTTGAGCCGGCAGGTCTGGCCGCCAAAATCCCGTCATAGCTCGATTTCTCGATCAGCCCGTGCGTCCGTTCCAGGACCCGCTGGTAACAATCGAGCAGCAACCTCTTGTCCCCCGCCGTTGCAGCCGTTCCCGCTCCTCCGGAGACGAGATTTTCCAGCCCGGGTAGGCATTGACGACACTGTCGGTAAAAGCGTCGAAATCATCCGCCGTCAACAACCTGATCTCACTCAAGTTCCGCCTCTTGCGTGGCAGAGGATGCGGGCAGCCACTCCTCCAACCACACCTCCAACGTCCGCCCGACCCGCTCCAAGCTCTCGGCGCTTACCTTGTCGGGCGTGTCCTGAGTGGTGTGCCAGTAAGGATAGTCGAAATCAATCACGTCCACCGCTGGGATGCCCAGCTGGGCGAACGGGATGTGATCGTCATAGATGGACCAACGGTACTCGGCGACAAAGGTATCGGTATAGCCCAGCGTCGCGGCTATCTCCCACAACTGCATCTGTAACACCGGGTCCGAGTTTCTCTCCAGGTACAACTGCTGATCGGCATCTCCCACCATGTCCACGACTACAACGGCGGTCGGAATAAGGATCAAATTAGCCGCCATGTACTGCGATCCGACGCACCACTCCCAGCCGTCGAGACTGCCGTTGTCCTCGGCGTCGAAAAAGGTGAGCCAAATTTCGTGCTCTATGGCTCCCCGGTCCAGCGTGCGGGCCAGTTCTAACAGCACCGCCACGCCAGAGGCCCCGTCGTTGGCCCCCATCACCGGGACGGTCGAATCTTCCTTGTCGGCGCTGCGGCGGGTGTCGTAGTGAGCGCCCAGGAGAATGATCGGACCGCTCCCCGCCCGGCCGACGATGTTGCGCACCGGCGTGTCCCGGTAGGTGAACTCTTCCGTCTCGACAGTCCAGCCTTGCGCCTCCAGCGTGGCGATGATGTACTCACCGGTCGCCCAGCCCGCCTCGGAGCCGGTGGGGCGAAAGCCGAGGTCACATTGAGCCACGACGTGCTCGTAAGCCGCCTGGCCATCGAACGACACCGGCTGCGGCTCGCTGCAGGCAGACAAGCCCAGCCAGAGCGCCGCCAGACTCGCCACCACCCCCAGCATTCGCATAGCCTGTTTCTTTTTCCCTGTCCACATATCTTTTCAGCATACCTCTCATTCAACCCATAATTGCTATGCGAAGCGTTCCAGGTCTCGCAGCGCTCGCTCCACATACGCCTGATACCGCTTCCGCTTGTTGCGCACCGGCGGTGAAAGGGGCGGCATCAAGCCAAAATTCGCCTTCATCGGCTGAAAGTATTCCGGCTCGGCGTGGCTGACGTAATGGCAGAGTGCTCCCAGCATGGTCGTGGGGGGCAGAACCAGCGCCTCCTCGCCCTGCACGAACCGGGCGGCATTGGCCCCGGCTATCCAGCCACTGCCCACGCTGCCCACGTACCCCTCCACCCCGGTGATTTGCCCGGCAAAAAACAGTCCCGGCTGTCCGCGAAACCCCATCGTCGCGTCCAACAGCAGCGGGGCGTTGATAAATGTGTTACGATGCATCTGTCCGTAGCGTACGAATTCGGCCCGCTCCAACCCAGGAATCAACCGGAACACCCGCTCCTGCTCGCCATAACGCAGGTTGGTCTGAAAACCCACCATGTTGTACAGCGTCCCGGCCCGGTTATCCTGGCGCAGCTGCACCACGGCATAGGGCCGTGCTCCGGTACGCGGATCGGTCAGCCCCACCGGGCGGAGCGGGCCAAAGGCCAGGGTGTCCCGTCCCCGCGTCGCCATCACCTCGACCGCCAGGCAGCCCTCGAAGAAGCGAGCCTCTTCTTGCTCGAACTCGCGCAGCGGAATGCGCTCCGCTCCCACCAGCGCCTCGACGAAACGCCCATACTCTGCTTCGGTCATAGGGCAGTTGATGTAATCAGCATCTCCGTGGTCGTAGCGAGAGGCCCGGAAGGCGACCGCCATATCAATCGAGTCGGCTGCTACGATGGGCGCCAGGGCGTCGTAGAAATAGAGGTGTTCCTCCCCGGTCAGGGCGGCAATAGAGCGGGCCAGCGGCTCGGATGTGAGAGGGCCGGTGGCGACGACCACCGGGCCGCCCGGTACCGTCGTCACCTCCTCACGGATCACCCGGACGTGGGGATGAGATGTGACGCGGCGGGTTACCTCGGCGGCGAACAGTTCCCGGTCCACCGCCAGCGCGCCGCCCGCCGGGACGCGGGTCACGTCAGCGCAGGCTAGCACCAGGGAACCCAGGGCGCGCAGTTCGTTCTTCAGCAGTCCTGCCGCCCGGTCGGGCAGATCGGAGCCCAGGCTGTTGGAACAGACCAGTTCGGCAAACCGGTCGCCGACGTGGGCCGGGGTCATCTTGCCGGGGCGCATCTCGTAGAGCGCCACCTCCACGCCTCGCTCGGCCGCCTGCCAAGCCGCCTCGCTCCCCGCCAGCCCTCCACCGATTACCACGATCACAGGAAAAGCATCCAATACCATCAGCTGTTTATTTTACCACAGAAGCGAGGAATGTTCCATCGATTCATCATCTCGCCTCTACTGTGGTAATGAGTCACTTGTCAGCATAACGCGGTCCCTCAGGCTGCCGCGTTTTCCTCTCGCAGGGACTCGATCAATGACTGCTTGAGGTCCCACAACCGTTGTGTGAGGGAGACGTGATAGATGTGAGGGTGCATAATCCGCCGCACACCGGGATCCAAAGACTCTAGATCCGCCTGGCGACGCTCGCGCATCTCGGCTATCGTTGGGACATCATAAACCCACGCCCCATCTCTCAACACGTCCACGAGAAGCGGCTCGATCTCTTCAAGTTCCCGCTGCGTGAACACGCGGTACGCGGTGTGATCTGTCGGATGGCGCAGGACCAAGCGATCCATCTCCCGGGGCGACTCGTCATCGAGGCTCAAGAGATCAGCCGTGGCCCGCCTGCGCCGGTCATACACCCGCCAGACGCGCTTATGCCCGGGATTGGGCACCTTCTCCAACGTCTCCGAGAGCTTGATGGCCGGTATCCACCGACCCTCATCTCGCACGGCCACCAGCTTGTACACGCCATCCAGAGCCGAGGCCCCTTGAGAGGTGATCAGCCGCGTGCCCACGCCGTAGACGAGACGATTGATCAGATGGTCGGGGTCGACGCCGTAACGCGGGGACTCCTTCTCGATCTGAGTGACGATCTGCCAGATGACCAGCTCATCCAGTTGATTCGACAACACAATCACCACGTCGGGAAACCCGGCATCGTCCAGCATCTTGGCCGTCCGAATACTGAGATAAGCCAGGTCTCCCGAATCCAAGCGCACTCCCACCGGTTCGTGTCCCTTGCTCCGCAGTTCCTCGAAAACTCGAATTGCATTCGGGATACCGCTCTCCAACGTATCCACCGTGTCAACCAGCAACAGGCAGTCGTCTGGATACACGTCGGCATAGGCGCGGAATGCATCCAATTCACCCTCGCCCAGAGCCATAAAGACCTGCACCATGCTGTGAGCGTGCGTGCCCTTGGGCGGATACCCCAACACGTGAGAGATCCCCACGTTGGAGGTGAAATCCGCTCCCCCGATCAGGGCCGCCCGAGCGCCGGCGTTGGCTCCTCGCTCCTGAGCCCGCCGCAAACCGAACTCGAGCAGCAATCGCCCCCGGCCACTTTCGTGGATTCGCGCCGCTTTTGTAGCGATGAGGGTCTGATAGTTCAGATGATTGAGGAGCGAGGTCTCCAAAAGTTGAGCCGCCACCAGCGGCCCCTGGACGACCGACAACGGGACGTTGGGATGCACCACCCGGCCCTCCGGAATCGCCCGCAGCGTGAGACAGTCGAACCTGCCATGCGCCTGTAACCAGGCCAAAAAATCGGCGGCGAACAGGGGTTTGCCCGTGCGACCCGTTTGGCCGCGCAAGTACGAAATATCCTCATCACGGAAATGGGCGTCCGCCATCCAATCCAGCAGCCACTCCAGACCGGCGTTAATACAGTATCCGGCCTTGTGACTGCCGTAATCGGGATAACTGCGAAAAAAGTGATCGAACTGGGCATACGTCTCGTGCAGCCCCATGCGATAATAGAGCTGCGCCATTGTGAGTTGGTACTCGTCCGTAAAGAGAATTCCTTCAGCCATCCGGCGATCCATTTGCTTCATCCCCATCTCCTCGGTATACTATCCCACAGCACCCGGCATACGCCCCCACTATTCTAGCATAACGCCAGCAGAACGCCAGCAGAACGCCAACAGAACGCCAACAGAACGAAAGAATCTGTGACCAATTTCCCATTCTACTTTACAGTACCCACAGCACTGAGCAGCCAACAGCACTGACAGGCGGACTAGACAGAGCGCGCCGCGCGCGCCAACATCATCTTGCTCATCAAGCGACGCGCCCCCACCCTACTGACATCCAGCCTTGACATACCTGGCATCCAGTGTATAATTAGCCAGCTAATTATTAGTCGGCTAAACAAGTAGTGAAAGGGGGTTGAATGGCATCTCTGCGTCGTATGGGGCGGTTCATCCGTCCCTATTGGGGCGCCAGTCTGCTGGCGCTGGCGCTGCTGGTCGGCATGGTCGTATCGGACGTGCTCATCCCCCGCCTCACTCAGCGAGTGATTGACGAGGGCATCGCCCGGCAAGACGTGGGCACGATCATCACCACTTCGTTGATCATGTTGGGCGCGGCGGCCATCAGTGCCCTGTGCGCCGTTGCCAACACCGCCCTCTCGGTGCGGGTGGGGCAGAACGTGGGCGCCGATCTGCGCAGTGCCTTGGTCCGCCAGGTGCAGACGTTTTCCTTCGGCAACCTCGATCGCATTCAGACCGGTCAACTGCTGGTGCGCGCCACCAGCGACGTGACCCAAGTTCAGGCCATCGTGATGATGTCGTTGCGCATGCTGAGCCGGGCCCCGTTGTGGATGCTGGGCAGCATTGTGATGCTGATTCTGACCAGCCCTCAACTGGCGCTGGTCATGGTGATGCTGTCGCCGCTGATCCTGGCGCTGATCTGGTTTGTCGCTGTCCGGGCCCGTCCGCTCTTCCTGCGGGTGCAGGACAAGTTGGACCAACTCAACCAGGTACTGCAGGAAAACCTGGCCGGCGTGCGCGTGGTCAAGGCGTTCGTCCGCTCCGAGCACGAGAACACGCGCTTTGAGCGCACCAACGCCGATCTGACGCAGCAGACCGTCGGCGTGATGCAGTTGTTGACGACGCTGCTGCCCACGATGATCCTGGTCATCAACCTAGGCATCGTCGGTGTAATCTGGTTCGGCGGCAACCTCGCCAGCGGCGGCGATCTGACGATGGGCAAAATCGTCGCCAGCATCAATTACCTGTCCTATTCCCTACTCCCTATGCTGATGTTGGGCATGATGATCGGCCCGCTGTCGGCGGCCGACGCATCGGCGGCCCGCATTTGGGAGGTGCTGGACAGCCCGGCCGATGTACAGAACCACCCGCAGGCGCCGCCTCTGCCTGGCGCACAGGGACGGGTGGCGTTCGAGAATGTCCGCTTCAGCTACAACGGGCATGCCAGCGAGTCTGTGCTGCAGGGCATCAACCTGGTGGCCAAACCAGGACAGGAGGTGGCGATCCTGGGAGCGACCGGCTCGGGCAAATCCAGCCTGATCCACCTGATCCCCCGCTTCTACGACGTGACCGAGGGACGGGTGACGCTGGACGGCGTGGACGTGCGTGACATCCCATTGCAGACGCTGCGCGCTCAGGTCGGCGTGGCGTTGCAAGAAACTGTCCTGTTCAGCGGCACGATCCGCGACAACATCCGCTATGGCCGCCCTGATGCGACAGATGAGAAGGTCGTCGCGGCCGCCCGGGCGGCCCAGGCCCACGACTTTATCTCGGCCCTACCGGCCGGTTACGACACGCCGGTCGGCCAGCGCGGCGTCAACCTGTCGGGCGGGCAGAAGCAGCGCATCGCCATCGCCCGGGCGCTGCTGGTGCAACCCCGAGTGCTGATCCTGGACGACAGCACCAGCGCTGTGGACGTCGAGACCGAGGCCAGAATCCAGGAGGCGCTGGACGAGCTGATGGTCGGGCGGACGAGTTTCGTGATCGCCCAACGCATCAGCACGGTGCTCGACGCCGACAAGATCGTGGTGCTCGATCGAGGGCAGATCGCCGCCGAGGGCACGCACGCCGAGCTGATGGCGTCCAGCCCGATCTATCGAGAAATCTACCAATCGCAGCTGGGGAACGGAGGTGGGCGTAATGAGTGACACATCGTCGGCGCGGGAATCTCGCCCGCCTCTGGTCGTTGGGCCAGGGCCGGGCAACCGTGGCCCGGCCGCCCGGATCGAAAAGGCCAGGAATGTACGCGGGACGCTAAGACGACTGCTGGCCTATCTGAAGCCGTACAAGTGGACGCTGGCAGGAGTGTTCGCCCTCGTGATCGTCAGCTCGACCCTCGATCTGCTGGGGCCGTATCTGATGGGGCTGGCGATTGACCGCTTCGTCGCGGGCCGAGACGTCGCCGGACTGCTGCGCATCGCCCTGGGGATGTTGGGGGTATATCTGCTCGCCTGGCTGTCTGAGGTGATTCAAAATGCCGTCATGGTGAAGACGGCCCAACGGGCGGTGCAGACCCTGCGCCGCGAACTCTTCGAGCACCTGCAGACCCTCTCGCTCCGCTTCTTCGACCAGCATCCGCATGGCGATCTGATGAGCCGGCTGACCAACGATCTGACCGCCATCAGCAGCCTGCTCTCTCAGAACGTGACGCAGCTCCTCTCTGGCTTGTTCAGCCTGGCTGGAATCGTGGTGATGATGTTTGCGATCAACTTTTGGCTGGCCCTGGCTTCGATGATCGTGCTGCCGCTGATGTTGGGCGTGGTCGGGTTCGTCGGAAAGCGCACCCGGCGCGGTTTCCGGGAGTACCAGATGCGTCTCGGTCAGTTGAACGGTCAGTTGGAGGAGATGTTCAGTGGGCAGCGGATCATCATCGCCTTTGGGCAGGAAGCGGGCACGCTGGCCGATTTCGACCAGATCAACGAGGCGGTGCGCGCCGTCGGCATCAAGGCGCAGACCTATGGGACGTTGGTCCCGCCGCTGATGGGCATATTGAGCAACGCCAACATCGCCGTCATCGCCGGGCTGGGCGGTTGGATGGCGCTCCGAGGGCTTGTCAGCGTCGGCGCTATCGCATCGTTCTACACCTATTCGCGCAACTTTGCCCGCCCGCTGCGCCAGTTGGGCGATCTGTACAACCAGATCCAGGCTGCGCTGGCCGGCGCGGAGCGGGTCTTTGAGTTGATTGACGAACAGCCGGAGCTGACCGACGCGCCCGATGCGGTCGGGTTGGAGGATGTCGCCGGCGAGGTTGTCTTCGACCATGTGGACTTTGCCTACACACCGGGCGTGCCCGTCATCAAGGATATGAGCCTGCGGGCCGCGCCCGGTCAGACGGTCGCGCTGGTCGGCCCGACGGGCGCGGGCAAGACGACGATGATCAACCTGCTGACCCGCTTCTACGACATCGAAGACGGCGCCATCACCGTGGACGGGCGCGACATCCGCGCTGTGCAGAAGGCGAGCCTGCGCCGGCAACTGGGGATCGTGCTGCAGGATACGTTCCTGTTTTCCACCACAGTGATGGAGAACATTCGCTACGGGCGGCTGGACGCCACGGACGAGGAGGTCATCGCGGCGGCCAAAATGGCCAACGCCGACCAGTTCATCCGCCGGCTGCCGCAGGGCTACCAGACCGAACTGTCGGAGCGAGGCAGCAATCTGAGCCAGGGGCAGCGGCAGTTGCTGGCGATTGCCCGCGCCGTGCTGGCCGATCCCGGCATCCTGATCCTCGACGAGGCGACCAGCAGCGTGGACACGCGCACCGAGGTGCAGATTCAAGAGGCGCTGCTGCGGCTGATGACCGGACGGACGAGTTTCGTCATCGCCCACCGGCTGAGCACCATCCGCGGCGCGGACCAGATCCTCGTGATCAACGATGGGGAGATCATCGAGCGCGGCGACCACGCGGCGCTGCTGGCGCAGGGTGGGTTCTATCACGACCTGTACATGAGCCAGTTTCGCCGCCGGCCGGAGGGTGCAACCGATTCACCGTCCTCATCCTGAGCGAGGTGGACGAGAGGCTGTTGCTCTGGACACTTGTCTCACTCCCTCGTCCACAGTGCCAGCAGGCGGCGCAGCAGGCGCCGCACCCACGAGCGCAATCCAGCGTAGACGTAGTTGATCCTGTACCACATTTGCGTCCACCGCGAGGGGGGCTCTTGGGGTAGAGGCACACTCCACCGAATCGCTGCCGCTCCCCACGTCAGTCCTGCCCCAAAACCAACACACACCACCACGTCATTCCGGTGGACAAGTCCCTGCTCCACCGCCTCGCACAGGGCAACAGGAATAGAAGCGGCCGAGGTATTGCCGTATCGTTCCAAATTGCTAAAGACCATCCCAGGCGAAACGCCCAGAGCGCGAGTAGCAGTGTCCATGATACGCTGATTGGCCTGGTGTGGAATGATGAGATTCACATCCGATATATCCAAACCAGCCCGTTCCAGCACCTGGCGCGTGGCTTGGGGCATTATCCGCGCGGCAAAGCGAAAAACCTCGCGTCCTTTCATCTGGATATAGTGCCGTCCTTCCGTCACGGTACGGTGAGATGCCGGTTCACGACTGCCACCGGCCGGGAGGCACAATAGTTCGCCTCCCGATCCGTCGGCGCCAAGCACGGAGGAGAGGACTCCCCCATCACCCCCATTGGCTTGAAGCACCAGAGCCCCCGCTCCATCTCCAAAAAGCACGCAAGTCGCTCGATCGCCCCAATTCGTAATGCGAGAAAGAGTCTCAGCGCCGATGACCAAAACGTTCTCGTATGCCCCGCAAGCGATCAGGTCGGCCGCCACACTGAGCGCATAAATGAAGCCCGAGCAGCCCGCCGACAGGTCGAAAGCCGCCGCGTGAGCGGCGCCCAGGGCGTCCTGCACCAGGCAAGCGGTAGCAGGAAAACTGTGGTCCGGCGTGGCTGTAGCTACGACGATCAAGTCCAATTGAATGGGGTTCAATCCGGCTATCCCCAGGGCCTGTCGAGCCGCTCGGGTCGCCATACTCGCCGTCGTCTCACCGTCAACGGCCACCCGGCGCTCGGCGATGCCAGTGCGCGTGCGAATCCAGTCGTCCGAGGTGTCCACCATGCTCGCCAAGTCCTCGTTGGTCAACACGCGCACTGGCACGTACTTGCCCCAACCGATCACGTGCGCCGCAGCAGTCATTTGGCTCCGCCATCCCAACGCCGAAAGATCAAGCACCCATTGTGCCCACCAAAGCCAAAGGAGTTGGACAGGACCACTTCTGGCTCCAATCGGCGGGCTTGATGGGGAACATAGTCCAGGTCACACTCCGGGTCCGGATGCTCATAGTTGATGGTGGGATGCACCCATCCCGTTTCCAGGCTTTTTACGCACACGATGGCCTCGACCGCGCCGGCCGCCCCCATCAAGTGGCCGATCATAGATTTACTGGAGCTGACAGCCAACCGATCGGCGTGCCGACCGAAAACTGCTCGGATAGCCTGGGTCTCGATGCGATCGTTGAGCAGCGTGCTGGTGCCGTGAGCGTTGATATAGTCCACAGCCTCGGGCGTCAATCCGGCATGTTGGAGCGCCATCTCCATCGCTCGAGCTGCCCCTACTCCTTCCTCATCAGGAGCGGTGATGTGAAACGCATCGGCCGTCGCTCCATACCCGACGAGTGCGGCGTAAATGCGCGCTCCACGCCGACGAGCGTGCTCCAAGCTCTCCAACACCACCACTCCGGCCCCCTCCCCCATCACGAAACCATCTCGCTCGGCGTCGAAAGGACGAGAGGCGCGCTGCGGCTCGTCGTTGCGGGTAGAGACAGCTCCCATACTCTTGAACCCGGCCAGCGCCAATCGGGCGATGACCGCCTCACTTCCTCCAGCGATCATGACATCCGCATGTCCCCGTCGAATGATCTCTGCCGCCTCACCGATAGCGTGAGATCCCGTAGCACACGCCGAGGCTAGCGAAAGATTGGGTCCCTGCAGACCATACACAATCGCGACGGTTCCAGAGGCTGCGTTGGGCATCATCATCGGCACCATAAATGGACTGACCCGGCGCGGCCCAGACTCGGCCAGCACGTCGTAATTCTCCAACAGGGTCAGAATACCACCAATCGCGCTTCCAATCAGCACGCCGGTGGTTCGCCCTAGTCCATCATCGAACGCCAGGTTTGCATCGGCAATGGCCTGGCGGGCTGCTTCCAGAGCAAAAAGAGTGAAGCGATCATTGCGGCGGGCCTCACGGCGGCCGAAAATGCTCACCGGATCAAAGCCCTTCACCTCGGCCGCAATTTTCACATCCAAATCAATGGTGTCGAAACACGTGATGGGACCAACACCACTGCGTCCGGCTATCAGTGCCGTCCACATCGCCGGCACGTCGTTTCCCACGGGACAAATCACACCCAGACCGGTGACGACCACTTGCTTTTTCATACCTGGACCTCCTACACATACAATAACACCAAAGCCGAAAAAACGTCACGCTGGAATTGAGCCGAACTCGAGGAAAACAAAAGACCAGCCAATGGCTGGTCTCTACTTGTGCAAAACCCACACGGAGCCGTGTCTGATCTCTTACACAGATTCTCCGGTCCGCGCAGCTTTCAACAGCCGTCCAACCAGTTGACTGCCCAAGATGGCCAGCCCGTCGGTGGGCATGTAGTGAGCTGCCGTATCTTCGAACAACACTCGCGCCTGAGAGGGGAACTCGTCATCCCCCTGCCAATAGACCACGGCCAGGTGAACCCGCGGCAGCACGGTAAACACATACCCGACATCTCCAAGCTCCAACGGCTCCCCGCCCAGGGCTTGAGCGGCCCGCCGCAGAGCCTCGAGGCCGCCCTCCAACTCGCGCACCAATCGCCCGCCTGTGTACCCCTGAAACGCCTGCACGTAAAACATCCCGTCAGGCAGTTCTCGAAACCCGATCCATCGGCTGGAGGGGGTCGTACCGTCAGCTACCGCCAGATATGTGAGGATCAGACTGCAAGTAAAGGACGAGACCTCTTGCCCCGTATCCGCCTGTCGAACGGTAAACTCTCCGCCCGAAATGATATACTCCTGCCAGAAAAACGAGAGGCGAAAATTGCCGTCCTCGTCCTGCTCACACCCACTCCACAGCGCCAATTTTCCCGGCTTGCGTGCTTGCAGTGTCGCTCGCGCCTCCTCGACCACCAACGCCAGCCGGTCAAACCACTGGGCGAGTTGCGGGGTCGCCTCACCCTTCTGAAGCATGCAGCGCGTCTCCCATCAGGTCCAGAAACTCGTCCCACTCCTCTTGAAAAAGATGGACCGTGACAGGCCCAAATTCCAGGTGGTACGTCATCTCACCGTCCGGCTCCTCGGCCCGCCATAGACTAAAATTCTCGCTCTCGGATAGAATATCAATCATAGAGTCTTCCATATCGCCTCCAATCTCGCTATTTGTTTCGACGTAACTGGTTCAGAATCGCTGCCAGGTCCGGCGGCAGAGGAGCCTCGTACTCGACCTCCTCGCTCGTGACCGGGTGGGTGAAGCGCAGCCCGGCAGCGTGAAGAAAATGCCGATCCTCCAACAGGTGTTGACGCCGTCGCCCATAGACCGCATCTCCCACCACGGGATACCCCAACCAGGCCAGGTGGACGCGGATTTGATGGGTGCGCCCGGTGTGGGGACGCACCTCTAGAAGAGTATAGTGCGAAAAATACTCGCTGACCCGGTACATCGTGCGGGCTGGTCGGCCGCTCCGCACCACAGCCATCTTTTTGCGCTGGCGCTTGTCCCGCCCGATGGGCGCCTCGATGACCCCCTCACGCGGCTGGACTTGGTCCTCGACCAACGCCAGGTACGTCTTGACTACCTGCCGCCGCTTGAACTGGCGTTGGAGAGCCACGCAAACCTCATCCTCCTTGGCAATCAGGATCAACCCGGACGTATCCTTGTCCAGCCGGTGGACGATTCCCGCCCGGTCTGCCCCCCCCACTTCTGCGATACCGGGAGAGTGGGCCAGCACCGCGTTGACCAGGGTGCCGCCAGAATGCCCCAGCGCAGGATGGACCACCATCCCGGCCGGCTTGTTGACCACCAACAGAGCGTCGTCCTCGTAGATAATGTCCAGGGGAATGGCTTCGGGCAGCACCGGCTCCGGCATCTCGATGGGAACGTGGACCACGATCTCTTCTCCCATCTGCACCCGGTAACTCGGTTTGCTGAGCTGCCCATCAACGGTCACCTCACCATCCTTGATGAGTCGCTGGGCCACCGCCCGGCTGAGATCTTTGACGTGCAGGGGAATCACCTTGTCCAACCGCTCGCCCTGCTGCTCCTGCTCCACGTCCAGCACGACGACGATCTGTTCTGCGTTCAGCCCTTCACTCACGTTCGGCCGCTCTCGACACGTCCAGCACCCGCCGCTCTTCCCGGCCGCGCCACTCCTCCCACACCATCAACAACGCCAAGAGGGCCACGCCCGAGACGATGGCACCATCTGCCAGATTAAAGATCGCCCAATCCTGCAGCGGCCAAAAGTTCAAATCAATGAAATCTGTCACAAATCCCTGTCGCAACCGGTCAATCAAATTGCCGAGGGTGCCACCCAGTTGCAAGCCCAGAGCGGTCCGCAGCACCCACTCCCCCTCCGGCAGATGGCAGTAGTAAACGACGATCACGATCGCAACCACCACCCCGACACCAATAAACAGGCCTCCCAAACCGGGGAATAGACCAAAGACTACACCCGTGTTGGTCACATGGGTAATATGCAAGATAGGGGCCAGCCAGGGCGCGATGACCCAAGACTGGCCCACTTCCAACCGCAGTGCTACGAGATACTTGCTGATTTGGTCAACCAGCACGACCAGCATCGCCACGGCTGGCAAGACCAGAGCGTCTTGCCTCGATTGTCTCAACGAGAAACCGCCTTGACCTTGTATTCCTTGAGCGACTGGCAATCCATACAATACTTGGCACGTGGCAGAGCCTCCAGACGGGCACGGTCTATTCTGGCTCCACACGCTTCACACAATCCGTACGTTCCATTCTCCAACCTGGCCAACGCCCGGTCTACTTCCTCCAACGTGGTCTCAAACTTGCGTCGCAGCGCCACATCCACAGCCTGCTCAAAGGCATCGGTCGCATCGTCGGCCATGTGATTGCTGTAACCGACACTGTCGTACTCGACCGCCTCCAGCCGTTTCAACTGCTCCCGCAGTTTAGCCTGCTCCTCCAACAACTCCCGCCTGACTCGTTCGTAAGAAAAAGGCATGTCGTCCCCTCCTACTCTGATGCGTACCGTGTATTCTACCCTACTCGGCCCGAATTGACAAGAACACTCCGGTTCCCATCACACCCTACGGATCCCCAGCCGGATGGAATGCTCATCTATGCGCTCCTCACCCACGGTAGATCCCTCATCCGGCGGGCCAGCCTTCAACTCCACGCTCAGAGTCTCGGCCATGATGAAATCACGCCACGCCTCCATCGCCTCGCCCAATTCTCCCTCCGCCTGGTAGGTCGTGACGATGCGGTCATCCAGGTTGAAATCAGCCTCCTTGCGCAAATTCTGCACCCGGCGCACCACTTCACGCGCCATCCCCTCGGCAGCCAACTCGGGCGTCACGACGACGTCCACCGCAACGGTCACCCCTCGCTCCGAGGCCACCGCCAGGCCCTCCCCGGCCTCCTCCTGCACCAACACCTCCTCAGGAGACAGCTCTACCTCCTCCCCCTCGACCTCTAACTGTAGCGGCAGGCCCGCTCGCAGCCGTCTCACCGCCGCCGACGCATCCAACGCCGCCAGCGCCGCTCGAACGGCCGGAAACTGCCGCCCAAACCGGGGTCCCAGCAGCTTGTTATCGGGCAGCAGACGATAAGCCAACAGCGCCCCCACCTCCTCGGCGAACGAGACCTGCTTGACGTTCAGCTCGTCCTGCACCAACGCGACCAGTTCGTCGTCCAGTTCCTCGCTGCCCGGATCCAAGTGAATGCGGGCGTCGGCCAGGGGTTGCCGGAGTTTGATATTCTGGCTGTTGCGAGCCGAATGCCCCAGCGCGACCACCTGTCGGGCCAATGCCATCCGATCCAAGAGTTCCTGATCCAACACTGTCACATCGGCCACGGGCCAGGCGGTGTGATGCACGCTTTCGAGAGCGTCCGCATCCACCGAACGGACCAGGTTCTGATACATCACCTCCGTGACGAACGGCACGATCGGGGCCAGCAGGCGACACAGGGTCGTCAGGACGTGGTACAGGGTGCTGTAAGCCGCCTCCTTGTCCGCGTCCTGCTCACTCTTCCAGAACCGCCGCCGGCTGCGCCGCACGTACCAGTTGGTCAGATCCTCCAAAAACGGCTCGATCGCCAGCGTCGCTGCGTAGGCATCATAGTTCTCCAATCGGTCAGTCACCCGCGCCACCACTTGGCTCAACCGGGCCAGCACCCAGCGGTCCAGCAGCGATACCTGGTCCACGGCCGGGGTCTGGAATCCCGCCCCCCCCTCCCACTTGTCAATAGTGGCATAAGTGACGAAAAAGGTATAGACGTTCCAGAGCGGGAGCAGGAACTGGCGACGCACCTCGTTCGCCCGGCCATAACCAAAGATCAAGTTGTTCTCCGGCTTGTGGGCACAGTAGAGCCAGCGCATCACATCCACTCCCATTTGGTCGGCCGCCTCGTTGAACTCGATGGCGTTCCCCCGCGACTTGTGCATTTCCTCCCCATCCTCGGCCAGGAGCAGGGCATACCCAAAGCAGGCCAGGAAAGGCGGCGAGTTCTCCAGCACCGTGGCCATCGCCAGGAGACTGTAGAACCAGTTGCGGAATTGGCCAGGGAACGATTCGCTGATCCAGTCGGCCGGGTACCACTGCCGCCAATACTCGCGATCGGTCCGGTACTGCAAGGTGCTAAAGCTGACGATGCCCGCATCGAGCCAGGGATTTCCCACGTCGGCGATGCGGCTCACCTCTGCCCCGCACTCTGGGCAGGCGATGCGAACGGCGTCCACCCAGGGCCGGTGCGGCGTATGTCCCACGAATGCATCCCATCCGGCGACCGCCCGCTCCTCCAGCTCGGCCTCGTCACCGATGACCACAAAGTGCCCGCATGCCTGGCATTCCCAGATGGGCAGCGCCAGCCCCCAATACCGCTTCTTGCTGATCATCCAATCGTGCATGTTGCGCAGCCAGTCCAACTCCCGTTCCTTCCCAAAGGACGGAATCCAGCGAATCTTGCTGGTCACCTCCATCATATCGTGCCGCAGTTCATCCATCGAGATGAACCATTCGTCCACCAGGCGGAAGACCAGCTCGGTGCTGCACCGCCAGCAGACCGGGTACCGGTGTGTATAATCCTCCACCTGGTAGAGAATTCCCTTCTCCCGCAGGCTGTCAAAGACCCGCTCGGCACTCTCCGAGACGTGGGTGTCGGTCAGCGGCCCAAAGCCGGCCAAGAAGAATCCCTCCTCGCTCAACGGGGCGATGGCCGGCAAGCCATGCTCCCGGCCCAGCGCAAAGTCCTCCGCGCCACACCCCGGTGCGATATGGACGATGCCGGTCCCCTCCACCTCTCCTACCTCATCCCACAGGATCACGCGATGGGCGCGAGGAGCAGCCGCCTCCTGCTGGACCTCCAACTCGTCGAAGGGCCCCTCATAGGTCCAGCCTTCCAGGGTCTGGCCCGGCATCTCCTCCAACACCTGGTAGCCGCCCTTCAGAATGGGCAGCGTTCCCTTGGAGAGGTACAGGACCTCGTCACCTTGCCGCACTTTGACATAGGTCAGTTCCGGCCCGACCGCCACCGCCACGTTGCTGGTCAACGTCCATGGCGTGGTGGTCCAGACCAACAGGCTCTCCCCCACTCGCTCCCGCAGGGGAAAGCGCACCACGACACTTGGATGCGTGAGCTCCTGGTATCCCTCAGTGACGATTTCGTGCTGACTGATCCCGGTGGCGCAGCGAGGGCACCAGGGCATCACATCCCGCCCCTTGTAGAGCCAACCTCGCTCCCAGCAGCGCTTGAGAAACGTCCAAATCATATAGTTGTTTTCGGTGGAAAATGTGAAATAGGACCCACCCAACTCGGGCAGGCCAAGCCGCCCTATCATCTGTTCCACGGAAGCGGTCACCGGCCCCTCCGGCCCCTCCACCGTGATGATCTCTTCGGGAGCCTGGGCCAGCCTGTCGGCCAGGTCACGCAGCATGTTGGGATCGTTCCAGTCCATCCAATATCCCAGCCGCTGGGACTGTTCCGTCTGAACAGCGGCGTAGCGCAGGACGCGCTCCTTGCACTTGCGCACAAAGTCAGCGATGCCATACGCCTCGATATCTCGCTTGGAGCGAAAGCCCTGTGCTTTTTCCACCTCGACCTCGACCCACAGCCCTTGACAATCAAAACCGTTTTGGTAACGAGTGCGGTATCCCCGCATCGCCCAGAAGCGGTGATAGAGGTCTTTGTACGCACGCCCCCAGCCGTGATGGACGCCCATCGGATTGTTAGCCGTGATAGGTCCATCAATGAATGACCACCGCGGGCTGTCCTTTCGCAATTCGACCAGTTTCTCAAAGGCTCTCGAGGTCTCCCAAAAATCGAGCACATGGTGTTCTTGTTCCACAAAATCTATATTCGAAGGTACCGGCTTGAACATTGTCGTCTCCTCCAGGCGATTATTCTTTCTCTACTGATGTCAAGCGCCCACGACGCCCTCCACAGTTGACACTTTCCTCCCGTACAATCCCCACCATTGGCAGCACGATTGGACCAAGATGCTCAGTTCACAAAAAAAGCTCCCGTCCCTGAAGGGACGGGAGCTGAACGCTCACGCGGTACCACCCTTCTTGCCCCACTCACGTGGAGCCTCTCCGTCGGCAACACACGATTGCCGCGTCCAGTTAACGGGGGACGTTTCCGGCTGAATCTACTGGGAGCGATATCCGCCCTGTTCGGTCAGCAGCTCCGGAGGGATTTTCGGTTCGGATCCCGTACCTGGATTCCACCCATCCCAGGCTCTCTGGTCGGTACCCCGCACCTACTCGTCTCCATCATCGCCATTGGCAAACAAAAGCATCCGTATTATGCCACAATCGTGCCGGATGTCAAGGAGGGGAGGAACTCTATATCCCCTGATGACGCCCGCTGCTTGACCGATCAGCAGTCTTGACGTCGTACAAGTACAGCAGGTTTGCTACATGAATCTGCTGCACGAGTCCATTCAATGGAATACGAGACAGTCCACACGATTCGATGCTGTTTCGCATCAGCCTCTCTCGATCCTTGTCCCTACCCTTGCTCCGGTTGATGACCTCGACCACCTTTTGCTCCATAGCGTCCAGGTAGGCTAGACTGATATTTACAATGTCGTTTACCTCACCGCGCAGGATGATCTCGCCATGTCCCTGGACCATGTTTTCCACAGCTAGTTCCGTCACCTTTCGCAAAGAGGCCCTCAACTCGTCAATATCACCATCCACGATAGAAGGCACCGGCAGCACTGTGTCGGCCGCGAACAGCACCCGATCATCCTCCACGTACACCATCACCGAATCCGCCGTGTGACCCGGCACATGGATCAGGTTCATCACCTTATCCCCCAACCGGAGACTGAGTTGCCCATCCTCAAACGTGATATCCGGCAGGCGCAAGCTCACCTCCTCAAGCTCTGGTTCGGCGGCTTGAGCGGCCTCCAACGCAGGAACACCCACATCGAGCAGTAACGTCTTGCACAATGCATGGGTTACGACGTCAGCCCGTGGGAACAGGTAGGCCCCATAGGTATGGTCAGCATGATAATGAGTCAGAATAATGTATCGCACACCAGGAAGAGACACGCGCTCGACAAACAGCTTCATTTCTCGCGCTTCAGACGGAAAGGGCAGTGTATCTACCAGCACCACTCCGTCACGAGTGACAATCGCTCCGGCCGTCACTTGAGCGTACAGATCACTGGTGAACACATAGATGTCATCGGAAACTCGTTCTCGCAACACGGCCACCTCGCACAGAATAGGGTCTCGTAAGGAGTCAAGTCATCCCAGAGCATCGAGAGCATCAAAGCAATGCCTTGACCCCAACAAAACAGTCCTTGGTGCTTGCGGCGAACTCGCAATAAGACTGTGACAAATCGAGGATATACGCAAACGCCACCTACTGGTGGCGTTTGCAACCCAACATCAGACCGGGCCCCGCCGTGCCGTGTGCCGATGTGTTTTGAACCTGCTCTCGCAGGTGGGGGCTTGCTCAGCGGTCTGCCTTGCCCGAAGGCTATCGCATTCCTCTCTGAAGAGACAGCCCCCGTTTTTATAGGTGTTGGCTCAAAACGCAAAAACGGCAAGCACGCACACAGCAGGGTTACCAAGAATATACCACGCCTGCGCAAAAAGCGCAAGTCCCGTCAGTCGCGCCGCACACTCACATACCATCACGCCGATCTACTTTTTGTCTTTCTTCTTTTTCTTTTTCTTGCTGTCCTTCTTGCTTTCATCTGTTTTCTTTGCCATCGCACTCTCTCCTTTCTTGTCTTTTGTGGAGCCTGCCACTGGCGGCTCCGTCGGCTGATAATCGAGCTCTTGACTCAGCAATTCAACAAGGGTCCGCAGGGTCTTGACTCGGGCGAACCACTTGTCATTGCCCTCTACGATGGTCCAGGGCGCGGTAATCGTGCTGGTCCGCAGCAGCATATCCTCCACTGCTTCCTCATATTGATCCCACCTTTGCCGATTACGCCAATCCTCGTCCGTCAGCTTCCACGCTTTGTACGGGGTATCTTGCCGGTCCGTAAAGCGCTGCAGCTGTTCCTCCGAACTGATGTGAATCCAGAACTTGGCCAGTATCATGCCGTGATCCGCCAACTGACGCTCGAATTCGTTGATCTCCCGGTATGCCCGTTTCCATTCCTCCTCGGTGCAAAAGCCCTCGATCCGCTCTACCATGACCCGCCCATACCAACTCCGATCAAAGATGAGGATTTGCTTTTCGTCCGGCGGTTTGAACCGCCGCCAAAAGCGCCACAAATAGTGATGCGTGCCATCCTCCCCCGCCGGTGCTGCAATGGGAAACACCTCGTACCCTCGAGGATCCAATTTCTCCGTCACGCGCTTGATGTTTCCCCCCTTGCCGCCAGCGTCCCAGCCCTCGTACACCACGACTAGCGTGCGCTTTTGGACGTACAGTTGATAAGCCAGCTCTCGCAGCTGCAACTGATAACGCAGCAGCCCCTGCATATACTCTGCCCGCGTCAAGCTCTGGCTCAGATCAATCGTCTCTAACATAACTCTTCCTCCTCGCCCTCACCCCCTGCACTCGGCTGTGACTCGTCCAGCGATGCGAGACGCTGCTTGATCTCGGCCAGACTCTTGAGGCCGATGCCGTCCAGTTCGAGCATCCCCTCGTCTCCTGCGGCCAACCGCTTCACCACGCCCCCCACCGTCGTCACCTGGGCTTGCTGCAAGGCTTTCACCACCCGCGGTGTGAGGCCTAGCTCAGCCAACGACATCTCGGTCAGGGCGCCATCCGCTCGCTCCTCGTCCTGTGCGGGATCAAACTGCTCCGCCTCAGGCTCAACCGTCTCCTCATCACTCGGCGGCTCGGCCGGCAGGTCCAGCCCGCGCGCCTGCAAAGCCTCCTCCAATCGCTGAATGATGGTCTCAAATATCTTGGCCCGCGCCCAAAAGCGATTGGTCGCTTCGACGATGGTCCACGGGCCCCATTCGGTATCAGTCCTTTCCAACATCTCTTCGATGGCGAGCACGTACTGCTCATACTTGCGGTGATGCTCCCAATCCTCCGGCTGGACATGCCAACTCTCCAGCGGGTCCTTTTCCAGCTTTTTGAATCGCCTCTGCTGCTCCTTTTTGCTAATGTGCAGCCAGAACTTGATCACCACGTAGCCATCGTCGGCAATCGTGCGCTCGAAATTGATAATATCCCGGTATCCCTTGCGCCATTCCTCCTCTGGCGTGAGGCTCTCGACCCGTTCAACCAGCACCCGCCCGTACCAACTCCGATCGAAAATGGCCATCTCTCCATAGTTGGGCAGCTTTTGCCAGAACCGCCACAGCCAGGGCATGTGCGTCTCGTAGGTGCGAGGCGCTTGAACCGCATGCAGCTTGAACCCACGCGGGTCGAGCCGCTGGCTCAATACATTGATCGAGGTGCCCTTGCCAGCAGCGTCCCAACCCTCAAAGATAATCACGCTGGGAATGCTCGCGTCCCAGCAGGCCTTTTGTAGATCATACAACCGGCGGCGCAGTTGGGGCATTCTAACCTTGTAATCCGATTTGGAAAGCTTTTTGGTCAAGTCCACTTTTTCCAGCATGCGATTGCTCCTCCTTGCCTCTCCACCACCTAGGAATCGCCGACTACAGTGCGTAAATCCTCCGTCACCGCATCAATGGACTGATCCCCGTCCACTTCTACCAGCACTCCCCGCTGACGATAATATTCAATCAATGGGCTCGTCTGTTCCCAGTACACTCTGAGCCGCTGCCGGACCGTCTCCGGCTGATCGTCGTCCCGTTGGTACAGTCCGCCCCCGTCCCTGTCGCATATCCCCGCCTGCTGCGGGGGATTGAACTTGACGTGGTACGACTCCCCACACACCCGACACAGCCGCCGTCCACTCACCCGCTCGATCAGCACCTCGTCAGGCACGGCGATGCAAGGGACCAGGCTGATCTCGTGTCCCCTCTCGGTCAGCGCCTCATCCAGGGCTTCAGCCTGAGCGATGGTGCGAGGAAAGCCATCGAGCAGCGCCCCATCGGCACAGTCCGGCCGGCCCAGCCGGTCCATCACCATCGCGATGGTGATCCCGTCGGGCACCAGCTCCCCCCGGTCCATGTATTCCTTGGCCTTTAACCCCAAGTCCGTCTCATTCTTGAGATTCTCCCGGAAGAGGTCTCCACTGGCAACGTGCGGCAGATCGAGCATCTCCCGCAGTCTGGCCGCTTGCGTCCCCTTGCCAGAAGCCGGCGGCCCCAGTAAAACGATAAATCTCGGTTCCGTCGTCATCCTTATCCCCTTTCGCTAAACCCAATCTCCTCGCAAGGTCGCTAACACGTCTCCCACCGAGCGGGTAAATTCGGGAGAGTAAATCCGATCCCAGACCCGGGGAAACGTATCCAGCAGGTGCTGCAACTCTAACTGCCGACCCGCCAGATAAGCAGCGACGCCCGGCGCGACGATGGGCTCCGTCGGCCTGGACACCGGCTCACCCTCGTCCCAGACCGCCCCCCAGGTTCCCCAAGTCAAAAAATCCCGCAGCAAATTGCTGGCTACCACCGCATCCTGTAGATCCCCCAGATGATCCTGCAGGCCCTTAATCTCGTCAACGAGCTGCTTGGCCTCTGGGCCGAGAACCTCGCGAAAATATTCGACCGTGTACCGCAATCCCTTGGCCGCGATACGAAGCTGATGCAGACGCTCCAACGGCACATTCGGGCGTGTGACCCACTCATCGTAGGCCTGCACCACTGCCAGGCTTTGATAGATCACCACCGGCACCACATGACGCAGCCGATGAGGAAGCGGCTGCCCACTCTCCAAAGTCACCGGCAGTGCTCCCGCCCCCGGCGTCTCCAAGAAGCGGCTGAACCGCTCCTTGAAACGCGCATACCGCCCACTGTCCAGATAGGTCAACATCTCCTCCCGTGCCAATTCTCGTTCCGCCTCCCACGCTTCCCGTAGCGGGTCCAACCCACCCTGCTGCTCCGGCGCCAGAGTCTCCAAGTACCGCTCCGTCTTTTCCCAGAACACGTCCAGATCGCGCACCGCTCCCAGGACACGCCCTGTCTGGCGCAGACCCTTGAGCAGCGGCCTCATGTACTCCAGATCCAGATACTCGCCGAACACGCGCAACGCGGCCCGCATCCGCCGCGTCGCCACTCGCATATCGTGCAGCGCCTCGATATCCTCCCCCAGGCGCGTGCCAGGCTCGTGATGCAGCATCCGCGCAAAGTGAAACGCCAGCGTCTTGCGGGCCGCCTCGGCCATCGAGTCGTCCGCCTCCAGGCCCGGACCTTCCGGCAGTGGGAGGGTGCTCAGCTCGGCCAATTGCTCCGCTTCCGGGGAATGGAGCGCCAGCGCAGTCACAAAACGCACATCCACCTCGAATAGTAACCGCCACAAATCGCTCTTCTTGCGCGCCCGCGCCGCATCCAGCGCCGCAACTGGCCCCTGGACCTCGACTTCGATGACGCTTCTCCAATGACGAACCGGTCCAATCCGGCTGCTGCCGGTCTGGGAAAAGTCCAGTCCGTCCGCTATGCGAAGCAGGGATGCCAGAACCAGCGTCTCTTGCTGCAGCGAGGCCGGTAAATCGGCGTACAGAGACCTGCCAGCCAGCCGCTCCAACTTGGCGCCCGTCACCCGTTTACGGTGCAAAAAGACCATTAGCGCGACCATCCGGTTCTCGGTCTCGTCCAGCCCTACCAGCGGATGAGAGAGCAAAATATCCCGGCCCACGACGTGATGCCGTTCTGCGTCGGTCTCCAGACCCACGTTGTGCACCAACGCCGCTGTCTCTAGCAGGGCGCGCCGCTCAGTTGACAGACCGTGCACGGGAGCGAACTGCTCGAACAGGTTCAGCGCGTGGTCGGCCACCACCCGCGCGTGAACGAGATCTATGTGGTAGGTCTCCACGAGCGCATCCAGGGACCACGGCTCGAGCGGGGCCTCCACATCCTCCACCGCGTCGTTTTGAGATACGGGGGTCGGAACCGGAATCTCCTCCAGGACCGAGACCGGAAAGACCTCCAATCGCCTGGCCCGAAATGCGGCCAGCCAATAGCGCACCGTGCGGTCCGATCTGCCGGCCCGTTCGCCCGCCGTCTTCTGGGATGCGCCCTCGTCCAATGCCAGTAGCGCTCGCGCCTGCCGGCCGTACTTGTCGTCCCGGATGGCAACGCGCTCACAGGCACGCCGCTCGTCCAGCGTCAGCAGCTCGCCGGCCGGCTGTCCATCCAACGGCTGGGACGCCCCCTCCCACAAAGCCAGCCCCCGCTCGAATTTGGAACGCGGTTCTGGCCGCAGGTCCCAATCATCCCGCAGGCTGTTCACCAGCACCGCCAAGTCGCCCTCGTCGCCTTCGGCGTCCAATTCCACCTCCAACTCGAAATAGGTCCGTTCCTCCTCTCCGACGGCGACGCGCACCTGGTCCAGGCTTAGCTCCCCGACCATGCGCTCGCCCTGCCCCACCAAGCGGACGTGGCGGACCTGATGCAGGTCGAACAGCGGCGCCAAAGGGGCGTCTCCAACCCACTGGAGCGTCCAGTCGCGCACTGGGCTGTCCGGCCATCCAGCCGGCACGAGGGCCTGGTCGGCCAGCAGCGAGACCTCCCATTCCTCCCGCCGATGCACGGCCCCCTCGGCCCCACCCAGACCTTTCAACGTGATCTTGACTTGCTGGCCCTGCTCCCGCCGCCGGCAGGCATAACCAGCCGCCAGGATGCGCCGATCCTCCGTGTCCAGGTAGACATCGTGCACATGTTCGACCTGGCTCGCTGCCAGATCGAACCCCGCCAGAGCGTCGAGGGCTTGCAAACGGTGAAAGGTCTCCAGGTCCGGAATCGAGAATTTGGCTTCAATTTCCATTACACGTCTTTCTGCCAGAATAGCCAACGAGTGGGAAAAACATCCACAAGTATATACCACCTGGCCCGATTGTCAAAATCGGATAGCCCATCTTTAAACCGGGAAGAGGTGAGGATTGCCAGCCTCTTGCTGGCTTGTGGGCCGTCACCCCAATACTGAAAAGATACAAATCACCCTTGGGCTTCACTATACCGCCGCACCAGGGCCAGCACGGCCTCACCGTACTGCTCCAGCTTGCGCGGCCCCACCCCTTTCACTCCCGACAACACATCCAGCGTGACGGGGCGATGAGCAGCGATAGACCGCAGGTGACTGTCGTGAAAGATCACATAGGGCGGCACCCCCTGGGAGCGGGCCTGCTCCAACCGCCACGCGCGCAGCAACTCGAACAGCTCCTCGTCCACCCCCAGATCGGCCTCCTCTTGCGCGCCCTGTCCGGTTCCAGCCGAGGGCCGTGATGACGGCGGGCTGACGGCGGGCGAAACGACCAGGCCATCCAGGGCCGCCGGATTCTGGAGCGCCGTCTGACCCTGCGCCGTCAGGTCGAGCACGACGCCGCCATGCTCCAGCGACCTCGCCTGCAGGAACCCACCGCTCTCCAACCGCTCCAGCATCCGATCAACGGCCGTCCGCGAGCGAAACGCCAGTGCCCCGAACTCGGGGCTCTCGTTCGCCTGCCGATGGAGCGAGTGACCGCCGGGCCGCACCCGGTCGCTGCCGCGCAGAATGCGCGCCAGGCTGTCCCGTCCCCAACTCCATGGCGCTTCCGCGACGCAGCGCAGAATGGTCAACAACTGCTCCCGCTCGTCGGGCAAGCCCGTCTCCGGCAGTGTCTTCACCCCGACGCAGTTGTCACAGGCTGAGCACCGCTCGATGGCGCGCCCTCCCAGGTAGGCGTTGAGATAGCCGTGCCGACAGCGGGCGGTCTGGGCGTAGGCCGAGACCTCGTCCACCCGCTGGGCTTGAACGGTCTCGTACCCCTCCAACAGCGTCTCGATCCGCCGGGCGGCGTCCGGCGGCGGTGGCAGCAGATCCAGCAGCAAATCCCGGCCGGCTGGCACATAACTTACCCAGCCGGCGTCCGCCCACTCTAACACGCCCAGCTCGATATCTCCCAGGGACAGGCCCGCTTGACGGGCGGTCTCGACCAGATCGACGGCGAGGGGCTGGCCTGTGCGCAGGCGGGCCGCGCGGCAGAAATCGGCCACATCCGGCGGCAGGTTGGCGTCCTGACTCACGTTCAAGCAGACGACGGCCGCCCGGGGCAGGTCGGGGCCGCGCTGCAAGAGATCGGCCTTCTCCAACATGCTCAGCGCCACCCGCACACGGGTGCTGTCGGCCTGGAGATCCCGCTCCAAATCCTCGACTGCCGCCCGAACCCGGCCCTCGTCGTCGGCGCGGCGCTTGACGGTCCGGTAGACCTCGCGCAGGAACTGGATGGAAAGTGCGTCCCGGCGGGAGCGGCGGGTCAGCACGGCCCGATCCGCCGGCGCGTACATCAACAGACAGCGGGCCGGGAGTCCATCTCGACCGGCCCTACCGGCCTCTTGGTAATAGGCTTCCAGCGAGGGCGGGGGCGCAAAATGGACGATGAAGCGAATGTCCGGCTTGTCGATCCCCAGGCCAAAGGCGACCGTCGCCACGACGACGCGGGCGCGGCCGGCCATAAACTCGTCCTGTACCCGGTCCCGGTCCGGGATGCCGGCGTGATAATGCACCGCCTTGACCCCGTGCCGCCGCAGCAGGGCGGCCAATTCCTCGCACCGCGCCCGGGTGGCGGCGTAGACGATGCCGCTGCCGCGCTCTGTCCGGCAAAACGCCAGCAGATGAGCCAGCTTGTCGTCGGCGCTGCGGGCGCGGAGGACCTCGAGCCGCAGATTCGGGCGCGTCATGTCGCCAGCGATGACGCGCAAGTCACCCAGGTGCTGGAGCACGTCGTGTCGCACGCGGGGCGGCGCGGTGGCGGTCATCGCCAACAAGGGTGGCCCCCCCAACAACTGCCGGGCCTGCCCGATGGTCAGGTAATCGGGCCGAAAATCGTGCCCCCACACGCTGACACAGTGCGCCTCGTCAATCACCAACCGGTTCACCCCCGCGCAGCGCAGCGCGTGCAGGAAGGGCGGCTGGCGCAGCCGCTCGGGGGCGGCATAGAGCAGCCGATACCCACCGTCGGCGACCTGCTCCAACCGCCGCCGCAGCGCGTCCCGGTCCAAACTGCTGTTGATGGTGGTGGCCCGCCCCCGCACCCCGGCCGGCAAGGAATCCACCTGGTCTTTCATCAGCGCGATCAGGGGCGAGATGACCAGCGTCGTGCCCTGCTCAGCCAACAGCGCCGGGAGCTGGTAACACAGGGACTTGCCGCCGCCGGTCGGCAGGACGGTCAGCACGTCCTCCCCTCGCAGGACGCAGGCGACGGTCTCCAACTGGCCCGGCAGCAACTCCTCGAAACCAAAGAGCCGCCGGGCGGATGCAGTGATGAGCGCCCGCTCCTCCTCAGAGACCTCTACCTGGTCAATAGTGGGGAGAAAATCGGCCGGCGGAGGTCCCGCCTCCTTTTCCGCAGGGCGGGAAACCGCCTTCCGCTCAGGGGCCAGCGACAGCGCGGACCGCACCCGGGCCAGCTCCTCGGCATAGCGGCGTGCCAACTCGGCCTCCAAATCTGCCACGCGGGTCTCTTCGCCGCTGACCCGGAAATAGTCGCGCAGCCGGCGCAGGTAGGAGACGGACAACGGCGTCTCGGCATCAGCCGTGCGCAGCAGCCGCACCGCGTAGCCGCTGGCGGTCACCCGGTCGTCGCGGGCCTGGTAGAGGGCCACCATTCCCAGGAGATAGGCCCGGCCCTGGGGATTCAGTTCGCCCATCCGGCGGTAGGCGGAGAGGGCGGCGTCAGCGTCGTCCCGCGCCAACTCGACCTCCCCCAGCAATCCCCAGGCGGTCACACTCTCCTCGTTCTCCTCGACCAGCGCGCAGGCGATTCGGCGGGCTGCTTCCACGTCCCCTCCCGCCAGGTGGAGGCGGGCCAGGAGGGCCTGGGCCGTGATAGAAGAGCGCAGGGCCAACCGCTCCTCCATCACCGGCAGCGCATCATCGGCCCGGCCCTGGGCCAGCAGCGCCCGCGCCCGCAGGTCCAGCAGCGAGACCAGGTGGGGATAGGTTGGGATGAGCAGGTCCAGGCAGGCGTGCAGGTCGTCGAAATGCTCCCAACGCAGGAGAAAACTGAGCGCGCGGGAGCGCTGGCTGCCCGTCAAACCGAGCACCTGATCGCGAGCGAGTTCGAGCACAGTCAATCCCATCCCATTTACCCCTCCCGGTAATCCGGCACCGTGTGCACACCGACGACGATAGGCCAATACCGCTCCTGCCACTTGCGGCCCAGTCCAACGGCCAGGTAGATCGCTTCGACCCCCAGCCGCTCCAACAGCGTCTCGTGGTCCAGTTCCAACCGGCCGCCCCCCTCACCCAGCCAGGTCCGGCCCAGCGCTCGCCAGGCCAGATCGGTCACCGAGAGGCCGCGCCGACTCGCGGCCTGGGGATGGTTCGCCTCGCCGGGCAGCCGGAAGCCCATCCGCGCCTCGTACTTGCCCGAGTAGCCATCCAACGAGCAGGAGACCCACACCTGCTCGGGCTGGATCAGGCAGAGAGAGCGGATCTGCTGGACGAGCACCTCCTCCGGGGCTGGGTCCAGGTAACGGGCGAAAAACGCGGCCCGCTTCTCCCCCTCCAGACGGCGCAGCAGCCGCGGCCGGTGATTCACGAAATCGGTCACCCAGTCCTCGACGTGGGGCGGGTCGGGGCGCGGCTTGAGCAGGTTCAGCGCGACCACGTCGCCGCACTGCACCAGCCGGCCGGCGGCGTCGGTCAGATCGCCCGGCAGAAGAGGGCCAAACTCGCGCACCGGGCGCACCCACTGTAGGCCGGTGACCGGGTGCGGCTCACGGGTGAACCCGGCCGTGCAGACGCCGGACAGCATTTCGGTCATCGCCAGGATCAGGACCTCTTGGAGCGGCATAGCTTCTCGTAGAGCGAATTGGCAATCAGCCACCCACGGCGCGGAATCCCAGTCCGCGCTACAAACTACAGATGCACGACCACCACGCCGGACAGCCGTTCGGCCCAATACTCGGCCACCAGGCGGCGGTGACAGTGGTCCGGCGTCGGCTCGGCGCACAACAGGCATGGCGCGCGGTAGCGGGCCGTGATCTCCCGCCCCACCTCCTCGGCGGACCGTTCACGCAGCAGTGGCAGGAACTCGGACTGGTAGACCGTCCAGTCCCCATCCTCCCGGTAAGCGTCCATAATCTCTGGGGACGGAGCCAGTTCAGGGCGATGCTCGTAAGAGATGGCAAAACCCTCACGCAGTAGAAAGGCCAGATCGTCCCGCTTGGTGTATCCGGCCAGGTGGGAGGTGTTGCGCAGTCGCACATCAATCACGCCATCAACGCTCGCCTCCCGCAGCCGGCCGACAAACTCGGCCAGGGACTTGCCCTTGTAACCGATGGTGTAAATACTGGTCACGCCAAACCTCCCCAAAAATCGAGCTGCCGGGCCACGCGCTCCCCCTCGACGACGCAACCGTCGGGCTGGATATGGAGCACCCGCAATCCGCGCTCCAACAGCGTCTGCGCGATGAGCAGATGGCGGTGGCAGTGACGATGCTCCCCCTCACCGCACATCACCGCCACCCGCTCGGCGCGGGCCAGATCAAGCAGCCGGGCGATACCGGCCTGGTACGTCTCCGTCTGCTCCAGCCGCCGGTAATCGGGAGGCCCATCCCCGGCATCGTACAGCGCCGGATCGGCGGGACGTCCGCCAAGCGCATCCCCCAGGAAATGGTAGGCCACCCCGGCCGCCTCCAGGTCGCGGGTCAGGGCCTCGCGGTTGAACTGGTGCGCCCAACGGCTGTAGGGCTGACTGCGAACATCCAACACCGAGGTCACCCCGTGCTTTTGCAGCAGAGCGACAAACTCTTCCACCGAATGATCGCTGTGGCCAATGGTATAAATCAAGTGTTCGGACATTGCCATTGAGTATATTGAAATCCCAACAAATGGCAAATGCTCCCCTTGACGGTCTCGCACTTCGTGGTACACTGGGACACTGTGAGCACAGACACACACATCCTACCACCCCACTTTCGGTGGAACTTTGCCGCCTTCCTGACAGATTACGTCTGCTTCAGCGTCGCCTTCACCTTTGTCAGCTTTAGCACCGTGATGCCAGCGCTGGTTGGCCAACTGACATCCTCAGCCCCGGTGATTGGGCTGGTGGGCGCCATTTTTAACGGCGGGTGGCTGCTGCCTCAACTGGCCGTCGCCCAACTCGTCAACGACAAACCGTACAAAAAACCCTACATGCTGATCGGGCTGACCGGGCGCGTTACCCTGTGGGCGATCGCGCTGGGGCTGTGGGCCGGGCTGGCCCGCCGTCCCACCGCCATGCTGACCCTGTTCTTTGTCTGTATAGGTCTGTTCGCCGTCACCGATGGCCTGGCCAGTGTAGCCTGGTTCGATATTCTAGCCCGCGCCATCCCGCTAAGACGGCGCGGGCGACTCGTGGGGATGAGCCAATTCATCAGTGGACTGATCGGCATCGGGGTCGGCGCGCTGGTCGGGCTGACCCTGGAACAGCGCCCCTTTCCAGATAACTATGCCCTGCTCTTTACACTGGCCGGCTTGACGCTGGTCCCGTCGGTCATCGCCCTGGCCCTGATCAAGGAGCCGCCGCCCCAACAGAACGATTCCCCGACCACTGGGTCATCTCGAGACTGGTGGCTCAAGATTCTGACCAACGACTCGACCTTCCGCCGCCTGATCCTCTGCCGCATCCTGGTCGGGATGCTGGGATTAGCCTCCTCGTTCTACGTAGTGCACGCCGCCAACGCCCTCCACCTGCCCTCCAGCATCATCGGCGGGTTCGTGGTGGCCCAGACGACGACGGGCATCATCGCCAGCCCAGTGCTGGGTTGGATCAGCGAGCGCTGGGGGCCCCATCACGTGGCCCGCCTCACCGGCGCAGCCTCGTTGATCGGTCCCCTCTTTGCCCTGCTGGCCCATCTGGCGGGGGATGGCTGGCTTGTGCGGGCCTATCCCATCGTCTACGTGGCGCTGGGGTTCGTGAACAATGCCGTCATGCCAGGCTTTATGAACTATATGCTCGAGATCGCGCCCGAGGGTATGTGCCCAGCCTACATCGGATTGGGCAACACCATCCTGGGAGTGCTGACATTGGTGCCGATGGTCGGCGGCTGGCTGCTGGAAGCGACCTCGTACACCACGCTGTTCGGCGTCACATCGGCCTTCGTCCTGATCGGATTCCTGCTCTCCCTGAGTCTAAAGCGTCCCCAGCAGGCTCTCCCCCAAGCCCCATCGTGAGCGACCCCAACGCCAAACGTCCGGACGCCTGGCACCTCCTCCTGATTGCCGGCCCGCTCGCCGCCATCACCGGCGCGCTGTGGTACTGGCGCGCGCCCCTGCACACTTTTTTCGACCAGGACAACCTGCGGGAGTGGGTGGGCGGGTTCGGCCCGTGGGGTGCGCTGGTCAGCGTGGCTCTCAACGTGGCCCAGGTGCTCCTGGCCCCCATCCCCGGCCAATTCGTCGGCTTGTTGAACGGCTACTTGTACGGGGTGGGATGGGGCACGCTCTACAGCGCGGTCGGGCTGCTGCTGGGAAGCGGCCTGGCGATGGGATTGGCCCGCCGCTGGGGCCGCCCCCTGGTCGAGCAGCTGGTCAACCCGGAACAACTGGCGCGCTGGGATGGGATCGCCCAGCGACAGGGGCCGTTGTTCTTCTTTCTCGTCTTCCTGTTTCCCCTCGTTCCCGACGACGTGGCCTGTTTCCTGATCGGCCTCAGCCCGCTCTCGATCCCCCATATGCTCATGCTGTCCGTCATCGGGCGGCTGCCGGGGGTGTTCGTCTCCTGCTGGTTGGGCGCCTATGCGACGGCGCTGCCATGGTGGGCATGGCTCCCGCTGGGCGGCGGCGCAGCGGCCCTGGCATGGGGATTCTGGCGTCACCAGGAGCGACTGGAAGCACTGGTGGTGCAGGCCATCCAGTGGATTCAGCAAGGTATACGGAGGCCCTATTCTGGCCCGGAGGAGAGTGGCAGCAGCACCCGGTCAGAGAGGGAGCGGCCCCCGGAATCCACCACGGACCAACGCTGACCATCCAGCGGATCGTAAAGGCCCACCTCTAGCCCGGAGGGCCCGGCAGAGGCAGCGGACGGCAGGACGAGGCGGTGTACCTGCGCGAACCGGTCGCCAGGCCGGAGGGTGAGGGGGTCCACCCACAGCCCATCGTCGCCGGCGAGGAACGCGCCGTCGGTCGCCAGCAGGTGGGAAAAGACGGCCAGGCGCGGCCCCGAGTAGACGCCCGGCGGCGGCGGGTTGGCGACGATCTCGACCGGCGGGTCGAACGCGAGCGGCGCAGCGACGCGCCACACCGTCAGCAGGGCGACGCCCTCCCCATCCAGCTGGCGCGCGTGCGTCAGCTCCAGGCCGTTGGCAAAGCGGGCCACAGGGGCCGAGGCGAGCGAGAACAGGTCGAGAGCGGCGGGCACTGAACAGCGCGTCAGGTGCGGGGCGATGGTCTCTGGCGATCCGAGCCAACCATCCACCGGCGGGAGCGGCTGCGGCCAGGCAGTGAGCAGGACGATCGTGGGGCCGTCCTCCGCCGTCCAAACCAACGCCCGTTCTGGGTTGAACAGCCGCACGGCGACGTCATCCCGCCGCAGGTCCACCTCCAGCGCCAAGCGGTCCCAGGGGCCCATCAGACCGCTGCCCACGACGATGCCGTCCAGCTCGGGGTGCGCGTCCAGATAGCGGGCGGCAGCGCGATAGTCAGCCCGATAGAGAAAGCGCACCATCCCCTGCTGCGGCCAGACGACAAAGTAATCCCCCAAGTCGCGGGCGGCGTGCGAGGCCAGGAACAGCAGAAGCAGCAGGCCGGTCGCCGGCAGCCGGCGCCATCGGACCTCCAGCCAGCGGCCGATCCGCACCAGGGTCAGCACGGGCAGGAGGTAAACGACCGGCTGGGCCAGGATGGTGTGGCTCAGGCTGGCCGGGGGGATGCTGACAAAGGTGGGCAGCATCCCCAATCCCAACCACAGGAGCAGGAGGGCAGAGCGCGGCTCTCGCCACCGCCATCCACACAAGAGGACACCGGCCCACAGGAGCAGACCACCCGGGAGGTGGAACACCGGCCGCCCGGCGACGTTGTACAGCCATTCGGGATCGCCAGTGGCGTGGAACATGCCCAGCGTAGTCCAGACGTTCTCCAGGAGCGGGCGCGGGTCGCCGGCGCGCAGCTCTCGCAGCGGGATGGACAGCTCGGCCAGGCGGGCATCGGCGCCGATCCCCTCGGCCGCCGCCTCACTCCGCCCCTGGGCAATCGCGGCCCCCAAAGGCAGCGCCGCTATCCCAGCGACAATCAATGCCAACAGCAAGCCACGCCAGCAGCGGCGGAACGTCTCCCGGTGAACCAGGGCCAGGTAGCCCCCGAACAGGACCAACAGCGCCGGCAGCAGGCGGGCGGCGGGGTAGGTGTAGAGGGAGAGGCCGACGACGACGCCCAGCAGCAGCCACGGATTGCCCCCCCGCCGGGGGGGGGCTCCTCGTTGGGGGGAGCAGGCTGCGTCCAGTCCCCGCCAGAGCAAGTACACGGCCAGCAGGGCCAGGGGGGGCAGGCTGACGTGCCGGAGGGCGATACGGCTGTACATCAAAGCCCAGAAAGAGATCGCCACCGCCAACGCCACCGCCATCCCGACCAGATGGCCCCACAGCCGGCGGGCCAGGCTGTAAATCAAGGCGACGGTCAGGGTGCCGAGAAAAACAGAGAGAATATGAGCGCTCAGGACGTTGAATCCCAGCACGGCGTGGACGCCGGCGTGCAAATAGTGGTACAGCGGCTCGTGGCCGGAGGCCCCGGTAAAGTAGAGGGGGAAGCGACCCGCCAGCACCTCGCCGGAGAGGGCGTGGATGTTGATCAGCTCATCGTCACGCCAGCCGGGCGGCGCGCCCTCCAGGCAGCAGAGCCGCAGCCCCCAGGCGAGCAGCAACAGGCAGACCATCCACGCCAGGCGGCGCGCCACAGGTCGGGGCGCAGTCACCGGTCGGCGATCTCCAGGGGCGGGAGGAAGAGCGCGTCCCCCGCCGGCGCACCATCCACCACCACGGGCAGGCGGGTCAGTCCCTCCCGCAGGTAGAGGCCGATTTCGAGGCGATAGACCCCTGGTCGCGCGTCGGCGGGTACCGGGATGCGGTGCAGTTGTACAAACCCATCGCCAGCGCGCCAGTTCCAGGCCGGGGCGTCCAGCCGATCCTCCTGCCCGATGACGTCGCCGGCCGGATCGAGCAGGTGGACAAAGATGGCGGCCGCGGGTCCATAATCGTGGGCCGGCGGCGGTCCCAGAGCGGCGGGGTCGCGAATTCGCCAGGTCGTGACCACCGTCACCTCCTCCCCCAGCCGGACGGTCGGCGCGGGGTGGACGTGGTAAGCCGCCAACTCCACCGCGCCGCCCCAGCTGACCGGCAGGCGGAGCGCTTCGCCACCGGCAGCGGTCACGCCGGCCAGCGCATCGAGGAATGGGGCAAGGGCCGCCTTGGGGTTCCACGCGAACAGGTCGAAATAGGGGTCCACGTCGTCGGGCCGCAGGTGGACGCGCTCGAGCAGGTAGAGCGACAGCCGTTCGGCCAGGTAGGGGTCCAGAGGGGCGTTGGGCGGCAGGACCAGCAGGCCGCGCTCGGCGTCGGGAAAGAGGAGCGCCCGGCGGGCATCGCACCAGCGCAGCGACAGGTCGGCCCGCTGGACGCGCAAATCGGCGATGAACGGATCCAGGGGCAGATCGGGAAAGGGGGAGGAGAGGGTCACCGGCCCACTGTAGGGCGTGTCGTTCAAATAGTCGGTGATGGATGCCAGGGTGTGAAAATAGGCCGCCCGGGTCGCGGGCGCTTCCCCCCAGCGGACGAAATAGTCGTAGCCAGTGGAGAGGGCGACGACGGTCAGCCACATCACACAGCCGACCATCAGCCGTCTGGCCCAGCGCGGGCCAAAACGGCCGGCTGTCCAGCGGACCAGTGCGACCGCGCCCAGGGCCGGCAGCATCATGATGGGAGTTTCGGCCAGCTTGCTGTGCAGCGTGCTGGTATACTCCCCCAGGATGAGGGTGGGCAGCAGGCCCAGCGCCAGCCACATCAGGGTGAAGGCGTAGGGCAACCGCCGCCAGCGCCGGACGCAGACCAGGAGGCCGACGTAAAAGAACAGGCTGACGACGGGATCGAAAATGGGGCGGCCCGGCAGGTTGTAGGTGACGAAGCTATCCCCCTCAAAGCTGAGGGTCCCCAACCCGCTGAGGACGTTCTCCCACAGCGGCCCCAGGTCGCCGCTGGTCGCGGCTTGCAGCGGCCCGGAGAGGGTCGAGGTGCGGCCCCACGCCCCGGGGTCGAGCAGGTGGGGGGCGGACAGCAGCCCCGCCAGGAGCAGCGCCCCGGCGAACCAGGCCCCGTGGCGGCGGAAGCGAGCGCGGTCGAAGCAAGCCAGGTAGACCAGGAGCAGGACGAACGCCCCCGCCGCCGAGCGGGCCGCCTCGTAGACGTAGAGGGAGCCGGTCAGCAGCAGCGCGAACAATCCCCAGGCCCACCACCTGCGGCGGCCATCCCCATCCTCCAAGGCCAGCCACAGGATGTAGGCCGCGCCGGCAAAGAGGGCCGGGGCCGGCTGCGAGTTGAGGGCGAAGCGGCTGTCGCTGACAGTCCAAAACGACAGGCCAATCAAGGCCGCGCCCCCCAATCCCACCGCCGGGCCAAAGGCCCGCCGGCCCCACAGGTAGGTGAACAGCAAAAGCAGCAGGCCAAAAAAGGCCGAGTGAACCCGCAGCGCGAAATCGGTCGGGCCAAAGAGGTGCATAAAGACGGCCCCGGTGTACATCGGGAGCGGCTCGTAGGCGTATCCGTAGGGGGCCTCGACGGGCGACCGCGCCCCGCGATAGACAGCGGCGTAAAAGTAGCCGCTGTCCGCCTCGTCGTGCGTCAGACCAGGAGGGATCTCGTCAAGGCGATACAGACGCAGAAAGGCAGCCAGGAGCAGGATCAGGATAAAACCCCCGTTGGCGGCGCGGCGCTGGTTACTCGTCACTCGCCCACACCTCGACCGATGCCAGCAGCACGTGGTCACCGACCAACTCTCCATCCACCGACACGGGCAGGCGGACGCCGTCCACCAGGCCGTACATCCCTACCTCGATCTGGTACCGGCCGGGCGGCGCGTCGGCGGCCACGGGGATGGCATACCCGTCGGCGACGACCGCGCCGGGGGCCCAGGTGGTGGTGGGAAGCTGACCATCTACCGGCTCGTTATCCTGCTGCCCCCACAGGAAATTGCCGCTGGCGGCGTTGTAGGTCTCGCCCAGCAGGTGGGTAAAGACCTTGTAGCGGACGGTGACCGGCGCGGCGGCCCGCCAGTAGAGGGTCAGAGCTACGGTCTCGCCCGGCTGGACGACGGTACGCAGCAGGTCGTACCCCAGGAGGTGAATCTGCTCCCCCAGCAAAAAATCCAGGGGGTGCGAGATGTCGGGGGGCGAGTCGGCGGTCTGAACCACCGCCGCGCCGCGCGGAAGCAGGTCGAAGCGCGCCACCTCCACGGCCAGTCCATCCCCAGCCCAGACCGCCACCCGATATTCCCCCCGATCCAGGTCGGCCGTCAGGGGCAGGCTGACCTGCTGACGGGTGGGCCCCCTCAGGGCCGGCGCCGGGGCGGGAGCGATCACTTCCTGGCGCACCGCGCCGCTCCCATCCCGCAGGCTGACTAGGACCGGGTTCTCTGGCGGCCGCTCCCAATAGAGAACCAGGTGGGCCGTATCTCCCACCAGATATCGGGGCAGGGCAAGCTCAGCCTCCCGCAGAGCCGCAGAGATCGGCGCTTTTCCGGGCGTGAACCCCGGCCCCAGGTCGTGGATGGTCGCGGCACGAGCGGGGGTACGGGCATACAGGTGAAGGTGATTCTCGCCGAAATCCCACCGTCGGACGGCGACGGCCCGCTCCCGCAGCCAGGCGGCCACCCGGCCAGCGACGTCGACGCGCTGGGCGTCGGGGGTCAGCACCAGCCAGACCCCATCCGCTCGCTCCCACAGGGGGGCCACGACGCCCTCGATGGTCGCCTCGTCCACCGGCGCGCCGTAGGGGATGCCGCGCCAGGATGGAGCGTAATGAGCGGCAAAGATCGGCCAGTCCCTGTCGGTGTGGAGCAGCACCTCGTCGCCGGGCTGACGGTGCGCGCACAGCGCGGCCGCCAGGGAGAGGTAATCGTCCCGCCGGGCGCGGTCGGGGTAAAAGGCAACCAGTCCGCTCAGGGCCACGGCTGTGACCAGGCCGCCGCTCGCCAGGGCGGCCAGCGGTCGGCGGCGGGCGAGCACAGCGACGCCCCACCCCAACAGGGCGTAAAAGCAGACCGAGAGGGGCAGCAGGTAGCGGGGGGCCAGCCGAGGGGCGTAATAGAGATGAATCGGCAGAGAGACGACGTAGACCACCGCCATCGGCAGCAGGATGCCCAATCCGAGCATCACCAGCCCTCCCACGCGGCTGGGCGACCGCACCGTGCGGAGCAAGGCGACCAGACCCAGCGCCAGCACTCCGAACACGGCCACTGTCAGCCTGGTATAGGCCTCCAGGTTGATGGGCGCGCCGACCGCCAGCATGGTGGTGTACAGATGGACGAAAAAGGCAGGGGAGAACGGCTCGGCGGTGGACCAGGTGGGCATCCGGGGCAGGGCATAGATCAGCCAGGGGATAAAGAGACCTGCGGCCGCAGCTTGCGCCGTCACCCAACGACGCATGAGGCGGCGCGGATGACCGGCGCGCAGCCAAACCAGAGGAAAAGCCAGGTTGGTGATCAAGGGAGCTGAGATCATCAGGAAGAGGCTCCACAGTCCCCCGGCGACGGTCAACACGTAGGCCGCCCAGGCCCATCGGGAGCGGCCCTCGGCGCGCCACAGCCGGACCGCCGCCCAGAGGGCACCAGCGGTCAGACTAGCGGCCCAGATGTACATCCGCATCTCCTGGGACCAAGCGATAGCAAAGCGAGAAAGGGCCAGGAACAGCGCGGCCCACAGGCCCGCCCGGCGCCCGCCCAGGGAGCGGGCCAGGCCATATATCAGCCCCACACCCAGCGTGCCGACCAGCGCCGATGGGAAGCGCAGCACGTACTCCCCATCTCCGACCAGCAGCCACCATCCCCGGAGCAGCAAAAAGTAGAGCGGTGGATGGACGTCGTGCGCCGTCCAGTGGAGAATGTCGCGCACGGGCGAACGGGCCGCCCAGGTCGCCAGCCCTTCGTCCCACCAGATATTGTGGTCCGCCAGTCCCCACACCCGCAGCCCAAACGCGACCAGCAGCAGCGCCAGTATGAGAAGGTGCTCTTTTCTAAAACCCAATCCCCTACTCCGACCAGACCACAAGCCGCCGGATTTGGAAATCCGGCGGGAGCGGTTGGGATGCTCTTCTTCCACGCCTCCGACTGCTCCCAAACGGGCCAATCATACCTTAACCCGCCCCAGTTGGCAAGTGGAATTGAGGGCAGGTTGTGTTATAATTGGAGACTGAAGAAGAATGGAGGTGCTGATTGAATCACTCTATCCATACCACTCACGGCCGTCGCCCACGCCGCGCCGGTTTCTGGCAGAGGCACAGAGGCTGGTCGCTGCCCTGGCTGTTGACCATCGTCCTGCTCATGAGCCTGGGGGGCTGCGGCGGCGAAGCAACGCCAACCCGAGAGCCGCCCGCGCCTACGTCACCCTCAAGTCCGCTCCCCACCCCGCTTCCCAAGCCGACTGCATCACAGCCGATGATCGTGACCCTCAAGTTGTGGGTGCCCGAGGAGCTGAACCCCTATGGCAGCGGCTTCGGGGCCGCCCTTTTGGCAAGTCACCTGGACAGTTTCAGCGACGCGTATCCCGACATCCAAGTTGATGTGGTAGTAAAAAAAGCGCACGGGCGCGGGGGACTGCTCGATTTTCTGCGCACCGCCCAGGAGGCCGCTCCATCCGTGCTGCCCGACCTGATCGTGCTGGACGCCGCGGAATTAGGGACCGCCGCCCGGTCAGGCCTGGTGCAGCCCCTCGAAACCCTCATTCCTGCCACGACGCTAGCCGATCGCTTTCCCTTCGCGGTTGATATGGGCGCAGTGGACGGGGAGACGATGGGCTTTGTGTTAGGCATTGATCTGCAACACGGGGTCTATCGCCCAGCCCAAATCCCTTCCCCCCCTATCTCCTGGACCCAACCGCTTTCGGCCCCGCTATCCTTTCTATTTCCTGCCGCGGGACGGAACCGGCGAGTAAATGACGCCACGCTCATCCAGTACCTGGCGTCCGGCGGCGAACTGGTAGATTCCGACGGGGAACCGACCTTGAATCCAGACGTGCTGACCCGCGTGCTCGACGTTTACGCTGCCAGTGTTCGCGCCGGTCTCCCCCCCATCGAACCCACCGCGGTACCGACCCAGGTCGCCACCGTGGAGCCACCCAGTGGGGCGACGGCGACGATCGAACTGACAAACTCGTCCCCTCTATCCCCTACCTCCACCCCAACGACATCCCAGTCTACCCAACTCGGCGTCTGTCTCACTATCTCACCAACACTCGTCCTATCTATCTCGGACACCGACCAGGCCTGGGAGTTGTTTCGAGAGGGAGTTGGGGACCTGGCGGTTGTCTCGGCCAGCCGCTATTGGACTGCAGCGGACGACATCCCGACCCCCGACGGCACTCGAGGAGTGGCCCCCGCGCCAATCCCGACTCAGAACGGGCATCCCTTGAGTATCGCCCGCCGAGGATGGGTCATCGCCCTGGTGACCGAGGACCCGACCCGCCAATCGCTGGCTGGACTGCTGTTCAACTGGCTGATCGCCCCCGATCAGAACGGGGAATGGACTCGGGCGGCCGGTTATCTGCCAGGCACGTGGGGCGCGTTACGGACGTGGGACGTATCCAGCGCCGACCGCACAGTGCTGCGTCAAATCCTGGATGCTACCGTCACCCCACCCCCGGATCAAGTGATGGAGCAGGTTGGACCGGCGATCCAGGAGGCGCTAAAGGCGGTGCTGCGGGGCTGGAGCACGCCTCAAGAGGCCGCGGCAGCCGCGATCGAGAGCTTGCAAGAGTGACAAAAAGGCAATCGCTCGGGCAGCTCTGGTTTGGACAGAGCCGCCCTGAGAGGACACGTGGTGCGACGCACTTGCAAGTGCATCGCACCACGCCCCCAAAGCGGGAATCAGGAATCCGACTGTATGATCTGGTCAATCTGTCGAAGGAACGACCGCAGGCCAGAACGGACATCCTGCAAATAGTGCCGCACCTCGTCACCGTCCCAGGCCGTGTTTAGGGACGTGGACAGGTTTTCGCTCAAGGCGTGAACTTGATCGCTGATTTCGCGCCAGTTTTCCTTGACAGAATCCGGCTGCAGGGACAGCTGTAACCCTTTTGCCGGCCGGGGACCAGCGGCTACGGCCTCCTCGTAGACGCCGAGCAGGCGCTCAGTCGCTGCCGCAATTGTGTACTGCTGCACGACTCGCAGCGCATCTCGTTGCAATGCCTGGCGACGCGCTGGGTCAGCCAGCAAGGCCACCACCGCGCTGGCGAATTCTTCTGCATCAGCCGCCACGAGCTGTCCCCCACCCTCAGCCAGCACATCTACGGGGCCGGGAGCCTGTACCGCCACCACCGGCGTACCGGCCGCCATCGCCTCGATCAACACCAATCCCTGGGTATCCGCCTGAGAGGAGAAGACAAACAGATCCGCGGCCGCGACATAGTGAGGTATCTCTGTATGCGCCACGGGGCCCACAAAGATGACCCGCTCTCCAAGCCCCAGTTGCTGGGCGAACTGCTCCAGATCATGCTCGTGAGGTCCCCTACCCACCAGCAGCAACCGAGCCTGGGGCCGCTCGGACGCGACTCGCGCAAAGGCCCGCAGCAGGAACTGGAGGTTCTTTTCGCGCGCCAGACGGCCCACGTACAGCAGCACCTCGGCCTCTTCCAGCCCCCAGTCGGCGCGAATGCGACCCGGTTCCAGGTCGTGATACTGTTCTAGGTCGACCGGCGTCGGCACAACGGACACCGGAACGTCGGGCTGATACTCCCGCAGGATGAACTCGCGAATGCTGGGGGTGGGCGCGATCACGTGAGCGCACCTTTCCAAATAGCGCTCGACAACTTCTTCCGTCACCAGGCCGGCCAGATCTGGAACCAGGGGGATGTACTGCTGCGCATACTGATCGTAGCGCGTGTGGAACGTAAACACCAGTGGAACACCCAAATCCTGAGCAAAAGTGGATGCCAGCCCCCCCATCACAAAGGGATGCTGGCTATGTATCAAATCCGGCTTGACGCCCTGCACCGTGGGCGACATAAGCAACCTGAACGGGAGAACCAATGAAAGGTCTAGGCGTTCGGGCAGATCGATCGCCGGGAAACGAAAGATGTAAGGCTCTTCGTCCTGATACTCGCCGTACTCGGGGGCGACGATGTGAACGTCATGACCAGCCGTTAGCAATCCGCGCCGAAATAGGGCGATCGAAATCACCACCCCACTGACCGTCGGTTTATAGGCATTGGTAAATATCAGAATGCGCATATCAGAATCTCATCGCCAGACGGTCACATCGGTCACGTCGGGCCTCGCCAACTCGATGACCACTCCCCCACCCTCAGTCCGCCAATCCTTGTACGGACGATGGTTGACAGCGACGCGCTTGGCATCGACCAGATCGTTGAACACTACCACCGGCGGCGCGGTCAACGGGCCTGCGATGGTCAATCGCAACGCCGGACCGTCCGTGACGTAAGAGAGCTGGACGGGCGGCCCATCCTCTTCGTAGAGGGTAAACTGCCCACTCTCGACCGGGTATATATCGAATACCAGCCCACGGCCGGCCACGTGATCGGTGCGGTTCTCCTCCGGCCCCAGCGGGATGATGGCCCCACGCCGGATGAACAAGGGCAGTATTTCCAGGGGGGCGGGATAGTTGAGCCAGGTCGGGCCCTGGTATATCTCTCGACTCCAATAATCCACCCATTCCCCCACCGGCAAATAGACCATCCGCCGCCTGGCCCCCCGCTCCAGCACCGGCGCGACCAGGAAACTGTCGCCGAACAGATACTCGCTGTCCAGATGGCGCACGTTGGGGTCGTGGCTGTACTTGAGGACCAAAGCCCGGACCATCGGCAGGCCGGTCTGCGCGGATTGCACGGCCATGGAGTAGATATAGGGCAGCAGACGGTAGCGCAGCTTGGCGTAGCGGCGGAAAATCGCCAGCGCTTCCTCGCCAAACTCCCACGGTTCGCGGGGCGTCGTGCCGTGACAGCGGCTGTGCGAGCTAAAGAGACCGAACTGGGCCCACCGAACGTACAACTCGGGGTCCGACTCGCCAAAGAACCCGCCGATGTCATGACTGTAGAACGGCACGCCCGAAAGCCCCATGCTGAGGGCAGCACGAAGTTGATTCACCATGTACGGAAAGTCAGCCCACGGATCCCCGCCCCAGCAGGTGGGATACCGCTGTGAGCCGGCCCATCCAGAGCGCGACCAGACCAGTCCACGCCCGGTCATCTCGGCGGTCACCTCGAACACGGCCCGGTTGTAGAGCAGGGGGTAGAGATTGTGTGCCTCTCGACCACTCATGCTGTTGTGGTAGACCCCGTCCTCCGGGGCGGCCTCGCCGAAATCGGTCTTGAAGACAGACACCCCCTGCCCCAAGAGCGGCCGGTGGAGCGACTGCCACCACGCGACGGCATCTGGGTTGGTGAAATCAACCAGCGCCACCGGTGGAACGACGTCGCTCCAGGCGCGAATGAGGTACGGTTCGCCGGCCCCGTCCTGCACGAAATATCCCTCTCGCCGCCCCTCCTCAAAGATGGGGGCACTCTCGGTCACGTAGGGGTTTTCCCACAGACAGAGCCGCAGTCCCTGCTCGCACAGTTCGGCAATCAACTGCTCAGGGTCGGGAAAGCGCTCCTCGTCCCATTGGAGACTGCACCAATTGGACGGTTCGCCCATCCACCAGGGGTCCAGGTGGATGACGTCACACGGCACGTCGTGCGTGTGCAATCCCTCCACCACCTGCTCGACCTCAGCCCGATTCTGATAGCCACAGCGGGACATCCACAGTCCAAAAGACCAGCGAGGCGGGACCGAGGCATAGCCAGTCAGAGCGGCGTAACGATCCAGGATACCGGCCGGCTCGGAGGCACAGATCAAAAAGAGGTCCAACTCTGGCCCCTCGTGGGTCAGGCTGTGGGTCAGGGTGGACACCGTCGCCAGATCAAAGGTGACACGAAAGCTGGTGTTGACAAAAACACCATACCCCCGCGTAGACCAGAGAAAGGGGACGTTCTTGTAGGTCGCGTGGTGAGAGGTGCCCACCGCGTCGGTGGCCCACAGGTCGAACCGCTGACCGACCCGGTTGATGCGTGCGAACTGCTCCCCCAGGCCGTACAAGTCCTCGTCGGAGGCCAGCGCAAAGGTCTCGTGCACTATCGTCGGCTGGGAGTCGGACGGTTTGACGAACCCCAGGTCAGTCACGGCGAAGGTTGATTGAGCCTGAGAACCGCCAAAAGGCACGTACTCGGTCGCCTCACGGCAGATGGCGCGTTCGGGATTGGCGGGGTCCACCAGGCGCAGCGACCAGGGAGCCCGCGCCACGTCCAGCCGCAGCAGGCGCGTCGAAAGCTCCAGCCGGTCGGACGCTTCCGAGACTGTAAACGGGACTGTCTCCCACTCCTCGGACACCAACAGGTGATGGCGAGGAGGACCCAGTTCCTCCGCGGCCATCCGAAATCGCACAATGTCGGGCCGAACGAACTCGAGCGAGATCTCGACCTGCGTGCTGGCGTCCGTCTCGGCGCGCAGCCGCACCCCGTGGGCGATGCGCTCAAAGTCGTGCCAGCGCGCGACGCGCTCGTAAACAGGGTTCGAGGTTATCGTCTCCATAGCTGTGCCTCCCTGTGAGTAGATGGAATGAACAGGATATGACGGGCATCGCGCCCCGGTCAATCCCTCCTATTATGGCGCAAATCGCGATTTTGGGCAATTATGAAACATAGGCCGGGGCTGACAATTGACTTCTAATCGGTTTCAACTATACTGTTGACATGTCCTCGACAAGCAGGACGCAACTTGGCTGCCATCCTCACTTGATCACGGCTTTGTGGAGAAATCTATTGTGTTTCAGGGTAAACGTGTTCTCGCTATAGACGATTCGGTCGCCGTCCGCAACTATCTGCGTGCGATCCTCACCCGCCAAGGCGCGAGCGTGGACGTCGCCAGCACCGGTCAGCAGGGACTCGAGATGTGCGCCCCCGATCGGCTCTACGACCTCATTCTGATTGACCTGATCCTGCCCGATGTAAACGGCATCGAAGTGCTCAAGAGCATCCGCCAGCGGAGCGACGAACCGGCCATCGTCATCCTCACCGGCGTCGGCGGCGTCAAGTCGGCGATTGCGGCTGTGGAGCATGGCGCGGACGGTTACATCGAGAAGCAAGAGATCGCTATGGGAAGCGATCTGACCGAGTTCTTACACATCCTCGAGCAGGCCCTGGAACGCCGGGCCAGCAAAGCGACCCTCGAACGAGAAATCGCCGAGCGCCAGCGGGCCGAGGAAGCCGTGCGCCAGCAAGCACAAATCCTGGAGCAGATCCACGATTCAGTGATCTCTATGGATCTGGCCGGTTACGTGACGAGTTGGAACAAAGGCTCAGAGCGCTTGTATGGATACACCGAGGCTGAGGCCATGGGCCAGCATATCTCGTTCGTTTATCCGGAGGATGAATATCAGTTTCTCCAGCAACGGGTGATCGCGCCCCTCAAAGAACGCGGCACCCACGAGATCGAAGTAAGAATGTGCCGTAAATCCGGCGTGCCCTCGATGACATTTTATCAAGGAGGAGCATTGGAGAGCGCAAGGTGTTGCCGAAGCTCTTGAGCTTGTGCCTGGA